>Ga0078972_1002372_pt1 | contig 62700 bp, 54 predicted proteins | sample YelNatPaOPGAMG01_FD_67568 | JGI IMG/M metagenome (GOLD analysis project Ga0078972, IMG submission 67568) | Hot spring thermophilic microbial communities from Obsidian Pool, Yellowstone National Park, USA - OP-RAMG-01 (SPADES assembly) (version 2) | ecosystem: Environmental > Aquatic > Thermal... | reverse complement strand
TTCTCACCCCACTTTTTATTATAATTATTATTATAACCTAAATCTTTTTTGTTATAGCGAGCTTATATTTGTTAACTTTAGAATTTCAAAGTTATTCGTGCGAATGAAAGTGAAGGTGATCTCCTGTATGGACGTGTTTGTGGAAGTGCTCATCGATAAGATTTACTTTTATAAGCAAATCTTTGTCGTTTAAGATTTCTTCTGGTGATCCTGATGCAATGATTTTGTGATCTTCAGAGAAGACATAGACTTTATCGGCCAATTCATATATTAGATCAAGGTTATGGGTAGATATGACTACGGTTTTATTTTGTTTGTGAAAATCTTTTATAAGATTTATTAGATGCCTTTGGGTTCTGGGATCTAAGCCATTGGTTGGTTCATCTAACAGCAAAACCTCTGGCTCGATTGAAAGTATGGATGCTATTGCCTCTTTTTTCTTCTCTCCACCGCTCAGCTTGAAGGGTGGTCTGTCTTTAAGACGTTTCAAACTCAATAAATCTAAAGTTTTTTCTACCCTATCTTTGACTGAGGTTTTGTCTAATCCTAACTGCAAGGGTCCATAGGCTACTTCATCCCATACTGTGGGGTTGAAGAGCTGGACGTCTGATTCCTGGAAAAGAAACCCTATTTTCTTTCTGAACGAGTAGAAAAACTCTTCATTTGAAAGAGCTTCTTCAGTTATTAGATTTCCAAAAGCATAAAATTCTCCCTCTTGAGGGAATATAAGGGCATCTAAGATTTTTAACAGAGTTGACTTTCCACAACCATTTGCCCCTAAAAAGATTGATAATTCACCTTTTTTAATTTCTAAATTAATTTTTGAAAGCGCTTCTTCACTGCTTGGATATCTATAACTAATTTCTTTTAGTGTAAAAATATTATTTCCAGACAAATAAATGATCTCCTCCGATAAAGAATAAACAAACTATTATTATGAAAAATAGCCAGAGCCAGTCGAATGATTTCAATTTAAACTCTGTTAGAACCAATGTGTTTCCATTATAACCTCTTGAAAGCATTGCAGAGTAAACTTCATTGCTAATAAAATAAGACTTTCCAAGAAGTATCGACATCGAGTTTGATACGAATTTTCTTTGTTCGCCTGTGGTAGTGTGTCCGATACTTCGACTTTTCTTAGCGGTAAACATATCAACTGTTGTTTGTAAAAGAAGATAAATATATCTGTGAGCCATTTCTAAAATTGTCGTAAAGATATCTGGCAGGCCTATTTTGTTTAAGGCTTTTAGAAGCAGTGACCATTTGGTTGTAAGAGTTAATAGTAAGCTCAATGAAACACATATACCAACCCTGAGCACTAATACAATGGCAGCCAAAACACCTTGTTTAGTTATGGATATAACTGGTGGAATTTGCCAGAACAGAATCTGAACAGGATGTGGCAATTGAAATAAAATTAATAGGGGCTCACCTGGCAAGAAAGGGCTAAAAATTGCAGGTATTACCATTATTCCTGTAAAAAGCGGAACAACTAACCATATTTTTTTTAAGAAGGAGCCTACAGGAACGAGAGATACCTTTGCTAACCAGATGACCCAGAAATTGAAAAATAATAATACCAATGGTTGATGAATAAAGTTCGCAGAAATTATAAGCAGCAATGTAGCTAAAAAGTTGATTCTTGGGTCAAGGTTTTGTAAAAGACCGTGCCGGGAGGCTATCTTCCCGGCAACAAACTCTTCTTTCATAACATTGTTCAACTCATTGATTGTTTTTTCCAAAAATCCAGGTTTAGTAGATTTATTAAAACTAGATTTAAAGCATTTTGGACACATATAACCACCATTTTAAGTTATTTTGCTTCATGAATTCCTTCGTCTTTATTTTTTAAAATTTTTCCAAACAAGTAAGTGATAAGACTTATAAGAATTATACCAACTATTGCTGCTGTTATGTATCCTATCGCTGATTGGAAGAAACTTTGGTCAAACCCTGGAATGCCATAGTCTTGCATAAGTGCATGCCACTTGTCAGACATTTGTTCAAGACCAGCAGGAACAAATCCAATCTTGTCCTTTATCTCGTCTGCTCCCCATTCTCCCCATGCACTGCCTGATGCAAGCAGCCCGAGTGGGGTAAGGGCAGCAACTATTGCCATGCCTATCCAAATTTTTGCATAACCAAAAGCTTTTGATGGCGCTTTAATTTTTTCTATGCTAAGCATTTCTGGATTGCTTACCTGCAAATATTTTATTGCTAGTGCTGTTATCACTCCTTCAACTGGCCCTGCTACTGTCAAGTGCGCAAATGCCATTGCAGGTACTGCAAGACTTAATGGGTATGGACAGTACAAAGGAACGCCAGCGGCTGTATGAAATAGCAGAGGTTGGAGTCCTAGCTCTATTCCAGCACAGATTGCCGCAAGAACTATGCCAATATAACCTGCAATAAAGCCCGATATATATCGTCTTGAGCTGGATATCTCAGAATTTGTCGTCAACAATTTGTAAATGAAATATGAACTAAATGGCAAAATAAAAGCCATATTAAAACAATTGGCGCCGAAAGAAAGTATGCCTCCGTCACCAAAAAGAAGTGCCTGGATGGCAAGAGCAATAGTTATACACAACGTTGCAGCCCACGGACCAAATATAATTGCAAGGAGAGCACCTCCAACAGCATGTGCAGTAGTGCCGTCTGGAATTGGAACGTTGTACATCATTATTACAAAAGAAAACGCTGCTCCAAGCGCCATCAATGGCACATATTTTTTATTGATGGTGTTCTGGACTTTTTTTACGGATGTCCACCAAACAGGAAGCATAACAGCCCCCATTACAGCACATGTTTGTGGGCTAAGATAACCATCTGGAATGTGCATAAATTTCCTTCCTCCCTTAAAGATAAATTTTTATCAAAAATTTGCAACCCTCACTTTGTAATAACAGCTTTACATTTCATACCCCCTTTAAAAAATCTTATAAAACAAAAGCCATGAAAGCTAACCCTTTCTGGGGTTAAGAGCCTTCATGGCTTATTTGTAATTAAGTTATCACTTTTATATTTTCCTGTCAAGGCCTTTGTGAGTTTTAATTTGGACTATAAAAATTAAAAAATTTTATCTAAAAGTTTCTGTGATGGCTGATTTTTATTTACTATATCTGGATAAGTGAAAAATTTATACTCAATTATTGAAAAGCTTATATCCATAAATAGTGCAATCAAAATTGTGGGTATTGAGCCATATAGAATTTTATTTATATTAAAACTTGCCAGACCTTCAAATATGATTGACCCAAGACCGCCGCTTCCAATTATGGCAGTTAGGATAGCTACCGAATTTGACAATATTGCTGCAAATTTTATTCCTGCAAATATTGATGGATAAGAATTTGGAAATCTTATATATCTTAAAATTTGCCACTCGCTCAAGCCGATCCCCTTTGATGAATCTAATAATAAATTATCAATGTTAGTTAGTCCATCATATGTATTTTTTACAATTGGCATTAATATTCTGATAAATATAGCCAATATTGCTGGTTTAAATCCTATCCCAAACAATGGAACAACTATGGCTACCACTGCAAAACTAGGAATTGCCTGTATCAAATTGCAAAATCCGATAATAACACTTGCAAGGTAACGATTTTTTAAAGATATTACCGCTAGAGGTATCCCTATAATTATGCTTAGGAACAAGGATATGTATGTTAGCAATATGTGAACATAAAGTGCTCCTAATATTTCTTCAAGCATGGCCGAATCTTTTCTGTAAAAATCTTTCAATCAAATAAGCTAATGCATCAAAAATAAGTGCTAATATTCCTACCCAAACTGCAGAGACATAGATTAGAGTTTTATCATAGAGTTGTATGCCAGTTTGAATGCTGGCGCCAAGACCACCTGCTGCAATAAGACCACCAAGCGTTACCACACCCATTGTAAACACAATAGATATTCGAATACCTGAAATTATAGTAGGGAGTGCAAGTGGAATTTCTATTCTTGTAAGGCTCTCGAATTCATTGAGACCAAGGCAGTGAGCTATTTCAATGTAATTTTTTTCAACATTATTTAAACCTACATAGCAGTTTCTCGCTATTGGGAGAATTGCATAAAGCACTGATACGAAAATTGTAGGTTTCATTCCAAGGCCTAAAAAGGGTATCAATAATACTAAAAGGGCTATTGTCGGCAATGTTTCTATTATATTCAAAATATTAAATACTATATTTGACAACTTTTGAGCTTTGTATAAGAAAATGCCTATAATTAAGCCTATAAATATAGACAATAATATTGCTATAGAAAACATAAATATTTGCTCAGTTGTTCTTTGGATTAAGTCTTGAAACTTAATGAAAGCTATAATATCAGTAAGGTTTATCATATAAGCCTATTTAAGGTCTCATTTGAAAGAATGATACCTATTGCTTTAACCCTATCTATTACAACTGCAATTGATATTTCCAATCTTTTCATTTCAAGCATTGCGTCATAAAGAGGCTTGTCCGGGCTAAATCTTAACGTCTCATTGTTGTATAAATTTTCAACTTTTTGATCGTTTTTTATGAAATTGCTTTTTAACAGAGTTCTTAGATTGGTTGTGCCTAAGAATTCATCTTCTTTAACTATAATCCCAAATTCTATATTATTCCTCAACATAAATTTAATAGAATCAGAAATTTTTGCTTTTGAATCAAGTGTATAATTCTTTACAGATATCATAATATCTTTTACTTTTAAATTTGAGATATGTTTATATTTTTTATCTGATTCTAAAAGATTTAATACGAAAGAATCAGCAGGATTTGAAATTAGATCGTTTGCTTCACCTATCTGTTTTATTTTTCCGTCTTTCATTACAGCAATTCTGTCACCAAGTCTAAATGCCTCTTCTATGTCATGGGTAACAAATATAATAGTTTTTCCAAGCGCCTTTTTTATTTGTAAAAATTCATCCTGAAGCTGTCTTCTTAATATTGGGTCGACAGATCCAAATGGTTCATCCATTAGTAGAAGTGGTTGATTGAATGCCAATGCCCTTGCGAGCCCTACTCTTTGTTGTTGGCCTCCACTTAGTTGGTTTGGAAATTTGTTTAGATAAATTTCATCTAAGAAAACTATTTTTAAAATTTCTTTAACTCTTTTGTCTATTTTTTCACTTGACCAACCCTCAAGTTTTAAAATTAAAGATATGTTGTCTTTTATATTCATGTGAGGAAAAAGTCCAACTTGTTGGATTACATATCCAATATTTTTTCTTAGTTTTACTACATCAAGTTTTCTAATATCGTTATTATTTATAAATATGTTACCGCTATCAGGTTCAACTAATCTATTTATTGTTTTTAGAAGAGTTGTCTTCCCACAACCACTAGGTCCAATTATCACCAGGAGTTCTTTTCCATTTATTTTTATGTTTACGTCATTTATAGCTTTAAAATCGCGATAATTCTTAACTAAGTGAACGATTTCTATATTGTCTATGTTGTTAAAAATCATTTTATTTTGCCTTTAATCTTTTATTAGACCCTTTTTGATTAAAAATTCTTTTGCAATGCTATCTGCACTTTCTTTTTCAGCATCAAATTTATAGTTTAGGGCCCTCATTTCATCGGTGTTAATAACGTTGTTTAATTTTTGAAGTATCTTGATAGCTTCTGGATATTTTTCAGCAAAATTTTTATTTACAATGATTATCGCGTCATATGGTGGCAGTGCAGATTTGTTATCCTCTAAAACCTTAAGCCCAAACATATCTACTCTGGAATCTGTGGTGTAGCTTGAGATTGCGTTTACTTGATTGTTCTTTATAGCTTCGTACATTAGCGTAGGCTCCATCTGTTTTACATTTCCAAATTTATAGCCATATATTTCTTTTATTCTCGGAAGGCCATCTTGTCTGGTAGCGAATTCTGGATCAGTGCCAAGCGTCATAGAGGGTGCGTAATTAGAGAGCTCACTCAGGTTGTTAATATCATGTTTTTGTGCAAAATCCTTTTTTATGGCTATAGCATAGTCGTCTCTGAAACCAAGCTTTGCAATTGTAAGTATTGAATATTTAGATAGCATCTCTTCTTTGCTTTTCTCGTAAACATAATCTGGGTTCCAATTTTTCAAAGGTGGCAGTTTTAGAATTACATTGTATGCAGTTCCTGTATATTCAAGATATGCATCAATTTGATCCTTTTTTAAGGCTTCAAAATTAATTAAAGATCCGCCTAATCCTTGTTTTATCTCAACATTAAATCCATTTTTTCTCAACAATATTGCCATCATATTTGCAACTATATATTGTTCGTTGAAAGGTTTTGAACCAATGATTATAGTTTTGGTTTTGCTGTTTTCTGAGCATCCGATAAATACAAAAGAAGAAATTATTGTTAATAGTAAAAGAAAGAATAATTTTTTCACCAGGCCACTCCTTTCTAAATTAAACATTATTATACATAAATTCAATTAAGTTTTAAAATAAGAAAGATTATTATTCTGACGCAATAGTACTTGTTTTAATAAAAATTTTGTAAATAATCTCTGCAATAATTGCTGATAATAGTCCTGAGCTAAAGCCATTTAAGAAAAGACCGGACAAAATATTTAATTCTGGTAAAGTAATTAATATTTTTCCGAATATATTTGGAATGATTAGATATCCCAAAAACGAAATTATGCCTATGTGAAGGCTGTGGTAGCCTCTTTCTGTTTTTGAAAGCTTTATCGCTGCCTCTATCTGGATATATCCCACCACTAGAAGAGAAGCTGCAATTATCTGAGTAGGTATCTGTACAAAGATTCCAATTAATGTAGAGTTTGCCGAGGCAAGTATAAATATTAATCCAACTAAGTAAAACGAATATTTTGATGCGTTTTGTGTCATTACTATCAGGGCAGGAGTTAGTGAATAGCTAACAGTTCCAACTGAACCAAAAATTCCAGAAAATATTCCAGATATAGCGTCAAACAGAATGCCCTTATTTGTTTTTTCAAGTGATGGAGGGATATTTAGCACCCCAAAAAGAGATTGGGTAGATCCTATTTCATTTATCACCACTCCAAGATAGCAAAATAAAAACGATATTGTTATGACAGAATTAAATTTTGGCATTTGGAGTGAAAATAAATTAGCACTTAAAACAGGTTCTGGATGCATAGGTTTTATAAACATTAAGAAAATTATTGAAGATATACTCATAAAGAAGAAGATTGAAAATTTTGATAGGGGAAAGCTTTGTTTAGAAAAGAAAATTGTAATTACCGACAAGATCAGAATAAAAATTATATTTTCGGTAAAAGTAAATGGTACGGATGAAAAAGCCAGGCTTATAGATATTGGAATTAGTGAAATGCCTATTAATAAAAGTACGCTTACTGTCACGCCTTTTGATTGAAGTATAGAAAATTTTTTTATTATGTTACTTTTTGCAAGGATTAATATAAATATACCTACTACACCAGAGGCAAATGAAATCTCTTCCAATGAGGCTCCAGGATTTAAAACAAAACCAAGCATTAAAGCTGTGGATGGTCCAACTAAAAGCGGCAATCTGTGACCGAATTTTAGTTGAAGTATTTGGAAAACCCCTGAGATTAGAAATATTTTTGCGAGAAAGTTTACCTCTTCTGAATATGAGAAATTGTCTAACTTTGCTATGGTACTTGCTACGATGACCAATGGTGGAAGTATTAAGACTATCCATTGCAAACCTTGAAGAAAGATTATATATAAAGGGGGTTTATCATCAAAATTGTATTTTAAGTTTATCTTCTCAGCCATATTTTATATTAAAACATAATATTGTTGAATTTGACATAATAGAGCTATTTTGGTAATTTATTATATGTGTCCACGTAGCTCAGTAGGATAGAGCATCGGATTCCTAATCCGGGGGTCACAGGTTCGATTCCTGTCGTGGACACCATTATTATGCTCTGAAGGGGTTTTGGTGGCTGTGATCTCACATAACGGAAAAGGGATTACTTTATTAGAGATTTTGGTGAGCATTTTTATTCTTTCAATATTTATGTTAGTTTCTTTTGGCAGTCTATCCCGATCTATGATAGTAGAAAGGAATCTACACTTATACAACAAAGCTCTTGAGATTGCGCAAAGCAATTTTGAAAGAGCCTTGTCTGATAAAAGTGACCAGGATTTAAATCTTGAAGAGGCAGGTTGTGCTGATAGCGACTGTTTTAAAGTTTATATTCAGAAAATTGTAAGCAACAGTAAAAAAATGATTATTGTCAAAGTTATTGACGAAAGGATTCCTAAAAGATTTTCAGATGTCACCTTACAAACTGAGATTTAAAAATAACTTTAGAAGTGGATTTTCTTTTTTAGAAATTCTTTTGTCAGTGCTGATAGGATCTATTATAATTTTGACTTTGGTGATGAATTTATATAATTCTTCAAAGACTCTGACGAAAATTCAGGGTAGAGATGAAGTAGTCTCTGAAAGTTCTTTTGTGATATTGAGAATTGAACAAGAAATTAGACAGAGTGGTTATAAGAATCTGCTTTTAGCAAGCGATAAAACCTCAGATCCAGGAATAATAATTAACCAGAATGCTATATTTTTTAATCTTGATTTAAACAATATCCCAAGCGAGAGCTTCCCTGATGGAGATGGTGTTTACGAGCGTGTCGGATATTATGTTTCAAATGGTTTTCTTATGAGATATGTAAATGGTAATACAGAGCCCATGAACGCCCCTGACGTATACGTGTCCGGTCTCGTTATCCTCAGGGGTAGGGTTGAACAGGGGAATTTTATAGAGGATGCTTCAGGAGACATTGTGAAGATTGCAATTGACATCGACTCTCCTGAACAAACACACATTGAGAAATACATTAAACTGCGAAATGTCTAAGAGAGGCTTTTCTCTTCTTTTTGTTATTTTAACAATGTTTTTCATTATTATCGCACTTTCAACTACCTTTTTAGTTATTAAAAATACATTAAACACTGATATCGCTGTTAAAACAAACGCTGACTATCTTATTGCTTGTGAAAAGGCTATTAACGATGCTGTGTTGAAATTATCAGTGGATCCTGAATACTCTGGAGAGGATTTAACTGTGAATTCTATACCGGTTAAAATTACTGTATTTGATATAGGTCAGTACAAAAGAATAATTGCGAGCTCTCTTGATAAAAATATTGAAGTTTTGGCCGAAAAACAGCTTTCAGTTCCAAGATATGCTTTAGCTATAAGAAGCAATATCTCTACAATAGGTACCGTGAAGGCTATAACAAAAGCTAACGATAAGGCTGTACCTGGTGTGTTAATTAATTATGTTGCTGATTCTTATCCTAATATATTTTTTGTTTCTAACCCAGAGGGGGTATTTAATTCGTCTGAGCCTACTAAAGTAAGCTTTGATGAAAGCTCACCTTTTTGGCAAGAGTATCTACAAAGTTTGCAAAATCTACCTTCTGGACTTGTAATCAACTATTTAGACCCTGCTAACAGTGCACCTGTAATAAATTCATTGAACTGTAATCAGACATATTTAGTTCCTGTTAGGTTGGGAACAAACTTGAAGATCAATAATTTGCAAAGCAACTGCAAAATCACATTTTCTTCTGATGTTTCTACATATGGAGATTTGCTGCTTCCTGCTAGTGCTAATTTTGATTTCAATGGACAGCTTTTTGTGAGAGGTAATCTGACATTGGGCAGTAAAGAAGTAAATATTAAAAATGGCTTAAACGTTTTGTCAGATTTAAATTTTTTAAATTCTAATAATCTAAACGTTGGTGGTTCGCTTTTTGTATTAAAAAATTTGAATCTTGTAAATTCTTCCAAAGTTATGGTGAGTAATGGATCTCAGATTAAAGGCGACTTTTTGGATGACAAGAATTGTTTTGCGACCATAGATAAAGCGCTGAATGTTGAGGGAGATTCAAGAATATATGGGCAATTAATTTCAAATAACTCTCAATTAAATTTTAATAATATTTATGTTTTGGATGGGGGAGCCGTAGATGCAACTGGTTCCAACATATATGTAAATAAAATTTTTAATATCAGTACGTTAGATCCTGCTCTAAAGGGTTCTCTAAAAAGCTTATCGCTATATGCTAATTCAATATTTATTGGTTCAAATGAATCGGTTAATTCAAATATCACCGTTTTTAACTCTGCTGATATATCAGGAGATATTTTGGGATCTTTATTGGTGCTCAATGAAGATCCAAACTCTAATACATTGTTCAATGATGGCTCAAGTGTCGTATATCTCGATTCGCCTGAAAATTGGTTTGGCCCTCCTCTTGGATTAAAATTTGTCATAGTAAAAGGATCCTGGAAGGAATTTTAGTATGTTTAAATTGTCGATAGAGTATAAATTGACTTTGATTATTAGATAATTTAGACTTTTGCTTATAAGTTGTTAATGGAGGTTATAAAATGAAAAATTTAGATCTGGCTACAACTGATTTTTTCAATTCAATTGCTCCTTCATGTATTAGAAAGTCCAGTATAGTTTTTTCAGATAGGCTTAAGAGAACTAATGAATCTGTCAGTGCCATAAACGTTGCTATAGGCAACATTTCTTTGCCCACTCATCCCGCAATGCTAAGAAGGTTATTATCTGTAGAGGATGAAAATCTAAAGAAGGGTGTATGGAGGTATACCCAGACAGAAGGGATAGATTCCGTAAATCAGACTTTTAAAAATATTATAAAGTCTTTTTTAAAGCCTGGTTTGGAACCTGAACTTTTTACAATGGTCGATACTGGCGCATCGCATATTATGAAGCTGGTAATGCTCGGAGCTTGCGGTAAGTTCAAAGGTGTAAATAGACCTCTTATGATGCTCGATCCAGTTTATACTAACTATATTTCAATTGGTCAGGAATTGGGCCGGGAAATAGTAGCTATAGATAGGGAGCTAAATGCTGATGGTGTATTTAGCGATATTGAAACTGATACTATTGAAAAGATAATCGAAGAAAAGAATCCTTCTGCTTTTCTAATAATACCTTATGATAATCCATCGGGAACGCTTATGACTCAGGAAACTATAAACAAATTTGCAAAAATTTGCATTAAACATAATATTTTCTTTGTTAGCGATGAGGCATATAGAGGACTTTATTATAGGGATGATATAAAATTTGCTCCTTCAATATGGAATATCTCCGAAGATGAGGTACCTGGAATCAATGCTGCAAAAATTAGGATTAGTATAGAGTCATTTTCAAAGTTGTTTAATGCTTGTGGTCTCAGGATGGGTGCGCTTGTTACGGACAATCAATTATTTTTTGAGCAGGCAAGGGCTGCCAATACCACATATCTGTGTCCTTCTTGCATTGATCAATATATTGCTTCCGCAATTGCATTTGAGGACCAAAAAGAGATTCAAGGCTGGGTAATGTCTTTGAGATCGTACTATAAGAGAATATTGAGCGAGCTTTATAGCAATTTGAAATTGCTTATGCCAGACCTTATTGTTACTCAACCAGAGGCAGCAATATATTCTATGGTGGACGTAAGAAATGTGGTAAAACCTAGATTTGACGCAAATGATTTTGTTATGTATTGTGCGAGCAAGGGTAGCGTAGAGATTAATGGAATAAATTATACTCTTCTCGTCGCTCCTGCTGCTGGATTTTATAAAAACAATAATCCTTATGCTAATACTCAGATGAGAATAGCATGCGTTCTAAACGATAAAGAAATGAAATTGGTACCTGAGCTTTTTGTAAGGTTGCTCAAAGAATATGAGGGTAAGAGAAATTAGATAAATAAAAAAGCCTTCAGGCTGAATGTGTCACAAAGTCTGAAGGCTTTTTACTTTAACTGAGCTAAATTTTATGCTATTGTGTTTAAAATAGATCCAGATGAGCTGCTTGCAAGGTTATTTGAAAGATTTTGTGAAAGGGTCTGCAAGAAGTTTGTAAGTGTAGGGTATTGGTTAGATGAGTTCGCATTTGAAGAGTTATTTTGAGTATTGGTTGATGCAATAGAATTAATCAGATTCGTATAAGAATTATTTAGAGCAGTTATGCTAGCACTTTGTGTACCAGTTGTTCCTTGTGTGTTTTGAAGTGATGAAACCAGTGAATTTAGCGATGACAAAAAATTGGTATTTGAGCTGGACGTGTTTGTCTGAGTGGAAGCCGAATTTGTTTGGCTCAAGGTTGCAAGCAACTGTTGTACGAATTGACCTCCTGCTCCTCCTCCATTGTGGGCGTGATGATTTCCCTGGGTATTATTTTGCATAGCCTGAGGCGTAAGACCATATTGTTGCAAAGTTTGCATTAATGCTTGTCCCAGTTGAGGGGCTACTTGCTGTGTGGGTTGTGCCGTATTGTTTTCAGGAGTCACATTCGAAGTAGGATTCGTATATAATTGATTTTGAATAAGTAAGGATGAGCTAATTCCTTGAACTGACATTTTACTGTCTCCTTTCATAAAATATTATTGACGAAAGATAAACTAAAAAAATTATATCATATTCAATATTATCTCTCACTAAATATTATCGGTTATATATCAAATAAAATTTATATAGATAATTGCATAGATGTTTAGTTATTTTAAAATTTTTAAGTTAAACTTTTACTATTAGAAATTTATTATATAATCCCATCTTTGACACTTGAACAGAACAAATATGCTTGCAAACATTGATATTTAAAGTTTTTTAGTACTTTGCACTCATAGTAAGCCTTGGTAGCTTTTAAAAAATTTTAAAGCAATACGCCCCGAGCAGGATGCTCAGGGTACCATGGTAGTGCTTAAGAACGTCAAAAGCAATGCACCCCGAGCAGGATGCTCAGGGTACCATGGTAGTGCTTAAGAACGTCAAAAGCAATACGCCCCGAGCAGGATGCTCAGGGTACCATGAAGAACCTCAAAGTGCGATATTCTAAAATTTTTAAGTTAAACTTTTACTATTAGAAATTTATTATATAATATCAAGATAAAATTTCATAAATTTTTAAGGAGGATTTCAAATATATGGATAAAGAAGAACTCGTTTTGCAATATTTTCCGAAGTTAGGTAACTGTGCGCAGTCTGTTTTACATACTTTTTGTGAAGATTTAAATTTTGATAAAGATAGAGCTCTAAATTTGGCTCGTGGGTTTGGCGCTGGCATTGGCGGAAAGGGAGAAATATGTGGTGCTGTAAGCGCAGCTATTATGGTTATAGGCTTGCATTTAGGCAATGTGGTTAACGATGAATATAAGTTGAAAGAGCTAACAGAACAAAAAACCAACATGTTTTTAGAAAGTTTTAAAGAGATACACGGTTCATATCATTGTAAAGATTTGTTGGGCGGCTGTTCTCTGGAGACATCTCAGGGCAAAACTGAGTTTAAAGAAAGAGAATTGTTAAATAACGTTTGCAAAAAATGCGTGAAAAGTTCGGTAAAAATTACTGATAATATTATTAAAAATCTTGATATATAATGATAATAATAATTTTTTAATTTTGTTAAGAAAGAACCTGGAGGTGCAGGTTGTTTGTATTAATATGTGAATATAGTAAATTTATATCAAAGTATCTTTACAATGCTATCAAACAGGATAGCAATCTCGAACCAATAATTTTCAGCTCTTTCAAAGAATTTGAGGATTTTGTAGAAAAAAACTCAGATAATATTCTTTGTGCTGTCCTTGGTCTTGTCCTACCAGACGCTCCAAACGGAGAAGCTGTGGATGTTTGCATAAAAAATAAAATTCCAGCAATAGTTTTTACTTCAACCCTAAATGATGATATTAGAGACACACTGATTAAAAAGGGCGTGGCAGATTATGTATTAAAAGATAGCAACAATAATCTTGATTATGTTATAAAAATTGTCAACAGACTTTATAAGAACAAAGACATAAAGGTTCTTATAGTTGACGACTCTTCTGTTTCAAGAAAATTTATGGAAGATATCTTAGGATCACATAATCTGCAAGTTTTTTCTACAAAAAATTCTGATGAGGCATTGTCTGTTTTAGATAAAAATAAAGACATAAAATTAATTCTTGTTGATGAAAATATGCCAGGAATGAGAGGCGCTGACCTGGTTAACACTATCAGAAAGTCTTTTACAAAAGAACAGATGGCTATTATAGGTATAAGTTCATATTCAAATAGTCTATTGACTGTTGAATTTTTAAAGCGTGGAGCAAACGATTTTATATTAAAGCCTTTTTATAAAGAAGAATTTAGCCTAAGAGTTATGCAAAATATAGAAATATTAGAGATGTTCGAATCACAAAAAGTTTACGCAACTACAGACTTTCTTACAGGGCTGTACAATAGAAGATTTTTATTCGATGCAGGAGAAAAACTTTTGGAGAATGCTAAGAGAAATAACTTAAATCTTTCTTTGGCCATAATAGACGTTGACAATTTCAAAAATATAAATGACACGCATGGTCACCTTTTCGGAGATATGGTTTTAAAAACTCTTGCAAAACTAATAAAAAACAGGTTCAGGGCTGCTGATATTGTCTCGAGGTTGGGTGGGGATGAGTTTTGCGTTATGGGAATTATGGGCGACGATATTGCAGATATTTTCGAATCATTGAGAAAATATATAGCCTCCTATGACTTTAGAGATGCTGACAGCAATACAAAGCTGACTATATCGGTGGGGGTTACAACAAAAAAGGCTAATAGCGTCGAATCTATGATAAAAAATGCAGATAAAATGCTTTATAAATCTAAGAAATTAGGCAGAAACTTAGTTACCATGGACAATTTATAATTAATGTTTTTTTTCTTATTAGACTATTTATATTCAAAATTTTTGGTATAAGCTATAATTATTGAAATCATTTATAAAATTTTGGTTAATTCATTATAATTAATATAAAGCATTTTTAATTAAATTGGGAGGGAAAATTAGATGGATGTATTGTTGTTAGGACAGAGTAAACTTGTGTCCAAATATATTAATGATGCTATTAAAAAAGGGACAGATTTCAATCCTGTATTTCTTGAATTTTTTAGCGAAACGAAAGACTTTGTTAATAAAAATAAAAACAACATTTTATGCGGCGTAATTGGTTTAGTGGATTTACCAGATGCTACAGTCAATGAATATATTGAATATTTAATAGAAAACAAAATTCCTTTATTTATCTTCTCTACTGTTTTAAGTGAAAACACTAGAGAAAAGTTTCTAAAAAAGGGGGTTGTGGAATGTATAAATAAAGACAGAAATTTTAGTTTAGATTATCTTTTAAGGTTAATTAATAGGCTGGATAAAAATAAATCTATCAAAGTTTTAATTGTAGATGACTCAGCCATCATGAGAGAATATATGACTTCTCTTTTAAATACTTATAACTACCAGGTTATTACTGCAGATAATGCAAAAGATGCCATTGACATTGTAAATAAAGTTGAAAATATAAAACTCGTTTTAACTGATGAAAATATGCCAGGGATGCGTGGAGTCGAGTTGGTAGATACTCTAAGAAAAACATTTTCATATGAAGAAATGGCAATTATCGGTATCAGTGCTATTGAAAACACTATTCTAACCAAAGAATTTTTAATGGTTGGAGCCAATGATTTTATTCTTAAACCATTTAACAGAGAAGAATTTTTCTTAAGAGTTTTGCAAAATATTGAAATTTTGGAATTAATTGAAAATAATAAAAAATTTATAATAACTGATATGTTAACAGGGCTTCATAACATAAACTTTTTATATGAAGCAGGCAAAAAACTTTTAGAAAATGCAAAAAGAAACAATCAAAAACTTATGCTTTCAGTGATTGATATTGACAACTTCAAAGATATAAACGACTCAAATGGCCATCTTTTTGGTAATAAGGTCTTAAAAAATATTGCAAACATTTTTGAAAATAGATTTCGATCTGGAGATGTCGTTGTCAGAGTTGGCGCAGGTGAGTTTTGTATTATGGGTATAGTAAATGATGATAATGCTTTCGATATTTTCGAATCTCTTAGAAAAAAAATAGAATCCTACGTTTTTATGATTGATGGAAGAGAATTAAATTTGACAGTGTCTATTGGTGTAACAACAAAAATAGATAAAAATATTGAACTGATGTTAGAAAAAGCTTATGAGCTTCTTTATAAGGCAAAAGATTTGGGAAAAAATAAGGTTGTGTTTAATGTTGATTAAAAATTTCAGGAGGTGAGCAACTTGAAAAAATTTTTTACTTTTTTATTTTTAGTTTTTACTTTATTTCAGAGCGTATCTTTTGCGGATGTTTGTTATCTGGGACCTGCTGGAACTTATAGCGAGGAGGCTTCAATACAATATTTTGGTTCCAGCGAGAAGTTAATTCCGAACAAAACAGTATCTCAATCAATTGATATGCTTAAAGAAGGTAAGTGTCAGTATGCAGTAGTGCCTGTTGAAAACACTATCGGTGGTCCAGTATATAATTATTTGGAATTAGTTGCTGAGGATGATAGTTTATCTGTCGTAGGAAAAGTTGACTTGCCTATTAGACAGGCTCTTTTGGTTTGGGGCAATGCCCAGCTAAAAAACATAAAAACGGTATACTCTCACCCGCAGGGCATATCTCAGAGTAAGGAATGGCTAAAACAAAACTTGTCTGATGCTAAAATTGTTGAGGTATCTAGTACTGCTGAGGCTTCAAAAAAGGTTTCAGAATTAGAGGATAAGTCTTGTGCTGCAATTGCATCAGAAGGCTCTGCACAAGTCTATCATTTAAACGTTTTGGCTCGTGACATTCAAATGAACGACTCAAACGTTACAAGATTTTGGGTTGTCACAAATACAGATAGACAAATCAATAATGGCGATCACTATATTTTGACATTAACTGGCGACGATAATCAGGTAGTGAAATTACTTAACTTTTTAGAAAATAGCGGTTATAAGATTGACTATATTCATGATATACCCAGAAAAACCTACTTAGGCGATTATATATATTTAGTCGAGTTAAATTCAAATTCAAACTCCACCAGTATTAATGACATAATAGATGATAATGCCTATTCTGATTTAAATATTCATATTTTAGGCAGATATTAAAAAGTTTTTATAAAATTATTTTCGATTTAAACCTCTCATAAGGGTAATATTTTTTCTATAGTGCAGGCGCATGCCTTGTATTCGGGTATCTTTGCAACAGGATCAAGTGCGTTGATAGTAAGTATATTTGCATTTGTTTCAGAGAAATGAAAGCTCACAAATACAACACCCTTCTTTGGTTTCGTTGATATTTTAACATTTACATTGATTTCTCCACGTCTTGTCTTAATATTAACCCTATCGCCGTTCTTAATATCGAGCGCTTCGGCATCTTCAGGGTTAACTTCTGCAAAGTTTTCTGGAACGAAATTTTCAAGCACCTTCACTCTTCTGGTTTCATTTCTTGAGTGATAGTGGAAGAGTATCCTGCCAGTTGTAAGGATAAATGGATAGTTATCATCTGGTATTTCAATGGGTGACTGGAATTCTACACTGCTAATAAGAGCTTTTCCATTAGGACGTTTGAATTTGCCTTCATAGTGTAGAATCTTTGTGCCTGGATGCGTTTCATCGGGACAAGGCCACTGCAAAGAATTTTCTTCCAATCTTTCGTAGGTTATCCCTTTTAATGTAGGTGTGGCTTCTCTTATTTCGCTCCAAATTGCTTTCTCATTCTTATATTGCATTGAATATCCCATACGAGTTGCGACTTCACACACTATTTGCCAGTCATCTTTTATGGATTGTGATGGACTTCTTGCAGGCCTTAGAAGCTGAACTCTTCTCTCTGTATTGGTGAAGGTGCCGAACTTTTCATAGGCAGCTTTAGCAGGGAAAACCACATCTGCAATCTGAGCAGTTTCAGAAAGAAAAATATCTTGCACCGCTAAGAATTCGAGTTTTCCAAAGCTTTTCTTTGCGTGAGTAACATCTGCTTCAGTAACAAGAGGATTCTCTCCCATTGTATAAACTGCTTTGAGCTTTCCTTCAAGTATCAAATCCCCAAACTGTGATACTGCATAGCCAATGCTCTCAGGGAGCTTTACCTTCCAAAATTCTTCGAATTTCTTTCTAATATTTTCGTCTGTTACTCTCTGATAACCTGTATATACGTCGGGCAAGACGCCAACATCACACGCACCCTGTACGTTTGACTGTCCTCTTAAAGGATTTATACCATTTCCTTCCTTGCCTATATGGCCTGTAATAAGAGCAATGTTTGCAATTGAAATAACGTTATCAACTCCCACGTGGTGCTGTGTTATGCCCATTGTGTAAAAAATCATTGAGTTTGGGCCTTTAGCATAGGCAATCGCCGCATCTTCTATAAGCTTCTTATCAACACCTGTAATTCTTGAAATATCATCAAGATCGCAATTTTCAAGATTTCTTAAGAGACTTTCAAAACCTTCAGTATGATTATAAATAAATTCTTTATCAATTAGCTCTTTGTCGACAATAATTTTCATCATAGCATTTAATAGTGCTACATCAGTTCCTGGATAGTGTTGGATAAATGTGTCAGCATATTTCGCAATATCTGTATTTCTTGGATCACAAACAATAAGCTTTGCTCCTCTTTTTTTCTTGTTTTCTTTTATAAATTGAGCTATTACAGGGTGGGTTTCAGTTGTATTAGAACCAATAACAAACATTACATCTGCGTTTTCAATGTCTGCAATTGGGTTTGTTGCGGCACCTGCTCCAAATGCTTTGCCCAATCCTGTAACTGTTGAAGCGTGACACAATCTTGCACAGTGGTCAATGTTGTTTGTACCCACTGCAGCCCGCGCAAATTTTTGTATTACATAGTTGTCTTCGTTTGTGCAACGAGCAGAACCAAGAACACCAATTGCATCAGGACCATATTTTGCTTTAATTTCAAGTAATTTATTTGCGGTATAATCAAAGGCTTCTTCCCATGAGACCTCTCTAAAAACTCCATCTTCTTTTATAAGGGGTTTTGTAAGCCTCTCAGAAGAGTTCACATACTCATAACCATATCTTCCCTTGACACAGAGTCTTCCTTTGTTAGGTTCTTTGTTTTCAATGGCTTTTGCCATAACAAGTTTGTTGTTTTTATCTTTGTAAAGCGCAAGGTTACATCCAACGCCACAATACGCACAGACAGTTTCAGTTTTTTTAAATTTAAATATTTTCCCCTTTCCAATGCGAGGTTTTTCAATAAGCGCTCCGGTTGGACATGCTTGAACGCATGCTCCACAAAATTGGCAATTTGTTTTCTCCAATGCTAAATTGAAAGGGGTAGAAATAACAGACTTATAACCCCTCATTGCTATACCAATCGCTTCAACTATTGCCTGATTTTCGCAGGCGCCAACGCAACACCTGCAAAGCACACACTTCTGTGGATCAAACTGGATAAATAAATTTGTATCCCAAGCAGTTTCAATTGGACAATAAAATGTATCTTTTTCATCAAGAAATTGGCTCTTTTTTATACCGAATTGATAAGCAAGATCTTGAAGCACGCAATCTCCATCTTGATCGCAGGTCATACAGTCCAATGGGTGATGGGCAAGCAGGAGCTCAAGATTCGTTTTTCTTGCTTCGTATATAACTTCTGAATCTGTTGTGATTTCCATTCCTTCAGAAATTTCTGTAATACAAGCTCTTTGTAGGGTTTTTACTCCTTTAATTTCTACTACACACAAACTACAAGAGCCTTCTTCTGAAATATTCTCGAGATAACAAAGTGTTGGTATTTCAATACCAACTTGTTTACATGCTTTTAGAATTGTAGTACCTCTTTTAAACTGATAAGGCTTTCCGTCAATTCTTACATTTAATAAGTCATTCATTTGAAATCTCCTTTGTCTGCTTCTTTAAATTCACAAAAACTTTTAATACAGTTTTCATTTATAAGTTCATAACACTCGCTATTAACTTTTAACTTTCCAGAGTTTAAACTTAGCAATTTGTCTTAAATCAGATATCAATTAATATAATTCAAGGATTCTTTTAAGTTTTTTATTTACTTCATCGAACAAACATTTGCTGGACATACCTTATCCTTCACGTGTGCGATATATTCGTCTCTAAAGTGTCTAAGCGTTGACAAGACTGGATTTGGTGCGGTTTGTCCCAGGCCACAAAGGGAGGTTAGCTTTATAACGTTGCCAAGCTTTTCAAGGATTTCAAGGTCTTCCATTGTGCCTTTTCCACTGGTAATCTTTTCTAAGATATTCAGCATTTGTCTTGTGCCTTCTCTACAGGGAACACATTTGCCGCAGGATTCATCCACAGTAAATTTTAAGAAGAATTTAGCAACGTCTACCATACAGCTTGTTTCATCCATTACAATAAGGCCACCAGAACCCATAATCGCTCCAAGCTGAGGAAGATTTTCGTAATCCATTGGGATATCCAGGTGTTTTGCGGGGATAACTCCTCCTGATGGTCCTCCTGTTTGTGCTGCTTTAAACGTATGCCCTTCTGGAATGCCTCCTCCAATGTCAAATACTATTGTTCTAAGAGGAGTTCCAAGCGGAACCTCAATCAGACCTGCAATATTAACTTTGCCTACAAGAGAAAAAGCTTTTGTTCCTGGACTTTTTTCAGTACCAAATTGTCTAAAGAAATCTGCACCCTTTTCAATAATAACTGAAATATTAGCAAGAGTTTCGACATTGTTTATGACTGTGGGTTTTCCAAATAGGCCGCTTTCAACTGGATAGGGCGGTTTCTTTCTTGGTTCGCCACGTTTTCCTTCAGTAGAATTTATCAAGGCTGTTTCTTCTCCGCAAACAAATGCACCTGCGCCCATTCTCAGTTCTATATCGAATGAAAAATTCGTTCCCAAAATATTTTTGCCTAACAAACCTGACATCCTTGCTTGTTTTATTGCAATTTCAAGTCTTTTAATTGCAAGGGGGTATTCTGCTCTTATATAAATAAATCCCTTTTGAGATTCGACTGCATATCCTGCTATTGCCATTCCTTCGAGAACAGAATGTGGGTCTCCTTCAAGAACGGATCTATTCATATAAGCACCGGGATCTCCCTCATCTGCGTTGCATATTATGTACTTGGTATCAGATATTTGCTTATTCGCAAGCTCCCATTTTAGTCCTGTGGGAAATCCTGCTCCTCCTCTTCCACGCAATCCTGAGTCTTTTATAATTTTGATTACATCCTTAGGGGTCATCTCTGTTATGACTTTGCCTAATGATTCATAACCCCCTTGTGCAATGCATTCATTTATATCTTCTGGATTTATAAAACCGCAATTTCTTAAAACTATCCTGGTCTGTTTGGCAAAGAATGGAGTATCGTGTAGTGTGAGAAATTGTTTCTCATCTTGTTTCCAGAGAAGTCTTTTTACTGGTCTTCCTTTAAGAAAATCCTCTTCTACAATCTCTTTTGCATCTTCTGGACTAAGCTTTGTGTACATTATTCCTTCAGGATAAACAACCATTCTGGGACCCAATTGACAGGACCCCATACAACCAGTTTCGACTATAAGCACCTCTTCTGTTAGACCGTGCTGTTTCAATTCTTCTATAAGTGCGTCTTTAAAGCCATTGCCTCCTGCTGCAAGGCATTGCGTCCCTGCACATACAAGCGCATGAATTCTATAGGTTTTCATAAATTACCCCTTTTTGATGCCCAGTTGCTTACAATTTGTCCCTTTATTGCATGCGAAGCAATGATTTCTCTTGCCATATTTGGAGTAATGTTGCTGTAGTAAATAAATTTGCCATCTCTTTCTATTGCCATAAAAGGCTCTTTTATATCAGACCCGATAGGACCTCTCTCGATAATTTGGAAATCTGAAAAATCTCTTTTTTGAAGCTCATCAAGGGTTGCAAGAAGCACATCTCTTGAACCATTGGTATTTTCTTCTTGGTCAACGCTAATGTAGATTTTAACTTTTACATCTTTTTGCCTTGTTTTTAGAAATGCCTGTGATTGCTCCTTTAATTTCCGCAATTCATCAATTGACTTAATTTTTTCCACCTAAACACCTCCGTATAAAGTTTTACTTATCCTGATTATGAGTTTTTTCTTTAATTAAAATCATTTGAACAAATTGTTTTATAAATAATTGTTAACTCATATTTACAGACCGCAAAAGCTTTTTTTAACCTCCTATATTAACTTATGTCAAGAATTTCTAAAGAGAGATCTTTACTGCATATACCTTTCAAGAATGTCAATAGCCTTTTCTGGCGTAAGTTTGCCATGAATGTCTTTCCCATCTACTACCATAACTGGAGCAAAGCCGCAACAGCCCACACATCTTACGGTTCTTACTGTAAATCTTCCATCTTTTGTAATTTCATTTGGTTTAATGTCCAACCTATTGCACAGTGCATTTAATATAGCTTCTCCTCCCTTCACATAACACGCGGTACCCATACATGTAGTAATTACGTGCTCTGCATCCTTTGTAAGTTTAAAGAAGTTATAGAAAGTTACAACACCGTAAATTTTGGATAGAGAAATGTTCATCTTTTTAGAAATGTAAGTTAAAACTTCTTCAGGGAGATAACCCAATGATTCTTGAGTTCCATGCAAAATCTGAATTAGAGATTCGTGTTTTGCCCCCCATTTTTTAATTTCTTTATCTACTGTGGGTAGATTTTTACTTTCCATTTTATCTCCTTTCAAACATTTTACTTTCGCCATTTTTCCTGCAATTTCTTTAACTTTTTCATGATCCTTTTGTATTCTTACCTTTTCATTATTTATCAATGTATCTATATGTAAACTATATACATAGCAAATTATATTTTACCAATTGTAATAATCATATTTTATAACTTTACTAACATTATGTCCCTTTTTTGACTCAAATTTATAAATAACATATTTTTATCGTAAATGTATATCTACTTGACATCTTATATTAAATACTTTTAAATATATTAATATAAAATAACAGATTTGAATATAATATTCATTTTAGTGTAAAATAATATCAATTTAAGTTAATTTTTGGGAGGAAATTGTGAGGTTAACTGTTTTATTTTTTTTATTGATTTTTCTGACACCCAAAATTTCTTATTCAGAGCCAATTAGTTTAGACTTAAATGAGGCCATACAATATGCATTGGTAAACAATCATGAATTAAAATCTCTTTCTGAGTCTATCCGTGTTAAAGAAGCTGATTTGGGAATCGCCCAAAGCAGTTATTTGCCAAAAATCTCTTTCAATGAAACTTATATGAGGACAAACAACCCCACATACGCTTTTATGGCAAAGTTAAATGAAGGACGATTTGCACAAAATGATTTTGACATAAATTCTCTTAATAATCCTTCTTCTATAAATGATTATCAAACGTCGTTTACCGTCGATCAACTTATATTTTCTAAAAAAGCTATTCTTGGTATAAGCATGGCAAAAAAAGATCTTCAAGCACAAAAGCTTGATTATAAGAGAAAGAAGGAAGAGGTAGTCTTCAAAGTTATAAAAAGTTATTTGGATGTACAGACTGCTAAGGAGTATTTAAAAGTTGCTCAGAAGGCTCTTGATGATTCTGTTGAACATGAAAAGATTGCACAGATTAATTATAAAGTAGGGCTTAGCGTTTATTCTGATGTCTTGAGATCTGAAACTTCTGTCTTAGCTGCAAAAGAAAGGCTTGTAAGTGCTAAGAAAAATTTTGAAGTTTTACAGAGATCGCTTGGCTTGGTTTTAGGTATAGAAGATAATGTCATTCCAACAGGTGATTTTGACTTTCCTTTAAAGCTGCAAAGTGAAGATTATTACAAGACTGCGAGCCTTAACAGAGCTGACTTAAAGGCAATTGAATTGAGAAACAAGATTGCAAAAAATAATATTGAATTTGCCTTAGCTGGGTATTTACCTTATGCTGGTTTATCGGCCACTTATCAGATGAACGATCACAGTAATATTTTTGGATCTGAGGGAGACAGTTATCAATTTCTTGCATATCTAAGCTGGAACATATTTGATGGTACAAAAAGAGAAAATGAGATAAAAAAAGCAAAAGCAGAACAAAAAATGGCTGAAGAAAACCTAAAGGCTTTGCAGGACGCAATCTCCCTACAGGTTTACAGTTCTTACCTTGGAGTAGAAGAGGCTAAAACGAATTTGGAACTGGCAAAGGGAGCCTTATCTAGCGCAGAAGAAGACACAAATATTATTTTGCACAGGTATCAAAATGCACTTTCTCCGTTTATAGATTTATTGGATGCGCAGACAAATTTGGATAATATAAGAGCAAACCTTGTTGATAAAGAAAATAAATATTATACGTCTATAGTAGATCTTGATTACAAAAGCGGAACTCTGCTTTCAGATCTAGGAATTAAGTAAGATTTTAAAGGGAGGATAATATGTATAAAAAGTTAAAATCATTTCGTATTTATCTAATATTTTTTTCGCTATCTTTATTATCTATTTTTCTTATTTCAGGTTGTTCTTCGAACCAATCAAAGAAAATTGAGAGCAAGACCATAGAAGGAGTTAAGCTTCAAACTGTAAATCAAGGTGATCTGCCAAACTATTTGGAGGCTACAGGAACTGTAAAAGCTAAGATAATTAGCGTTATTACAAGTAAGGTTATGGGAACTATTACTAATGTCAATGTAAAAGATGGCGATAGCGTTTCAGAAGGTCAGGTGCTCTTAACCATCTACGATCAAGATGCGTCTGAGAGAGTAAGACAGGCAGAAAAAAGCCTTGATGCAGCAAGACTGAATATGTCTTTGAGTGATGCTACTTATATGAGATACAAAGCTCTGTATGATGAAAAGGCCTTAAGTCAGCAGGAGATGGACCAGATAACTACCGAGAAGGAGCTTGCTAAGGCAAATTATGAAAGAGCAATGGCAGCAGTAGGAGAAGCTAAAGTTATGAGAAGCTTTTACACAGTTACTTCTCCAATTTCTGGGATAGTATCCTCTAAAAAAGTTGATGTAGGCACTACTGCTATGCCTGGAATGCCTCTACTTAATATAGAAAATACGTCCAGTTTTGAATTGGATGCAAACGTTGATTCGAAATACTCTCAAGATTTAAAGGTTGGTTCCAATGTTGGCGTAAAGATTGAATCTTTGCCTGAAATACAGGGCAAAATATCTGAAATAGTGCCATCTGTAGATCCTATGTCACGATCTTTTGTGGTCAAGATTGATCTTGGCTCGGGAAATCTTAGAAGTGGAATGTACGGTAAGGCATATTTTAATATTGGCACGAAAAAGGCAATTTCTATTCCGGAATCGGCTCTTGTTAGAAAGAGTGGCTTAGTCGGCGTCTATGTGGTAGACGATAAGGGATTAGTAAGTTATAGAATGGTTAAGTTGGGTGAAAAATATGGGGAAAACTTTGAGGTTTTGTCTGGGCTTTCTAATGGAGAAAAGATAATAGTTGAAGGCACTGATAATGCCTTTGATGGCGCAATAGTAAAAGGAAGTTAGGAGCCAAATATGAAATTCGGTATTGCAGGTAAAATAGCTCAAATCTTCATTAGGTCGAAGCTTACTCCATTAATAGTTATTACTGCCTTGATATTGGGAGTTTTTGCTGTAATTGTCACCCCTAGAGAAGAAGACCCACAAATAGTAGTTCCAATGATTGATGTTTTCGTCCAATATCCTGGAGCCTCTGCAAAAGAGGTTGAGGAAAGGGTTACAAAACCTATGGAGAAATTTTTGTGGGAGATTAAGGGTGTAGAGTATATATACTCTACTTCAAGCCCGGGTCTTAGTATGGTAACTGTTAGGTACAAGGTCGGAGAGGATATGGAAAAGAGCATTACAAACCTTTATACAAAGCTATTTTCTCACCTCGATCTGATTCCGCCTGGAGTTTCGATGCCAATTGTAAAACCAAAATCTATTGATGATGTGCCGGTTATGACCTTTACCTTATGGAGCAATGAGTATGATGGATATGATCTTAGAAAGGTTGCATTAGAAACATGTGACTATTTGAAAAAAGATAGTGATGTAGCAGAAACACATATCATAGGTGGTCCAAAAAGGGAAGTTAAAGTGGATATAGATCCAATAAAATTAAAATCATATCATATATCCCCGATTCAGATATCTCAAATGATAAGCTCCGCAAACGTGTCTCTCTCGACAGGTTCTTTCCCGCTAAACAACTACGAATTTTTAGTCGAGACTGGAACATTTCTTAAAGACGCAAATGATGTGGGTAACGTAATTGTCGGAGTTTTCAATGGCAGACCAGTAAAGCTTAGCGATGTCGCTACCATAACCGATGGACCACAAGAAGCAAAAAATTATGTATTTATGGGTTTTGGCCCATCTTGGGACAAGAACATACCTGGTATTGAGAGATCGAGCCTTTATCCAGCAGTTACTATTACGGTAGCAAAAAAGAAGGGCACAAATGCAACTGATTTGTCAGATAGATTATTGCATGACATTTCTCGACTGAAGGGTACCGTTATACCAAAGGGCATAACTATTACCACTACTAGAAATTATGGAAATACTGCTAATGAGAAGTCTAACGAGCTCCTAGAGCACATGCTTCTTGCTGCGGTCTCAGTTACTATTCTTATAGGTTTGAGTTTGGGAATTCGAGAAGCCTTAGTTGTAGCTGTAGCTATACCGGTTACATTGGCACTTACACTTTTGGCAACCTACTTATTAGGATTTACGCTTAACAGGGTTACTTTGTTTGCATTGATTTTTTCTATTGGCATTTTAGTAGATGACGCTATTGTAGTTGTAGAAAATATACACAGACATTTTAGAGAGAAAGAAGTGTCCATACTGGTTGCTATTCAGGCAGTAAATGAGGTAGGCAATCCTACCATACTAGCAACTTTCACAGTTATTGCTGCCCTTTTGCCTATGGCATTTGTTTCTGGCATGATGGGCCCATATATGAAACCAATACCTATTGGAGCTTCTGCTGCAATGATAATATCTCTTCTCATTGCATTCATAATTAGTCCATGGCTTAGTTATATTGTGTTGAAAAATGTTAAAAGAACAGATAAAGAGAAAGAAAATAGAATAATAGCCTCTTTTAATAAAATATATAGAAAAAATCTTACTTCAATGTTAGAAAGTGGTAAAAAAAGAGTAGCTTTTATAATTTTTACTATAATATGTCTTTTGGCTGCAGTAGCCCTTTTGCCATTAAAAGTAGTTATGGTAAAGATGTTGCCTTTTGATAACAAGAGCGAGATTCAGGTTTTAATAGATACACCAAAGGGGACTACTTTAGAGACTACGAATGCGCTTGCTGAAAGAATAGCAGAATATATCAGAACTGTTCCTGAGGTCGACAACTATCAAATATATTCTGGTACGGCTTCTCCGATAACCTTTAATGGCCTTGTAAGACATTATTTTCTTAGAAAAGGTGATGATGTAGCCGATATCCAGATAAACCTGGTGCCTAAGGATAAAAGAAGTGCACAAAGTCACGATATTGCTAAAAGAATTAGAGGACCTATTGACCAAATTGCTAGCGCTTACAATGCCAGGATAAAAATTGTAGAGGTACCGCCTGGTCCGCCAGTACTCAGTACGTTGGTGGCTGAGGTTTACGGCCCTAACTTTAATGAGCAATTGAAAATTGCTTCTAAGGTTGAAGGTATATTCAAAAAGACGCGTGATGTGGTGGACGTTGATTGGCTACAAAACGAAGAGCAAACAAAATATATTTTCAAGGTTGACAAAGAGAAGGCTGCATACAATGGCATTTCGACCTATGCTATTGCACAAAGCCTTCAAATGGCACTTCACGGAAGTGATGTGGGTCTTTTGCACACCGATAACAGCAGGGAGCCTGTCGAGATTTGGGTTCAGGCTCCTTTGAAAAATAGGGCAAGCCTTGATGGACTCCAAAATGTCGCTCTTCCTTCTTCGACTAATCATATGATTTCTCTTGCTGAACTGGTAACCATAGAGAAGACAAACGAAGATCAGCCTATTTATCGTAAGAATCTTAGAAGAGTCGTTTATGTTATTGGTGATGTAGCTGGAAGAGAAGAGAGCCCAATATATGCAATTTTACATATGAACAAACCTATTTCTGAAATAAAAGTGCCAGGCAATCATCCGCTTAAGCTTTATTTTACACATGAACCTCCACTTGGTTTAAACTATTCAGTGAAGTGGGATGGTGAATGGCAGATTACTTATGAGGTATTTAGAGATTTAGGTATTGCTTTTGCAATAGTTTTAATTATCATCTATGTAATGATAGTCGGATGGTTTAAGTCCTACATTACGCCGCTCATTATTATGGCTCCAATACCGCTATCTTTAATAGGTATCCTGCCCGCGCATGCTCTTTTGAGCGCATTTTTTACAGCCACCTCAATGATAGGATTTATTGCAGGTGCTGGTATAGTAGTTAGAAACTCAATTATTTTGGTTGATTTTATAGAAATGAAATTAAACGAAGGGGTCCCCCTAAAAGAGTCTATAATCGAGGGTTGCCTTGTTAGGTTTAGGCCTATGTTTTTGACTGCAGCTGCAGTAGTAGTTGGTTCAAGCGTGATACTTTTTGATCCTATATTTCAAGGAATGGCTATATCATTGATGGCAGGAGAAGTAGCCGTTACGCTATTCTCGTGGACGCTATTGCCTATTTTATACTTTATATATAAGGATACAGAGATCAAGATTAAAGAGGGAAAGATAAAGTTTGACATAAAAAAGATTTTTAAGAGGTGATAATATATGTATATGGCTCCAACAGACAATTGGTACCTTGAGAGGATCATATTTCTTATTGCTGGTTTATTTATATTAATTAGCCTTGTTCTTGGTCTCTTGTGGAGCCCTTACTGGTTTATCTTAACTTTTTTAGTGGGAATAAATTTAATAATTTTTGCCCTAACAGGTTTTTGTATAATGGCTAATATCCTTTATAAATTTGGAGTCAAACCAAAAATAAAATAATAGCTTTTAAATGGGGTGAACAGTGCAGGAAATTTTATTTCAAGAAGAATTAAATGAAGCTTTATCAATAGCAAAAAAAACTGGTACCTATTTTGATAGGCTATTTGCCGATAATCCAAAATTAGCGTTTAACGAAATTGAAAATATAGAAGAAAAGATCAGCTTTCATCTAAAGAAAATATTTCCTTCTTATGGCTTTCACTGTGAATCTATGGGGATAGTTTCTCAATCAACTCACGACAATAATATATATTGGATAGTTTCAGCTCTTTCTGGATCTGAACCATATTCAAAGGGTTATAGGGGCGCATCTGTGTCAATTGCCCTTCTATCAAATAGCGAATTGGTATTGGGAGTAGTGAATTCGTTTAATTTTGATGACTTATTTTATTGGGCAAAAGGTTTAGATTGTGTTTATAGAAATGACCAAAAAACTAGAAATTTTTCTAATTCAAATGTTGTTCTTACTTCTTATGATGCTGATAAAAATAGCATTACAAATTCAAGACTTTATTACCCTTTTAAATACAAATGCGTGCCATGCTTTTCTTACAGATTGGCGCTAAGCGCGGTAGGAGAGGGAGTTTTTGCAATTGATTGTTCGAGTCCAACGACGTTTACATATGCTGCAGCTCATGCCCTTTTGATCGGAAATGGGTTAAGTCTTTTTGACGAGTCGGGTAAAGAGATAGTTTATTCAAAGCAAGGTTATAGTGGGTGCGGTCAGGTATGTTTTGGTGGAGACTACGAGGTAATAAAAGAATTTGTGGGAAAGAATTGGAAAAGTGTGCTTTATAGACAACAGCCTGAGAATATTCTTGATCTCAATCAAACAAATACTCCTAAAATTAGTAAATATGTTAAAGATAAGGATTTACTGTCTAAAGCACAAGGCGCTATGATGGGTTTAGTAGTTGGAGACTCATTTGGATATTCGAACAGCAGTGAAAGAGTTATTGACTTTACCGTCGAAAATCAAATGTTAGAGCCTGTAAATTCTGAGATAGTTATCATTCTATCAAGAGTACTTTCGAAATACTGTTCATACAATTTTAAAAAGGTTATTGAGTCTTACCTGTATTGGTATAATTCTGAGCCATTAGAGGTGGATTTTGCTCAATCGAGTGCTTTTAGCTCTCTTAACTCATTGGGAAGCATCCCAGAAGGATATTCTTCTGAGTCTATTGATGACGTTTCAAACTCATTTTTATTAAGGACTATTCCAATATCAATATTTACTTTAAACTTATCGCTTGAGGACGCTCTTAGCATTGTGGAAGTAGATTGTAAGATAACTAATCCTAATTCTATTTGTTTAGAGTGTGCAAAAATTCTAATGTATACACTTAGATTGGCTTTGAAAAGGAAGATAACAAAAGGTGAATTGTATAAGTTTGTTGTTAAGTTTTTGGATGGAAATGGTTTCTCAGATATTGTAAAGAGCGTTCTGTCCGATGCTCAGAATCAAGTTCATCCAAAACACGATACAAAACCTGAAAATGTTTTGGTTTGTCTTCAAAACTTGTTTTATGAGTTGTTACACTCAAATACCTTTGAGGACTCTATTTTAAAAACCTCAATAAGAGGGGGTGATACCTCGAAGAATTGCGCTTTAGTTGGATCTTTATTTGGCGCGATGTATGGAGTAGAAAATATTCCCATCTATTTTAAGGACAAGGTTCTTTCTAGTAGGTCTATAAAGGGATTGCCAAAAATTACTTATCCACGTGCTCAAATATTTTGGCCAGTTGATATTTTAATTATTGCTGAAAATCTTTTAAAATGTTAATAAATTATTTTTTATAAGGAGGCAACAAAATGGATGCTATTGAGGCATTGTATAGCAGGAGAAGCATAAGAACATATAATGATAAAGAAATATCCTCTGATGATGTTGAGACTATTTTAAAAGCAGCTATGTCTGCTCCCTGTGCAGGGGGTGGCAATGTTTGCCATTATATCGTAGTAAAAGATAAAGACTTATTAAAAGAAGTTCTGAAATATCATCAATATGCACATATGCTTTTGCAGGCAAGTGTTGCAGTAGTTGTAGTTGCCGATCCATCTCTTGAAAAGTATCCTGGCAGATGGCCTATGAATAGTTCTGCATCTACTGAAAATATGTTAATTGCTGCAACAGCACTTGGAATAGGTTCTTGCTGGGTTGGCATTTACCCAGTAGAAGAAAGAATGAATGGTCTTAGGACTATCTTTGGTATTCCTGATAGTTTAGTTCCTTTTGCGATAGTCTCGCTTGGCTATCCTGCTGAAAAGAAAAAACCACACGGTGAGTTAGATACTTCAATAATTCATAACAACAAGTGGTAAAAATAATTTATTAATGGCTTTATTGGATGTAGAAAATTTAACTTTAGGGTTTTATTCTGAAAAGAATAAGAAATGGTCAAAGGTATTAAATGACATAAACTTTAGCCTTAATAAAAATGAATTTTTAGGCATAGTAGGAGAGTCTGGCTCAGGTAAAACAATTCTTGCAAATTCTATTTTGAACCTGATACCAAAACAAGGGAAAATAATATCAGGATCTGTACTCTTTAAAGATAAAGATATTCTAAAATTTTCCGAAGATCAAGTTAGAAAGGTTAGAGGTAAAGATATTGCAATAATCTTTCAAGATCCGATGAGTTCTCTTCACCCCCTGCTTACAGTGAAGGATCAAATAGTTGAGACTTTACAAGCCCATAGATTGATAAAAAAGTCTGATGCGGTTGAAATTGCAATGAATCTCTTAAAAGATGTCAAGATAGATCGGCCAGAATTAGTTTTAAACAAATATCCCTTTATGCTTAGTGGTGGTATTAGACAAAGAGTGATGATTGCTATTGCTATTTCTTGTGCTCCTGAGATTGTTATTGCTGATGAGCCGACAACAGCTCTTGACGTAACAGTACAAAAAGATATTTTAGCTTTGATAAAAGGTTTTAAAAAAAATTTGAGTTTTTCTTTCATACTTGTTTCTCACGACTTAGGGGTAATATGGGAAAATACTGATAGGGTTGTGGTGATGTACTGTGGAAGGATAATGGAAAGCGGTAGGACAGAGGATGTCTTGAGAAATCCTCTGCACCCTTATACATTTGGGCTTTTATCTTCAATACCAAGAAGGACTGGCAATAAATTAGAAATTCTTAAAGGGATTAGAGGTAACATTCCTTCTTTACATGATTTTCCCGAAAATATATGTCCATTTTTGCCCAGATGCGATTTTGCAACAGAAAAATGTAACGGACCAATATTTTTAGAACGAGTAGATAAAGATAGAACTGTAGCCTGCTTCAATAAGGGTGCTTTTATATAGTGTTATTTCAGACAGAAAATATTTGTAAGACCTTTTATAAAAGAAATTTCTTCCGTTTAAAAGATTCAGGTTTAGAAGCCTTAAGAGATATTAATATTAGCATTCAAGATAGGGATATCATTGGAATAGTTGGAGAAACCGGGTCAGGCAAGAGTACTCTTGGAAGAATTTTTGTGGGATTGGAAAATCCTTCTAAAGGTTTACTTCTTTACAATAATAAAAATATTTTTGATTTAAACAAAAAGGAATTTAGAGAATTTCAAAGGAGTACTTCCTTTATCTTTCAAGATCCGTATTCGTCTTTTAACCCTAAGATGAAGGTGTTAGATATCCTTCTTGAACCGCTAATTCTTGGGGGCATTGAACGGGATAAAAGAAGGAATATAATAGATGAAATAGTTGAAGATGTGGGTCTAAAAAGTGATGACCTTGGGAAATTCCCATATCAATTTAGTGGGGGACAAAGGCAGAGAATTGCTATAGCAAGGTCTTTAATTCTTAAGCCAAAATTCTTGGTCGCCGATGAGCCCGTTTCTTCACTTGATCTTTCTATAAAGGCTCAGATTTTGAAATTATTTGAAGGGATATATAGAAAAAACGATCTTACAATGATAATAATATCTCACGATCTTTCAATTATCGAATATTTGTGTAACAAATCAGTAGTTCTTTACAAGGGCTTGATAATGGAAGAGGCTTTTACTGAAAAATTATTTAGTAACCCATTACATCCTTATACAAAACTTTTGATAGAATCAGCTCCAACTTTGTATTCTAATAGAGCTGAAGATATCGAATCAGAAGTTGTTGAATCTCCACTTGATCTTAATAAAACTATACTAAGATTGTGCCCATTTTTAGAAAGGTGCAAGCTAAAACTCGATAAGTGTGGAGAAAGTTTTCCTGAGATTATAGAAGTTGAAACAAATCATAAAGTAAGATGCCACAGATATGGCTAATATTCCCAGAGCATAAGCAAGTTGTAAGGAATACTTTTTACAACTTGCTTATCAACTTTCTCATTTTTAGCCATTTTTTCCAATATTTCAATAGCGTCATCGTGTTTTAGCCTATCTGTTCTATATGGTCTTTGTTGTCTAAGCGCAGCATAAACGTCTGAGACAGTCATAATTCTTTGCAACATTGTAAGGTTGTTTCCTTCTAAGCCGAATGGGTAACCACTGCCGTCTAAATATTCATGGTGAAATGAAGCAATATCTACAATTTCTTTATCTAATCCTAATGAATTTAAAAATGAATACGTATAATAAACATGAGATTTCATAGTTAGCCATTCATTACCATTTAATTTATCAGGTTTTTCAAGAATATTGAGTGGTACGAAGATCTTCCCGATATCGTGCAAAAAACCAGCTGTTTCGATTTTTTGGCAATCCATTGGACAAAATCCCATTGCTTTGGCAATAGAGACTGCAGTATAAGTTACGTCAATCGAGTGAAGTTTCGTAAATTCGCTCTTTGCGTCAACGAAATTTTTTGAAATAGCTTTTGCTAAATTTCCTAACTCTTCGTCGTTTAAGATTTCAAATCTATCCTCCACTAATAGAGAGTTTTCTTTCTTTAATTCATTAATATCGTTTAGCAAAAATAGAAAAGCATCGTTTCTTGAACACGTTATAAAGGCATCAAGCACTTCTTTAAATATATCTTTATCTCTGAAAAGAGAATGTGCTTTTGCTTGCACTTCTTTTACAGTAGTAAAATTGTTATTTCTAATTTGCACTTCGATTTCATCTGCAAAAAATATTATTTTTGACAACAAATTATTTGTACCCTCGTTGTGGTGTTCATTGATGATAGAAGCGATTGTGTTGAAAAGGGGTATGTCATGTAGTAGCTCATAGCCAGCATGAGCGTGATTTTGGATATTGATTTCTTTTCTACTGTTAATTTCAAGAAGACAGGAGCTTTCATTTAATAGGGCTCCTGTGTCGTGCAACAAACAGGCAAGATAAAGGTCGATTCTTTGACTTTTCTCTAAATTCATCTCTCTTGAAATTAGATTTGAGATTAAGCTAACTTTTAAAGAATGTTCGTATGGATAAGGATTAGAAAGGAACAATATTTGTGAGTAAGAAATATTTTCAACTAATTTTGTAAAATTTATCTTTTTATTGTTGATCATTGTTTAAGATATAGATTATATCTTTTGGCTGATCAATATGTAAAACATCTTTTTCTTTCAAAATTTCATCTGGTCTAAATCCCCAAAGGACACCAATGGGCAGAATCTCTGCATTTTTTGCTGTGTTTATGTCTACTGCGGTGTCTCCAACCATTGACCAATTGCAATTTTCCAATTTTGAAAAAGTAATAATTTCGTAGATTGCTATCGGATTGGGCTTTTTTGGTACCTGAGGCCTTGCGCCCAAAATTTTTAGGAAGGGGAATCCCGGAAAGAAAAAATTCGCCATCTCTTTTGTGAAGGGATCTGGCTTGTTTGAGAGTATTGCAACTATATATTTTCTCTCTTTTAAATAATTTAAAACTTCAGGGATTCCATTATAGGGTTTACTATTTTTTGACCAGTTTTTTCTATAAATTTCGCTATAATTTTTAAGTAATTTTGATTTTAATTTTTCTGAGTATATCTCTTTGGGAATTATCCTGTCTATTAAAACCTCTGAACCCTCACCGACAAAGTTTTTATAACTCTCAATTGGGTATGGAGTTAATTCGTTTTCTACAAGAGCCATATTGGCGCTTTCGGCAATGTCCTCAAGCGTGTCAACAAGTGTTCCGTCAAAATCGAAAACTATACCCTTGATTTTGTTTTTTAATGACATATTAAAAGTTGTATTTATAAATTTCTAAGAAAAGCTTATTCGCAAGATCTGGATTTAAGTTTTTCAATATTCTTTGTTCTGTCATTGCAAAGCCTTTTTCGCCGAGTTTTGCTAAGGCGACTCCAATATAGTAGTGATAGTTTGCGTTATCAGGTTCAAGTCTTATAGCGTTCTTGTAAGCTTGAAATATCATACCGTTATCAGATCTACTCCTAAAGATATCTCCAAGTCTAGTTGATGCTATTAGACTGTCAGGGTTTTTAACTAAAAGGTTTTCATATAAAGTTACCGCTTGATCGTAGTTTTTCTTTTCGAATGCTGTATTTGCATTATTCAAAAGTTGCTCAGCGTTTTGGTCGTTGATAACATTGACAGGGTAGAGGCTGGCAAGACTCTTTATTGTATATATTTTGTCAAAAAGAGAATTCGCAAGATTAGTATTTGTATCTTTTAACGCTCTAAACTGGGTATATGAATTATATAGATCGTCTGTAGCCAGATAAGATAGGCCGAGCTGATATCTGGCATCAGAGAATTCTGGATTTAGATTTACTGCTTTGGTAAAATTGTCTATCGCTTCTTGATTGTTGTGCTGGTTTGAGTATACTAAACCCAAATTGTAATAGATATTGGCGTTTGAAGGATCCTTTTGTGCAGCATTGGTCAAAACTATTATTGCTTCATTGTTTCTTCCTAATTTTCTTAGAGCAATTCCTTGAGTGAGCATGGCGTCAACATAATTTGGGTTAATGCTTAATGCTTTTGAAGTAATGTCTACAGCTTTAGAAAGCTGATTGGTTCCTATATAGCACTTTGCTAATTCATCATAGGCCTGGACATAATTTTGATCGGTATCAATTGCTTGCTGAAAGAACATCTTTGCTTTGTCAAAACTCGATTCGTTAAGGTATTTTTCACCTAAAACAAAATATTCCTTTGCCTGATCGTTTGGAGTGGCAGCGTAAGAAATAGTTGCAAAAATGAACATTAGCGAAACTAAGATTAATAAAGATTTTTTAAACATATTTCCCTCCTAAATGATTTAAATTATTCTATTTGTTAGAGTTCCAATATTTTCTATTACTACATTTACGTCATCTCCGACTTTCATCGGACCCACACCTGAGGGTGTGCCAGTCATAATTACATCACCAGGCAACAGAGTCATAATCGAACTGATAAAACTGACCAAAAAATCTGGTTTAAATATTAAATTTGAAGTGTTAGATTTCTGCTTGATCTCGCCATTTAGAAGTAATTTTATATCCAGGGAATTTGGATCGATTTCTGTTTCTATCCACGGTCCTATTGGAGCAAATGAGTCAAAAGACTTTGCCCTGGTCCACTGGACGTCTTTTCTCTGAAGGTCTCTTGCGGTTACATCGTTGCCACAGGTGTATCCCAATATATAGTTCTTTGCATCTTCAATCTTTACATTTTTTGCGGTTTTACCAATTACTACAACGAGCTCTGCTTCATAGTGTAGCTCCTTTGTTTGTGGCGGATAGGAAATTGGATAATCAGGATGGTTGACTGCTGTAGATGGTTTTAGGAAGAGAACAGGCTCGGTTGGAAGAGTTTCTTTCATTTCGTTTGCGTGATCTCCATAGTTTAGGCCTACACATACGAATTTAGAAGGAGAAACAGGAGATAGGAGCTCTATTTCGCTCAAACTTAACTTTAATGAGCTTTTCTTAATAGAGTTTAAAAAATTCTCTTCTAATAGTGTTATTTCATTTCCTTCCACCACCCCAAACTTTATTTCTTTGTTGTGAAAAAATTTAGCTAACTTCATTATTTAACCCCCTTAAAGTTTTTTTTATTATTTGGGAAATATTTTTCCCCACCAGGATTTTTGTACTTCAGTTTTTTGTTCGAGTTTTAGGTTATTGAATAACTCCATAAGCGTGGTATCAGATTCTTTTTTTAATTTATTTAGATCTTTCTCGTATGAATTTATTTTCTCTTCCAATCTATCTAATTTCTGCTTTAACTCAAAGTTTTCTTTTTTTAAGTTTACAATTTCGATCTCTTTTTTATAAAGATCTCTTTTTAATGAATCGACATCATCTAAAATTTTTATACTATTTTTAATTTCTTCAAGTATAGAAATCTGTTTCATTAATAGAGAGTTTTTATTTTTATTGTTGTCAAAATCGCCTAAATTCTCTTTATTGTGGATTAATTTCTGATTAAGATTTAGAGTATCATTTTGAGATTCACTTTCATTGCTTAACTTTTTCTTTATTTCTTCAGTAGTAAGACCGCTTTTGTACATCTCGTTAATCTTAATAAGATAAGGGATGCAGCTCAAGTTATAACGCTTCGACTTTCCTTCACTGTTTATATCAAAAAGAAATTCGAACTTGCTTATGTACCTTCTAATGGTAGATTCAGCAATATTAGATTCTTTTGAAATTTGTTCTAAGTTAATATAATTTTCCATATTTTTATTATATGATCTTTTTTAAATATATCAAATTTGCAAATTTTTTAAAAAACATTTATAATACAAAAAATTGTATGATATAAAAAAATTTTATTTATCATATATATATTTTGTTATTTGTGAAAGTATTAAAAGAATATTAGAATATAAGATGTTAAGTAAAGTTTTAAGGCTTAAAAATATAAGGAGGCGGGTAAGTTGAGTTTAATTAACCCATTTGAGGTAGTTCAGGATCAGTTAGATGAGGTTATGCAGATTTTGAAGATAGATAGTGATGTTATGCAGATTCTAAGAACTCCTATGAGGGAGGTTCATGTATCTATCCCGGTGAGGATGGATAATGGAATCTTAAGGGTTTTTCATGGGTTTAGAGTCCAGTATAACAATGCTCTGGGTCCTTTTAAGGGTGGAATTAGATTTCATCCTGAAGAAACCATTGACACCGTAAGAGCTTTGTCTGCATGGATGACTTGGAAAACAGCTTGTATCGGCCTACCACTTGGAGGTGGAAAAGGAGGAGTAATTTGTAACCCTAAAGAAATGTCTATCAATGAGTTGGAGAGGTTGGCAAGGGGCTATATCGATAAAGTTTGGCAATTAATAGGACCAGACCAGGATATACCTGCACCAGATGTCTATACCAATCCACAAATTATGGCATGGATGATGGATGAGTATTCTAAAATAATTGGTAAAAACCAGTTTGGTGTTATCACTGGCAAACCAATTAAAATGGGTGGGTCTTTGGGAAGAGGAGATGCTACCGCAAGAGGTGGGATGTACGTTTTAAGAGAGGCTGCGAAGTTTTTGGGTCTTGATCTTTCAAAATCTACTATAGCAATTCAGGGATTTGGAAATGCTGGATTTTATGCTGCACTACTTGCAGAAGAGATGTTTGGTATGAAGGCGGTAGCATTAAGCGATAGTAAGGGTGGAGTTTATAATCCAGATGGCATTGATGCAAAAGCTTTGAAAGAGCACAAAGACAAGACTGGATCTGTTCATGGATTTGCAGGTGGAAAAGACATAACTAATGAAGAACTTTTACTTTTGGATGTGGACGTTTTAGCTCCTTCAGCGCTTGAAGAGGTTATTACAAAAGAAAATGCTAATGACGTTAAAGCAAAAATTGTGCTCGAACTTGCAAATGGTCCCACCACACCTGACGCAGATAAGATTTTATTTAACAAGGGTATTCATCTTATACCAGATTTCCTTGCAAATGCAGGTGGTGTAACTGTATCTTACTTTGAAATGGTTCAGAATTTCTATATGTATTATTGGGATGAAGACCTTGTTTACAAGAGACTGGATCACAGGATGTCTGATGCTTACAAAAATGTGTTAAGTGCTGCTAAGGAGTATGGTATCAGCATGAGACAGGCTGCTTATGTAGTAGCCATAAAGAGAATTGTTGAGGTAATGAAACTAAGAGGTTGGTGCTAACTAACTTTTGAAGGAGGTTGTCAGCACACCCCTTATTTTTTGTTTTAATTCTAATTAGTCAGTATAAAGGAGTATTTACTATGGATTATTTATCGTTTGTGGAAGGAAAGAAAGAAGAATTCTTAGATGATTTAAAAAAAATTTTGACCTATCCTAGCATAATGGGAGAAAAGGTTGATGGTGCACCATTTGGCTTAGAAGTTAGAAAGTGTTTAGATGAAACTTTAAAAATTGCAAGCCGAATGGGATTTAAAACTTTTGTGGTAAATGATGCAGTAGGAGTAGTGGAATATGGTGACTCTGAAGATTACGTAGCATCTTTGGCGCACCTTGATGTAGTGCCTGTTGGCGATGGTTGGGATAGCGATCCGTTTATTGGAAGAGTTGATGGGGATAAAATATATGCTAGAGGAACAATCGATGACAAGGGACCTGCTATTGCATCTCTTTATTCATTGTATGCAATAAAGGAGTTGGGAGTAAAGATAGATAAAAAGATAAGGCTTTTGTTTGGTACTAATGAAGAAGAGGGCTCAAACGACATGCCACTTTATCTTGCAAAGGAAAAGCCTCCTGTATATGCATTTTCTCCAGATGCTGAGTTTCCAGTAATTCACTCTGAAAAGGGAATGGTCTTCGTAAGAGTTTCCTGGAATTTTGATCAAAAGACTGATGGGGTAGTTATTGAAGAGATTACTGGAGGCACTAAGGCAAATGTGGTACCTGATAAGGCTACTGCTGTTTTAAGCAATGTAAATAAAGAAGTAGTATCTAGTTTAATAAAGGAATTTGAAACTAAATATCCTTATAAATGGGATGTTAAATATGATAATAAAATACATGTACAGTGCCAGGGCATAAGCACCCATGCGGCACATCCAGAAACAGGTTTGAATGCTGTAATGGGTCTAATCATATTCCTTTCAAAGCTATCATTGGATTCAAGTGTGAAAAATACTATTAATTGGCTTGCTAACAATATAGATAGTGAGACAGATGCAAAAAAGTTTGGAATTTTCTGTGAGGATAAATATGGGAAATTAACTTTCAATGTGGGAATTATTGATTTTAAAAACAATACTTTATCACTGGACATAAACTATAGGACTCCAGTAACTTTGGATTATGATGCTATTAATGAAAAATTTGTAAAAATCATTGCTCAAACAGGTGCAAAAATTGAGTTTATACTAAAAGACAGACCACTTTTTTACCCAGAGGATCACTTTCTGGTAAAAACTTTGTTAGAGATTTATAGAAAGCATGTAAACTCCACTACTCCTCCACTTTCGATTGGTGGTGGGACTTATTCAAAGCATATACCAAACACTGTTTCCTTTGGTCCACTTTTTGAAGGTAAGGAAGATATGTGTCATCAGGCAAATGAGTATGCAAGTATTTCAGACTTAATTAAGTGTTCTGCAATATATGCTGAAGCTATGGTGAAATTATCAGTTAATAAATAGTTTTTAACTATTGATAAAAATCTATTAACAATTAGTAATATATTATTATGAAAGGTGATTGATATGGAAAAGAAAAAAAAGTTAAATTATCTTAATGTGACAGGGGAAGACTACGTACCTTATATATCTGCCGATAAGGTTATTCCTGAGTTCACCATAACCGCTATTGCTATTGGCGTTTTTTTGGCAATATTATTTGGAGCTGCAGATGCATATCTGGGGATGAAGGCAGGATTGACAGTTAGCGCAAGTATCCCGGCTGCAGTTATGTCTATGGGTGTCTTGAAAGGGATTTTCAGAAGAGGTACTATCCTTGAAAATACTATTGCTCAGACAATTGCATCTGCTGGTGAAGCAATTGCATCGGGTGTAATATTTACTTTGCCTGCTTTATTTATATGGGGATATGATCCCGGTCTTTTAGAACTTAACACTATGGCGCTATTAGGCGGTATCCTGGGTGTTGTTTTAATGGTACCGCTTAGAAAACTTTTGATAGTAAACGAACACCATAACTTGCCGTATCCAGAAGGCACAGCTTGTGCGGAGGTTTTGGTTGCTGGAGATCAGGGTGGAAGCAGCGCAAAAACTGTTTTTTGGGGCATCGGTATTGGTGCATTGTATCAATTTCTAATGGATGGTTTAGGACTTTGGAACGAGAGTCCTGATTGGGGCATTCCTGGTTTAAAGGGAGCTGCTATCGGTTTTGATACACTACCTGCTCTTTTAGGCGTAGGATTTATTATTGGTCCCAAGGCATCTTTTTATATGTTTGCAGGCGGCATACTTAGCTGGCTTGTGTTAATGCCTTTGATTTCGTATTTTGGCAGCGGTTTGACAACCCCAATTTATCCATCTACAGTGCCTATAGCTCAGATGGGTTATTGGGCTTTATGGAGTACTTATATTCGTTATGTGGGTGCAGGGGCTGTTGCTGTAGGTGGTTTCATAACTCTTATGAGATCTTTGCCTACTATAATTGGCTCTTTTGATGCTACGATAAAAGGTTTAAGTAAAAATAAGGGCACTAATGTTGTACAAGATATTCGTACTCAAAGAGATACACCATTTTTGATACTTCTTATTATTGTGGGTATCATATTTTTCTATACAGCGCTTACACCTCAATTTAACATTGGATTCTTGGGCGCATTCCTTATGTTAATATTTGCTTTCTTCTTTACAACGGTATCATCTAGAATAGTAGGTATTATTGGTTCATCTAGTAACCCTGTGTCAGGTATGACGATAGGAACCATTATCTTAGTTGCTGTAATATTTAGGTTGTGTGGATGGGTTGGAGATACCGCAATGGTTGCAACGCTCATAACGGGCGCTCTTGTCTGTATTTCTATTTGTGTTGCTGGTGATACCTCTCAAGATCTTAAGACAGCATTTTTAGTAGGTGGCACTCCAAAAGCACAGCAATATGGAATGATTATAGGAGCTGTTGCTTCATCATTTGTCATCGGTTCAGTTTTGGTTATGCTTGGTCATGCGTATGGATTTGGTACAAAGGATTTGCCTGCACCTCAGGCTATGCTTATGGCTTTGATTATCAAAGGGGTAATCGGTGGTACGATGCCATGGGCTCTTGTAGCAGTAGGTGGCTTTGTAGCAATTGTTGCTGAGCTCTTAGGCATTTCTGTATTAGCTTTCGCTGTGGGAATGTATTTGCCAATTCCAACTTCTGCAGCAATTGCTACTGGTGGTTTTTTGCAACTGATTCTATCCAAAACAGTTAGTAACAAGGATAAGTTAAGAGCAAAAATAGAAGAAGGTGTTCTTTTAAATTCAGGATTAATAGCTGGCGGATCTCTAATGGGTGTAATTCTTGCATTCCTGGTTTATGAAAATATTAATATTTCAGTTAACTTCACTTGGGGTGGCTTTGTGAATCCAATTTCTCTCCTATTTTATTTCCTCTTAGCTATTGGTGTTTATGTTTATTTAATGAACAAAAAAGTTGAGGTAGAGTAAAATATTGTTAGGTTTTAATAAAGATAAAGGCAATCTTTTGACGATGTATCCTGTTAAGGGTATAAATGTTTCAGATGAAATGATAGACGGGCAGCTTCGGCTGACCGTCTATCATGCTGGTTTCTTCCGTAAAATATTTGAGAAATGGTTTCCAAATTATGGAAAAAGTTTTATTAATTTGGATAAATACGGTCAATTTGTTTGGCAACACTGCGATGGAAATTTCACTATAAACGATATCTTAATTCTTATGCAAAAACAATTTAATGATGATTCTGAATTTGCCCTTGAAAGGCTTATTGTTTTTATTAGAATCCTTGCTAGCAATAAATTAATTAAGCTAATTAGTTCAAAATGAGGTATGTATTATGAATATTGAGGTTTATATTTTAGGGACCCTCTCTTTTGCTGTTATGGGGGCCTTGCTTTATATATATGGATATAGGCGTTCTTATAAGATACCGCAAGAGCTACAAAGGCAGATTGCCATAAAGCTCGAGAAAAAAGCTATGTCCTTTATCACTAAGAACGCTCAAGGAGTTACGGTAAAGTCTATTGCCAACGAAATTAAAGATGTAAAAGTTGGGAGCCAATTTCAAGGTTATAGATTTAGTGTGAATGATTCTTTGGCTACCGCACAAGCAGTTCTGGATAGACTGCTGGCAACCAATAAGATTAAAAAAGTGATTGATGGTAAAATAATAAAGTATTATCCTATCAGCGATGAGGAAGAAAAATAATGTTTATGGAGGGTTAAAGAGTGGATATCGCTTATACCTTGAAAAATGCATCTGAGAGAAGAAATGAACAATTTAAGCCTGAAGGACAACTTTCTTTTGGTCAATTGAGAACGGATCATATGTTTTTGATTGATTATGAAAATTCAAGTTGGAAGAATCCAAGGGTTGTGCCATATGCAAATATACCGATTGCTCCTGGTGCTATATCAATACACTATGGGCAATCTCTTTTCGAGGGCGCAAAAGCTTTTATGCATGACGATGGTGAAATATATACCTTTAGAATCGACAAGAATGCCAAAAGGTTAAATGTTTCAGCCGACATACTATGTATGCCTTCGCTCGATGAAGAGATGCAAATGAAAGGTATTCATGCTCTAATAGATGTAGATAGACTGTGGTTTCCTCTTCAAGATGGCGCATCACTCTACATAAGACCTTTTATGTTTGCAACAGAAGACTCTTTGGGAGTGCACCCGTCTGGTAAATATATTTTTTGTGTAATACTTTCTCCAAGCGGCGCTTATTATCCTGCGGGATTTACAAAGCCAATAAAGCTTCTAATTACAAAAAAATTTCACAGAGCTGTTAGTGGTGGTACTGGCGCTGCAAAAGCTTCTGGAAATTATGCAGCATCCCTAAAAGCTGGAGAATTTGCAAAAAAATTTGGGGCTAGTCAGGTACTTTTCCTTGATTCAGAAAACAAATATATTGAAGAGGCTGGAGCAATGAACCATTTTCACGTTGAAAAGGATGGGACGGTAGTTATACCAGAGTTTACCGATACCATATTGAAGAGTATTACTTCTGAATCAATAATTGAGTTGCAAAAGAAAATAGGCTTGAAAGTTGTCCAAAAAAGAGTACTTCTCGACGAATTTATTGAAAGTGTGAAATCGGGAGATATTGTAGAGGCAGGTGGATTTGGTACTGCGGCAGTAATATCACCGGTTGGAGAATATGTTTTCGAAGACGGCTCTTCAATTACAGTTGGAGATGGAAAAGTAGGCAAATTTGCTAAACAAATATATGAATATTATGTAGGAGTACAAACTGGCAAAATAAAAGGCCCTGATGGATGGTTGAAAAAGGTTGAGATAAATAATCTTGGTTAATATTTAATATTATATAGGGATTTATATTGGGGGATGAAAGAGTAAAATTATGTAATTTACAGCGTGATGATGAGTTAATCTTTCCACATTTTTATGTGGTAAGCGCATCAGCTGGCTCTGGCAAAACCTATACTTTAAGTATAAGGTTTTGCCAGTTTTTATTATCAAAAAATATAATGAATAACGCTCTTTCAAATATAATAGCTTTGACTTTTACAAAAAATGCTGCAAACGAAATGAAACAGAGGATATTGGAATGGCTAAAGAGAATTACTTTAGGTTTATTAAATGAGACAGATAAAAGTAATTTAACTATTATATTATCTGATTCTTTTGAAGAGATAAAGCTTAAATCTGAAAAAACAATTGATTTAATATTTGAAAATTTTAATGAATTTCAAGTAAGTACAATTGATAGTTTTATGGCAAGGATTTTTAAAATAATACCATTTGAAACCAACATTTTGGCAAACAATATAAAAATCGATAGTGATGAAATATTTGATTTTGCTATTGATAAATTTATCCAGGAAATTGAATTTCAAAAATTAGAAGAATACTTAAGAACTAATGAGAAAAATAATAATATTAATTTCAATCCAAAAGAAGAAATAAAAAAAAATCTATTAGACCTTTTGAATTTAGAGAATAAAAAATTAGGATATTTTAAAGAAAATAAAAATATTGAACCATCGATAAATGAAGTGAAAAGACTTATGAAATATTTAGCATCTTTATCTGAACAAGGTCTAAAAAAGGGTTTATCATTAAATGGGAAAATTAATGAAAAAAATTTTAGAAAACTTATTGATAAATTAAATAATCCTGAAATAAATATTTTGGGCACTATTAAAATAATTTATAGAACTTTTCCTTTTAACAAAGAGAAAAATGATATTTATAATTATTTAAAGACTGAATGGAATACATCAGTTGAATCAATTTATAGTTATTTACCTATTTTATGCCAGATAAAATATAAACAATATATAAGCTTGTTCACTGAATTTAAGTCAATTCTTCAGAGTTGCTATAATGAACTCGGGTCAATTTATATTGGCAACATAAACAAGTTAATACTTGAAAATCTTGATAACAATAATATACTAAAAATCCAGTTCTGTTTGGGAAATCATATTTATCATATGATGGTAGATGAATTTCAAGATACAGACGAAGTGCAATGGGCTTGTTTAAAAAAATTTTGTGACGATCTAATGTCAAGAAAAGGTTCTATGTTTGTAGTTGGAGATATAAAACAATCGATTTATAGTTTTAGAGGCGCAGATTATAAGATTATGAAAGAAACAATTGAAAAGCCCATGAATAATACTTTTCTGCTAAATTTAGAAAATAACTTTAGAAGCGATGGCATTCTGATTGAAAGTATTAGAAAATTTTTTCAAGAAGATATTTCTGATAAAATTTCCACTGCAAATAATCTCTCAGGCTTAAATGACTATGTTCAATTTCCTTTAGACGAGAGAAAAGACTCGGGTTTTTTCAAGACTCAGGTTGCATTTTTTAATAGTACAGGAAGTGATGACGGCTTAGAGGATTGGAATAATGATTATGATTTAAAGACAAAATTGTTAAATTTGCTATCTGACTTAAACAAAAGGTTTAATTTAAGCGATATTGCAATACTGACCAGATCAAATTCTCAGGTAAATGAAATTTCATCCTGGCTTTTGGAGAGTGGTTATAATATTGTTTCAGAGAGCTCATTGGATATTAGGGATAGAAAGATAATTCAAGAAATTTTAGCATTATTAAGATTTATTGAGTCGCCTGCTGACAATTTGAATTTTTCTTCTTTTTTACTTGGTGGAATAATGAGAAAAATTCTTCATAGTGAAGGTATGTTCACAAACCAGATAAGAGAATTTCTGTTTTCCAATCGAGGCAAAAATATATATACTGCTTTTAAGGATAATTATAATGAAATCTGGAACAAATATTTTAGAGAAATATACCTAAAATCAGGATATATTCCAATTTATAATTTGCTCATTTTGATATTTTCTACTTTTAAAATTCCATTAAATTTTCCAGAAGAATCATCAAACTTGGTAAAATTCCTGGAAATTGTTTCCGATATTGAATCTTCAGGCTATGTAGATATAAATAATTTGTTAAAGGTTGTTGAAAAAGAGAAAACTGATGTTTTCAAGATGGAAATTTCTGGTTTTGGTGATGCTATAAGACTGATGACCATACACAAGGCTAAGGGTTTAGAGTTTCCAGTAGTCATAAACGTTGTTGACGCTGAAAGCAATTTTGGTATTTCGGGAAAAAATAGATCCATTTCTAATCTTTTTGTATTAAATGACGATGATAATTATAAGACTGACACTCCTATGAACAATAGCCTATCATTGCTACATATTACTAAAGATCTTTCAGAAAAAAACTATCTTCTGGGGGAGGTTTTTTATAATGAGGAAGTTAATGGTATGATAGACGATCTGAATCTTTTGTATGTGGCTATGACAAGGGCAAAGCATGAACTTTATAACTTTTTATGTTTTAGAAAAGAGAAAACGTTTGAAAATATAAGAAAATTTACAAAGGAAATCGGAAATATAAATAATTTTATCAGCAGTTCTTCTAAGAAAGTAAAGTTTAGTTGCTTAAACTTTGCCCAATCTTGCCTTAGAGAACGATTGAGTGAAGAAAAAAATTGGAAGAAAGAAGATATAGAAAGTATAAGAAGAGGTATATTGATACATAAGATCTTAGAAAGAATAAAAACTGAAGATGATTTGAAAAATTTAGATAAAATAATTCAAATTTATAAAAAAGATGTTGAACTCTTTGATGAAGAAGTTAAGCAAAAAATTTTTGATGTAGTCTCAAATGAAAAATTTCTAAAATATTTTAACAAAAATAACAAAATTTATACTGAAGTTGATTTTGTTGACAAGAGGGGCAGGGTTTTTAGAATAGACAGGTTGGTAGTGGATAGAGATATTATTTATGTAATTGATTATAAAACAGGTTTAAAAGAATGTTATAAAAATTTGGAAAAAGAAAAATATTATAAACAAATAAAACAATATATGAAGATTATTTACGATGTTTACAAAAAAGATACAATTGGAGTAATACTTGACATCGACAATCTTTCAGAAGAGATTGTATATACAAATGAATAATTTTGAATTTTTTGAAGAAAATATCAAAAAAATATGCTATCTAAGTGAAGATTCGGATATTTTCAATGAAGTTGCAAACTATGTCAGTTCAAATGTATCTCCGGAAGATTGCGTAATTGTTTTTCCAAACAGAAGAGCTATACATTATCTTTATTCAAAATTTCCTGAACATCTCAAAAATACATTTAGATCTCCTATAATTTATTCTATTGACGATTTCGTTGACAACTTATACGAAAAAGACGAACAATCATATAGAAAGATAAATCTAATGGAGGCTATTTATTTATTATTTAATTTATTGAATGAATCAGAAAAATATGAATCGTTTAGTAAAATTCACAACTCATTTAATGAATTTATTCCATGGGGAAAAGAGTTTTTTAAAGACTTTGAAGAGCTATTCATTAACAAAGTAAATTTTGATGCTTATGAGAAAATAGTTAATTATTCACAGAACAATAAATCTAACGAAAATTTTCTTATCGATAAAGTTTTAGAAACTGACTTCTCATATAGAATTAAAGATTTTTTTGAATTGTATAAAGATTTTTATTCCAAGCTGGAGAACAAAATGCTTTCAACAAGGGCTATGAGATACAATTTCGTTTCAAAAATTAGTCTGCCACAAAAAAACTTTATAGTTTGTGGTTTTACAATGATAAATGAAAGCGAAAAAGAACTTTTCAGCAATGTTTTAAATAATAGAGAATCGCGTTTTTTTGTTAAAAAAAGCTCAAAATTTTGTGAACTTAAAAATAAAAAATTTTATATATTTCAATCCCAAACTTTAACTGGTCAGATACTTAAGCTAAGGGAATTGTTAGAGCAGAAAAAACCTTTGAACAAGGAAGATCTTATACTTCTTGTCTCTGAAGCGAGCCTTTTTCCTGTTTTATATAATGCGATTCCTGATGGAGAAAAGTATAATGTGTCTATGGGGTATCCCCTCTCAAGAACTCCTATATATTCATTATTTGATATGATTGCTACTTTGATTTCCAGGATGAACAATTTTAAATTTTATTCTACCGATTATATAAATTTACTATTTCACCCTTATATAAAAACTTTAAAATTTGATAAATTCTCATTTAACTTAGAAGAATTTCAGGATATTCAAAACTTCCAAAGCACTGTTACAAGAACGCTTTTTCAAAAAATTCAGGCTTATATTAGAAGCAAGAACAAGATTTTTATCTCTTTAAAGGAAATTGAAGATAAATCCGAAATCTATGATGATGTTATCGATACTATAAAAGCTTTAAATATAGATATAGTTTCTGATGACGATTTTAAAAAATGTTTAACCGAATTTTTAGTCGAGGTTCATAATAAAATAATTAGAGTGTTCTTGCCAGTGAAAAACTTATCTGACTTTGCTAATAAGATTAACGAATTATTGGATTACATATCATTAAAATCATTAGGCAATCAAAATCTATACGGGTCAAATTTTTTTAGATATGCATACGAAGCTATCTTTGAGCTACAATCATCAGAAATCTCAGGTTTGAAAGTGAATGGGTGTAACCAGTATTTTAATTTATTACGATTTTTTATACAAAATTTCAGAATTCCTTTTTCTTCATCAATTTTAGATGGTGTTCAAATTTTGGGTTCGCTTGAGATAAGAAATATAAATTTTGAAAGGGTTTTCTATATAGATATTAGTGATGACAATGTACCCAAAGTGACAAAAGAGACGCCTTTTTTAGCTCAGGATATTAGAAAAATTTTAAATCTACCTACAGCAAAAGACAATGAAGATCTTCAGAAAGCTAATTTTGTTAATTTAATAAATGGAGCAAAAGAAATTTATTTTTTCTATTCTAATTCTGAAGGGAAATCACTTTCAAGGTTTGTGGAGAGTATAATCTGGGAGCTACAGAAAATTAATAAATCTGTTGAAATGCCTATTCCTAAAGAAAGCATAAATTTTCAAATCTCGTTTGCTCAGGAAAAACCTATCGCTATCGAAAAAAATAATGCAATTTTAAGATTTCTTGAAAGTTTTGAATTTAGTCCTTCTTCAATTGACAAATATTTAAGATGTCCGCTTTCATTTTATTTTTCGTATGTATTAAACTTAAAAGAGCACAAGAAGATAGAAGAAGATATTAGTAGCAGCGAGATAGGGAATGTTGTTCATGAGATATTGTTTTTATATTTTAAAAAATGGATTGGCATAGAGTTTATCAACGTAAATTTTGATAATGAAGTGAGTAATATTTGTTCTTTATTAGATGAAAAGTTTCAAGACAATCAATCAAAAGAAGTTTTGCTTCAAAAGGAACAATGTAAATTAGCACTTAAAAGAATTCTTGAAAAAAATATAAGAGAGTTAAACGGTATGAAAATTTTATACCTTGAAAAGGAATTCGGATCTGATATTTTTTGTGACAACAAGAAAATAAAATTAAAGGGTAGGGTAGACAGGATTCATAAATTAACTAATGAATACTTCTTAATAGATTATAAAACTGGCGGCGCAAAGATACCCAAACAAAGTTTTTTGCCTACCATAGAAAATAGAAATATTTGGTTTGAAAATATTAGATCATTTCAACTGCCATTTTATGTGTTTTTATTTGAAGATTATGAAAAAATCGACTTTAAGGCTATAAAATCGGGCATATGGAGTTTAAGTAACATTGACAATGAAGCGTATTTTCAATTCGATAATGAAAATCATATAGTTTATTATGAGGCATTAAAATATTTAATTTCAGAAATCTTAAATATAAACATACCATTCTCGCCAGTTTCGAATAAAATTGAAGAAAAATGTGCTTTTTGTTTATACCAGACTATTTGTTCAAGACAGTGGGTAAGGAGTAGAAAATTTTCTTAAATTTTTTGCTAAACATATCATTGTGTTATAATGACAATTATAAAACACTTAGGAGGGTTTAACTTGGGGAATTTTAGAACTGTCTTATTTATTTCTATTTTCTTATTTTCGTTTATTTTTTTCCAAAATAGAGGTTTAGCATTACAGACTTCTGCTATCGATCCAAAAACAAATTGTCAGATAAACTGGGTTTCTAGTACGTATAAGATTATTTCTGTATCATGGGATGGTGAATGTTTGAATGGTAAAGCCCAGGGGAAAAGTAAGATAAGTTTGATTTTACAGGACGATAAGGGGATTGGGTACAAAGGAAGTGGCATTGCAGAATTTGCTAATGGTTATATTAACGGAAACGCAAATATGAATTTTTCAGATGGAGAATCTTTTAATGCAGAATTCAAAAATGGTCTTATGAATGGTAGCGGAATATATAAATTGGCTGATGGATCTGTATATGAAGGGAACTTCAAAGATAATAAACAGAATGGATTGGGCACTTACACTTGGGCTGATGGCAGAATTTATAAAGGTGAGTGGAAAAATGGTGATATTGATAGGGACTTAAATGGATTTTTGGGATTCCAATGGGGTGCAACGCCAAAGGATATGAAGGATATTATAAAAAATCGCCCAAATACTAATTTTATTAATAAATGGGAAAACACAGATCAAAAGGTTGCTGTTTACTCTTATTATTCTAACTTTTCAAATAAACCAGCAAATCTGTATTTTAGTTTTTTTGATAATAAATTTTACGCTGGAGGAGTTTTAATTGACGTAAACGAAAACGATATATCTCAAACTTTTAACGATCTAAAAGACTCGATAACCCAAAAATATGGTCCTTATAATTCAGCTACAGGTAAAGATTTTGATCTATCATATACCTGGAGATTCGCCACCGAATCTGATTATGCAAATGGCATTCATTTAAGTTTTTACAGGAAGGATCCTGCTAGTCTGTCCAAAAATCAATTTCCATATGCTATTAGACTAGACTACTTGAATGGGGATTTGTATAATCAATATGAAAAATTAGCTCCAAAACCAACTGGTGATTTATAAACTTTGTGTAAATGTATTTAAAATAGATTGTTTTTAGCAACTATATTTTATATAGAAATATAGTTGCTTGACAGTTAGCTTGTTGATTTGAATTTAGAATTGTTGATTTTCAAGATATTTCATTATCGTTTCTACATGGCCTTTTGCCTTAACGTTTCTCCATATTTTTTTAACTTTGCCTTCGGGAGATATTAAAAATGTAGATCTGATAACTCCCATGCTTAATTTACCATACATCTTCTTTTCTCCATATGCGCCAAAATATTTGAGCACTTCTTTTTCTGGATCAGAAAGAAGTGGAAAGTTTAAGCCATGCTTTTCTTGAAATTTTTTGTGTGATGATACTGAATCAGGGCTTATTCCTGAAATATTAGCATATTTTAATAAGAGGTTCATGTTGTCCCTGAAATCACAGGCTTCTGTAGTACAACCTGGAGTATTATCTTTTGGATAAAAGTAAAGAATAAGATCCTTTTTATCTTTTATTAAGTCTTTAAAACAAAAAACTTTTTCATTTGAGTCCTCATCGATTCCATTAAGACAAAAATCATTTATTTTATCTCCTATATTGAGCATATTAGACCTCCTTTTTTTCTTATTATAACTTAATTCTAAAATCTATTTATGTAAACAATCTATTTTAAAAAGTCTATTTTAGTCAATATAATTTTTTCTACAAAAGCTCAACAAATCTATCTTTAACAATCTCAAAGATCCATTTCCTTTACAAGATCCTAATTTTGTTGTAAAATTCTGACAATTTATTTTTTATGATATACCAATAACTATATCAATTTATATACAACAAATCTATATTTTGGGAGGAATAAAATGTCTATTGAAGCCAAAAACGAGACTTTGAATATGATAAAGGAAAGCAAGATAATATTGCCAAATAAAGATAAAGTAAAAGGTACTAATGCTGGGAGTATTGAGGCTTTTAATAATTTACTAAAAAAATCTTGGGATGATCCTGAAAAGTTTTGGGAGGATGTAGCAAATGAATTGTCCTGGTTTCATCCATGGTCAAAGACTATTGAAGGAGAATTTCCAAACTTTAAATTCTTCTCTGGAGGCATTACCAATCCCGCATACAATATGTTGGATAGGAATATTGAAAAGGGGTATGCAAATAAGTTAGCGCTCATTTGGGAAGGCGAGAATTATGAAACGAAGTTTTATACCTATAAGATGCTCTCTTGCGAGGTTAACAAGTTTTGCAATGTTTTGAGAAGCTTTGGTTTGAAAAAGGGCGATAGGGTATCTATCTATCTTCCAAACCTGGCTGAGACCGTTATAGCTGTACTTGCATGTTATAGAATTGGTGTTTTATTCAATACCGTATTTTCAGGGTTTTCTGCTAATGCATTGAGGGAAAGGTTAAATCATTTTGAGCCTCATATTTTTATAACTGCAGATGGAATTTATAGACGTGGCAGGGTTATAGGACTTAAAGAGAAAGCTGATATTGCGATTGATGGGATTAAGAGCATAAAAGCTTCAATAATTATTAAGAGGGCTGATAACCCTGTTAGCATGAAAGCTGGTAGAGATCACTGGTGGGATGAGTTAATGAAGAATGCAAGCGCTGAATTTCAACCCGAATTTATTGAAGCAAATGAACCGGGTCTTGTTTTTTATACGAGTGGAACCACCGGGAAGCCAAAAGGTGTTGTTCATTCGGGGAATGCTTTTGTGATAAATAATTATATTTATGCAAAATATCATTTAGATTTACATCAGGATGATGTGTTTTGGTGTATGGCAGACATTGGATGGTTAACAATGCATATATGGGGCATTGTTGGAGCTCTATCAAATGGTATTACAACAATTTTTTACGAAGGGTCAATAGATTATCCCGAGCAGGATAGGGTTTACCAAATTTTAGAAAAGTATAGAGTTAATAAATGGTGGACCTCTCCAACTGCTACCAGGATGTTGATGAAATTTGGAGAAGAAAAATTTAAACCATATGATCTAAGTTCTTTAGATGTAGTAGCTTTTGTGGGTGAGCCTTTGAATCCTGAAGCATGGAAATGGGTTTATGAAAAAATTGGTAAGGGCAAAATATATTTAAACAACACATACGGTCAGACTGAGACTGCTGGTTGTCCTCTTGCTGGGGCTGCGTGGCTTACGCCTATGAAGGCTGGTTCTTGCGGAATTCAATTTTTAGGTGCGCATCTGGATATAGTAGATGATTTTGGCAATTCAGTGCCTCCAATGGTGGTTGGTAACCTTATTTTCAATAAGCCTATACCAATGTTAATTAGAGATCTTTGGAAAGACCACGAAAGATATCTTGATACTTATTTTTATAAAGTCCCTGGCGTTTATTTTACTTATGATGCTGCTGTGAGAGATAATGAAGGTCACATATGGGTGCTTTCACGAACTGATGACGTTATAAACGTGTCAGGGCATAGAATTAGTACTATGGAGATTGAAAGTGCTGTTTTGGAGGTTGAAGGAGTTATAGAGTCAGCGGTAATAGGAACTCCTGATGAGGTAAAGGGTATGATGCCAGTTATATTTGTTACAGTAAGAGAAGAATATGATGAAGAGAAAGTAAAATTAAAGATTACAGAAAAAATTATTGAAAAAATAGGGAAAATTGCACTTCCTGGAGATATTTTTTGTGTTCCAACTACTCCTAAGACGCCAAGTGGAAAAATAATGAGAAGATTTTTAAGAGAATTGGTTATAAAAGGCAAGATTGTAAGCGATACTACGAGTTTAGAAAATCCTGATAGCATAGAGATAATAAGTAAAATCGTTTCAGGAATCTAAAATAATTTAAAGATTTAGTTAAACTAATTTATAATTGTTCATTATGAATATATTGCTTACTGGAGTTACTGGTTTCGTTGGTAGAAGACTTGCATATTCTTTGCTTGAAGATAAGAACATAAAAGTAAGATGTCTTGTTAGAAATAAGAGAAAGCTTGATCAAGTATTTATTGACAACTTTGAAATTGTTGAAGGAGATACATTTGATCTAAAAAAGCTTAATGAAGCTATGAAAGGGATAGATGTTGCGTTATATTTGATACACATGATGTCTGAAAATGATGATTATGTTAGTGCAGAGAAGAAAAGTGCTGAAAATTTCATTTCAATAGCAAAAGAATGTGGCGTGAAAAGAATTATATATCTTGGTGGTCTGGGTAAATATCAAGATGCAAGTAGACATCTGAGAAGCAGACTTATGACAGGTGAAATACTATCTAAATTTAATGAAAGTGTAAAGTTGATATGGTTTAGAACTGGAGTAATAATAGGGTCTGGGAGTGCAAGTTTTGAAATTTTAAGAAATCTTGTTGAAAAGCTTCCGATTATGATAGCTCCAAAATGGACCAAAACTAAGACCTGTCCAATTTATATAGATGACGTAATAGAATATTTAAAGGCCGCTATTTTTTTGAAAGAAGACATAAATGAAGTTATAGATATAGGTTTGGAGAAGATGAGCTTTAAAGAAATGATATTAGAAACTGCAAAAGCAATGGGGTTAAAAAGATATATTTTTACTATTAATTTTTTAACACCAAGGCTTTCTGCTTATTGGCTTGTTTTTATAACTCCAGTAAACTTAAAGATAGCAAAAGAACTTATAATGGGATTAAAAAGTGAGACTATAAAGATAAATGATAATGCAAAAAAATATTTTCCTGAAATTAAAACTTTAGATTTTGAAAATTCAGTGAGAAAAGCCATACATGAAATAGAAGATAACCAAGTTTTAAGCAGGTGGTGTGATAGCTCTCAAGATTTAGTATGCGATGTTCCACATATACCTGAAATATCTAAGGCAATATACAAAGAAAGCATCTCATCGAAATTTTCTCCTGAGTTAGGGCTTAGCATTTTCGACGTTTGCGCTAATGCGGGTGGCAAAAATGGTTGGTTTGCTTTAAATTTTCTATGGGCTTTGAGAGGAATTGTTGATAAATTTTTTGGTGGATATGGTATTAATCGTTCAAGGAGAGAAAGCTCTAATCTTAGAATTGGTGACGCAATTGACTTTTGGAAATTAGTAGATTTTCAACCTGGCAAAAGAATATTACTTGAAGCTCAGATGATCATTCCTGGTAAGGGGTGGCTTGAATTTGTAATTAATTATGACACATTCATTCAAACTGCTTATTATTATCCAAATGGTTTGGGGGGCAGGCTTTATTGGTATGCAATGATTCCTTTTCATAAAATAATATTTAGATTAATGATTAAAAGAATTTTATCAAGAGCGAAAACTTTGTACGAAAGGAGAGAAAGCTAATGAATGATTATGAAGAAAGATACAAATCATTGAAAAAACCTTCTTGGGCTCCCCCTAAAGGAGTCTTTGCTCCTGTGTGGACTTTATTATACTTTCTTATGTTTTTATCATTTGGATACGTTTTCGTTCAGACGATAACAGGTTCTAACTCATTGGAAATTTTTCTTCCTTTTGCACTGAACTTATTTTTTAATATATTATATACGCCGATCGAGTTTAAATTAAAAAACAATCTTTTAGCTTTGGTTGATGTTTTTCTTGTTTTGGCCACTCTTGTTTGGGCACTTTTAGGGGTTTGGGAAATATATCCAAATGTTGTATATCTTAATATTTTATATCTTGTTTGGGCATTATTTGCCTTTGTTTTACAATTTAATATTTATCTAATTAATAAATAATTTTTTAGATTGGGGATAATGGTATGAATGAAAAAGTAGTACAGTTTATGAGAGACAACGATAAGGTTGCAGTATGGCTTAATGTTCAAGTACTTGAGGCAAGAATCGGATACTCTAGGGTTTCTATGGCTGTAAGAGAGGATATGCTAAATGCTGTGAATATTTGTCAGGGTGGGGCTATATTTTCATTTGCCGATTTTGCTTTTGCTTTAGCTTCAAATTCTCATGGCAAAATTGCTGTGGGGATATCTGCAAATATAAACTATTCAAATCCAGCTTTTTTAGGTGAAAAGCTCATTGCTGAGTGTTCAGAAGTTGGCAGATCAAGAAAATTAGGTCTCTATGACGTGAAAATTTATAAAGATGAAAACAGAAAACTTGTAGCTTCATTTAGTGGTCAGGTATACATAAAAGAAGAAAAATTTGAAGTATAATTTTTATTTTCTTGTCTATCTTAACTGATGCTTTTAACAACCTCCTCTTATTGATATTTCCATTTCTTAAATAAGAATTAGCTTTATGATAATTCTTTCTATGAATCATTTTGAAAATAATCTTCATACGTTTAAATTTTGTAGAATATTCTGAATATTTGATAAGTAATATTTATGATGAAATAAGTAATTTTTATTATATAATAATTGTAGTCAAGGGTGAAGGAGGGATTAAGATGAATCTCTATATGGTGTGTTTGAAGTGCGATCCGGATATTTGTGTGGTTGTGAATGCACAGGATGAGGATTCAGCAAAATTAAAGGGTTGGAACATAATTCGTGCTAATGGTTTTAAGTGTGATTCTTCTTCTGTTGAAGTATGGTGTCTGAATACTTCTGTGCCCGATGAAGAGGAATATATAGTAATACCTTTTGCATCTTAGAAGATAAATTATTTCTAAATCCATAAAATATTTTTATCATTAACAACTACAGTTCTAAATCAAAATAACAGTTATATAATGGGATATAAGAAAACCCATTATAAGCTGGAGGAATTCAAAATGAAATTTAATTTTTCAAGATTTATTTTGCGAATGGCGCTTGCAATGACTTTTATTTTTCATGGAAGTGGGATATTGTTTAATTGGTTTGATGGTCCTGGTATATATCAATTTTCTGTACATATGCATATGTCCATTATAATTGCTGCTCTTGTGGGTGTTGCAGAATTTACTGGTGGCCTTGCAATGCTAACAGGAATTTTAACAAGAGTTGGCGCTATTAACATAATGCTTGTGATGTTTGGTGCTATTATGATCGTTCATCTTCCTCACGGATTTGATTTACAAAAGGGTGGGATGGAATATGCTCTTACCGAATTATTGATATCTTTGAGTATATTTGTATCTGGACCAGGTGATTTTACATTAACTAAAATTTTTTATAGGAGAAAATTACCTTTTATTTTAAGTTGATAGTTAATTAAATTATAAGTAAGATTAATTGGGCTTTTTCAAAATATAAATATAGTTAATTTGTAAGAAGAATATTTTTGAAATTAAGATATTTTTATTTGATCATAAAAATATTTGCGTTCAGAAGATAAAATCGACTAACCCCAGCCGAAGTAAAAAAATCATTTAATTAGCTAATGATACAAACAACTCTTATAAAACTTTTTTCTTTTAACTTACCCTTTTTATTAAGCTCTAATTTATGTCATTTTAGTTTTCATTTTAGACTTCTAGATTCTTAATTCCTGTATAATATTTTAAAAATAATATTGAAAGTATATGCACTTATTTAAATTTAATTTTTGTTTTCAAATAAAATAAATTTATAATTTTTAGGAGCGTGTAATATATGCAAAGTTATCCTATTAACAGGAAATTAAAAGATTCTGTAAAGGAAATTATTATGATATCGAAAAAATTAGAGCTTGCGAAAACTTTTTCTTTTGAGAAGTATGACATGAAGAAGATCTTAAAAAAAGAGCAATCTTTTCCAGAAAACCTTCTAAGATTTGCAGAAAAACTTATAAAACATGTTTTTAAAAATAATTTTCAATTTTATCAGGATAACGATCAGATTATTTTTGGAACACTTAGCACAGCAAAAAAAGATAAATTAAGATTGTCTAAATATTTGTTGGAAAAGTGCTTTGTTATATCTCAAGAAAAAAATAAATCTGATATTCATCATTTTAATGCAAATAATTTTAGTTCTTATGATGAAATTAAACTTCTAATTTATCTTTCTATCTTATACAAAATTGAATCAGATGAAGAAAAATATAATTACTATAAACAATTGTCTTATGAATTAGGAAAAGCCAGTGAATTCGACATTGACAAAATATTTAAACAAATAGAAAAAATTAGTATTTCTTCTGACAATATAGTTTATTTACCAGTTATTAAAGATTTTATTCTTTAGACTTGTTTTAAAAAAAATTATAGAAAAAAATTGAATTTAGCAGATAGCTTAAATTTAATTCTTTTAAACTCTTATTTTTTTAATTTTGATATAAATTTACTGAATAGGATTTTAAGTTCTGAGTTTAATGTTATATTTTGAACACTATAAAACATAACATTATTTTTTTCTATTCATAAGAAAATACTATTTCCATCAATAAAATATTCTAATGATAAAAAACTTTTTAATTATTACAAAAATTTGTTAAAATTATTATTTAGAGTATAAATATATTTATAAAATTAGGAGATAGAATATGACTGATTATGAGATTTCCAAAAATGCAAAGTTAAAAAAGGTTTTTGATATTGCAAAGAGTTATGAAATTCCTGAAGAATCCCTAAAGCCATATGGTGAATATATGGCGAAAGTTGACTATAGGCTTCTTTATGAATCAAAGAAGGATTTTGGTAAGCTTATATTTGTAACAGGTATTACACCCACTCCATTCGGAGAAGGTAAGACTACAACGGTTATTGGTCTCATAGATGCTCTAAATAGAATAGGATATAAATCTATTGCGTCAATAAGACAGCCTTCGTTAGGACCAATTTTTGGGATTAAAGGTGGTGCTGCAGGTGGTGGTTATGCTCAAGTTGTACCCATGGAGGATATAAACCTTCTTTTTACTGGTGACTTTCCTGCGATTGAATATGCCAACAATCTTCTGGCAGCTCTTATAGACAACCATATCTATCACGGAAATCAATTGGGTATAGATTCTAGGAAGATAAAGTTTAGAAGAGTTATGGATATGAATGATAGGTCGCTAAGGAGTATTGTAGCTGGCTTGGGCGGCAGCGTAAATGGCTTTCCTCGTGAAGCAGGTTTTGATATTACTGCTGCTTCTGAAGTAATGGCTATATTTGGTTTGTCTTTAAACATAAACGATCTTAAAAAGAAGTTAGGTAATATTTTGGTTGGATTTTCTTACGACAAAAAGCCAATATATGCAAGAGATTTGAAAGCAGAAGGTGCAATGGCTGCTATCCTAAGGAATGCAATTAATCCTAATATAGTTCAAACTCTTGAAAACAATCTTGCATTTGTACACGGTGGACCCTTTGCAAATATAGCTCATGGCACGTCTTCTATCTTATCCATAAAGCTTGCATTAAAATTTGCAAAATATGCGGTAGTGGAGGGTGGTTTTGCTACCGATCTCGGAGGCGAAAAGTTCCTGGATATCATAGCAAGGCTAGGGGATCTAAAAATATGCACTACCGTAATAGTAGCAACTACCAGGGCAATCAAGTATCATGGAGGTTTGAAACTAGACTACGTTGAGAATGGCAATAAAAACCTTATAAGGGGGCTGCAAAATCTTGAAAAACACATTGAGAATATGCAGGCTTTTGGTTTGAAGGTAGTAGTTGCTTTAAATAAATTTAGTGATGACACAGATGAAGAGATCAAAATTGTAAGAGATTTTGTAGAATCTATGGGAGTAGGTTTTGCGCTTTCTGATGTCTGGGCGAATGGCGGAAAGGGCGGAGAGGAACTTGCGAAGAAAATTGTTGAGATTGAAGAAGAGAGGGTTCCAAGATTTATATATAAGCTCGAACAATCTCCAAAAGAGAAGATCGAAAAAATTGCAAAGACTATATATGGTGCAAGTTCTGTAGAATACTCTCAGGAGGCAGAGGCCGATTTGAAAGATGTTTCACTGGTGGATATGGATAATTCCTTTGTTTGTATGGCGAAAACTCCAATGTCCTTATCTGCTGATCCAAAATTAATTGGAAAACCGGAAGATTTCAAGATTATGGTCAGAGAGGTCAGGATGTCACACGGTGCTAATTTTATTGTTCCAGTACTTGGTAAAATAATGACTATGCCAGGCCTTCCAAAAGTTCCTCAAGCAGTCAAGTTTGATATATTTGAAAGCGGAGAAATTCAAGGAATATACTAATCATTTTTAGATTGTAATTTCTTTTAACATATTTAGGATTGTATTTTTCTTTTAATACAATCCTAAATAATTATAGAAGATCTATGCTTTCAAAGCTCTCTTCAACGCCCTCTTTTCTCTTTATACTCTTCTTTGTAAGGGATATAACTACAGCAATGACACATATTATTAAGAGGCTAATCATTACAAATGAAAAGCCGTTCATAAATGCTATCCTATAAATTGTAAACGGAGCTTTTGATTCTACAAAATATCCGTGTTGAGCGAGTAAATTTAGTTTCAATGATGTAAATATCATACTCGATATGTCTACTCCGAATATAAGGCCAAGTGCTCTCATCATATTTAATACTCCGCCTGCAACACCGAGCTTGTCTTCAGGAGCAGAAAGCATTATTGCGCTGTTGTTGGGTGGGGTGAAAATTCCCATCCCTAATCCAAGTATTATAAATATTAAAGTGAGAAAATAAATATTTATATTGTCGTTTAAAAATGATAAAAGGAAAGCAGCTACTGCACATACAATCATTCCAAGAGTAGTCATAAATCTTGAACCAATTTTATCAGATATGGCTCCTGCGAATGGGGCAATTATTGCCATTGCAAGTGGTATGGGTGTCAATATAGATCCTACGATTTCAGCATCGTAGTGCATTATGTCTTCAAGATAAAATGGCATCAGGAAAAGGACTGCAAAAAGCACATAGTATGATAAAAAGCCTGTAATGTTTCCAGTTGAAAAGTCCCAATTTTTAAAAATTCTTAGGTCTAACATTGGATTAGTAGTTTTCAATTCTCTTAATATAAACAAAGGCAGTATTATAAGAAAAGCTAAAAAACAAAAGATAATAAATGGTGATGTCCAACCTATTTTCGTTCCCTGATCTATTGCTAATACAAGAAATCCCAATCCTGTAGCGCACAAGATAACTCCGAGAAAGTCAATTTTGTTGTCTTTCTTCAGGCCTGGCTTGCTTGCTGGCAAGATAAATAGTGCCATCAAAGTGCCAATAATGCCTATTGGTACATTAATATAAAATATCAATCTCCAGTTTAAAAGAGAAATAAGTATGCCGCTGATAAACGGACCTATAGACATTGCTATTGCTTGGACTGCTCCCTGTATTCCTATAGCTCTGCCTAATTCATTCTTTGGAAATGATTGTGTTATGATAGCTACAGAGTTTGCCTGAAGCATGCCGGCGCCTACTGCCTGAAGCACTCGAGAGAAAACTAAAAAATAAGCATTTGGTGAAATACCGCAAAGTGCTGAACCTATTGTGAATATGATAAACCCTATGTTATACATCTTGGTTCTACCGAACATATCTGCAAGCCTTCCGAAAAAGGGGAGAAAAACTGTTAAGGTTAGCATGTATCCCATTACAACCCATTCAATCATTGACATTGGTACTTCGAATCTATTTTCAATTGTTGGTACAGCTACATTTACAATGCTTACGTCTAATGCAGACATTGTGGCTCCAATTAGAACAGTTAGTAGGATAAACCATTTCCATTTTGGATTTGAAGAGAAGTAAGGATGAGGAAACATCATTTTTTTCGCCATAAACCTATCCCCTTTGTTTTATTTAAATTGCTCTAAAACTAAACTAAGCTTAATTTATGAAATTTGAATTAGAATTCAATTAAAATTAATTTAATTTCATATTAGAAAATGTTGTTCTAAATATTAATAGTATTTTAATAGTGTTTTAATTTTTAAGTTTTAACTAATCCTATAATAGTCTGAATCAAATACTGAAGTTTCGGCTTTTGGAGTTCTGATCGAATCTGGCATAGTGAAAAAAGAAATAGCTAATAAAATCCATGAAATAAACATCCCAATAAATCCTATGGCAAAAATTGTTAAAATTGCGCCCCAGAACATTACATCCCCTGACGTTTTAAAAAGTTCGTTGTCTGTAAATGAAGCAATTAAAACTAAGCTCTTTCGAAAAAATACTGCAGAGGCGATTATAAATGAATAAAAAATTATAAGGCTTAAAAATATATTTGCTCCAAAGTTCCAGTGTCCTGAAAATACTGAGGCAAATGTATACAACCCAAGAAAAAGAGAAATTACAGTTCCTAAAATTCCGATTAAAAAAGATTTTACAATATTTGAGTATATATCGCTCTCTTTCAAGAGTTTTGATATATTGTGTATTGATATGATAAACATTATTGCACCAATTATAAAGAATATATGACCCATACCAGGTATTAGAGTAAATGCAATTAAGCCAGAACCTACTCCGCCAAGAATCTTTTCTTTATAGAAATTTAACATTTTTGACTCCTTAAAATTTTTAAAAAGATTATAAAATATATTTTATTATAATTGAATTATAACTTTTCAGATCGGGGGTTCTTATGAAGTTCTATAGAAGAATAGAAGAAGTTCAGGTTTTTGATAAACCTGGTAAATATATTTTGTACTGGATGCAAGGAGCTTTTAGGACAAGATACAATCACAGTCTTGAGTTTGCTAAGTATTTATCCA
>Ga0078972_1002370_pt1 | contig 62752 bp, 46 predicted proteins | sample YelNatPaOPGAMG01_FD_67568 | JGI IMG/M metagenome (GOLD analysis project Ga0078972, IMG submission 67568) | Hot spring thermophilic microbial communities from Obsidian Pool, Yellowstone National Park, USA - OP-RAMG-01 (SPADES assembly) (version 2) | ecosystem: Environmental > Aquatic > Thermal... | reverse complement strand
TCTACCCCCCCACCCTAACCCTCCCCCACAAGGGGGGAGGGAACAAATACAACTCCCTCCCCCACAAGGGGGGAGGGAACAAATACAACTCCCTCCCTCACAAGGGGGGAGGGAACAAATACAACTCCCTCCCTCACAAGGGGGGAGGGAACAAATACAACTCCCTCCCCCACAGGGGGGGGAGGGAAAAGTCCGCCAGCCCTTTGTAAAAGCATCGCTCCCTGTGAAATCACCCTGGGTGATACACCGGAGGCAGGACCGATGACGCTTCTTGATTATTGGTCGAGTATTGCTGACCATGAGGGGGCCCTGGAGCGTAGGCGTCCTGTCGCGGAAGCGGACGCCGCAACAGCGGCGCAAGTTTTTTACGCCCACGCTCCTCGGGTGTACAACCTGGCCTGCCGTATGCTTGGCAACGAGACCGACGCAGAAGATGTGACTCAGGAGGTGTTGTTGCGCGTCCTGCGCAAGCTCAATAGTTTTCGCGGGGAAGGCCGGCTAACAACATGGCTGCACCGCGTGACGGTCAATGCGTCCTTGGAACATCGCCGAAAATCGCTCCGACGCCGAGAACATGAGACGGACATCCCCCTCGCCGAGCAGATCTACGCGCCTTCAGAAGCCCATACTTGTCCGGATCAGCGGCTTCTCGATGATGAGAGGCGGGAACTGATTGAACAAGCTATCGCCCGTTTGCCGGAGATTTATCGAGAAGTCTACGTTCTGGCTGACCTCGAAGAGTTAAGCAATGCCGAGATCAGCGCAACCCTTCAACTCAGCGTGGCGGCAGTAAAAAGCCGACTGCGCCGGGCCCGCTTGATGATGCGCGAGGCCCTCGCCGGTCATATTTGAGATAAGAGTTGGCGGACTTTTCCCTCCCCCCACAAGGGGGGAGGCGTTTTATCCGTCCGAGCGAAGATCCGAAATCGGCGCTTTGCCCCTTCTTGTTGTGGTCTGATATACTCAGGGCATGGACCGACGTCACTTTCTTACCACGGCGGCCTTATCGCCGTTGTTGACAGCTTCCTTCCAAGCAAACGAACCGCGCGCCCGCGCGAGGCGTGCCGATGTCGTCATTCTCGGCGGCGGTGTGGGCGGATGCGCGGCGGCATTGGCAGCGGCACGGGCCGGCTGCTCCGTCCTGCTCACCGAAGAAACCGACTGGATCGGCGGCCAGCTGACCCAACAAGCCGTGCCGCCCGACGAACACCCCTGGATCGAATCGTTCGGCTGTACACGCTCCTATCGCCGCTTTCGGAACGGCGTCCGCGCCTACTACCGGCGACATTATCCGCTGACTGCCGAGGCACGCGAAGCTGTCTTCTTCAATCCCGGCAATGGTCTCGTCTCCCGCTTGTGTCACGAACCGCGTGTCGCACTGGCTGTTTTACAAGAAATGCTCGCTCCCTTTATCAGCAGCGGACGAGTGCAACTGCTTCTCTGTCACAAAGCTATCGCCGCAGATGTCAAGGGCGACCGCGTCACGGCGGTGAAAGTCCACGATACGCGCAACGATTGTTCCGTGATACTGACCGGGGCCTACTTTCTCGATGCCACCGAACTGGGCGACTTGTTGCCGTTGACCGGGACGGAGTTCGTCACAGGGTTCGAGTCCCAGAAAGAGACCGGCGAACCGCACGCTCCTGCCCAAGCGCAGCCGGACAACCAGCAAGCGTTCACGTTCTGCTTCGCCGTCGATTATCTGCCCGGCGAAGACCATACAATCCCCAAGCCCAAAGAATACGATTTCTGGAGTAAATATGTCCCTAATATGACACCGGCCTGGCCGGGACCGCTGCTCAGCTGGAAAATGTCCAATCCGATCACGCTTCAAGAGCGCGCTGTGACGTTCGATCCATCAGGTCCAGGAACGGGGGGGATGAACCTTTGGCTGTATCGCCGCATCCTGGATCGCCGAAACTTTCGTTCCGGTAGTCATCGCAGCGATGTTTCCCTCATCAATTGGCCGCAGAACGATTATTGGCTCGGCAATCTATGCAATGTGAAGCCGGAGGAGGCGGCCCGCCATCTTCGCCGCGCCAAACAGCTAAGTCTTTCGCTGTTGTACTGGATGCAGACACAAGCCCCGCGGCCGGACGGCGGCGTCGGGTGGAAGGGGTTACGTCTGCGGCCCGACGTTGTGGATACCGCCGACGGGCTGGCGAAGTATCCCTACATCCGCGAAGCCCGGCGCATTCGCGCGGAATTCACGGTCCTCGAACAACACGTCGGCACCGAGGCCCGACAAAAGTTGACCGGCAAAAAGGGCGAGGCATTGACCGCAGAACACTTCGCCGACAGCGTAGGCATCGGCAGCTATCGCATCGATTTGCATCCCAGCAGCGGCGGCGACAACTATCTTGACATCAGCTCGCTGCCGTTTCAGATTCCGCTCGGGGCACTGCTGCCATGTCGCGTGGAAAACCTGTTGCCGGCGTGCAAGAACGTGGGCGTAACGCACATAACCAACGGCTGTTACCGCTTACATCCGGTGGAGTGGAACATCGGTGAAGCGGCCGGCGCCTTGGCCGCTTTCTGCTTGGCACGCAAAGAACCGCCGCGGCAGGTGCGCAAAAACGGCAAACTGTTAGCTGACTTCCAAAAACGTCTTCAGGACGACGGCGTGGAGCTGCATTGGCCGCGATTGATGCCGCGCTAAGAAGTATTCGCCAACAAATCGCCTTCCCGTTTGTTATGCTACATGTAGATTATTCCGCGGCGGCGCGGGGCGGTTGACAGGGTGCGTCGCCGCATGTTACCGTAACAACATCGTTTCGGTCACGAAGTGCATTCGCTCTACAGCGGCGGGAGATACGACATCATGGCAGTTCAGCCTATCGGCGTTTGGGGCATCGACCTAGGCCAGTGCGGCTTAAAGGCGATCCGCCTACAAGAAATCGACGGACAACTCGTCGCCACCGCTTTTGATTATGTCGAACATCCTAAAATCCTCAGTCAACCGGACGCGGACCCCGACCAACTCACTCGGGAAGCCTTGGACAAGTTCTTGTCGCGCAACAACTTGCGCGGCGACATCGTGGCCATCAGCGTCCCCGGACAGAGTGGATTGGCCCGCTTCGTGAAACTGCCGCCGGTTGAGGAAAAGAAGATCGCCGATATTGTGCGCTTTGAGGCCAAGCAGCAGATCCCCTTCAATCTCGATGAAGTGGTTTGGGATTATCAGAAGATCGGCTCTGGGACCGTCACCGATGGCTTCGCAATGGAAACGGAGATCGGTCTGTTTGCTATGAAGCGCGACATGGTGGGCCGCTATTTGCAACACTTCAAAGACGTTAATATCGACGTCCATGTAGTGCAGATGGCGCCGTTGGCCCTGTGCAATTATGTGTCTTTCGATCTTCTGGGCAAGGATGCGGAACAACCCAGCGAAGGCGGCGGCGACAAAAAATGCGTCGTTGCCCTGGACATCGGCACCGACAGCAGCAACCTGGTCATTACCGATGGCGAACGCATCATCTGGCAGCGTCCCATTCCGTTGGGCGGCAACCACTTCACCCGTGCTTTGACCAAAGACCTCAAGCTGACTTTCGCCAAGGCCGAGCACCTCAAGCGCAACGCCACCAAGTCACCGGACTTGAAGAAGATTTTGGCGGCCCTTAAGCCGGTGCTCAATGATTTCGTCGGTGAAGTGCAGCGTTCGCTGGGCTATTTCACCAACACCCACCGCGACGCCCATATCGAATACATGATCGGCCTGGGCAACGCCTTCCGTCTGCCGGGTTTACAGAAGTTCCTCAGCGAAAAATTGCAACTGGAGGTCAAAAAGCTGACCAAGATGGAGCGCATCAACGGCGACCAGGTGATCGCGCAGCAGGCGTTCACGGAAAATATCCTGACGTTCGGGGTAGCCTATGGGCTGGCCCTGCAAGGACTCAAACGGGCACGCTTGTTGACGAACCTGCTGCCCAACGAGATCCGAATTGAGCGTCTCATCAAGGCCAAAAAACCGTTTGCCGCCGCTGCCGCCGCCGCTCTCCTCTTTGGCAGTCTTGGTATGGCCCTTAGCTATGGCTTGGAGAAACGCACCTGGGGTGATAAACGGGTTGAGAAAGCCGTCGTTGCCGCCGGCGATGCCGCCAAGAAGGCCCAATCCGCCAAGAGCGCCCTGGATGCGGCCAAGAAGAAAGCACGGGACGAAGAAGACGCGGTTCGCACGATTGTCGCCGGTCAATTCGAACGCGACAATTGGCCAGAACTGCTCAAGTTCCTCAACGCCGCTATCCCGCAACCGGACATCCGCAAAAAGCTGGAATACAAAGTCCTCGCCGAAGACGGCAACGTCGCCGAAACGATCACACTGGACGACATCCCCTTCGATCTGCCGGAGGTGCAGACCAAGTATGTGCCCAAGGCCACGAAGGCCTATCAAGAGTATCTCTCGCAGCGCGTTGTCTCAGGAAGCAAGGAAGGCGCCGACGAGCCGAATCAAAGCGTGCAAGATCTCGTCCAATTCAATATCGAGTCGGTGCAAGCTTTTTTCTGCGACAACTTGGGAACCTACTGGGACCTGGTGAAGAAAAGCGATCGCGTGAAAAGAAATCGCGAGGAATGGGTCCGCCCCAAGGACCACTTCCAAAAACCTCCCCAGGGGGCCGGCTGGATCATCGAGCTGCACGGTTGGACCTACCATAGCGATGGAGAGAGCTTCATCAAGAACACGCTGTTAGAAAACCTCGCGCGGCTGGGCATTCGAGAAAAGAAAGCGGATGCCGCCGCCGGAGGAGCGACAGCTCCCGCGGGCGCAGCAACCCCGACTGCGGCCCCGCCAGGCGCCCCGGCGTCGCCTCCAGGCGGGGCCAGTGCCTCTGCGGGAGCAGAGCAGAAGGAACTGGAACCGCTCGGCCCCGTCATCAACCGCATTAGCCATGTAGTCTTGTACAAGACGGCCCAGTCGTCCGCCGACGCTCCTTTCGAGATTCTCAATGAGAGCACGCATGAGGAAGTCAAGGAGTTGGCCTTGGGCATCGTGAACACAGGCGGGATGGGGCCTGGCGGCATGGGCATGCCTGGTGGTGGCTCCATGCCTGGCGGCCCCATGCCCAGCGGCATGACTTCGGCCTCCGGCACGTCCGCCAGCCCTCCAGGCGGCGGCGCCAGCGGCGGCAGTCCTCCGGGCGGTATGGCCGGCCCAGGAGGTCCGTCTGGAGGCCCTGGCGCTTCGACTACCCCCAGCCGAAAAGATTGGACGCCGCTGGGAGTGGAGCCTGCGACAAAAGGCCCCGGCATGGGAGGCCCCGGCATGGGAGGACCAATGGACATGATGCGCAAACGGGGCAGCGCCGCTCTGCCGGGCGGGGCCGGCGGCGACGATCGGATGCGCCGCCAGATGGACATGATGAAGAAATACAGCGGTGCGTCCCCAGCCGGAATGCAATCCAACGGTAGCATGCCGCCCCCAGAGAATAATCGTGGGCTGAAGCGAACCGAGTTCGTCATCTTGCTTATCTGGAAGGAGCCAACCGATTCCGACCGCCTGCGCAACTTGACAAGCGGCGATTCAAGCAGCGGGGCCGTGGCCCCGGGGGCTTCTTCCAACTCGTCGCCTGGGTTCTCTCGTCCCAAAAGAGGCCGCGGGCGTCAAAAGGGACGTTAGAGAAGAATGTAGTGATAAACCCGTTCGCAGCGCCACCGGGCCGGCACTGCGGGCTGAGGAAAAAGGGTTGCCACACCATCACCTATGACCACCCCAGCAAGGGGGTTAAAACATGAAGCTCGATCAAGAAACCGTTGCCAAGCACCAGTTCTGGTTTCTGCTGGGAGGCTATTTTCTCCTCTGGCTCGTCGCCGTGATGTGGATGAAATTCACCTATCCCGACGAGATCGCAGGGCTTAAGAAGAAATATGACGAGGCGGCCAATTCTGTCAAAACCGCCCAAAGCAGCGGTCCCGTCAACACGGCCACTTTCCTGCCACCGTGGGAGAAGGAGGCCAAGAGTTTCAGCGATCACAAAAGTGTCATTTGGGCGCATGCCTGGAATTATCAATCGGGCATGTACGATTGGCCTGCGGAGTGGATCAAGAAATATAACGGCCTGACCGATCCGCAGGTTCCGATCAGCGCAGATGACCGCGCCGAGTACCGAGATAAACTCTATCCCAATCAGATCAATAACTTGCGTACTTACGCGCCCAAGTGGCTCAATCCCGTAGAGTTCAAAGGCGGTTTCGACAACGTCTTCAATCCGAAAAAAGATTGGAAAGAGACGCCGACGCGCGAAGAGATCTGGCTAGCCCAAGAAGACTTCTGGGTCAAGCGTGAACTGCTCGTGGTCGTTTATGACGCCATGGCTCGCCAGGCCCTCATGCAGCCAGTGGCGATCGACGAGAAGGCAGAACCGATGCCCAAAGGTGTTGAGGCCCGCTATCGCTACCGCAATAAGAACTGGGAAATCACGCTCCATATCCGCAAGAACGACAAAGGCCAACCTGTCATCGGCGGCGACAGCACCATCAAGAATATTCACCCTAGCCGGCATCCTCAGCCGCTCACCAGCGCCAAAGGCCGGGGCATCTGGTTCAACGTCGCTCAAGACAGCGTGCATACGCTCTTCGAGGTCCGAGGCGAGCCAGTAGTCTGGAACGAAACGAAAAAGTTCAGCGAGGAAAACTATCCCGATCCGCTCAGCGGCATCAAATGGGACAAGGAATGGGTCAAAGAGCATCCGATTGTCGTCAGCCAAGGCTTCGATCAGACCAATTGCCCGATTCGTCGTATCAATGCCATTGAGTTAGCCAAGCAAGATAGTCGGACGTTCATCTGGCCCTTACAACCCAATCACATTTTGGCGGCGCTCGACGCTCTTCCGGAGGATGAAGAAAAGAATGCTGCCAGCGCGGCGGGCGGCCCTGGTATGCCCCCCGGCGCCGGGTCGCCTGGTGGTGGACCGCCCGGCGGTAGTATGCCCAGCAGCAGCGGTGCGCCCATGATGATGATGATGGGCGGACCAACGGGTATGACCGGCACCGCATCGGCCGGCAATAAGACGCCTAACAATGAAATCGAACGCAATCGCTATTTGCAACCCGCAGACCAGGACAAGAAAATCAATCCGCCCAGCCGTCATCTGCCTTTGGCCTTGCAGTTGATCGTTGAGCAAACGCACATCAACGATGTACTTTTGGCCTTAGCCAACTCGCGGTTGCGCTTCCAGATCACGCAGGTCGAGTTCACGCACGCCAAGGATTACGTGCCCCAGAGCGAGGACGAAAAAAACCAAAAAGACGGTACGGATACAGCAAGTCCGCGGGTCTTCATGGCTGGCATGCCCGGCGCCAGTATGGCTGGCGGCCCGACGCCGGAGCAGATGCGCATGCAAATGGAAATGCAGATGCGCATGCAACAAGGAGGCCAGCAGCAAGCTGCGCAGATGCAACAGATCCAAATGCAACGGCAAATGCAAATGCAACGGCAAATGCAACAGGGGATGATGCCCCAGAGGATGATGACCCCGCTGCCTGGTTCAGGCGGGATGGCAGGCCCCTCGGGACCGCCGGCTTACTTATCCGCGCCCGGTGGCATACGGCGGGGTGGGAACTTCCCGGTCAGCACAATAGACGCCAAACAATCCGAAACGAACTCGTTCGACGATAACTTGGTGGAGTTGACCATTTATGGTATCGCCACCTTGTATCGCGCACCGGATGCCCCCCCGACTGCGGAACAGTCTAGCTTGTCCGGGACATCAGCCCCTCAGTCAGGCCACCAGCAACCGTCAGCCTCCCCGACGTCACCAGCGGCTCCGCCCGCAACAGCCCCGGCCACGCCGTCGCCTGCTCCGACCACGCCGAGTGCCAACTCCACGCCGCCGCCTGAGACGAAACAAGCGGATAAACCCGCTGATCAGCCCAAAGCACCGCCGCCGCCCCCACCGGCCGGAAACAAAAAAAGTTGAAGACGATCTTGTTATGCCCGCAAGTACATTCCTTGCGGGCACAACAAGAAGATTGCGAAATGCTATTCCGCAGAGGAATGCCAGAGGATACAAATGCCATGAGCCGTAAAGAATTCGATATGAAACAATTTCTGCTGGAGAAAGGCGAACAAGTCGGCCTCGGTGTGGCTGTCACGCTGATGGTCCTTATGCTGATTCTCAGTCTCTTCATGCCCAATCAGGGCTTCTTCAGTGGTAGCCCTGCTGCCAAAGCTAAGGAGTTGAATGAACGCACAGAACAATTGGAGACGGCCCTGCGAACGAACCAACCCAAGGAAAGCGACTTGCCCGAAACCCGCGAGGGCAAGCTAATTGATCTCGATACGACCCTCTTGTTGCCGGACAATTACCCTACAGGAACTTGGTTTGAGCCGCGCATGAAGGAAGACAAGTCGCGGCGTCCGCCTAAGATTTACAACGTCGAAGAAGCCGTCGCCAAAGTGGCTGCCGTGCCCATCGATACCTATCTATTTCGCTTCAACGCGAAACCGCCGTCCATTTTGGTCCTTGAAGATAAAGGCCGGAAGGTCGCAGCCCCCAGCAATACTGGGCGAATGAATCCCTTCGCTCCTCTTCAGAGGAGCATGCCGGGCGGCATGGGAAGCATGATGCCGAACAACCCCCTTCTCCAGAGGCAGCAGTCCCTATTAGGGAACCCGAACCTTGGCGCCCTCAATTCGCTCCTCGGCGCCGGCAATAATCCTGAATACGAGGCCAAGTGGATTCCCGTCGATGATTGGAACGAACAGCAGTTAACGGCGCACCAACTCCTCCCGTTGCGCATGGCTATCATCGCCGGTAGCTTCCCGTACAAAAAACAGCTGGAAGAACACATGCACAAGCTCCGGCTGAAGAGCATCGATGCCGTACTCAGCGAAACAATAGGAGAAGGTGACAAACAATCGGCGGCCTTTGACTTCCGCGGCGTGGAAGTGGAACGCATGGAAGTAGATGCCAACGGCAAACCGATAAGTAATTGGCAGGATCCCCAGCTGAAGGAATCGTATCAGGTGTGGCTGCAACACACGTATTACCCCTTCCAGTCGGAAGATCCCAAGTATGCTTCCGTTATGCCCAACGACGGCAAAGGTTTGGTGATGCCGCTGCTGCGGGAATTTCATGCCAGCCAGGCCAAAGCGCCGGGTCTTTCTGGAATGATGATGATGATGGGAGGGAGAAGCTCGCTGGCCCCCGGCATGGCGCGGCCGCCGGAAGCGCCGCCGGCTGAAGAAAACAAAACCAAGTATCCGGACGTTGCCGCCGAGCTACCGAAAATCAAGGAGACGTTGGACAAACTACGCGAGGCGCAACCCAATCAAATCGCCCAGCCGAAGTTCCAAAAGCCCAACTTTGGCGATCCCTTTGATCCTCGTGTAGCCCTGCCCAGCGACAACGCCGCTCAGCCCCAACTTAAAACCACCCCCCAACCAGGTGGGGCCAACGCCGAACAGAGTTATGTCCCCGACTACGTTCTGGTCCGCGTGGTGGATGTCAATGTTGAGCCAGGCAAGTTCTATCGCTATCGGCTCAAGATCAAGATGGCCAATCCCAATTACCAGCGCTCAGACGTAGCTTCGCCGGAATACAAGGAAAAAGAAACCTTGGAATCCAGTGAGTGGTATGAGCTACCGCAGATTGTTAAGGTGCCGGAAGAAACATTCTATTATGTGGTAGATGAAGCGCGGGGTATGAGCATGAGAGATATAAGGGCGCTTCCGTTAGAGAGCGCTCAGTACCGTCTACTCAGGGCCACCGCCCCAAGCCCCGCCAGTGAACAGGTAGTCTTCCAATTCCATCGCTGGGTAGAAGCAACCCAGCTAAGCCGCAAAGAGACGGAGCGAATTCCCGTCGGGGAATGGGCAGTGGCCGATCGCGTCTTTGTCGCCCGCGGCGAATACGTAGGCCGAAAGGTCAATATCGACATTCCCATCTGGAAGTACACGCAGAACACCTTTATTCTCCCGGCCGAAGTACAAAAGCCCAGTGCGCGCGCCGGCGGCAAAGTGCCCACCGGCATCGATGTGGATTTCGGCCAAGATCCTCCGGAAAACAATCTGATCCTGGTAGATTTTGAGGGCGGCAGCCGCTTACCTGTCCCCAATTCCAAAACCACCGACGACAGCGCCATCGAAGTACTGATGCTCGCTCCAGACGGCAAGTTGCTGGCCCGCAACAGTGCTAAAGACACCAACGACAAAGAACGTATCGATCGCCGCAACGAAGTGCTGAAGCGCATCCAAGAAGTGCGCGAAGGCAAGGGAGCGGAATGAACCTTCTTATCGCCTACCGCGTCCGCAAGAGATGTCCTTGCGGACGCGGCACGAGGTTGGAGGAATCATCTCTTCGCTGGCATCTGATGCACGCCCAAACCGTACAGCGATTCGGCTGCTTCCATGATCGTTTCCGACAGTGTCGGATGAGCATGCATCGTCATGGCCAGATCACGAGCTGACGCCGCCATCTCGATGGCCAACATCGCCTCGGCGATCATCTCGCCGGCGCCGGCACCGACAAGGCCCACTCCCAACACGCGATCCGTCTCTGGATCGACGATCAATTTGGTCAGCCCTTCGGTGCGATCGAGGGTCATGGCCCGGCCGGAGCCGGCCCACGGAAAGCGCACGCGCTTGATCTCGCGGTTGGTACGTTGGGCCTCGGTCTCGGTCAGGCCGCACCAGGCCACTTCCGGATCGGTGAAGACGACCGCCGGCACAGCGCGAGCATCGTAAACAGCCGGTTCACCGGCGATGACTTCGACGGCAATTTTGCCTTCATAGGTCGCTTTGTGGGCCAGCATCGGCTCTCCGGCCACGTCGCCGATGGCATAGATGCGCTCTGCCGTCGTCCGCCGCCGCTCATCGACTTGGATGAATCCTCTCTCGTCGATGGCGACGCCCGCTTTGTCCAGGCCGATGTCGCGGCTATTGGGCCGGCGGCCGACCGCTACCAGCACCCGCTCGAAGACCGGCTGCTTGTCGACGACTCCTTCGCCTTCCAGGGTCGCCCGGATGCCTTGGGGCGTTTCTTCCAGCTTGGCAACCTTCGTTTTGAGATAAATGCGATCGAATAATTTCTCCAGCCGCTTGTGCAGAGGCAGTACCAGATCGCGGTCGCAACCGGGCAAGAGGCCGTCGGTCATCTCCACCACCGTTACTTTGCTGCCCAGGGCGGCGTAAACATACCCCATCTCTAGGCCGATATACCCGCCGCCCACGACGAGCAAGCGCGGCGGCACGTCTTCCAATTTCAGTGCTCCGGTCGAATCCATGAGGCGCGAACTGGCCAGATGGAGGCTCGGTGGCAACGCCGGCACCGATCCGGTGGCCACGATGCAGTTCTCGAAGCGATAGCGGCCGCGCCCTTCGACTTCGATGGTGCGGCCATCAACAAATCGGCCTCGGCCGGTGACGTAATCGATTTTGCGCGCTTTCGACAAGCGGCCGAGATTGCCGGTCAGCGTCTCGACCACTCGCTGCCAATGGCCGCGCACACCGTTGATGTCGATTTTCGGCGTTCCAAAGTCGATGCCGATGTGGGTGGCGTCGCGGGCGTCGGTGAGGAGCTTGGCGGCGTGCAGCACCGCCTTGGAAGGAATGCAGCCGACATGCAAACAGGTGCCGCCGGGCCGTTCACGGGCATCGATAAGCGTGACCTTCATGCCCTTGTCAGCGGCCAAAAACGCCGCCGGGTATCCGCCGGGTCCGGCGCCCAAGACAATCAGTTGTGTTTCGATGACATCAGCCATGCAAGTCGAAGCCTCCGCTCTGCTTACTCAATAGAGTCACTGCGGTACGGCGGGAGTCATTGTAACTCTCCAAAAACAGACTTACTTCTTCGCGTGTTAACACAGAAAGGACACTCCTGTTACAGCAACATCATCAGCGGGTTTTCCAGCAATTCGGCCAGGCGGCGCGTGAAGCGGGCGGCGGCGGCGCCGTCGATGACGCGGTGATCATAGGACAACGACAGCGGCAGCATCCAACGCGGCACGATCTGGCCGCCGCGCACCACCGGCTCTAGGCGGCTGCGCGACAGACCAAGGATCGCCACTTCCGGCCAGTTGACGATAGGCGTGAACGCCGTGCCGCCGATGCCGCCGAGATTGGTGATAGTGAACGTGCCCCCTTTCAGTTCCGCCGCATCGAGTTTGCGCTCGCGGGCACGCTGGGCGACAGCATTCAATTCCTCGGCCAATTCGCGGACATGCTTCTTGTCCACGTCGCGCAACACCGGCACCAGCAAACCGCCCTCGGTGTCCACGGCCACGCCGATGTGATAGTAGTGCTTGAGGATTAGCTTGCCGTTCGCCATGTCAATACTGGCATTAAAAGTCGGAAATTCGCGCAAAGCGACGGCGCAGGCGCGCAGCACAAAGGCCGTCACGGTCAGTTTCGGTCCCTTGCTTTCGGACTGCTGTTTGCGGAACGCTTCCAAATCCGTGATGTCGGCGAGATCATGCTGAGTGACGTGAGGGATGAGGCCCCAGGCCAGGCTCATTTGCCGGGCCGTCGCCCGGCGCACGGCGCCCAGCGGCTGGACTTCCACCGGCCCCCATTCCTCGAAATTAGGCAAGGGCGGCGGCTGAATTCCAGGACCGGCAACAGGCGCTGCCATCGCCGCCCCAGAGGCCAGCTGGCGGACGTACTCCTTGATGTCCTCTTCGACGACGCGGCCATGCCGACCGCTGCCGCGCACCTGCCGCAAATCAACGCCTAACTCGCGGGCCAGGCGGCGGGTGGCCGGACCCGCCGGAACAATCTTCTCCTGGGCCGGCGGCGGCGCCGGCGAAGGACGTTCGATGACTGGCTGCTGTGGTTTGTGCAGCGGTGGTACAGCAACAGACCGAGTGGGCTGAGACGCGGGCGGCGCCGGTTCTTTTTTAACAGCTGGCACAGGTTCGGATTTCGCCGCCGGAGCGGCCGCTGGCTGCTCGCCATTGCTTTCGATGACACAGTATACCTGGCCGATGCTGATCTGATCGCCGGGTTTGACGAGGATCTTGGCGACGCGGCCAGCCATCGGCGAGGGTACTTCCAGCGCCGCTTTATCGGCTTGCACTTCCAAGAGCGGCTGGTCTTTGGCCACCACCTCGCCCGGCGACACCTTGACGGCGTTGACCTCGACAGTGTCAACGTTTTCCTTGAGCGCTTGCAGCTTGATCTCACTCGCCATCGTGTTTCTATCCTACAAGAAAACGAATCCCAGCCAGAGTCCCAGAAGGCCCGAGAAAGACAAAGCGGGGGGAGTTTTTTGCTTACGCCCGCATAGGGCTGATTTTGTCTGGGTTAATGCCGAACTTTTGGATGGCCTGTTGCACCAGCGCCGGCTTAACGGCGCCGCGCTGGGCCAACTGCCACAGGGCGGCCACAGTGATGCACTCGGCATCGATCTCAAAGTGGCGGCGCAGGGCGGGCCGCGCATCGCTGCGGCCAAAACCGTCGGTACCCAGTACAAACAGCCCGCCCGGCACCCAGCGAGCAATCATCTCTGGCACCTGTCGCATATAATCGCTGGCCGCCACGAAGACGCTGTTCGGCTCGCTGCTGAGCAGTTGTTGCAGATAGCTCCGCCGCGGCGGCTGTTCGGGGTGCAGCATGTTCCAGCGCTCTACTTCCAAGGCGTCGCGGCGCAGCTCGCGGTAACTGGTGGCGCTCCACACATCGGCGTTAACGCCGAAATGCTCAGCCAACAGTTCCTGGGCCCGCAGCGTTTGCAACAGGATCGGCCCACTGCCGAATAGGTGGACCTTGGGCAGCGTCGCCGCTTTGCTTCCCCCAGAACGCGGCGGAGAAGGGGAAGGGCCTGCACGGAACTTGTAAAGCCCCTTGAGAATGCCGTCGGTCACATCGCCTGGCATGGCCGCCATCGGGTAGTTTTCGTTGTACAGCGTGATGTAGTAGAAATGATCTTCCGTCACATGTTCGTACATACGGCGGATGCCGTCGCGGAGGATGACGGCCAGTTCATAGGCGTAGGCCGGATCGTAGCAGATCAGGTTGGGGACCGTCGAAGCCAAGACATGGCTGTGGCCGTCCATGTGCTGAAGCCCCTCGCCGGCCAGGGTGGTGCGTCCAGCCGTGGCGCCGAGCAGGAAGCCGCGTGTCCGCATATCGGCGGCTGCCCAGATCAGATCGCCGATGCGCTGGAAACCAAACATCGAGTAGTAGATAAAGAACGGGATGGTCGGGACGCCGTGTGTGGCATAAGCAGTGCCGGCAGCGATGAACGACGACATGGAGCCAGCTTCGGTAATGCCTTCTTCGAGGAGTTGGCCGTCTTGCGCCTCCCGATAAGCCGCCGCCTGATACTGAGCGTCTACCGGCTCATATAGCTGGCCGACGTTGGAATAAATTTTGTACTTGGAGAAGAACCCATCCATGCCGAAGGTACGCGCTTCATCGGGAATGATGGGCACGATCCACTTGCCCAGCTCCTTGTCCTTGAGTAAGCGATCGAGCATGTCCACGAAAGCGATGGTCGTGGACAGCGCCTTGTTGCCGCTGCCCTTGGTGTAGTTTTGTACGAACTCGACGGGAGGCGCCTTCAAGGGCGGACATTTAACCTGGCGCACCGGCAGATAGCCGCCCAACTCCTTGCGCCGCTTGCGCAGATATTTCATCTCGTTGGAGTCTTCCGGCGGTTTGTAGAACCCAACCTTGTTGACCGTCTCATCGGAGACGCTCAAGCCGAAGCGATTGCGGAACTCCAGGAGATACTTGGCATCGAACTTCTTGACTTGGTGAGCAACGTTTTTGCCCTCGCCAGCCTCGCCCAGACCGTAGCCCTTGACGGTGTGGGCCAGGATGACCGTCGGTTGGCCGCGATGCTCCACCGCCGCCTTGTAGGCCGCATAGACCTTCACCGGATCATGGCCGCCGCGCTTGAGCTTGCACAACTGTTCGTCGGAGAGGTTCTCGACCAATTTGAGTAATTCGGGATATTTACCGAAGAAATGTTCACGAATGTAGGCGCCGCTTTCGACGGTGTATTTCTGAAATTCGCCGTCCACGACTTCGCCCATGCGCTGTACCAACAGGCCGGTCTTGTCGCGCTCCAAAAGGGTGTCCCAATCGCTGCCCCAGATGACCTTGATACAATTCCAGCCGGCGCCGCGGAAGGTGGCCTCTAACTCTTGAATGATCTTGCCATTGCCGCGCACCGGCCCATCCAACCGCTGTAAATTGCAGTTGATGACCCAGATGAGGTTGTCGAGCTTCTCGCGTGAGGCCAAGGTGATGGCGCCCAGGGTTTCTGGCTCGTCACATTCGCCATCGCCGAGGAAGGCCCAGACTTTTTGTCCCGATGTCTTTTTCAGGCCGCGATGTTCCAGGTAGCGGTTAAAACGCGCCTGATAAATGCTCATGATCGGGCCGAGGCCCATTGACACGGTGGGAAACTGCCAGAAGTTCGGCATCAGCCAGGGATGCGGATACGACGACAGACCGCCGCCTTCCTGCAATTCCCGGCGGAAATTGTACAGTTGCTTTTCGCTGAGTCGGCCTTCCAGGAAGGCACGCGAGTAGATGCCGGGCGAGGCGTGGCCCTGGAAATACACTTGGTCGGGGCCGTCGGGATGTTCCGGCCCCTTGAAAAAATGGTTGAAGCCGATTTCGTACAAAGTTGCCGATGAAGCGAACGTAGCGATGTGGCCGCCGATGGTTGGATCTTCCTTATTGGCGTGAACGACCATGGCCATGGCGTTCCAGCGGATCAGGCTTTTGATGCGCCGTTCCAACTCGCGGTTGCCGGGAAAGAGCGGTTGCCGCGAAAGAGGGATAGTATTGATGTAGGGGGTATTGGCCGTAAAGGGTATCTCCACGCCGCTGCGGACGGCTTTGTTTTTCAGTTGGGTGAGCAGAAATTGGCCGCGTTCCTCACCGCTGGTTTGCAGGACGGCATCGAGAGCATCGAGCCATTCCTTGGTTTCGACCGGATCGATGTCCCGCACGCTGTCGCAGAAGGTAGCCTCGATGTGGCCGTTGCTCCCATTGGTGAGCGTGCCGTTCTCCCTATCGCTGTGGAGGCCCGACTCAGGGAAGCCCGCGTCGGGCCGGTCCATACTTCGACTGCTTCCTCGCATACTGTCCGCCATAATAACTGCTCCAACGGTCCTACTTGTCCTTCTCTTGTCTATTTTAATCGTATTGGCTTTCTGGAATAGGTGAAGTTCCCAACAGGAGACGCTGCCTTTTTGCGTAATTTAGGCGAGCGGGGTTGCACAAGCGCCCTGAGGAAGACGGATCAGGCGAGCGGGGTTGCGTAAGCGCCCCGAAAAAGGCGGATCGGGGCGCTTACGCAACCCCGCCCGCTCCCATCGTGGCGTGCTGCCGAGATTGCCGTTTCATTCCGATGTACCGACTTCAGCGGCGGAGTCAAATTAATATAAAGTAAGGATCGAAAGCGGACGCCATGAACGACGCAGTCTCAAAAACGGACATGCCTCCTCTCTTGCGAACGCTGTCGCCGGCGCTGCGCGGACTTGAACGCAGTCTGCGCAACTGGCTGGATGCTCCCCACCGCTACCCGCTCTCGACGATCCACCGCGCCACCTTGGAAGGGTTGGCCCTCGATCTGCACCGCCAAGCCGAAGCGCTCGACATGGACCGGCCGCTCTTGGTCATCCTGCTGATGGGCGGCACAGGTGTCGGTAAATCAACACTGCTCAACGCCTTGGCTGGCGACACCATCGCCCCGGCATCGTTCACTCGGCCAACGACGCGCGATCCGGTCGTTTACTATCACGAAGCGATCAAGCCCGATCGCCTCGATCCCGCATTGCGGAATTGCCGGCTTGTCCCCCACGATCGGCCAGAACTGGAACAAAAAGTCCTCGTGGATACGCCGGACCTCGACAGCAACGACCTCAGCAATCGCGACAAGCTGATGCAGCTGTTGCCGATAGCTGACATCGTACTTTACGTCGGCTCGCAGGAGAAATACCACGATCGGCTTGGCTGGGAATTGTTTCTGCAACAACGCAAGCGCCGCGCCTTCGCTTTTATTCTCAACAAATGGGACCGCTGTTTGCTGCAAAGTGACAGCGGCGTGCGGCCCGATGTAGACTTGCTGCGCGATCTGCAAGCGGAAGGTTTTCCCTCGCCGCGCCTGTTCCGCACCTGTGCGCAACGGTGGGTCGATCGCACGGTCAATAAGGGGGAAGCAGCGTCCGAATTGCCGGAAGGCGAACAGTTTCCCGAACTCGTGCAATGGCTGGAGATGGGCCTGACTCGGTTGGAGATCGAAGCAATTAAAGCACGAGGCGTGGACCAACTCCTCCAACACGTGCGGCGCACGCTAGCTGACGTCAGCCCACCAGACCTTATCGGTATCGCCGGACGTACTTGCGCCGCTTGGAGTGCGGTCTTGGCCGAGGAAGCCGCCACCACCAGCGATGTCCTCCTCAATACACTCGAACCCTATCAGTGCGAGATGGAACACCATTTCGCCCTGGAAGAGCAGCGGCGTTTTCACGGCATCATGGGTTGGTATTTGCATATGTTCACTCGTGCCAAGTACGTCAGCAGCACCTTGCGCGAGCGCATCCCTTTCCTACCGCACGGGCAAAGGAATGCCCGCGCGCCTGCGTCTTGGGACTTGTCGGCGGTTGCCAAGGTGTGCAGCGACGTGGCGGGCAACCGCGATCTCGACGCACGCGGCAAAGCACTGGCCAACAAGCTACTTGTCACAGCCGATGACCAGGGCTTTCCGCTCGATGTGTTAACCGAACCGGTCGAGGCCCGTTCGGCGCTCGATTGGCGCCAGCGCTACGCCAGCATTCTTAATGAAGTCCTGCAACAGGTCGAGCGCGACTGGTCTAAGCCGACCGGCTTGCGCCGCCTGCTGCAAGGGGCCGTTGTCTGGCTGGGCAATTGGGCGCCGCCTGTCGTACTCTTGGCCGCTCTCATCGTACTGTTGTGGCGCTACTTTAATCCGTCGCCGGCCAGTCCAGCGCCCAGCCTCGCGGACATTCTCTTGCCCTTCTTCATCGTCCTGATTGTTCTGGGACTACTGCATATCCTGATAACGCTGGTGTTGCGCCTGCGCTGGCCGGCGATTCGCAGCGAGTTCCGCCGCCGCCTGGAACAGCGCATCCGTCGCGAGTTGGAATCGACCTATGCCCCGGTTCCTGGTGAGGTGGCCCAAGCCTTGCGTGCCGAGGGCCGCTCCATCGAAAAGATCTGTGCCGAAGCCACCGAAGTCGCCTCCTGGCTGCACGAACGAGAGCAATTAGCTAATATTAAAGATCTTTATAGTAATTAAGGATCGTTTATGGCTCAAGGTAAATGGATCAGCGACCTGAAGCCCGAGACCCCGTTGGCCGAGGCGGCACGGCATGTTTTGTTTGTGCGCTTGCAGGTGGTCCGGGATTATCTCCCGCGCGCCGCCCTGGAAGCGGACAAGGACATGGAATATGTCCATCAACTCCGCGTGGGCACGCGCCGGGCCGACGCGGCACTACGTATCTTCGCTGAATGTCTGCCGCGAAAGACCTATCGCAAAGCGCGGCGGCGCTTGAGGAAAATCCGCCGCGCCGCCGGTGCTGCCCGCGATTGGGACGTCTTTCTCGCCGACCTGCTCCACCGTGAACAGAACGCCGACGCCAAGCACCGCGGCGGATTGGATTTCCTCGTCGGCTACGCCCTTGGCCAGCGCGCCGCTGCTCATGCCGAGCTGGAAGCCGTCTATCAAAAGGAAGGCCCAACGTTCGAGGCGTTTCTCCTTCGTACTATCGAGGCGATTCGGCCTCCTGATGGCCCATCTTCTCCAACCATCCTTGTGGACCTTGCTCGGCCGGTGCTGTTCAGTTGCTTGAAGGAGTTAGAGCAAGCCGCCCTCGGTGATCTAAGCGATTACGCCCAACTCCATCAGGTGCGCATCGCTGGCAAACGGCTACGCTATGCGATGGAGGTGTTTGCAGACTGTTTCGATGCGACGTTCCGCGAGACCCTCTATCCGCGCATTGAGCAACTGCAAGAGATCCTCGGCCGGGCCAATGACAGCCACGTTGCCCTGGAGAGGCTGAGTGATTTGCGCACACGTCTGCAAGCGATTTGCCCGACGGCCTGGCCGCGCTTGCAACCCGGCTTCGAGCAGCTGCTGCGTTCTCACCAACGCCGCTTGCCCCAGGAACGCCGTCGTTTTCTGCAATGGTGGGACCAATGGCACCCTACCGGCAGCGAAGCCGTTATGATGGCGCTCTTGACGCCGCTATCCTGACAGGTATCTCCACAGCTTCGGCCCTAGCACGAACAGTCCAACCACAACTGCAGCCAGCGCCGCGATCAGCACCGATGCGGCCGCAATATCTTTGGCAATCTTGGCTAAGGGATGAAGTTCCGGCGACAAGAGATCGACCAACGTTTCGACGGCGGTATTGACGAACTCGGCCACCCATACCAGGGCAACGGTCAGGATAAGGATCGCCCACTCGATGCGTTCCAAGCCCGCCCACAAAGCCACCCCGAGGATAACGACGGAAGCGACAGCATGAATCCAGGCGTTGTGTTGCGTGCGCAGCACATACCACCAGCCGGCGAAGGCATGGCGAAACGAGGCGATGCGTGAAACGGCCCGGCGGCTGGGAGGGAAAAGATCGGGTTTCATGTACGCCACGATAGCGGCGTGGACACAGCGCGACAACCCTGTTGGTGCGAATCAAAGCTCCGGAATGGCTTGTCCGTCCGAAATGTTTGCCAACAGGGCAAGGGTGTTGGGATCTGCATTGTTGGCCAGGGCACGGACGCTGCCGTCGCCGAAAAGAAATTGACAGACGCCTGTGTGATAGCCGCCGAAGCCGATGACGGTATCAGTCGGTTTCTGGGCGATGGGATAATTCGGCCCGACCGAGCGGCTGGAACACATCCAGTAGTCACCGTTGTACAGCGAGCAATCGAGCACGCCGCAACCGAAGTATTGGATATGGACGTGCTTATCGCCTGCGAAAAGGGTATTGCTAAGACCATCCCGAATGTCCGTAAAGGACAGGTAGCCGAGCATTTGGCCATATTGGTTCATGGCGGCGCGGAAGGCGCCATTATAAACGTGGCCGTCGCAGTCGCAGCCATCGCAGTTATCTGTGCCGGTGCAAGTGGCATAATCACCCAGCGCCCCCGGCACGAACGGCCCTAGCGTCGGGCCGATGTCGTCGTTTTGGTCTCCTGAGATGCTGTGTCCGGGAGCGGTTTGCGCGGTGCGTCGCGAAGGACAAAAGTAGGTCGGCACCGGCGTCAACCGGGCCAGGTCGGACTGATCGTAATAGACCTTAACGAGATCCCACTGAGCGTACAGGTTGCTTTGTTCGACATAAGGCAGGATCAGGACGGCCCATGTAGCGTGCAAGTCGCTGAGCCGGTTGGGCGGCAGGTTGCTATAGTTGTCATGGTACATGATGAAAGCGAGACCGATCTGGTGCAGATTATTGCTGCAACTGGCGCGGCTGGCGGCCTCGCGCACTTTCTGTACCGCAGGCAGCAAGAGCGCCGCCAAGAGCGAGATGATGCCAATGACCACGAGCAATTCGATAAGAGTGAAACCACCGCGCCGCATTGTTGTCGTCTTTTGCGTTTGCACGACATGCCTCGCAATCAGGGACCGCCGCCTTTACAAGCCAGCGATCATGCTCCGGGGGATTTGAAAACGAAACACACCGGCCAAGCCGAAAGCCGAGGCCGGCAACATCAGCCGCAGATAGCCCACGTTGCCCGATGGGACTGGATAAACCAGCACTTCTTTCACCTGGTGCCCTGGATTGAGCGCATCGCTATCCGCCCGGCCGACCACTTTCCAGTTGGGAGCGAACGTCTTCTGGGCATAGGTGCGCCCCTGGTCATCGGTCAGGGTCGGCGAATGCTTGGAGGGTGAATCCACAAGATCGGCCCACGGCTCATAGGGAGTCTGTTGAAAAACAATCCCTTCGTAGCTGACCCGCAACCGGATGGTAAGAAAGCGTTCTGCTGATCTCCTGGTCGATGACTTCGTTTTCAACTCCACCGGGCCGATCTGGGCCGAGACGATTTCTACGCGCACGTCGCCGCGTTTCAGGGCGTTGGCGGAAGCATCTACCCAATCCTCCTCGCCGACGGGCTGGTAAGCAGCCATCCCGTTTTGCTTGAGGGGGATCCTCAGCAGCGTGGGAGACGGAGGAGAAAAACTTGGCCAACTCCCTAAAAAAAGCAGCCCAAGTAGACACAAGATCACCATAAACAAAGGGAGGATGGCATTCTTTTTTCGCCAGAGCGCCGGCACAACACCGCCCAGCAGCCCACTTAGCAATCCCAGACCGGCAAGGGGCTTGATGTAGGGGCCTAACGAATAGAACGAGGTGAACAACAGCGCTACGCTGAAACAAAGAAAGGCCAGCGCCGAGCCGAAATCAACGGCTCGCAAACGGTCGGGCAAGGAAGGCGAGCATTCCGCCATGATAGTCGTCCGAATCTACGGCCAATGCGAACAGCCTCCCAAACTTCCTGTGGGACCGATCTCCTTTGAGGTTTTGATTCTAACTGTCAGGGAGAGGGAGTCGCAATATTTTTTCTTATCCACATAATTTTATCATTTTTTCATTTTTTGATTCTTCTGCTCTATCAGATTCAGCCGAAGGCCGGACGGCATGAGTCGCCAAACTATCCACAAGAGGGCACTTTTTCCAAGGCAAAGGCCATAGAATCAACTGCGAGCAGGGACCAATATGTGCAAACAATGGGAAGGCCATGACCGATACGACCAAGAAGGTTCTCCGGTTGCTGCATCCGGATCAGCCGCTGGAGGTGCGCTGCGCCGCCGTTTTGGTACTTAGCGAGATCGGCGGTAAAGACGCTGAATTGGCGCGAGTGTTCTGCGAGGCATTGAAAGCCAGCGAAGCGCGGCTCCGGATGCACGTTATCCAAGCAGTAGGCAAGCTGCGCATCGAGGCGGCGCTGCCGCACTTGCTGGAGCGCATCCAGGAGGGAGGCGAAGAGGCGGAGCAAGCCGCCCAGGCGGCGGCGAAGCTGGGGGCCAAAGGCACGCGCGCCTTACAAGAGCTGATGCCTAAAGTAGCGCCGGGCCTGCGGCGTTATATCGCTTCGGCACTGGCAGCGGCAGGTACGGCCAGTGCGGAAACCGCTGCTGTTGCCGTGCTGCTTGACCGCGATCCAGGAGTAGTGGAGGCTGCCGGTCGCTCCCTGTTGGCCCAAGTGCCAGCATTGACACCGGCGCATCGCAAGGCGCTTGCGGACCAATTGTTAGCGCTAATAAGCAATAAAAAGGAGCCGTTAAGTGCGTCTACGGAAGTAGTTGTGCTGCGCGTGCTAGCTGCGCTGGATGATCCGCGCACCGAAGCAGTGTTGTGGGAACGCATTGTACCGCCCTATCCGCTGGAGGTGCGCACGGCGGCGTTACAGGCGCTGGGCAAATGGGCCACGTCGCCCACCAAAGAACAGCTTAAACGGCTGTTCGCTTGCGCCGCCGACAGCGATTTCCGTCTGGCGGCGCCGGCGCTGGTGCTCCTCAAAGACCTGCCGGTCAGTGAACGGACGGTGCCAGAATGGCTAACGCTGTTGCAAGCATCCGACGTGGCGGTGCGCAAACTGGCCCTGGATAAAATCGGCGACCGCGACACGGCAGAAGTGGCCAAAGCGCTTTTGCAACAGATCCAGCACCCCGATCGTTCGCTGCGCGACAGCGCCTTGGCGCGGCTGACCCAATTGAAACAGGGGCGGAAAGCACTGACGACGGCCCTGCTGGAAGCAGATTCGCCGGACAGAGCGTGGATGTTGGCGCGGGCACAAGCGCCGTTCGTCCGTACCTACCCAGCAGAATGGCGGGAACAGGTGTTTGCGCAAGTCTGTGATTATCTTGAATCCAACGACCGTCGCGCTGATGCACTTCTGTTTCTGCTCCGCGAAGCAGATGCGACCGAGCTGCGCCAGCGCCTCGAAGATCGAGCGCTTTACTGGCGCAAGAAAAAAGCCTATGAAACCGCCCTGCTGTACTTGCGGCTCTTGCTCCGCGATCCATCGAGCGGGTTTCCGATCCGTCTGGAGTTGGCATGCTGTGGATTGAAAGTATCTCCCCACGATTTGGCGCCGGAAGCGCGGGCGAGCGACCCGTGCTTGCAACAGTTCGCCACGCTTTGCCAAGGCTACGAGGCGGAATTGTCAGCGGCGTTAGAAAAGATCAAATGGCTGAGTCCAGAAGATCTGTACTATCTGGGGTTTCACTTTGCAGAGCAGGCCGGACAGCAAAAACAATTCGGCGGGAAAGTGCTGCGTTTGCTGGTGAAACGTTCGCCGCGGACGAAGCTGGCCCAAGCGGCGAAGCGTAAACTGCGCGGGGCGGGGCTGGAGTAACCATTTCTCCACCTGTGCATGCACCCATCCGCTGCGCCCGCAAGGGCGTTTCTTGGGGCGCGGCGGACAGCGGTATTGGGGTAAACCTTGCCGGCTGTGCGGAACGGGGTTAGCCAGGTAAGGCGGCGTTTGGCCAAGAGGGCCAGTCGGGCTGTTCGCCGGAGAGGGCGGCAACCGAATTCATAAGCTGGGAGACTGGATAACAACCGGCAGGATGCAACAGGATTTGATTCCGTTTCTCCCCCTTGACCGGCGAAAGTCGGTCCCATCGTCGCGGTCTCGACCGCGTCCAGGCAGCGGGGAGCTTGCAGCCGAGTCAGGGAGGACCACTGGCATGAGACAGCGATGGCTTCGTAGTCTGGCCCTGTCACTGGGCGTTGTGGTGCTGGGGCAATGCACGTTCCTTGGGGCAGAGACGGCGGCCCCCGTTATTGAACCCTATCCGCCCGTGGAGATGCCGTCGCCGAAAGCTCCACCACGAGAAGGGCCGGAAGCGGCGCCGGCAGTCTGTTTGGATCGGCCCATCCCTTTGCGCGACGAGCGTCCCGTGGTCGATCAGAAAATTCAGCCCACCGGCTTATTTGCCAACCGCGGTGAAGATGCCTTTGCCCTCAGCCCTGGCGGCAGCTTCCCGCTTGGTCGGCCGATGCCGGTCGGCCCCGCCGGCAGCAGTTCTTCTCTGCCGATGCCTGCGCCGATCCTCAACGCACCGCCGCCGGACGTGCCGTACTCATGGCGGCAACCGCCGGTCTCGGCGCCGGCGTCGCAAGACGCTTTGTCGGCGCCATTGGTCCCAACGCCCAACACGCAGCCTGGCACCAGCTTCGGCGTGGACGCCGGTCTGCCAGGAGGGACCATCGTTTCTCCTCCGGGGAGCACTACCACGCCGGGGACGGTTGTTACGCCGGGAGTCGTTTCCGGGCCGATGGACACTCCCCTCGGGGACGGCGGCTGCTGCGGCAATGATTGTTGCGCCCCGGGTTGTTGTTGCGCCCCGGGTTGTTGCGATGCCACTTGCTGCGAGGGCTGCTGTGGATGTTGGAGCGGCTGTTGCGGCAACGACTGCTGCTTCGGCAACCGCTGGTATGGCTCGGCCGAATACTTGCTGTGGTTCATCAAAGGGCAAATGCTGCCTCCCTTGTTGACCAGCGGTTCGGTCGTCGATGCCGTGCCGGGCGCGCTCGGCCAGCCAGGCACCCAGGTCTTGTTTGGCGGCACCGGCTACAACAATAACCCCTACTCCGGGTTCAGGCTGCGGGGGGGGTACTGGTTTAATGACAACCACGGTTTAGGATTGGACCTTGGTGGTTTCTTCCTCGGCGGCAATGCCAATACCTTTACGGCCTCGTCGATGGGCGTACCGCTTTTGGCCCGTCCATTCTTCAATGCCCTGACCGGCACTCAAGATGTTGAGGCCGTGGCCGCACCCACCGGCTTGGCCGGCACCTTTACCGCCGTCAACACCTTCTTTCTCTATGGCGCCGAAGCCAACCTGCGCCGCAACCTCTGCTGCGGCTGCAACTGGTTCATCGACGGCTTCGTTGGTTGGCGCCTGTTGGGGCTGAACGAAGGGTTGTCCATGACCGAGAACCTGGCCATCTACCGTTCGGCCAACCAGTCACTGCCGGCCGGCGCGACCTTTCTCGTGCATGATCGCTTCGGCACGACTAACTTGTTCAACGGTGGACAGATCGGCGTTATCGGAGAATACCGCTTGGGCCGCTGGAGCATCAATGTGCGCGAGGGGATCGCTCTGGGCGGTACGCAACAGTTCGTGAACATTGCCGGCTCCACCACCTCTGCAGCGCCGGGCGTCCTCCCCACGACCTCGCCAGGCGGTCTGCTGGCCTTGTCGTCGAACATCGGGCCGCACACCCACAGCATGGTGAGCTTTGTCGAAGAAATCGGCGTTAACCTCGGCTATCAGTTCACCAACCACATACGCGGCTTCGTCGGCTACAATTTCTTGTTCTGGAGTAGCGTAGTTCGGCCCGGCGAGCAGATCGACCCGGTCGTCAATCCCAACCTGATCCCACCTGTGGTTGCCGGCGGTCCTAATCGGCCGGCCTTCAGTTTCAACGGCTCCAATTTCTGGGCACAGGGCCTCACGTTGGGCCTCGATATTCGCTGGTGATAAAAAGCGTATTTCAATCTCTTTAGCTGCTTGCGCTCTCTGTTCGCCTCCCCAATTGGGGGCAGGGTCGAGGGCGCAAGCAGCTTTCTCGTTACTGTCGGCGCCACCGCTCCACTTCTTGCCTCGCGTGCCCTCGCTGTCTTGTATCTTCTCATTACCCATCGCCGGTCAGGCCGATGAAAACAAGGCTGATTGAGACGCACCTTGATTTTGCACCTCCAGACCCCCACCCGCTTGCCGCACCGGCAAGGGCATCCCTTGCCGGGCGGCAGTGGGGTGAACAGTCGTTTTTACACCTTGCCAGGAGGGCCTTCTCGCTATGTTTGCTTCTTGGTTTCGACTGCTGAGCCGATCCAAACGCCCCGCTGTCCACTGGAAAACCAGGCATCACGTGACGCCCACTCTTGAGGCGCTGGAAGAGCGTTGGCTGCCCAGTACTACCGGCAGCTTGCAATCGCTGCTCGGCACCGGCTATAACAGCCTGAACGCGAACGCAACTACCACGACCAATTCCACGGCGGTCCAGACCCAGCAAGTATCGGCCGCTTTCACCCCGTTCACCACCGGCGCCAGCCAGACGCAATCGGTAGCCCAATTCAATCCTGCGTTAGGTACTCTCGATAGTGTCCAGATTATCCTCAATGGCACGCTCACCAGCGATGTCAAGGTTGAGAACCTCGATGCTGCACCAGCCACAGTGAACGCTCAGGTCAACGGCAACCTTTCACTGCAAGGGCCAGGCGGCACGTTGCTATCGGTCACTCCTTCGATTACCGACAACAGCACCCAGCTGTCCGCCTACGACGGCGTCCTTGACTACGGCGGCTCCAGTGGGCACGACTTCGGCGAACAGTCGGCGTCGGCGCAGCAAACGATCACGCTGACAAACAATCTGTCGGCCTGGGAGGGTAATGGCAATGTGTCCTTGACCGAGACAGCGCAATCGTCCTCGACGGTGTCCGGCTCAGGCAACGAACAAGTCCATATCTCTTCACAAGGTTCAGGGACGGTGACGGTGATTTACACCTACACGCCCGCGCCGCCGCCGGCCCCGCCGCCTGTGCCGCCGGCAAGTCCACCGCCGAGTCCGCCGCCTTGCACCTGCGACTGCGACTGCGACTGCAACACGACGCCAACCGGCCCGGCTGCCATCAATGGCATTGTGTATGTGGCCCCCAACCAGACGGCCCCTTATGCTCTGGGGGATCCCGGGGTCAGCAATGTGACGGTGACGTTGACCGGCGTGACACTCACCCAGCAGCAGGTCTCGGAGACCGCTACTACGGATGCCAACGGTCATTACAGCTTCACCAACTTGCAGCCTGGTATCTATGCGGTGACCGATCAGCCGATCCCGGCGGGATATACAGCGGGTGCGGTGACAGCGGGCAACTACGGCGGCGTAGTGTCCGGCAATCAAATACTGCTGGCGCTGCCCGAGGGCGGCGATGCGATGTCCTACGATTTCGGTTTAGTGATACCGTCGGGGCCGAATATCAATCCCTTGACGCCGCCGCCCAGCCCATCTCCATCCCCCGCCCCGTCGCCCCCGCCTTCTCCGGCGCCGCCGCCGCAGACGCAGACAGACCCTCCGCCGGTCCTCAGCAAACGAGAGTTGCTCGGCGACGGTTGGCAGTCGCTGGGATAATGGGAGATTGAGGATTGAGGATTGTAACCAAATTGCGGCTTTCAATCCTCCTTCCTCGATCTTCAATCCTTGATTCTTGGGAGGAACGTGTAGCGGCGGCGCCGAAGAAAAGATGGAATCAAGGACCGGCGCGCGCAAGGAAGCACCCGAAACGTGAGAGGCCTCAAGGATGAGAGGGTGGGACCATGACCAAGCGAAGCCCGTGGTGGGTCGCAACCTTGGCCGTGTTGTTGTCGTCTCTGGCCGCTGCCGCCAAGGACGATCCGTGGCAGGCCGTGAACACAATTCCGGTGGCTTCTCCCGAAGCCGGTCCCGGCCCAGTCGTCATTCTTGAATGCCCCCGCGCGTTGGACAATAGCGCCCGTGCTCGCCCGCTACGGGAGCTGAGCCACTCCTCCCTGGCGCCGGTATCGTTCCAAGAGCCGACCAATGCGCCGCCGCCCGATCCGCCGCCCCCTACGGTCCACACGGTCCTCCAACCGCCCGAGCCGGCCCCGCCCGCCTCCGGGCCGGTGCCACCGCCGCCCCCGCCGGGCGACGTGCCTTTGAACCAAGGCGTGGTCATCGATAAGCCGTTGCAGCATTCGTTCTGGGACCGCTGTAAGGAATGGATCATGGGCGGAGGCGGTGAAGACGCCAGCGCGACGGGGCGCTGTCTCCTCCAGAGCGATCATGCTTTCGACTATTTCGCCTCGCCCGTCACCAATCCCTTTCTCTTCGAGGACCCGCGGGCGCTGACGGAACTGAAACCGCTCTTCATCTACGCCGGGGCCCCGCGCTCGAACCCGATTTTCCGAGGCGGAAATGAGGAATTCTACGGCTTGCAAGCACGTTTGGCCGTCACCGAGCGCCTGTCGCTGACCATAAACGAGCTGGGTTTTATCACCCTGAACCCTTTCAATCCCAGCGCCGGACCGCCGGGCAAGTTCAGTGAGAACACCGGTTTCGCTCAGATCGAGCTAGGCCCTAAATACACCTTTTTGCGCTCCGAAGAGTGGAAGACCGTGATGGCCGGCGGTTTGATCTTTCAAATCCCTGCCGGTTCGCCGAAAGTATTTCAAAACACCGGCACACTGGGACTGGCGCCGTATTTGTCAGCGGCCAAGAATTTCTGCTTGCCCTGCGGCTGGGGCAGCACCAACTTGATGGGCACGTTGGGTTATGATTTCTCCGTGACCAAGCAACGCTCTCAATTTTACTATATGATGTTGCACTGGGACTATAATATCGCCAACACCAATATGTTTTTCCCCTTTTTAGAATTGAGTTGGTACCATTATACAGTCGGCGGCAACGCCAACGTCCCTGGTTTTGGTTTTGAGGGTTTAGACCTGGTGAATTTCGGATCAAAGAACGTCGGCGGCCGCGACTTCTTGGGCATTTCGCCCGGCCTGCGTTTCAAGCTCAACGAACACATCCAGGCCGGCGCCGCTATCACCTGGCCGCTGCTCAAACAGAAGGAAATCAACGATTACACTCTGACATTTGATATTATTTTCCGGTATTAAGGTCACCAATTATCCAATTGCCTTGAAACGACGCACACATTCTGTGATCGCTATTTCGGTCGGCAGCCGTTCGATGCTCGAAGCCCCAAAGAAGCCGACGACGCCGCGCGTGTGCCGGAGGACGTAAGCGGCATCCTCCGGTTCAGCGATCGGCCCGCCGTGACAGAGGACCAACACATCGGGATTGATGCTCTTGGCGGCATCACAGAGCGCCTGCACGCGCTGGGCGGCTTGTTCCAAGCTCAGCGCGGTCTTGGCCCCGATGGTCCCCTTGGTGGTCAAGCCCATGTGCGGAATGAGCACGTCGGCCCCTGCTTTGGTCATCGCCCGTGCCTCGTCTTCGGTGAACACGTAGGGGCACGTCAGCAAGCCAATGTCGCGGGCGGCGGCGATCATGTCCACTTCCTTATCGAAGCCCATGCCTGTCTCTTCAAGTCCTTGGCGAAAGGAGCCGTCGAAGAGGCCGACGGTGGGAAAATTCTGCACGCCGCTGAAACCCGCCGCCTGCACTTCGCGGAGGAAGCGTTTCATGATGCGAAACGGATCGGTGCCGCACACGCCGGCCAACACCGGCGTCCGCTGCACGATCGGCAGCACTTCGCGGGCCATTTCCATGACGATTTGATTAGCGTCGCCGTAGGGCATCATGCCGCTGAGGCTGCCGCGGCCGGCCATGCGAAAGCGCCCCGAGTTGTAAATGATAAGCAAATCGATGCCGCCGGCCTCGGCACACTTGGCCGACAAGCCTGTGCCCGCCCCACCGCCGATGATCGGCTTCCCGGCCGCTACCTGGCTACGTAGACGTTGCAAACATTCGTCTCGGCTGAAAATGCTCATGGTTATATATCCTGCCACCGACTTGCCAGGGGAGCAAGGGGAAGTGGTCAGGCGGCCGCCGGAGTCGAGTTGGACAACTGGGGGGAGTTTGGTAGGGGCGGAAGGGGCAGATCGACGGCGATGCGGGGCCGGAGACGATCTTTCAGCTGCAGACAAGGGCGTTCAAGGAGATAGTAAGAGAGCAACGCCGCCAAGTACGACAAGCCAACGGCCAGAAAGACTAACACCGTATGACCCAAGTACGAGCTGGTAGCAAGGGCCAAATACACACAAGCCGGCCTGAGAGCGCGAATGATCGGCATATGAAAGAGATACAGCGCATAGGAGAGGCGGCCTGTGCCGACCAGAGGCGCAGCCTCCAGGATGCGAGTGGCCAACGGCGCCGGTGCCGCCAACAGGCGGGCAAGGATAAGGGCCGTCATCAGGGCCACGCCGGTGAAGAGGCCGTGGTAAAACTGAGAATGGTCCAGGGGCCGACAGCTCGTCAGATAGCCTAGATAGATGAAGCTGATTAATGAGGCTGCTCCGATGCAGCGGATGAAACGCGGAGATTTGGGCAGCAGGTTCCAGGCGGTGAGCAGACCAAGCAAGCAGCCGGCCAGGAGGGCGTCGGCGCGCGTATCCAAGCCTCGATAGAGGCGAGTGATCGCGGCCCCGCGGTCAACGCCGTGGTTTTGATACCAATGATACAGCCCCATACGCAGGAGTGCCGACGTCCCAATACCACCGCCGACGAGCACCAGAATTCGCCGCCGCGAGAGTCTCGCTCGCAACATGAGGTAGAGCAGGGTCGGCCAGAGCAGGTAAAATTGCTCTTCCACAGACAGCGACCAGGTGTGGTCCAAAGTCGGCATGTAGGTCTGGTGCAGCATGTGCCAATTGCTCACGTAGCAAGCCGCCACCGCTATTTCCCGGACCCGCGCCCATCTTTCCCGCGCCGAGGGCAGCCAAGGAATCGACAAGCCACAAAGCACAAGCAACAAAATAAATGCGGGCAACAGCCGTAAGGCGCGGCGAAGATAGAATTGTTTGAGGCGGATTAAGCCGTTGACCTGCCATTCTTCCAGTAACAAGGACGTGATGAGAAAACCGCTAAGGACGAAGAAGATGTCAACGCCGAGAAAGCCTCCCGGCAACAGCCCCAGGTGAAACGCCAAGACCAGCAAGATTGCCACTCCACGCAGGCCATCCAGCCAGCGCCGATGCCCCAGATGAAAAACGCCTTCTGTTCTCCGGGGCGCCGTCCCTTCGTTGGCAGCGGAACGGATCATTCCCTTCTCCTGTTCCAGTCGAGAGTTGACGTTTTCATCGACGAAGGAGCGTGTCGGAAATGAGGAAAAGCCCCGATTTTACCAGGCTAGCAGGGCGTGCCTCTCGATTTAGGCGAGCGGGGTTGCGTCAGCGCCCCGAAAAAATTCCTCCGGGACGCTGGGCGCAACCTCGCTCGCCAGAATGCATCCTGTTTCAAGTGGGTGCAGGCGGGCGGCGGGGTTTACCCCCGCCGCCTCTACAGCGGGGTTTATCCCCGCCGCCTCAGGGGGAGTAGGAAGCGTGAGCACGAAAACGCTCGGCGAGGTATCGGTCCTTGCGTCTCGTTGCCCACGCTTCCCGTTCATCAGAATTTGACCGGAACCTTAGCTCGCCGTCGAGCCGCCGCCGGACAGGAACGCCTCCACCCCAACGAACACCGGCGAATGCATCGCAGAGGGTGGGACCTGGTTGAAGGCGCCTAGCAACGCCCCCAGCGGCGTACAGGGATCGGGCGGATGTTGGAAGTTCAGGTCGAAGACCGGCGATTGCTGAATGCATGGGTCCGGCGGCAAAAAGTGGCTGACGGCGACGGTCAGGCCAGTGAAGGCCGGCACCGTCGAAGGCGTAACGCGATCTTCCAGCGCCTCCAGCGACAGCTGGACCCTTCGCCGTACAGCGATGCCTCGTCGCTTGGGCAAAATTCGGGGCGGATACTGTCGAAGCGAACGTAACCAAGAGAAGCGAATCATGAGCTGTCTCCTTTTTGCAGAGTTAGGCAAAGATACCATGACAAACCCAGAAGCGCAAGACTAAATCAACGAATTTCTAACTCAGGACACTAGCTTTCCTGGACATATTTCTCTGAGCGGGGAGCGGTTGTCTCCTGAGTACACCGCGGGAGGTGGACGCCTCCACTCAGGGCAAGGAGGGCTTGCACTACCCCTTCGGTAGTGGATTCTCGTGCCTCGGCCGCTACCGGCAATCCCTTTTCTCGAATCGCCGCGCTGGTCACGGGACTGATGCTCACCAGCTGCACCGCGCCCGAACGAATCCGTTGCAAGGCTTCCTCATCAAGAGCGCGGACCAGCGAACGAGCGATATTGGAACTGGTCAGCGTGATGTAATCGATGTCTCCGCGCCGCACTAACTCCAGAGCTTCGGAACCGGGTTGGATAGCGTCCACTTGGGAATACACAGCGATTTGTTCGACCTGGGCCACACTGCTCAGCTGTTCGCGCAGGACTTCTCGGCCGCGGTCCGCCCGCGCCAGCAGCACGCGCTGACCAGCAACATGGTCTTTCAAGGCGGCAGCCAGTCCCTCCGAATCGTAAACAGCCGGGACTAAATCGGGCTCCAGGTGATAGCGGCGCAAAGCGTCGGCCGTGCCGGGGCCAATGACGGCCAGACGCACCCCGGCCAAGGCCCGCAGATCGCGGCCTGTCTGGCGCAGGCGGCCCATCAGCGCCTCGACACCGTTGGCGCTGGTGAAGACAAGCCATTGATAGGTAGAAAGATGGGCAAGGGCCTGATCCACTGGTGCCCAGTCAGCTGGTTCGCGGATCGCTACCGCCGGCAGCAGCGCCACGACCGCGCCCAGTTCTTCCAGTCGTGCAATCATCTCGCGCGCTTGGTGACGTGGACGTGTCACCAGGATGCGCTTGCCCAAGAGCGGCCGAGATTCGAACCAAGCCAACTCTGTTCGCAAGTTCACTACCGAGCCGATGATGACCAGCGCCGGCGCCTTGAGGCCGGCCTGCTGCACGGCCGCCGGCAATTCGGCCAGAGGCGCTGTCACGGTGCGCTGCCGCCCCGTCGTCGCCCAGTGGACGACGGCGGCCGGCGTTTGGGCCGGCTTGCCGTGGGCGATCAGTCTTTCGACAATAAAGGCCAATCGCGCCATGCCCATGTACACCACCAGGGTTCCCGGAAAGTGGGCCAGGCCCGCCCAGTCGAGAAAACTATCCTTTTTGTCTGGCTTTTCATGGCCGGTGACGAAGGCCACGGCGCTAACATGCTGACGATGGGTCAAGGGAATGCCGGCGAACGCGCCCGCTCCCAGCGCTGCCGTCACGCCGGGGACTATCTCGTAGGGAATGCCGGCCCGCCGCAGTGCTTCGGCCTCTTCCCCGCCGCGGCCGAATACGAATGGATCGCCGCCCTTGAGTCGGACCACCCGCTGCCCCTGTCGCGCGGCATCGATCATGAGCTGATAGATCTCCGGCCAACGCTCCGGATGCGTCCCGTGCAGGGAATCCACGCAAATCCGCCGTGCGCTTTCCGGGACATGGTCGAGCAGACGAACAGGGACCAGGCGGTCATACAGAACCAGATCGGCACGCTCCAGCAATTCCACGGCGCGCAGCGTCAACAAGCCTGGATGACCAGGACCGGCGCCGACAAGGGCCACAGGATAGGTGACTTGAGATATATTCACACCTCGATCAATTCTTCCGAATCGGGTACGTCTTCTCCCAGCTCGGTTTCCGGCGAGGACAGCTTGACCAACCAGATGCCGAACTCGAAGAGCAGGCACATCGGCAGCCACAAAAATAGCATTGTCAAGGCGTCCGGCGTCGGCGTGATAATGGCCGCAAAAACGGCGAGGACCATCCAAGCCATGCGGCGTTTGCTGCGGAAGGAATTGGTATCGACAATGCCCAATTTGGCCAAGAACATCATGACCAACGGCGTTTGGAACGAGAGGCCGAAGATCAACGGCATCCAGATAGCGAAGCTGAGCCATTCGTTCAGCCGCATATCTGGCTTGAAGCCGAGCCATTCGTTGAACCACAACAGCGCTTCGATGGCACGCGGAATGACGAGAAACTCGCACATCAAGACGCCTGTCAAGAACAGTCCCAGACTGATCGGCAGATACACGTGGACCAGGCGTTTCTCGTGCGGATACAGTCCAGCAGCTACGAACATCCAGATCTGCCAGAAAATCCACGGACTGCCGAGAATGAAGCCGCACACCAGGCACACCTTGAACCATACCATGAACGCTTCCATGATGTTCAACGTCGTCATGCTATCGAAATCGCCGACGATGCGCGTCGCTTCCTGAAGCAGGCCCGCGGCCTTGAGCGGCTCGCCATAGGCAATCCAGAGGGGAACGAGGGCTTCTTCGGAGACTATTTCTTCGTCTTCTCCAGGCTGGTCCTTGTCGCCTGCGCCGCCTACTAATCGGCTGACAATCGAGGCCTCGTCGCTGCCTGCCTCATCGCGGCGCAGGATGGGATGTTTGAACTTTTCGAGTTCTGCGCGGGGAGCGCCCTTTAAGGCGGCTTGCAATTGATCGCGGAGAAAATAAACCTTGGTGAAACCGGTCGGCTTGTTGATTTTCTGAAGAGTAGGATCGTTTTGCAGTTCCTTCATCGTCTTTTCGACGCGGCGATTGTAAAAGGCGCGCAGCTGTTCTTTGACAGGAGCGGTGATGAAATCGACAGCATATTTGCCGATAAAAAAGCTAAACATCAGGGCCACTACAAAGCCGGCAAAGGCGCGCCAAAGATGTTGGCGCAGCTCTTCCAGGTGGTCGCCGAAAGTCATGCGGGTATCGGCGAAATAATCTTCGGGATCATGTACCGTGCCGTTGCTGCTCATCGTCATTTCCAAAGTAGGTATGTGGCCGCAGGGAGAGAGAAAGATTCGGCTGGTCCAATCGCCACGGAAATAATCCTATCAGCGAGCGCCAGGGTTCTCAACCCGTATATGGGGACCGCTCTGCAAGACGCCAGGCTCCCTCGAAGGGGCGCCAGCGTAAAGGAGATCCTGCCACTACATTATTGAGACGAGGAGGGGGCGTATGTCCCAGCGAGCGGGAGGTGTGACCCCCCGGTTGTGCTACCGGGGGGTTCACACCCCCCGCTCGCCCCTCATTCGGACGCAACCCCGCTCGTCTTAATGTAGTGGCAAAACCACGTAAAGGATTCGTCTGTTGCGGTACGGTTGGGAGAGCTACAATAAGACCCTCCGTTTTTCTGACCTCGGACCTCTTGGAATTTCTCATGATGCCCTCGCCGATTTGTTATCTTCTTGTGCGACTTGCGTCTGTGCTGCTTGTTCTGACGCCTGTTTCCGCCTTGGCGCAAGCGCGGCCGCTGGAGTTCCGCCTTACTTTCGATCGACAGGTTTCCACCCAGCCGTTCACCGGCCGCGTTTATGTCATGCTCTTCAAGCAAGACGTGAAGGAGCTGCGCCCCGGTCCCGACTGGTTTCATCCTGATCCGTTCTTCGCCAAGGACGTGAAGGATTGGCAGCCCGGTCAACCGCTTGTCCTCGATGGGAAGTCATTGGGCTTTCCAGCAACAATGGACAAGACGCCGAAAGCGACGTACTCGATCCAGGCCGTCATGGACTTCGACCGCGGCGAACGCAGCTTCAGCACCGCCGAGGGCAACGGTTACAGCCGCATCCTCCGCCGCGAACTGGACGGTGCCACAACCGGCCCGATCGAATTACGGATCGATCAAGTCTACAAATCGCCCCCTTTCATAGAAACGGAGCGCGTCAAGCTGGTGGACCTCGAGAGCAAGCTGTTGACCGCTTTCCACGGGCGCTCGACACATTTGCGGGCCGGCGTGGTGCTGCCGCGTTCGTTTACGACCGAGCCGCAGCGGCGTTATCCGGTGGTCTACGAGGTCCCCGGTTTCGGCGGCACGCACTGGACTGCTCACGCCGCTGCGCAACGTGACGCCACCAACGTGGCCGGTATCGAGATGATTTACGTGGTCCTCGATCCGAGCTGCCGTTTTGGCCATCACGTCTTCGCCGATTCGGCCAACAACGGCCCCTGCGGCCGCGCCCTCATTGAAGAGTTGATTCCGTATCTCGAAGCCAAGTATCGCGGCATCGGCACCGGCCAGGCGCGCTTCGTGACGGGGCACTCGTCCGGAGGGTGGAGCAGCCTCTGGTTGCAGATCACCTATCCTGATCATTTCAACGGCGTCTGGTCTACTTCGCCGGACCCGGTCGATTTCCGCGATTTTCAGGGGATCGACCTCACCAAGCCGGACGCCAATATCTTCTTGGATGCGCGCGGCGAGAAACGGCCAATCGCTCGACTGCACGGCAAGCCGGTCCTCTTTTACCGCACCTTTTCCGACATGGAAGAAGTGATGGGCCACGGCGGACAGCTGGGTTCGTTCGAGGCGGTGTTTTCGCCGCGCGGCCCCGACGGCCGGCCGCGCAAGCTCTGGGACCGCGCCACCGGCACGATTGATCCAGAAACGGCGAAGGCTTGGGAGTGTTACGATATCCGTATTGTCCTGGAAAGCCATTGGAAAACGCTGGCCCCCAAACTGGCTGGTAAACTGCACATCTGGACGGGCGGTGCAGACACGTTTTATCTTGACGGTGCGGTGCGGCGGCTGAAAGAATCGTTGGCGCGGCTGGGCAGCGACGCCGTTGTTGAGATCCATCCGGGCCGCGATCACGGCTTGCGCGATAAGGCCATCCTCGACCGCATTGCTCGTGAAATGGCCGATCGTTTCCGGCGTACCCAACTACGCTAGAGGACAGCATGGGCATCAACACCTTGGCAATCGTCGGCGTCGGTTTAATCGGCGGCTCCATCGCTTTAGCAGCGCGGCGGCGGGGCGTCGCCACGCGCATCATCGGCATTGATCGACAAGCAGAAACGCGGACTCGCGCCCTCCGAGATGGCATAATTGATGACGCCCATGCCGACCTGACCGCCGCCGCTTACGCCGACCTTATTTTGTTCTGTACTCCGGTTGACGGGATCGCTGCTCAGGCGGTTGAAGTGTCGGCCCATTGTCGCCCCAGTACGCTGCTGAGCGACACCGGCAGCACGAAAGCGGCCATTCTCCGAGACGTGAATGGTCGATTGCCCTCCGGCGTCGAGTTTGTCGGCAGTCATCCTCTTGCCGGCTCGGAGAAACACGGACTGGCCCATGCCAGCGCCCATCTGCTGGAGGGAAGGCTGGTGATTGTCACTCCGCCCCCTGGAACAACGGACAACGCCTTGTCACGAATTTGCGCTTTCTGGAGGTCGCTGGGAGCGCGGGTGCAAGTGATGGACGCTGATGAACACGACCGTGCTCTGGCCCTTACCAGTCATCTGCCACATCTGCTCTCCGCTGCGTTGGCCGGCATTCTGCCGCCGGAATGGTATGATCTGACTGCTACCGGCTTCCGCGATACGACCCGCCTTGCTGCTGGACAACCAGACCTGTGGTCAGCCATCTTCCGCACCAATCAGACACATCTGTTGACCGCCCTGGACCGTTTCGAAGAGCAATTGCGGTGCTTCCGAGAGGCCCTTCACCAAGGCGACCGGGCCGCACTCGAATCGCTCTTGCAACAGGGCAAGAAAGTCCGCGACGATCTCTGTCTGTAAGTAAGGAGAAAATGGCCGCCAAGGCATCAAAGACACCGAGAGCACATAGGAAGGAAAATATTTTGAGACGATGTTTTTCTCTTTTTGCGCTCTTTTTCCTCTCGGCGCCTTGGCGATTATACTGTGAGCCGCCGGGTTAAACCCGGCGGCTCACAGAAGGGAGAGCGGCTCACATTCAACCGAGGGCAGTATAAATTCACGGCTTCGTTACAGCGCCGTCGCGGCGGCGAAGGTTGCCCCATTGCATGTCGAAGGGCGGATCATCGTTGATGGGGAACTTGGCCGCCAACTTCTCATCGAGGTCGATGCCCAGGCCCGGTTTGTCGTTGGCCCAGTAGTATCCGTCTTTGAGCGTTGGGCAACCGGGGAACACGTCCTGCTCCGCCTGGGTAAAGTCGCGGGCCTCTTGAATGCCGAAATTAGGGACTGCCAGATCGAGATGGACGTTGGCGGCATGGCCGACGGGCGAAACGTCGCCGGGGCCGTGCCAGGCCGTGCGGACGGCAAAGAACTCACACAGGGCCGCGATCTTGCGAGCCATCGACAATCCACCCACTTGCGAGATGTGGATACGAATAAAATCGATTAATCGGCCGGATACCAGCGGCAGCCATTCGTTGGGATTATTGAAGAGTTCGCCCATCGCAATTGGAGTCGTCGTTTGCTGCCGCAAATGCGTGAAGTAGCCGACGTCCTCGGGGCTGAACGGATCTTCGAGGAAAAACAGGCGATAGGGTTCGAGGTCCTTGGCCAAGCGTAGGGCGAGGATGGGCGGCACCCGTTCATGCACATCGTGCAGCAGCTCGACTTCGTCGCCGAGTTGCTTGCGGAGGTGTTCGAAAAGGCGCGGCACGGTGCGGACGTAGTAACTCGGCTCCCAAACGTGCGGGCGACGGCTGCTCGTCGTGTCGGACTTGAGTGTACTGCCATAAGTCGCATAGCCGGGGATGGCGACCTGGGCGCGAACGTAGCGATAGCCCTGTTCCATGAATCGACGGACGTTCTTCTCGACTTCCTGGAAAGTGGCGCCGCCGGCATGACGATACACATCGACGGCCTTGCGGCACTTGCCGCCGAGCAGTTGATAGACCGGCATGCCGGCCCGTTTGCCGAGAATGTCCCACAAGGCCATGTCCACGCCGCTGATGGCGTTGTTCAACACCGGGCCGTTGCGCCAATAGGACGACACAAACGAGGCTTGCCAGATGTCTTCGATTTGCAGCGGATCTTTGCCGAGAAGGAACGGCTTGAGGTACTTGTCCACAGCAGTCTCGACAACACGCGGCCGCTGCGTGAAAGTAGCACAGCCGAGCCCATACAGCCCGGGTTCACTGGTCATCACCTTGACGACGACAAGGCGAATTTTCGCCGGCGCCGTGAGGATCGTTTTGATGTCGATGATTTTCAGCGGCGACAGTTTTTTGTCGACGACGGCGGACGGTGGAGAAACCGAGGTAGGTTGCTCGGTGGACCCAAGTGTCTTCGTCAGCAGCCAGGGCAGACCGGCAGCGCCGGCGCCGAGGCCAGTCCATTTGAGCAGATCGCGTCGATGCATGAGAGGCTCCCTCAGCGGACCGATTTCGCCGCAAACGAAACACTCGTGCGCGGCGGCGTCGGAAAATCGATAGCCTTACTCCAAGGCGCCCGAGCGCCTCTGTCAAGCAATTCTTTTGCCCTCCATTCTCCTCTCCGTGGAGCAAACAAAAGGAAGAAGGGGAAACAAGCCCGATGCCGACCCGCTCCTATCGGCGTGGACAAACCGAGGCCGCGACCGTAAGAGAACGGTCACGTGTCCGCGTTTGGGCAGCTTCCCGTCTCCTCTATCTGCTGAACGAGGCCGGAGGTTTTTCGGAGGAGATTTCCGAGTATACTGGTTGAAGGCGAATTCCTTTTCATCCTTCTGGCAAGATCGACTGTGGCCGAGATCGACCCCTTGCAAGTTCCTCTGGAGACCCTGCCTGGCATCTCCGTCGCTCGGCTGGAGCTGCTCAAGCGGCTTGGGCTGAGCACGGTCGGCGATCTGCTTTTCCACTTCCCGCGCGCTTACGAAGACCTCACCGATGTGCGGTCGATCGCCGCTTTATCAGCGGGCAGCATTCAGACGGTGCAAGGGGAAGTCATCGAGATCGAGGGGCGTTCGCTGAGCGACGGGCGGACGGTGGTGAGCGTGGTCCTGAGCGATGACGGCAAGAATTGCCTGGAAGGCGTGTGGTTCAATCAACCGTATGCGGCCAAGCGATTTCGTTACGGCCAGCAGCTTTCGTTCAGTGGCAAACCGAAGTGGTACCGCGATCACTGGCAGATGAGCAATCCGCGCGTGCAGATACTCGATGGCAACAGCGCCCCCCGGTTAGGGGTGGCGCCGATCTATCCGCTCACCGAAGATCTGCGGCCCGAACATCTGCGTTCGCTGCTTCGCAAGCTCCTCGACCGCTATGCCGCGCATGTGACCGACGTATTGCCGGTCGCTTTACGGCGCAAACACGATTGGCCGACTTGCGATCAGGCGCTGCATGACATTCACTTTCCGCCCACGTTGGCGGCGGCGGCGCGCGGACGGCGGCGCTTCGTTTACGAAGAGTTTCTGATTCTCCAAGTGGCACTGGCCCTACGGCGGCGAGAGATGCGGGAGGAAGGACGAGCGCCTATCTTGACGACGACGCCCGCCATCGATGCGCGCATTCGTCGGCTGTTTCCCTTCCCCTTGACCGCCGATCAAGACCGGGCCGTCGCCGAGGTGTGCCGCGATCTCGCCCAGGATAAACCGATGCAGCGGCTGTTGCAGGCCGACGTCGGCGCCGGCAAGACCGCTGTGGCCGTGTATGCCCTGCTGACCACGGTGGCGAACAAACATCAAGCCGCCCTGATGGCGCCGACCGAAGTGCTGGCCCAGCAGCACGCACGCACTCTCGATCGGTATCTGGCCCACAGCCGGGTGCGCCGCCTGCTCCTGACCGGGGCGCTGACGCCGGCCCAACGGCGGCAGGGCCTGGCCGCGCTGGCGGCTGGCGACATCGATCTCGTTGTGGGCACGCAAGCCTTGGTGCAGGAGGACGTGCGCTTTGCGCGCCTGGGACTGGTGGTCATCGACGAGCAGCATAAGTTCGGGGTACATCAGCGGGCCCGTTTTCGTCGGCTGGGCCTCGATCCGCATTATCTGGTCTTAACCGCCACACCGATCCCGCGCACCGTCGCCTTGACGGTATTCGGCGATTTGGACGTATCCATCCTCCGCCAATTGCCGCCAGGCCGGCAACCTGTGGTCACGCGCTGGGAGCCGGCCAGCCAGCGCGCGCGCGTCTATGCCCGTCTGCGCGACAGCTTGGCCCAGGGACAGCAAGGCTATATCGTCTGTCCGCTGGTGGAGGAATCGGCCACGCTCGACGTGAAAGCAGCGACGCAAATGCATCGGGAATTGTGCGAGGGACCGTTCCGAGATTTCCGCGTCGGTCTGCTGCACGGCCGGCAGCATGACGAGACCAAGGCGGCCGTGATGGACAGCTTTCGCCGGCACGAGCTGGATCTGCTGGTGTGTACCTCGGTCATCGAGGTGGGCGTGGACGTGCCCAACGCAACGTTGATGGTGATCGAACATGCGGAACGTTTTGGTTTGTCGCAGCTGCATCAGTTGCGTGGACGGGTCAGCCGCGGCTCGTCTGCCGGACAATGCTTCTTGTTTGCCGAACCGCCCAGCGAGGAGGCACGCCGCCGGCTACGTGCCTTTCTGCGTACAACCGATGGCTTCGCCCTGGCTGAGGAGGACATGAAGCTGCGCGGTGTCGGGGAGTTCTTCGGCACCCGTCAACATGGTCTAGGCGAATTGCGCTGGGGTAACTTGATCGCGGACGCGGACTTGCTCCGCACGGCACGCAAGGATGCTTTCGCCTTGGTTGCTGAAGACCCCGGCCTGCGCCGCCCTGAACACGCCCTGCTGCGCGCAGCAGTGCTGACCAAATATGGCCAAACACTGGACTTGGCCGAGATCGGTTAGCAGCGCGGCAAATTACCCCCTTAACTACCCAACAGCGCCGGGGGGCCTACGACCTCGTGGAGCTTGTTCAGCAGACGCTGCAAGTCCTCCAGATCTTCTTCCGACAGTTTGCTCAGCAGATTGCAAATGCCGCCGAGGCGCGCCGATTGATACTCCTGGAAGGCAGTCATCCCTTCAGGCGTCAGGGCCACGTTAATCTTACGCTTGTCGTGCGGATTGATACGGCAAGTGATGAGCGGCCGTTCGCGGGTTTCCAGCGAGCGGATGATGCGCGACATTTGTGCTGGAAGGACGCCGAGCTGGCGCTGGATGTCGCCGACAATTAGCGTCTGGTGATGGTGTAACAAGGAGAGCGTCAAAAATTCGACTTCCTTGAGATCGCCGCTGCGGCGGCGGCCGCGCGGCGAAACCAGACAAAAGTGTGTGACCAAGTCGAAAAGATGCTGAGCAAGCTCATGTACCCGCATCTCAGTTCCGGTGGCAACCATGTTGGCTTCCCAAAACGTATCTGCAAGAACACATTTAACGATAGCTTCAATGTCAACGACGTGTCAATTGGAGAAGATGCGTAGTTTTGGTGGAAGAAATAGGATAGGACGCTTCGCGCCGAAGCTACGGATTATTCCAGCAAAGAAAGAAAACGACTCCTCTCAGTGCGACAGAAGTCGCACCCACAACTCCTGGGCATAGCTGCGCCACAGGGCCACATTGACGGCCAACAGCGCCAATAGGAGGAGAACTGTGCCGGGTTGCTCGACGATGACGGACCAGCTGGCGCGGAGGAGGCGCTGGGGGAATGGCCGCTTGCGTAAGGCCCGCAACTCCTGGCGCAAGAAATCCCGATGGGCCGTCAGCAGTTTGACCCCGGCGTTCCAATCGCGGCTGAGCGCTTCGCGTTGGTGCGGCGAAAAACTCTGAAAGACCTTGATGGTGTCTACCTGCGTCAGGGCCAGGACCAGATAACCCGGTTGGCCGGCTTCGCCCAGCAGCGGCGGGAAGTCCTGAAGCAATTGGGTGATCTCATTGAGGAGGCGGACCAGTTCCGGCCCCTCGGTAGAGCGGCTCAGGCGGCGCTTGGGCGAGCGGAGATATTTGCCCAGGTCGCTCCACAGGCGCAGCAGCTGCCGGGTGCGTGCGATGCGCCGATAGAGGGCCCGTTTGGTAGCGATGCCGCGACGAGCGGGACCGGACTGCGCCGCTTCCAGGGCGGGATCAGCCGGCTCTAGCAGCAGCCCCATCGGCAGCGGTGGCGGAACAGGTATCGCCAGGGGAAGCGCCGCCGACGAGGCCGGCGCCTCGCCTGTCTGGGCACTGGGAGGCAAGGGCGGAGGCTGCCTTAGCGGCGGTGGCGTTGGGGCCGTGGAATTCCGCACTTCCTCAGGTGACGGAGCAGGCGTAACCGGAACAGCCGCCGACGCATTCGGCAACCAATCGAGCGGGTTCGGTTGCGAGACGGAAGGTGAGGCAGGAGCACCAGCAACCGGAAGCATTGGCCCTGGAGTGGCGGCGGAGATGCCCAACTGAGCATCGTAGCTTTTTTTGGACGACGGTTCCGTTAGGCATACGAACGCCTGGGCCAGCCGATTCATCGCTTCTGTCGCTTGTTCGGGATGCGTCATCTGATAGCGGCGGACGGTATCCAGACGCTCGTGGACGTGCTGCTCGATCAATGCCGTATCGTCCTCACCGGGTTGCAAACCCAGCAAGCGATAATGATCGGGCGGCCACGTTCCCGGCGGTAGTCCTAACCAGGAGCAAATCACGTCGTAGTCCATAGCATCCACCCGGCCTCGGCGACGTCACCGGGATGAAAGGGCTTTCACGAATCCTATCGCATCTGCCGTCGGGTTGCAAAGGGGGAGAGTGGGAAAACCGCTGAGCTTAGGGGCTTATGTCCCTCCGCTCCAAGAGTGTTACGGCCTGTCCACAATTTGTCCAAAATGAACAGAAACAAAACAATCTCACCACCGTTCTTGAAGAAATCCATTGGGAAAACCGAAAAAATAAATATCGCCCACCTTCTGTCCGATACTTCCGTCAGAGATAGCAAAGTCTGCCGGGGCCTTTCGTACATGACCCTAGTAGCCTTTGTTCAACGACGGAAGAAGATTGCTATGCCCCGTGTGCGGCTGCTCTTGTTGGTGAGTCTGTTGCTCCTAAGCGGCTGCCGAGGGGGACCGGTGGTGCAGGAGACCGATCGCATCCTGCTCGACTTGGCCAGCCGCCCCTTCGATCCGGCCCCACCGGAATCCGCTGCGCACAAGCCGAAGACGGAGGCAACTTCTCCTTCGGGAAAGGCAACTGGAAAGACCGCTAAAGAAGGATTGGCCGAGCCAGAAGCAGATACTCACACCGTCGCCCTTTTGCAAGCGGAAAAATCGACAGAAAAACAGCCGAAATACGAGTTGACAATCCCCTCCGACGTTCCCGGTTCGGAAGCGCCTTCCCTGCCTGATTTTAGCAAGATGACGCCGGAGCAGAAGCAGCAGACTCTCCAGCAGCTCTATCCCGAGTTGCCGCCGCTGCCGGACGAGCCGGTCCCGCAGCCGGGTCCGAACGGGCAAGCGTATACGCTGGCCGACTTGCAAAGCTTGGCCGTCGAAAACAGTCCGACGCTTCGCCAGGCCGTCTCAGACGTCAAAGCTGCCGAGGGCGCCCTCGTCCAGGCCAAAACTTACCAGAACCCAACGATCGCCTATCAGGCGTCGCCGACGAACAACAACAGTAACGCCGGCGCCCAGGGCGGCTACATCGACCAGCCCTTCCGCATGTGGGGCAAAATGAAACTGACCGTGGCAGCGGCCCAGAAAGATTTGGACAACGCCCAATTGGCCCTACGCCGCGCCCGCAGCGACCTCTCCACCAATGTCCGTAATGCTTATTTCGCCTTGATCGTGGCCAAGGAGACGATGCGCGTCAACCGAGCGTTGGCCCGCTTCACCGACGAGATTTATCGCCTTTACAGCGGCTATCTCGCCGCCGGGCAAGTGGCCCCTTATGAGCCGGCGCCTCTGCGCGCCTCAGCTTACACGAGCCGTTTGGCCTATCAACAATCCATCTACAATTACATCGCCGCCTGGAAAACTTTGGTTGCCACTCTAGGCTTGCCTCAGCTGCCCCTGACGGAGGTGGCCGGACGTGTTGACCGCCTTATTCCCTACTACGATTACGACAAAGTCTTGGCCTATGTCTTGGCCAACCATACCGACGTTCTAACCGCCCGCAACAGTGTGCAGAAAGCACGCTACAACTTACAGTTGGCCCAGATCACTCCGTTGCCTGACGTGGACCTGCTGGCGGCCGTGTGGAAGGAAAGCACCATTCCGCCGTATGTTATCTTCTATCAGGCCCAGGTCGTCTTCCCGATTCCAATATGGGACCGAAATAGAGGCAATATCCTATCCGCCCAGGCGGCGCTGATCCGCGCCGTCGAAGAAACCCATCGGGTCGAGAACGCCCTGACCACCACCTTGGCCACGAACTACAGCAACTACCAGAGCAACCTCAAGGCCCTGGAATACTATCGCCGCTACATCTTGCCCGATCAGGTCCGCTACTATCGCGGCGTCTTCCAGCGCCGTCAAGCCGATCCGGAGGTTGCCAAATCTCCTCCCGCCGATCTCGTGACGGCCCAACAGGCCCTGGTAGCCAGCGTGCAGAATTATTTGAGCATCCTCAGCTCGCTGTGGTCGGCGGTAGTGAGCGTGGCGGACCTGATCCAGACCCCTGACCTGTTTCAATTGGCCACGCCGCGCGAATTGCCGGAGCTTCCCAACCTGGACCAGATGCCGCAGTGGCTATGTCCACACCATCGCTTGGTGGTCGCATCGGCCGAGTTACCTGGCGCCGGGCCGGGCTGGGGAAGCGCGTCGAAGTGCAGCTGTCTCCCGGTCGCTCCTCCGGCGATACCGGGGCCAGCGGACAGAACGGTCCCGGTCTCACCGCCCAGTGCTCCGCTTCTACCGGCGCCGCGGCAATTACCGGCACAGTCACCGTCTGAAAAACAACCTCCCCACGAGAAGGCTAGAGAGCTGGAGCAACAACTTCTGCAACCGCCGCCCGATGTTCCCAAGAAGAGGAAGAGGAAAGAGGAAAGTACGCAGGAAGCTGGGCCGCAACCATAAGAGGGCCGCGGACCAGCGAGGAACGAGGAACTGTCATGGCCTGTGCAGCAGGTAGCAAACACGATTTCCCCAACGGTGGGCGTAAACCCGCCGAGAGATGCTGCTCGCGGCGAGCTTGCGCCCGCCGCTTGGGGATTGCTTTGCTATCGGCCCTGCTGCTAGGAGGGACGCAGGCGGCGTCAGACCTCCAGGCCCAGACGGGAGAAGGGCCAGCTGTAGATGCGGCGACGGGACCGGAGTTGGAGTTCCTGAAATCGTTGCCTCACCCTCCCGATCAGCCCGCCTCGCTGTTTGCCCCGGCCCCGCCTCTCGGCCCGCCGCCGCCTAACCTGGAAACCCCCTATTTCCAGCAAGACCCGCTGTTGGATCCCCCTGCGCTGGGAGCGGTCGGCTGGTTCGCCAATGTGGACATTGGCATCCTCAAACCCCATCTGGTCAACGAGGAAAGCCTGCCGATTACCTTCCCGGACGGCACAACGTTCACCGTGGGAGTAAATCCGTCGCACTTGCACTGGACGGTATCGCCTCGCTTCGAGCTGGGTTATCGACTGCCGTCGGGATTTGGCGGTCTTGCCGTCTCCTATCGGAACATGGCCTCCCAGGGGACCGAAGAAGTGCTCGGCGCAGACGGTCCTGCGACGCTCCGTAGTTTGTTGAACGTGAACGTCGGCGATCTGGACTGGGTCAGCCACGAGTATGCATGGGTAAGAGGTTGGGAATTGCGTGTGCGTCTGGGTCTGCGTTACCTCAACGACTATTGGAGTTCGCAGGCCGATGAGCCTTTCGCGGCGGCGGCGGTGGGCAGCACGATTTACCATCAGCGGACCACCAACAGTAACTGGGCGCTGGGTCCGCACGGCGCTGTAGACGTGAGGCGGCAGCTGAATTTCTGGGGATTGGCAGTGCTGGGCTTCGTCGATTTCAGCGAGGGCTGGGGCCGTACTCGGCAAACGTATTCCGCCCTTTCCACAACCAGCGCCTTTGGCGTACCTCAAGGCGGGGGGGCCAGCCAAGGCACCTCCGACGCTGTTCCCGTCCTTACCGCCCGGCTGGGACTTAGCTGGCAGCCCTCGGCTTATCCGAACCTCCACTTGTTTGCCGGCGGCCAACTTGATTATTGGTGGAACACCGGCCGTATGGGCAACATCACCACGTTGGGCTATTTCTTCGACAGCGGCCTTCTGTTGCGAGGCGAGTGGAACTACTGATTGGGGGTCTCCCGGGCTTGCGCTCCAAGTTGGCGGTCCCTACCCCGCATCGGTCTCTGGCAGAACCTGTTTTTCCACAATCATCCCCAGCGCTTTCATCTTGGCCCGCAGGGTGGTCCGCGAGATGCCTAACAATTCGCTGGCTTGTACCTGGTTGCCGCGCGTGTGGCGCAGAAGGGCTTCCAGGATCACGCGATCGGCCGCCTCGCAGGCCTTGCGGTAGATGTCCGTCTCACCAGAGTGAAGCAAGCGCTGGACATGGCCGGCCAAATCGAAACCGCTGACCGGCGCGACGCCTGTTCCCCCGACCGGCACAGCGCTTGTCCCCGCGTTCCAATCGCGCAGGCCCTCGGGCAGGCATTCCGGCGTGAGCACCTCGCCGGCAGCGTGAACCAAGGCATAGCGGATGGTACTCTGTAATTCCCGGACATTGCCGGGCCAGGGGTAGGCTTCTAACAAACGCATCGCTTCCGGCGCTACCGAGCGGACTTGTCGATTCAATTCGCGGTTGAAGCCCCTGAGGAAATGGTCTACCAGCAACGGCAAGTCGTCACGCCTTTCGCGCAGCGGCGGCAAATGAATGGTGAAGCCATTGAGCCGATACAACAGATCTTGGCGGAATTGACCGGCTGCCACCGCCGCTTCCAGGTCGTGATTGGTGGCCGCGATCACGCGCACGTCCGTTTGGATGGTCTCGTTGCCGCCCAAGCGCTCGAAACGCTGTTCTTGGAGCAGACGCAGCATCTTGGCCTGGGTGGACAAGGCCATATCGCCGATCTCGTCCAAGAACAGGGTGCCCTGATGGGCCTGCTCGAATTTGCCGATACGGCGTCGGTCGGCCCCTGTGAAGGCGCCGCGCTCGTGGCCGAACAGCTCGCTTTCCAGCAGCGATTCCGGCAACGCGGCACAGTTGATAGCCAAGAAAGGTTTATCGGCACGGCGGCTGTGCTGATAGAGGGCGCGGGCCACCAGCTCTTTGCCGGTGCCGCTCTCACCCACGATCAGCACCGTCACGTCCAGGAGGGCGACGCGGCCAATCGCTTTGTAGACTTCCTGCATGGCGGGCGAAGTGCCGACAATGCGATCGACCGGGCCGTCTTGCACTGCTTCCTGTTGCTCGAACACGGCCGGAACATGACGAAGGCGGCTCAGTTCCAGGGCCTTGTCCACTACTTCACGGAGACGGTGAAAATCGACCGGCTTGAGTAGATACTCGAAGGCGCCGCGCTTCATCGCCTCGATGGCTGTCTCGGTTGTGGCATAGGCCGTGATGACGACAATAGGCAGGCGCGGATCAATCTGCCGAAGGCAGTCAAAAGCGTCCAGGCCGTACATGTCCGACAAGCGCACGTCGAGCAGGACCGCATCGGGCCGCCGCTGCTGGGCCAATTCGATCCCTTCCTTGGCCGTGGATGCCGTCAACACCTCCAAAACATCCGAGCGCAGGCTCTTCTCCAGGGAATATAGGACGTTGGGTTCGTCATCGATCACAAGAAGGCGCGGCATAGTTCACCTTCATTTATGCTACTCCCAGCTGAATGGGACACAATTCCCCTATTGGTTGTTTCGGGTTTCTCACGGCGTCCAATCCATCGCAGGCGTCACACTCAAGCAGAACTCGGCAAGCAGCTGAGCGGCGTGGTCGAGGTCGTCGAGATGGACCATCTCGACGGGGCTATGCATGTAGCGGTTGGGGATGCTGACCAGGGCGGTGGCCACGCCTTCGCGGGCCAGTTGGATAGCGTTGGCATCGGTGCCGGTGGCGCGCGGGGCGCCGCGCACTTGTACCGGAATGGCGTGCTGCCTGGCCGTTTCCTCCAAATGCTCCAGCACGCGCGGATTGATGTTCGGTCCACGGAACAATACGGGACCATTGCCCAGGCGCACGTCGCCGAGCTGTTTCTTGTCATTGCTCGGCGTATCAGTGGAATGCGTCACATCGACGGCGATGCCCACCGTGGGATGGATGCCATAGCTGCTCGTGGTAGCCCCGCGCAGACCGATCTCCTCCTGCACGGTCGAAACGCAGAAGACGGTGGCGTGTACTGGCTTGCCCTGCATTCGCCGCAGCGCTTCCATCACCGTCCACAGACCCACCTTGTCGTCCATACCAGGCGCGACGGCCAAGTTATTGCGCAGTGGCCGGTAGCCCAAGGCACACGTCACCGGATCGCCGGGGCGCACGATCTCTTCCGCATCTTTGCGGTCCTTGGCGCCGATGTCGATCCACACATCTTGAAAGGTTGGCACTTTGTTGCGTTCTTCGTGTGTCATCAGGTGCGGCGCGCGGCGGGCCACAACGCCGTGTACCGCCCCCTGATGCGTCCACACAGTCAGGTTTTGGCCCAGCAAAATCTGCATGTCCCAGCCGCCGATGGGCTGAACGTAAAGAAAACCGTTGTCGTCGATGTGCTGCACCATCAGGCCGATCTGATCGCAGTGGCCGGCCAGCATGATCCGCGGCACGTGATCGCTTGCTGGGCCGTATTCGCGGCTAGGATAGCGCACAGCCAAGACGTTGCCGTGGCGATCGGTGCGCACTTCATCGGCGTAATCTTTGGCCCAGGCGCGGACCAAATCTTGCACAGGACGTTCATATCCAGAAGGACTGGGCGTTTCGAGAAGTTTGCGTAAGAAGGCGTGGGAGGAATCGTGTATCATTCCAGAATGGTCTCCTATTACTCCGGCACGTATCTGTTGCGAAGGCCCGATTCGGTCTCTTTGTTTCGCCGGAGCATTCACAGACCGCTCGCGGCGAAACGGAGCCACCCGATACGATCGCGGCAACGTTTATTTTACAGTACAGTTCTGGAGGGCGAGTGAACATGAAAGTCTACGAAATCCGCGAGCGCTTCGGTTTGGACGCCCTGACGTTGACGGAACGGCCCCAGCCGCAGCCGGGGCCGCAGGAAGTGCTGGTGCGTCTCAAGGCGGCATCGCTGAATTACCGTGATCTGCTGGTCGTCAAGGGGCAGTACAATCCTAAGATGCCGCTGCCGCGCATTCCGTTGTCCGATGCAGCCGGCGAAGTGGTGGCGCTTGGGCCGGGGGTGTCGCGTGTGAAAGTCGGCCAGCGCGTCGCCGCTCTCTTCATGCAGAAATGGATCTCCGGCGAGCTCGATGAAATCAAGGCCAAGTCGGCGCTAGGGGGGGCCATCGACGGCTTGCTCGCCGAATACGCCGTGCTGCACGAAGAGGGCCTGGTGCATGTGCCGGACCATCTGAGCTTTGAGGAAGCGGCGACGCTGCCGTGCGCCGCCGTCACCGCCTGGCACGGACTTGTCACCGAAGGGCACATCAAGCCCGGCGATACGGTGCTGCTTCAGGGCACTGGTGGTGTATCGCTGTTCGCCTTACAGTTTGCCCGGCTGGCCGGGGCGCGCGTCCTGATCACGTCGAGCAGCAACGAGAAACTGGAACGCGCACGCAAGCTCGGTGCGGCCGAGGGTATTAACTATAAAGAAACTCCCGAATGGGGAGATAAGGCACGCGAACTGACGGGCGGCCGCGGCGTCGATCACGTTGTTGAAGTCGGCGGCGCCGGCACACTGGGGCAATCGCTGCGGGCCGTGCGCATGGGCGGACAGATCAGTCTTATTGGCGTGCTCTCTGGGCCGGGACAAGTCAATCCCACGCCCATCTTGATGAAAAACGTCCGCGTCCAAGGCATCTTCGTCGGCTCGCGCGAGATGTTCGAGGCAATGAATCGCGCTATCACGGCTAACCAACTGCGCCCCGTCATCGATCGCGTTTTTCCCTTCGCCGAAGCCGTGCAGGCATTCCGCTACATGGAGAGCGCCGCCCACTTCGGCAAGATTTGCATCCGCATGGACGGTCCCTGAAAACGTATGAAAATCAAACAACGGCCGGACGATTTTCAAGTGGAGGAGCTGACCGCCCTCGTTCCCTCGGACGGCCCGTATGCGCTGTATCGCCTGGAAAAGCGTGGCTGGTCCACGCCGGACGCGTTGGCGGCGCTGCGCCGCCGCTGGCGTATCGAGCTGCGCCGCCTCTCCTACGGGGGACTGAAAGACCGCCATGCCGCCACGGTGCAATATCTGACGATCTTCCACGGCCCACGCCGCCATCTACACCATCACGACTTCGCCGTGCAATACCTCGGCCAAGTCGCCGCTCCCTACACGTCGCGGAACATCCAGGCCAATCGCTTTCGGCTCACCCTGCGCGATCTACCGCCGCACGCGCGCCCGGCCCTCTCCGCGCACCTGGCCCTGCTGGCGCGCCAGGGCGTGCCCAATTATTTCGACGATCAGCGTTTTGGCTCGGTCGCTGGCGCGGGCGGCGAGTTCATCGCGCGGTTGTTGGTCCAAGGACGTTTCGAGGAAGCGCTGAGGCTGGCTTTGACCGCCCCTTATGAATACGATCGCTCCACGCAGAAAGAGGAGAAACGTCTGCTGCTGGAGCATTGGGGCGATTGGCAACAACTTAAGGAAATGCTGCCGCGCAGCCATGCCCGCAGCCTGGTGGATTATCTGCGCCTCCATCCAGGCGATTTCCGTGGCGCCGTAGCCCGTCTGCGCCCCGAGCTGCGCGGCCTGTATCTATCGGCGTACCAGAGCCATCTGTGGAACCGCATGCTCGCCCTCTGGCTGCACACTCACCTGCGCCCGGAACAATTACGTTCGGTGTCGCTGCGCCTCGGCGTCGTACCGTTTCACCACAATGTGGACGCGGAGCAATTACGCGAACTGGCCAGTTTGCAACTGCCCTTGCCGTCGGCCCGCCTGAAGCTCCAAGAGGACGATTCCCGCGCTCCTATGGTGCGCGCCGTACTCGCCGAGGAAGGGCTGGAGTTGCGACACATGCAGATAAAAGGCATCCGTGAAATGTTTTTTTCGCGCGGCGAACGCGCTGCACTCTGTGTTCCGCGCGGCCTGACCCACGCATTCGCCCCGGATGAAGACCATCCGGGGCGCGACAAGCTGATGCTCCAGTTCGAGCTGCCACGCGGCAGCTACGCGACGCTCTTGGTCAAGGCCGTCGATCGTTACCGAGAAACGTAACCGGCGCCTCCCAAGACGAGCCCGAACTCCTTGGCGGCTCGTCTCCAGAGTTTGCGCGCTGCCCCGGCAGAGCAGTGTAGCCGTTCGCCAACCTCAGCGAAAGTCAGCTCCTCCCAAGTGTGCAAGAGGAGGACTTGCCGATAATGCTCCGGCATCTGTCGCAAGGCCCGCTCCAACGTTTCGCTTCGCTCCTGGGTCTGTGCCTGTTCGGGGGGAGATTGCCATTCGCTTTGCGCGATGTCCCGCGGTTGGCTCAGGGCTTCCTTGTTCAGGGGCGCCTCACAAAGGACGCTACGCCTGGCGGCAGCGATATGCCGGCGGCACTCATTGGTCCGATTGCTGTAGGTTTGGCCCCCCCAGGGTGGTCCCTACAGTTTGAGGTTGACCAATGCGCTGAGGAAATAGGCGGCGAGGCCGGCGAGGACGGCTAGCAGGACGATGCCCAGATTGCCGAAGCGTTGCTCCGGCAGCGTGTGCGGAGAAGCAGCGGTTTGGGCCGCGATTTCCACGGGTTTGCTGCTGGCCGGCGTCGGCGGCGTGGTGGGCGACGGTGGCACGGGAACGGCCGGTTTGGCAAGGTGGTCCGGGCGCGGCAGCTTGCCCGCCAGGGAGACAGGGCGCGGCAGGGGCGGCGGCGCAGCATGGGGACGCGGTGAGGAGGGAGCAAGGGGCGGTGCAGCTGCCGCCGGGCGCGACGGCTCCGGCGGCGCCAGGCGGACCCGCGGCATCGCCATGGTCGCCCGCCGCAGTGATGGCGGCGCTCCAGCCGCCGCCGCGCCCGCGAAGGGACGTAGCGCCTCCACTACTTCGTTGCAATCGGCATAGCGTTCGGACGGCGACTTCTTCATCAGCCGATCTACCACGGCGATCAGGCCGTCCGGCACTTCCGCATTCAGCTGTTTGACCGGTTTGGGCTGTTTATGTTGGTGGGCCATCATTTTCTCGACGGCCGTGCCATCGGGGAACGGATAACGGCCGGTCAGACAAAAGTACAGCACACAGCCCAGACTGTATTGATCGCCCAAGGGCGTGAGATTGGTCGGGTCCATGATGCTTTCGGGACTGGCACAATCCAGACCGCTATTGACCGCATTGGCCGTGGACATGGTGTCCACCAGCGATTCGCCTTCGGTTTCAGCCAACAGACAGCCGATGCCGAAGTCGAGAATGCGCACCTGCCCCTCAGGGCCGATCAACAGGTTCGACGGCTTGAGCAGGCCGTGGAAAAGGCCCTCTTTATGACATTGGTGTAGCCCTTCGGCGATTTGCAGGGCGTAGCCGGCGGCCCGCTCTGGACGCAGCGGGCCCTCGCGCGCGACGAGCTTGTCGAGCGGCTCGCCTTCGACAAAGGGCCAGGCCAGGTAGTGCATGCCGCCGGAAGTACCGACATCGACGAACGGCACTACCGAAGGATGTTTACACTGCTCGAACGCGCGCACCTTGCGGCGGGCAATGCGGACGTTCCACATGCTGCGCCGCGGCAACACTTTGACGGCGTACCAGCCATTGTCCGTCTTCGACTGGGCCTTGTAGACGGTGCCCATGCTGCCCGTACCCAAGGCATCCATCAGGGTGAACGGGCCGAGCACGAAGCCTTGCGTCTTGCCCTGGAGCAAGCGATCGGCCTGAAATTGTGTCAAGATGCCCTGGCTCACCAGATATTGCGCCAGGGCGGGCGGTTCTGCTCCCGGATGTTTGTTGAGAAACTCGCCGACAACTTGATCGAGCTGTCCGCGCTCAATGAGATTGCTACGTCGCAGATCCCAGATGAACCATTCGCAGGCCCCCAGATCCGTTGTCAACATGGCAGTAGCGTCCTTTGTGGCAAAAGAAAAATCGGCGCGAAGGGTATCTCCACGCCTCATCCATCTGAAGCAAACCCAAAACGACTTGCAGGACACTCGACAGCGGATCGAGGGGACGGGACTGCAACGAGTGTTTTCATTCCTCTAGCCGAAAGATGGAATACAAATACGCCCCTGTCAAACAGCAGTGCATCCCCTAAACCGTTTCATGCGGTTTTGCAGCTGTGTTCACGTCCCGATGTTATCGCGCGCCTTGGCTCGCTGGGCCAGGACGCCCAGGTCGACGATTGCCGCCTTCTTTCCTGCTTTCTTCACCAGGTCAAGGATCAGGTCGATGGTCTTGAACTCGGGGTCGGTGACATACAAGCAGGATGGGTGTCCCAGAAAGTCGAAGGCTGCCCTGTTGTCAATGGCCCACTCCACACCAAGGCGAACAGCTTTCAAGAACCACTCCAGTTTCCAGCGGCCGTTGCGGAATGCCATGATGTCGCTGACCGGACTCATTGGCACCTCGATCAGGCCCTTCGGATAAGCGAACGGCTGCGCCGCCGACTGCGCCTGGACGATGCCGTCGAAGACAGCCGGCGTGGGTTCCTTGCCGGCCTCGCTCATTGGGTGCGGCGGATATTTGCTACTCACCCAGCTGAAGCCGAGATCCACAAGCATCTCTTGCAGATCGGGGCGGTCGGCGAGGCCATTGGAAAAACCACCGGGCGCGCGAAAGCCCGCGGGTTTGACGCCGATACGCGTCTGGAGCGCCGCGGTCGTCAGGCGGATGTTCTCGCGGATCACGTCTCGGATCGCCTTGCCGTCGATCAACCACGGCGCTCGCCGGAAGCGGAACTGAATGTCTTCCGGTTTGACGGCCTTGATGTAGACGTGGTCGTAGGTGTGATTGCCGATGGGATGACCGGCCTGGGCGATGTCCTTGAGCCAAGCGACACTCTCCTGCTCGAAGACGCGACCGACGGCGAAGCAATGCAGCACGCCGCCCGACGCCTTGACGCGCCGGCAGGCCTCGACGGTGTACTGCTTCGTCTCGGCGTTGAGGTTGCCCTTTTCGTAGTCCCAGTGCGTGGTTTGCCAGGTCGGGAAATTACGGCTCATCTCCAGATCGAGCGTGATGGCGATGAGGGCCTTCTCGGATTCCGCGTCCTTCCGCGCGTGCAGGGCCAGACAGCCCATGCCGGCGGCGAGGGAACCAGCGAGGAAGCGGCGGCGATGGAGCAGGACATTCATGGCACGTATTGCTCCTCAGTTTATCGAGCGATCACTTGTTCTTCGCCGTTTGGTAGCGAACCCACGATACCTGCGTCACGAGATGGTCCAGAGCGGCGTAAGAGATAGCCGCGGTGGTAGCGCAGCGTGGGTTAGCATTGGCCGGGAACGTCGCCAACGTGGCGTCGCCGACCAGGAACACGTTGAAGTCCTTCGACAGCCTCTCATACCCCGCTGTGGTACGGCAGTAACACATGTCGGTCGCATAGCCCGTCAGCAAGATGTGGCGCACCTTCTTCGTTTGCAAGAACTTCTTGAGCGGCGCGTAACCCGCCGCATCGTAGATCACCACATCATCGGGATCGACCTCGATGTCCTTGGTCACGGGGATGGGCAAGTCCCAGTAGCCGGCACCATTGAAGCGCGGCCCCGCGTCGATTCCTGGGAACTGTTGGAAATAATCCACTACCGGCAGGTTCTTTGACAACGTCAACTGCTTCGGCAACGGCTCGCCGCGATAGACGAAAGCGTTTAACTTCGTCTTCAACTCCTTGGCTCCCTGCTCGCGCTGTTGCTGAGTTGGTTTGCCCGTGAAGGAGCGGTACAGCTTCTTGCGGATGGTATCCTCGTTACCGGGCAAGCTGTACATGATGAGCGCCACCTTGCCGCGCAGCGACTTAAGGAAGGGATTGATCACTTGCCGCGTGTGCCGCGCCGCTAGCTGGTTCTTGGTTGGCGTACAAAAGTCACACACCCCAGCCGGCTCGGGCGTTTTCCACCCTTGGCCGTCGTCGATGCCCCAGGGGTGAACCACAATGACCGCCGTATTCGCTGCTTGCAAACAGTTCGGCATTTCAATGATGCCGCGGGCATTGTACGAGAAACGCCAGGCGCGGACGTGCAAGTCGCCGCCCTGATCGTCCACGAGCATTGGCGCCTCAAAACGGGCCGCCTCCTCGATCGGTGCAATGAACTCAGGATGGTCGGCGAGGAGCGGTTTGGGACCCTTGAGGGGGATGAGGCAATTCGCATAGGCGCGCGTTTCCTGGGCGGAGGTAACGCTGCTCAGGGCCGCGACAACCGACAGTGCCAGGACAAGGCGGATGAGCATGAGTAGTTCCTCCTTTAGTCACCTCTTTCGATACGAGGGGGAGTGTCGCTTTGCAGATAACTGAATAAGTCGCGCAACTCCTGCGGCGTCAACTGTTTGAGCAGGTTCTCTGGCATCAGCGAGAGGGGTGACTCCTGCATCGACTCGATTTTGTTGCGGGCGATCTTAATGCGCTGGTTCTTGCCGTCGAGCAAGGTGACGGCATTCGGCGTCTGCTCGACGATGAGGCCGCTGAAGAAGCAGCCGTCGGCCGTCTGCACGTTGTAGGCAAGGTATTCCTTGCGGATGACGGCGCTGGGATCAACGAGGCTGAGCAGCAGATAATCGCGATCCTTGCGGTTGGCGTACGTCAGGTCGGGACCGACCGACTCGCCTTCGCCGGACAACTTGTGGCAGGTGGCACAGTGCTTGCGGAACAGCACGCGGCCTTCAGCCACCCTGCCGGTGCCGGCGCGCAAATCATTGTTAAGCCGGCGTACCTCGGCGAGTTTTTCCTCCGGCGTCCCCGCCTGGATATTGCCCCAGTGCTTGTGGACGAGATTGTCAAGCGCTCGGTCCTTGTGCAGGGCAACAACGCGCAACTGTTCGGTCGAGACCTCTTGGGCGGGGAAGCGTCCGGTGTCGATCGCCTGCAAAAAGGCCCTCGCCCACGTTTTGCGGCTCAACAGGATCTCCGTCGCGCGCGAACGCAGTCGGGACGATAGCTTCGGATAGGACCGCAACAACATGTCGGCGATCTCGTCGTTCTCAAAACTCTGGAGCGCGTTCAGGGCAGCCAGGCGCACAGCTTCCGGCTCGTTCCCTTCGAGCAGCTTCAGCAGAGGCGCGACGCAAGTCGGCTTGCCCATCTCGCCGAGCAGGGACAAGAGTGTCAGACGCGTCGCTTGCGGGATGTGCGGGTCGGTGGCCAGCGCGATGGCCCGATCGTAGGCCATCTGCTGTCCCAGGCGGGCAGCAAGGCAAATCAGCGTTACGTCCGTCGGATTGTCCTTCCAGAGGGTGTCGAGCAGTTCCGCCAGTTTTGGAGGCAGCTTTTCCGCCTCGCGGTTGCGCGCAGCGCTGGGGCGATCCCGCAAACCTTGGTCCAACGCGGCCAACATCCGGCCGCGCTCGGGCGCTGGCGTCGAAGCCAGTAGCTGAGCACAGGCCGTGTAGCCGGCCTCGCTACCCTCCGCGGCGTAACGACGCATCAAGCGTTCGAGGATCGCCACGCGGATCAAGGGCCTCTCCCACGCTTGGGCGGTGGCGAACAGCTTTAGCACCTGCTCGCGCGCATCAAGAGCATGTGCTTCGACGGCCCACCACAAGAGCAACGGCAGGTGCGGATCATCGCTGTCGAGGCCTCTTTCCAGTAGACGCTGCACGATAGGCAGCCCGTCCCTGGCTGGAAGACGTTTGGCGGTGCAGGCAAGTTGGCTGCGCACCATGACGTCCGGCTCGCGCTCTGCTAACTCACTTAACCGCTTCGCCAGAATCGACGCTACGCGACACTCATCGCCGAGGAAGCGCACCGTCCAGCGACGGACATCCGGGTTAGGGTGATCGAGCATCTTCTCCGCGAAGGCGTCGTTGAATCCACCGCTGACATACAGGGCCCACAGCGCTTGCAACTGCAAGTCCTCGTTCTTGGCCTCCATGATTAGCGTGCGGAGGGGGAAGATGACTTCCGGATCGCGGCGATCGGCAAGGACTTGCCGGGCTTTACGGCGGAACCAATCGTTGGGGTGCGCGAGAAGGGACACCAGCTTGTCACTGGATAATTTGGTTAGATCGAATGGCGCGACAGGTTTCATTCCCTGAGCTTCGACTTTATAGATGCGGCCATTCGAGCGGTCCCAGTCGGCGTCGGGATCGGGATGGGCGGTGCGTTTGTCGAACCAATCGGCGACATAGACGCTGCCGTCCGGCCCCAGGGTCACGTCGCTGGGGGCGAACCAGGTGTCGTTGGCGCGGAGCAAGGTGCCGCCGTGGGCGGAGTGGAACGACGAGCCATAGGGAATTAGGTCGTGCCAGTAGACAGCGTGGCCGAGCAGGTCCGCCGCAATGTATTTGCCGCGGAAACACGCGGGGAAGGAATCCCCTTGGTAAACGATGCCGCCGACGGCGACGTGGCCGCCCTGGAAATGGTGGTGGGGAACGTGGTCGATGTAGCCGAACGCGAAGGGATTGTGCAGCGCTCCATGCTTGCCGAACAACTTCCAGTAGTAGCCGCCCTGCACGCCGTGCAGCATGATGAAGCCGCCGTAATTGGTACTGTAAAGCAGATGGCCGTGCCGGTCGAAATCCAGGCCCCACGAATTGCCGCCGCCCTCGCAGAACAATTCGAAACGGCGCCGGAGGGGGTGATAGCGCCATACACCTTGCTGGAACTCGATACCGTTGATGTGGGCCGTGACCGTGCTGCCCTGGCAGCCGTACAGCCAGCCGTCCGGCCCCCAGGTCAACGAGTTGGCCACAGAGTGAGCGTCTTCCATGCCGAATCCTTGGAGCAACACTTCGGGAGCACTGTCGGGTACATCATCGCGGTCGCGGTCGGGGTAGAAGAGCAGGTACGGCGCCTGCAACACGAATACGCCGCCGTGGCCGAACGCCATGCCGCTGGCAAGATTCAAACCGGTTAAGAAGTCCTTCGACTGGCGGGCACGGCCGTGAGCATCGATGTCTGTAAGGATAGTGATGCGGTCGGCCCCTTTCGGCCCCTTCGGCGGCGGCGCGGGCACACGGTCGTAGACGGTGCGCGAGTAGCGATCGACTCGGACGCGCTTCAGGCCGGCGGGATTGGGATATTGTAGATACTGGATGACCCAGAGGCGGCCGCGGTCATCGAAGTCAAGGGCCACCGGCTGGCGTACCAGCGGCTCGGCGGCGACAAGTCGCACAACAAAACCGTCCGCAACCTGCATCTTGCCGACAGCTTCATTCGGAGCATAACCCTGCGGGCGGGCGTCTTCCAACAAGAGAGGCGAAACAAGCACAAAGCTGCAAAGCGGTGCAAGAATCGCAACAAGAAAGAGAGTACCTCGAGAGCGATAATACATACTTATTTCCTCCCGTCGGCATCTACACGTTTTCACTCCAGAGCCATGCTCTCAGGCCAGAATCCCCCAAATCGGTTCACCGCCGCTGCCGACCTCAAACGGCCGACCTTGCTGGTCATGAATCAGCGTATGCGGGTTAATTCCAAGGCAATGGTAAATGGTTGCCGCGATATCCTGGGGCGTGACAGGATTCGTGGCAGGGTAGGCGGCTAACCGGTCACTTGAACCATAGACGACTCCCGCTTGTACGCCTGCCCCTGCGAAGAGGACGGTATAAACATAGGGCCAGTGATCACGACCGGCATACTGGTTGATTTTCGGGCTGCGACCGAATTCGGTCGTCCAAACCACCAAGGTTTCGTCGAGCAGGCCGCGCGTCGCCAAATCCTCGAGCAAGACGGCAAACCCCCGATCTTGGATGGGAAACACTTCTGTCTTGAGTGTGTCGAAGATCTTGGTATGCATGTCCCACCCGGTGCCGCCTCTTGGGAAGCTATCGGCACCGAAGCTCTCTACCAGAACGAGCGGGATGCCGGCCTCGACGAGCCGCCGGGCCAGAAGACAACTCTGGCCGAACAGATTGCGGCCATAACGAGTGCGCAAGCGGTCACTTTCCCGGTCGAGCTGGAAGGCTTGATGTATCTTGGGCGTAGTGATGAGTTCCAGCGCTCGGCCCTGGGCGGCCGTCATTTCCGCAGGGGCGGGAGTTCGTGTCGCCCGATCATAGACCTTGTCGAGGCTTACCAGGAGGTTGCGGCGTTGTGACAACCGCTCGAGAGTCATCTCCGAGGGCAGGCCAAGCGTATTTTGCCGAAAGTTCGGCGCGTTCACGTCGTCTTTGACCCACAGCGGTGCATAACGCAAGCCGAGGAAGCCGGCGCTCTGGCCCGGATAAACCGGTCCATTGGAGTACTCAAAAGGCAGTGCCACCCACGGTGCCTTGGTTCTGCGCAGCTTGGTCACCACGGCGCCGAAGTGCGGACGATCATCCGGCTTAGGGCCCCGTTCGGCGAGCGAAAAGAAGCTCGACTTTGTCCTCGCAGAGTTTTCCTCGCCTGCTGTCTGCCGCTAGATTTGGGCGAACGGCGTTGCATTTGGTGGGTGGGGGGTGTAACCCCTCGGTAGCACTACCGGGGGGGCACATTTCCCGCTCGCCCTTGAGGCGCTCACGCAACCCCGCTCGCCCAAGTCTCGCGGTACACCTGCGCTTTTGACTATACTTAGTCATAGTGTCTTTGTAAAAACAATGAAATTTTACGCCGTTTTTTCCTTTTTTGCGACAAATTCAGAAAGAGATCGTCAATATATCTTTAGTGCGCAAAGGCAATGCCATTCTTCGGTCGCCGAGATGGTACAGCGTAGCTTTCCTATTTGCAAAGACTTCAAGACAACAATACGGCGGCGCGGCAAACCCCGCCGCGAACCCGCGCGATGGCGACGGCGTCGCGCGGGCCGCTGGCGGGTCAAGGGAGTTTGCCGCAAAGGGGGGATGAGGAAGTGCTCTGTTGGAGCGGAGCAACGGTCAGAAAATCGCGGAGCAGATAGCGGACCATCGCCGCCGCCGTCATACCCCGCGCGTAAGCGACTGTTTCTAATTTCGTGACCTGCCATTCCGGCAAAAGAAGGGGCAATTCCACCACGTCCCCTTCAGACAAAGGCGTATTCGGTTCCACAGCGCCGCGAGGAGGGTCGAAAACGTTCGACATGATTGGAGATCCTGTAAACAAGGGCCGTAAGGCAATGCATATTTGAGTGAGCAAAGGCAATGCCATTTCTCTGGTTCCGGGATAGAGCGGCGCAACTTCCATATTTGCAAGAACTTAAAGAAATCAATGCGAAGGGGCCGTTACCAGGCGCCGAGCGGATTGCTCGCTCTTTCAACACACGCTGCCTGCACAAGCAGCGATAGAATAAATATTATCGCCAGCGCTACCGTCAGGGAGCGGTCTTGTCGTCTAACTGCTCCCTTGGGCATGGCTTCATATTGGTCCAGTTGCCTGGGGACAAGGACATGGCCAAGAAAAAGAAAGTGCGTGTGGATTTGCGCAAGAATCGTTCCAAGCCGCCGCGGCCGCGCCACTGGACGCGCGACTTTCAGGACCACGGCTTCGCCGACGAGGCGACGCCTGGGCAAGAGCGCGTCCGTGCCAAGGGCGAGCTATCACGGCGACGGACGATCATCCAGGAGGAGTCGAGCACGCCAGACGCGGAGGGCCAGGAACCAGCCGAGATGCCGGCTGTCGATGTTTCGACCTGCCTGCCCGGGCGTGTCCTGCGGGTCCACGGCCTGTATAGCATCGTGCAGACCGAAGACGGGCGGCACTTTCGCTGTGTCGTCCGCCGTCTGCTGCGCACCTTGGCCACGCAAGAACGCAACATCGTCGCCACAGGCGATCGCGTTTGGGTCCGTCCCGCCGGGACTGGCGAGACACCGACCGCTGATGCCATGCCGGAAGGCTGGATCGAACGCATCGAGCCGCGACATGGTCTGCTGACCCGCGCCTCGCGCGGTCGGCAACACGTCCTTGTCGCCAATGTCGATCAAGTCGTGTTCGTGGTCTCGCTGGTCGAGCCGGAGTTGAAGCCGCACTTGATCGACCGGTATCTCGCCAGCGCCGAGCAGGGCGGCATCCAGCCGGTCCTCTGTCTGAATAAAGCCGACCGAATTGAGCCGGCACGCTATCAACCGCTTATCGGCTTGTACAGCCAACTGGGCGTGCCTGTGTTTTTGACCAGTGTCGTCGATGGGACCGGCATCGCGCGGCTGCGCCAGAGGCTGCGCGGCCGCGCGACCGTGTTTTCGGGACAAAGTGGAGTCGGAAAATCATCTTTACTCAATGCCATCCAACCTGGCCTGCACCTGCGCGTTCGTGAAGTCAGCGAAGCCACCCAAAAGGGCAAGCATACCACCACGGCCGCCGAGTTGATCTATCTAGATTTCGGCGGCTGGGTGGTTGATACGCCGGGTATACGGCAATTCCAACTCTGGGACCTAGCGCCGGAGGAGATCGAGGGGTTTTTCCCGGAGTTCCGTCCGTTTGTACCGTTATGCGGCTACCCGGACTGCACCCACACCCATGAGGACCGCTGTGCCATCAAACGGGCCGTCGCACGAAGGCAAATCAGCCTGTCGCGCTACACCAGCTATCTTGGCATGTTCGCCGGAGAAGGCGCCTCCTGATTTTTCGCGTTGCCAGGCGCGAGCGGAGAGGGCGACTGCGTATAATGGAAGATAGAGGAGATTAAATCGACTTTTCGCCCCGATCCAAATAGTCACTCGAAGGGAGGGACGCATCATGTTGGGGCTTCCAATTCCTCGATTGCGAACGTTGGTCCTGACGCTGGCCGGCTTGCTGCTGGCGAGCGGGGTAGCCTGGGCGCATGGCGGCGGTGGGGGACATGGCGGCGGCGGTCATGGCGGGGGAGGCCACGGCGGCGGCATCGGTCATGGCGGAGGGTTCGCCCACCACGGGGTTGCTGTGGGCGGCATCCACCACTATGGCATCTATAGTCCCGGTTTCTATCGTGGCCTGGGCTATAGTCCGTACTTCGGCCGCGGCTATCCCTACGGCTTCGGTATTTACGGCCTGGGGTATGGGTACAGCTTGGGCTATGGCCGTTATGGTCTCGGCGCTGGATGGGGCTATCCGTACTATCCGTACTATGGATATGGCTTATATAGAGGATACGGCTGGCCTTCTCTTGGCTACAGTGCTGGCTGGTATGGCGCCTATCCCTATTCCTACTACGGCTACGGTTCGAACCCCTATTACGGCTATAGCTCCTCGTATTCTCCCCCTCCAGCAGACTATGGCGCGCCTTCTGCTCAGGCCCAGGCGCCGTCCCCGCCCAAAGATGACATGGCCCACTTGCTGGTCCTCGTCCCGGAGAATGCCGAACTGTGGTTCAACGGCACCAAAACCACGCAGACCGGCCCGCAGCGCGAATTCGTCTCGCCGGTGTTGACGCCGGGCAAGCACTACAGCTATGAGATCAAGGCGCGCTGGCAAGAGAACGACAAGACGGTAGAGCAGGTTCGCACGGTCCACGTGCAAGCCAACGATTGGCAAACCGTCGATTTCACCAAACCGGCACCGTCAGCCCAAACAGAAAAATAACCAGGATATCCAAGGATTTTGTGGCGAGCGGGGGGTGGACAGCCCCGCTCGCCCGGCTCTCGCAGCAGACCCCATTTGCTACTCCGGATTTA
>Ga0078972_1002368_pt1 | contig 62797 bp, 71 predicted proteins | sample YelNatPaOPGAMG01_FD_67568 | JGI IMG/M metagenome (GOLD analysis project Ga0078972, IMG submission 67568) | Hot spring thermophilic microbial communities from Obsidian Pool, Yellowstone National Park, USA - OP-RAMG-01 (SPADES assembly) (version 2) | ecosystem: Environmental > Aquatic > Thermal... | reverse complement strand
TTGACAAATCTTGGTTAAACAACATAGAGTCTATATTTAAAAAGAGTTTATTAACACTTCCTCCAACAACTCCGCCTGAGCCTATTAGATAACCGTTATTAACCCCTGCGTTGTAGTCGTGTGAGAGAAGAGATACGACTTGAAATGGGGTATATTGCCATACATTTGAGCTTGATGTACCGTTTTGATTACCGCCTATGATTAAAACACTACCGTCGTTTAGTTTTACTACACCCGCCTGGCTTAAGGTGAACGGTAAAGGAACTTTGTATTGCCACGTATTAATAAAAGGATTATATTCTTCTACAGTGCTACCACCGCCAAATACAAGCACCGTACCGCTACTTGTTACAACTGATGACAAGCCACTAATAGCAGTAGGCATAGTTGCAAGAATTGTCCAGCTATTTGTTGCAACGCTATACTTTTCCGAAGTACCATATGTGTCGCCGCCGGCAACAAATACATCACCGTTAGTAAGTACACTTGCAGCATAGCCACTTCTACTAGTAGACATATCTGTTACTTTAGTGATGCCATAATTTGATGTACCGTCTGTTAATTTTGTAGGGTCTATGATATATGCGTCTTTAAACGATATAGTACAATCATACCCACACCAATTAAACTGAACTCCACCCATTGTCATTACGCGACCGTCTTGCAAAGTAACGGCTTTGAAATAATCTCTACCGGCAAAGGAGCTAAGCGCCGAATTTGTATATGTAGTTGATACACCGCTTCCGGCAGGATTGTATATCTCTAGACTAGCCTCATAAGAGCTATTATTCCAACCACCTATAATCATAGCCGTACCGTCTTGAAGAGCAGTAGCCGCGGCGGCGGTTCTATATTGATTGAGCATCCCACCCTTGGTTGTCCATATATTTGTCACAGGATTATACTGTTCTACATACTTGTTATAGTTAACACCGTTTGCTTCACGCCCCCCTAGCACCAATACGGTACCGTCCGTTAATGAAACAGCATTTAGTTCATGTCTTGGACCATTGTTTAAACTTGCTTTTTGGGTTATATTAGCAGAAGATTCAGATGTACTGAGCGTCGTTTGATTTGGGTTATATGTCGGATCGGCTGATGGAGTATAGATATATGCATTTAGGCTGGATACTCCATTTTGCTCTCCGCCAGCTATCAGTACACTTCCATCCGATAGCCTTGTAGTTACTCCGTCCGACAAAGTGAACGGCAGAGGCACTTTATAGCCCCAAGTATTAAGCGTAGGGTCGTACTCTAGGATATTACCAGTCAGTGTATTGCCAGATGCGGCAGTTGGGCCGCCAAACACCAGCACCTTGTCACTCGTCGTAGTAATAGCAGACAAATGATCTGTCGCCATAGGCATACTGGCTATGTCACTCCACTGCCCTGTCAAATAGTTGAATTTTTCGGCGCTTAGTCTTGAGGTGTCTCCACCGATGGCGTACGCAGTTTTTCCGTCTTTTGACACTGTCGCGCCAAAAGACGACCTACTATAATGCATTGGATTTTCAAGGGTTACACTGTTAGGATTTGAGGTGTTTATTAGATATGTGCCACTGTCGCCGCCAAAACCTCCATAAAGCAGTACGTTACCATCATACATCGTCACTGCTCTACTGTATTGTCTAGCAAATGCACTGTTTGAATACTCTGTTCCAACTACACCAGTACTTGGGTCGTATATCACTAGACCTTTGTATGTTTGACCTACATCATACCAGCCGCCGATTATCATCGCCTTACCACCGGCAATAGGCGCCATAGCCGACGCATATCTGCTAGTCGGCAGTGTGGCTCCTGCGCTCCAAGTGTTTGTCGTTGGGTTGTAGTGGTCAACGGTGCCTGTAGAACTAGAATATTCACCACCCACTACCAAGACAGTACCGTCAGTGAGGGTAACCGCATTTGAGGCGTATCTATATGTAGACATAGCACCGGCAACCACAATATAATCCGTATTTACAATCCCAAAAAACTCCGTAGGGTACACTTTGTTTATACTTATAGATTGAGCAGTATTTAGTTGGTTGTATGATATTTGATTTGTTACGGGGTCTACATAGAACTTAACATTACCCCCGGTAAATGCTTCAAGTTTTGTAGTCAAGTCTGATACGGAGTTAAATGTAACATCTGTACCGTAACTATTTGTATTTGTAGTATATTTAAAGTATTCCGTAGTAGATCCATACGTAACCATAAGCGCATTAGAAGCTAATCTCGTATCGGTATCCGGAACAACAGTATATGCCGTAGAGCTTGCAATATGTGAAGCGTTTAGCTTTGCATCTACAGCGCTTATGATGGTAGAAGATGGACTAAGCTTAGCGGTAGCTAGCAATTCGACATCAGAGCTAGAAGCATTTGTAATTATTTGGCTTAATGCAGAAAGCACGTTATTGTTTACGGTTGTACTGATACCGCCAAATAGTGTCAGTATGCCGTTTAGCGCTGAAGCGTCTTTGTTGTTTTGGGCAGAAGTTATAAGATTTGACATATAAACGTTTGCGCTGTTTTGTATAGACTGATAGGAACTAGTAAGCGCACTGTTTATAGTCTGATAATCCCTATTTGTCCAAGCCGTGGATACTATCGTATTTATTCCAGTCAAAGCCTGAGAAGATACACTTGTCACGGTGTTTTGAGACAGCAAGTTAAGGGTTGCGAAATCTTTGTTTGCTACAGCCGTATTAATCATACTTGTTAAATAACTACTATTAACTCCTACCAGTGCGGAAGAAAGTTTACTATTTGTACTTATGATTGGATAAAGCATATTAGCTTGAGTAGCCGTTGTTATGTTAGAGCTTACTATACTAACTATAGTGTTATATTGAGAAGTTGAAAGAGTAGCTGAAGATAACCAGCTAACAAGATTTGACAATGTAGTCTTATCGTTCACTGTAATAGCATTTGATACGATAGTGTTGATGGCAGATTGAGATGCCGCGCTCCAAGAAGCATCCGTAAAGTATCCTATGACTATAGCTAAGTTAGCTTGAGTAGGGTTTGATATAGCATTATTGATGTTGGCTATATGTTCTGCGGTACTAACTGCACTGCTTACGCTATTTGCATAACTACTATTAACTCCTACCAGTGCGGAAGAAAGTTTACTATTTGTACTTATGATTGGATAAAGCATATTAGCTTGAGTAGCCGTTGTTATGTTAGAGCTTACTATACTAACTATAGTGTTATATTGAGAAGTTGAAAGAGTAGCTGAAGATAACCAGCTAACAAGATTTGACAATGTAGTCTTATCGTTCACTGTAATAGCATTTGATACGATAGTGTTGATGGCAGATTGAGATGCCGTGCTCCAAGAAGCATCCGTAAAGTATCCTATGACTATAGCTAAGTTAGCTTGAGTAGGGTTTGATATAGCATTATTGATATTTGTCGTGTGAATAAAAGAATTTGAATCTACTATCAAAAGAGTAGCTGTTGTCGAAGCGCTACTTATATTACCGGCGCTATCAACTGCCACGGCGTTTATACTATAGTTACCAAGACTCATATCGGATGTCGGCGTATATGTAAACTTTCCTGACGCATCAGCCGTTACTGTCGTCAAAAGCGTAGTACCGTTGTATATACGCACATTACTTAGAGGATCCGCCGTTCCGGAGATTGTAGGCTTTACATTGTCCGTGTACGACAAAGTCGAAACACTCGGCGCATTTGGTGCTTTTGTATCAACTGCAACTGTTGTTGCCGCCGAAGCGCTACTTATATTTCCGGCGCTATCTGTTGCTTTTGCCGTGAGTGTATATGTTCCATCTGCGAGCTGGCTTGACGGAGTATATGAATATGCCCCAGTAGTAGTATCTGCCGTAACTGTAGCTAATAGTGTAGAGCCGTTATATATTTGAACTTTACTTCCGGCTTCAGCCGTTCCTGAGATAGTCGGAGTAGTATTATTAGTAATTGGGTTAGCAGTAGTTATTGTCGGAGGAGAAGGCGGAGTAGCGTCTCTTACCGTCTCGTTAACCGTCGCCGTCACACTATTAACCGTACTTTGGACGCTACCAATAGCACCTGTTATTGCCGACATATTGACCGCTGGAGCTTGAATAGCGCTTACGGTAGGAGTTGCTGGAGTTGCGGGCTGTGTCGACTGAACAGATTGTGTCGGTTGAGCAGACTGGCTTGAAGCTGTTTGTCCTGTTTGGCTCTGAGAAGATCCTGAAGACGTAGCGCTTCCTTGGTTATTATTGTTATTTCCTCCGCCGTTATCCCCGCCTTTCTTATCTCCGGTAGAAGAAGTCGAAGTAGTTGCTGACGCTGGGTCAGATTTTTTAGTATCCGTAGAACCAGTAGCCTTTTCCAATGTATTGATTTGAGTCGGAGTATATGCTTTAGGAGCGTCGATTTTTCCTATACTAACGGTAGTCATCTCTCCGGCTTTTACTTCTACTTGAACCAAAGGAGCAGGAGCCGGTTGTACTCCTATAGGAGCTGGAGCGGTACTTGGTTGAACGGGAGCAGGAGTAGCACCTGATTGCGCTCCCGCAGGAGCCTGTCCTTGAGGTTGCGCCGCAATCAGAGGAGTTTTAACTTCTATAGGTTTTAGGGTTAAAACTATTCTACCGTATGTACAAGCTATAGTCTCTGGTCCTTTTGCTGGAACTATACCTAAGAATCTAGTTCCCCTAATACCTATCGTAGCCGTTCTTGTTTCTAGCTTAAATTTATCAGGGTTTAGTTTGCCTATCTTTCCGGTAACTGCTTTAAAAGCTCCTTCTGCGACTCCGAATTTTGCTTTGACATTATTCTTATCTGCTTTAGTTTCATCATAGATAAACTCTTCTACTTTGAAGGTTGTTTTATTACCGACGGAGATTGTAGTTCCGTCACTGAACCTAAGCTGTGCGGAACCTGATTTAGTTATTACCTGATCTTTTTCTTCCAAAGGAGATCCGGATAAGGCTTTTATAACCTTTTGACCTCTTACAATTGAAACATCTCCGGAGGCTACCGTTATCTTGCCTATGTCTGCAAATAGAATAATAGGAAGCACCAAGAGCGCCCAGATGGAGTGTTTTAGGATGGTCATAGTTTATCCCTTTTCTAAATGTTTTAATGCGTAGTGGTTTACTTTTGTTTAATATAAGATTTTATCATCCTACAACACAAAGGGAACTTAAAAAAAAATAAAACGACAATCATTAACCTGATATTTAATACAGTTTACCCATCATATTCTTTGCAAAAGTATAATTACCGTTATTAAAATATAAAAAGGATAGCCGTGAGAACTACTACAGTAGCTTGGGTTAGCATAATTTTACTGTTAGGGCTACTCGAAGTATTTACTATTGGTAACAAGATGATAAAAAATTATTTGGATAACAAAAATAGAAGAAGATAGTGTATCTGTCTTTTCTAAAAAAATAATAAATTTAAACCAAAAACCTTACAATTCGACTTACTATATAAAAACATGGGAGAATACATAATGAGACTTTTTTTTATTGCCTTTATATATGCAATACTTTTTGGCGGTTGCGCCACATGGCAGGGAATGAAGCAAGACGGCTCCGACGCCGCAGATTGGACAAAATCTAAAATAAATGAAGGTGCAAATTACGTTAAAGAAAAAACAGAGTAATCCAAATTCTATTTTGTCATCTTTTTTTCGATACGATAGACACACATAAACAATAATTATAGGGTTAAACTGCAATGGATAATTACGACAGCCATGTAATAGAACTATTAGAACACTACAAAAAAGCTGTCGATATGTCTACAATCCTTAGCATATCGGATCTTAAAGGCAATATAATCTACGCAAATGACCATTTTTGTGAAATATCGGGCTATTCGCTAGATGAAATAATAGGTAAGCCTCACAGTATTGTAAGGCATCCTGATATGACAAAAGAAGTATTTGAAAACTTATGGAAAACCATCAAAAACAAACAAGTATGGAAAGGCATAATAAAAAACCGCGCCAAAGACGGTTCTACCTATATAGTACAAGCCACGATAATACCAATAGTTGATAAACACGGACATATCAAAGAGTATGTTGGTATTAGACACAATATAACAGAGGAATACAGTAGAAGAGGTGTTTTAGAATTAGATATTAACGAACAAAAAAAGCTAATTGAAAATCTAAAAAAAATCGATGCCTCTACAGGACTTCCAAACCAAAGCTCACTATTGGATACGCTAGAAGATAAAAAAGATAGTTTGCTAAGTGTAATAGGTATAAAAATAGATAATCTAAAAAGCATAAAAGACATACTTGGTGACGATTTTGCCGAAACATATATTATTGAACTAGCTGATATGCTTAGTAGATATACACGACACACATTCGGTTGTCTTGGGATTTTCAGAATTTATTTCGACGAAATAGTAATCTTATTCGACGGACATCAAGAGCTGTACAAAAAGCTAGCTTATGAGTTTTCACACATATCAAAATATTTTGTAACAACGCACAAGGAAGTTTCAATAGGCTCTTTGTTTACAATTGTACTCTTTAGCGACACTGGCGAAATATATGAAAAAACACTAGCCGCCCTCCTCTACGGTTTCGAGCATCACAGGGGAGAGGTTTACTTGGTAGAGCAAACAAGTAGTTGCTTTGAGGATAAGTTCCCAAGCAACGTATTTTGGCTAACCAAATACTCAAAAGCAATTGAAAATGATGAAATGCTTCCATTTTATCAACCGATTCTAAATAATAAAACCGGAATTATAGAAAAATTTGAATGTTTAGCAAGGATAAAGGATTCTGACGACTTTATCTCGCCAGATAAATTTATAAACTTAGCTTCAAGCGCCAAACAACTGCCTTTTCTAACCAAAGCAATAGTCAGAAAAGCTTTTGAACATTTTAGTAATAAAAATGAGTTTGAGTTTAGTATTAATGTTTCAGCTATGGATCTACAAGACAAAGAGTTACTAAAATTAATGCTTTACTGGCAAGAAAAAACCAATATCGACCCATCAAGAGTTGTTTTAGAAATACTAGAGACGGAAGACATATACAAATATAAAATACTCAAAAGCTCGATAGAACAATTTAAAAAAGAGGGTTTTAAAATCGCAATCGACGATTTTGGGACAGGTTATTCAAATTTTATTGCCCTTTACGAATATAATGTCGATTTTATAAAGATAGACGGTTCTTTTATAAAAAATCTAGATACCGACGAATCCATGAAAGATTTAGTGGCGCACCTGCACCACTTGATAAGAATGTGTGGAGCAAAATCTATTGCCGAATTCGTAAGGAATGACAAAATACAGGAGATTGTAAAAGAGATAGGTGTAGACTACTCTCAAGGCTATGCCATAGGAAAGCCTCGTATTAGCGTCTAGTTTCTTACAAAATCTTAATGAAATCTCGTTTTGTCAAAAAAAGTATCGTCGTGTATATGCCTAAATGCCGATGATACCATCGTAAACAATCCAGGCTTTTGCTTTTCCAAATCTCTTAAAAAGTTTTTTGTCTCTTCTCTCATATAAGGCATTTTGACATTAAAATTCATTGCCGGACAAGCCTCGTCACCGACAGTAATAATATTATTTTCTATTACAAAATTTCTAGTAGCCGCCTCTCTAATCTGTATTAGAGGTCGAATGACGACTATACCGTTTTTTGCAGTATATTTTGGAGCCAACGATCTCATTGCACCATTATTAAAAAGATTCATAAAGTAACTCTCCACAGCATCATCCAAATGATGACCAAGGGCAAGCTTATTAAATCCATGCGTAAGTGCAAAAGTATAAAGCGCTCCCCTTCTCATTCTGGAAAAGAAGCTACAAAAAGACGAATTTTCACGAATTGAAGCTTGAGCTATTTCGAATATTTTTGAGTCCACTATGGTGTGTTTTATATTATATTGCTCACAATGTCTAGTCAAAAATGACAAATCCTCGCCCATGCCGTAGCTCAGGGTTGCCGCTTCAAATTCAAAATTAAACGGCGCAATTTTTTTGAGCCTATTCATAAGATGCAATAGCGTAACAGAATCTTTACCACCGCTAAGCGCAACTAAAACCTTATCACCTTCTCCGACCATTTCAAATTCGGCATTTGTTTGACCGAAGAGTTTGATAACCTTTTTGCTAAATTTAACTGTTTGTTGCGAGCTCATCAAGCATTTGAACTAAAAATTTTGCGCTTATTTTTGCAGAAGATACCAAGAATTCATCAAAACTAAATCCGGCATCCATATCTGCCGCATCCGAAATAGCCCTTAATATCATAAAAGGAACACCAAAACATTCGCACACCCTAGCAACACTTGCACCTTCCATCTCTAGTGCATCGGCATGATATGTACTTTTTATCCAGTTTTTTTTCTCTTCAGAAGCTACAAACTGATCGCCTGTCGCAATCGAACCAACTCTCAGTTTAATACCAAGATTACTAGCAACTTTTTTTGCTATCTCATTTAGAGTTTCATCACTTTTTACAAAATCGCCACTCTCCGGTATAAAACCCCATGGATGCCCAAATGCCGTAATATCCACATCATGCTGGACAAGCTTATCTGCAATAATCAAATCACCGACCCTTAGCTCATCACTGACAGCTCCTGCAACGCCAGAAAAAAGAAGCTTTGAAGCTTTAAATTTTTCACACATCACAGTCGCAGTAATGGCAGAATTAACTTTTCCAATCTTACTATACGCTAATACGATCTCTAGGTTTTTATAGCTAGCTTCATAATATATATTGCCTGCGTATTCCGTTGTTTGATACTTGCCAAAAAACTCCAATAGCGGCTCAATCTCTTCTCTCATTGCACCCATAATTGCAATTTTCATTATTATCCTTTAATAGCCTGTACTGTTTTTTCCAAAGTTGCCATATCACTTATACTAAAAGTCGGCTTATCGGTTAATCGCTTGTTTAGTCCGGCTAATACCGAACCATTTCCAAACTCTATAAATGCATCCACTTCACTCTCAAATTTTTTAATTGATTGTTTATATAAAACAGGTGAAATAAGCTGTTGTTTTAATAACTTTATCGCACTATCTTTATCGCTATACTGCTGTGCAGATGCATTTGAAACTATAGGAAACGCAAAATTACCGCCAACCTTTTCACCAAGTAAAGCAAAAAGCTTTTCACTTGCCGATGATAAAAGATCGCAATGACTAGCAACCGACATATTAAGTAGCATTACTCTTTTTGCACCGACAGCTTTTAGCGGTTCTTCCAGACTAGAAAGGTCATCTTTTAAGCCCGCCAATACGATTTGACCATCGGAATTGTAGTTTGCGCACCAAACCTTTTTACCTTCTGCCCTAGCATTCGCACATACCTCTTCAGCTTTTTCATCAGAAACATTCAGCACAACAGCCATACCAGCCTTGCCGCCATCGCAGTCGGCTTGCATCCACTCGCCTCTTTTATGAACAGTATATAGTGCATCCGATAGGCTCATCGCCCCACTAGACACGAGCGCCGAAAACTCCCCAAGTGAATGGCCCAACGCAAACGATGGAATAATATTGCACTCTTTTTTGAAAAGCTCTAGCGCCATTACGCTTACAAGCAGTATTAACGGCTGAGTATACTTAGTTTCCTCAAGCTTACCATCTCCACCGGTAGCCATAATGTCACCCAAATCAAAACCAAGAGTTGTATTTGCTAATTCCAACATCACTCTTGTATCTTCAGAATTAGCTAAAAAATCCTTCCCCATGCCAACACTTTGTGAGCCTTGACCTGGAAATAAAAAAGCAATTTTTTTCATCTAAAGATTTTCCTTAGTGACCGCAACCACAACCGCCGCTTCCGCAACCGCCGCCTTTACCGTGATCATCACAATTTGATTGTACATATCCGTTCATGACTTCTTCCACGCTTGCCTCCCTAATAGAATCTATAACAACCGCAAAAGATAGAGTTTTTCCGGCTAACGGATGATTTCCGTCAATAGTTACTTCTTCATCCGAAAACGAGTGCACAACAACCTGTACTGTTGAACCGTCTTCTGCTTGACCATAAAGTGGCATACCAACTTCAAGCTCTATTCCCGCGAACTGCTCTCTTGGATAAGCCATGATTTTTTCAGGACTATGAACACCATATGCCTCTTCAGGAGCAACAATAACAACTCTGTTTTCACCTACAGTCATTGTCACTATCTCCTTTTCTAAACCTGGGATTATATGACCTTTACCGGTTATAAACTCCAATGGCGATCCAGGTCTACTAGCATCCAAAACTTCTCCACTCTCTTTATCAGTTAGTTCATAACTAAACGCTACAACCATATTATTTTCTATTGCTGCCATTTTTTCTCACTTTTTTTTAAGATTAAGGGGTGGATTTTAACCAAATAACTCTAAATTAGCTACTATTTAGAGTTCAGAAAGTTTTTTCTTAGCCTGAGGAACTAGGTAGCTTTTAGGGTATGTTTTAATAAGTGTATCTAACACTTTTTTTGCAGATTTTTTATCATCAAGCTTGCTCAAACTTATACCTGAATGGTACAACATAAGAGGTATAAATGAACTAGTATCATCACTATTAATACTCTCTTGAAAATGAGACAGAGCATCTTTATACTCTGAATTTTTATAGTCTATCTCTCCGAGATAAAACTCTACGGTTGCAGTTTTAGAATATTTTTTATCAACTATTTTTAAAAACTCCTTTTTTGCTTCAGGGAATTTATTATTTTTGTAAAGTTGTTCAGCCTTTTTAAAAATATCATCATTTGAGATTTTTACATCTTCTTTAACTTGAGTAGAATCATTCTGAATGGCTTCATCGCTGTTTGTAGTTTTATCTGACTCATCTTTTTGTGTAGCGGAATCATTTACCTCATTTTTATTTATTGCTGTTTTACTTTTTTTTACTTTTAAATCTTTATATTTAGACCCCAAATTAAGCTTTAATTGCTCTTTTGATACATAGTTTTGAGACAAATTATCTATCATTTTGGCCATTTCAGTTAAAGTAGCCATAATCTTGTCATAGTTCTCATTTTGTAGTTTAAAATTATCATCTAGCTTTTTTGATAAAGCTTCAACTTTCGTTTGTGCATCTTTCAGGGAACCATTTTTATCGCTATCTAACTTATCTGCAAATACAAACTGTTTTTCACTAATGCTACCGAGTAAACTTTTAATACCGTCTAACTCATTTTTTAACTCTACTTGAGTCTGGTTCGTATCAAATACCGTTCTAGAAATTGATTGAATATTTTTATTTTGTTCAACTATTTTTTTTTCAGACTGTGTGAGCCCATAGGGATTCGGGTTATCAAGATCTCCCGCTTTGAACGCTGATGGTTCCTCAGCATAAAGAATACCTAGAAATACTATAAATATGAGATATTTTTTCTTCATTTGCCACCTATGATTGATAGAAAGCTCTCCTTTTTTCGGAGAGCTTGGAGAATTTATTAGTTTAGTTTAGTGTCAACTCTTCTGTTTTTAGCCCAGCAATCTTCATTGCTCTCTTTACAAACAGGATTACCTTCACCTAAACTTACCGTGGATACTCTAGAAGCATTTACGCCTTTTGCTTCATAAGCCGCTTTTACAGACTCAGCTCTTTTTAAACCAAGGGCGTAGTTGTACTCATCGGTACCTCTTTCGTCTGCATTACCTTCTAATTTGATTTTTGCAGATTCTACAGATTTATCACCAACAACTTTTGCATTTTCTTCAGCAATTGGTTGCATGTCAGTTCTGATATTGAACTTATCAAAATCAAACAAAACTGTTTTAATTTTACCTTGAGCCGCTTCTATAGGATTAACCTCCGCAACAGGAGCAGGCGCGGCAACAGGAGCAGGCGCGGCAACAGGAGCAGGCGCTTTTGTAGCGTTGTTAGCTACCCCAGCATCTTTACTCGCACATCCAGTAAACAATATTGTAGCGGCAATAGCCGAACAAACAAAAATTTTTTTAGTCATCAGAAAACTCCTCTTTTAATTTACAGTGCAATTATTGACCAATTTACTTTAAGTCAAGCTTATTTACAAATTATTTACCAGTTAAATGACTTTATTTTGCCTAGATTCATAGGAAATAAGAATACCGATAGTGAATTGAGACGTATAACGCCCAAATATGTTCTGCCACGATCATTTTTTATAAACATTATTGCATCACCATTTTGAGAAACTTTCGGCATGGTATTCCAACCCGAGTTTGTCAGTTTTGTAGTGTTTCTACTAGCTAAATCTAAATGAAAAATATTTTGCATAACTCCGTTGTCTCCACTATCCCTAGCACTATATACCAAAAAATTTTCTTTTGCACTAAAACTAGAGTTTTTTCCGCTTAGTACAAGCTGTTCAGTATATAGGCTGTCTAATTTTTTTGCAAAAATAGTCGGGTACCCAAGCCTGTCAGAGACAAATGCGACTTTCGTGTCGTTATCAAGAAAATTACCGTTAACGTCAATACCGGCAAAGTTTGAAACATTTGTTGTATTTTTAGTTTTTAAATCATACAAAAATACATCAGGTAGCCCATGCGGCGCCATAGTAAGAAGTAGCTTCGAACCATCCTTGCTAACATCCGAGCATACCAGCATCCCGTTTGATGAAATTATTTTAGTCTTCTTACCGGAATAAAGCTCGTATCTATAAAGCGCAGGCTTATCTTCATGTATTGTCGTATAGTATATTACATCTTGAGCGGCTGTCCCCCAAATCGGAAATATATTATAGCCTCCACTAACTATCGTTTTTTGATATGTCAGCGTATAATCAGAAACAATAATATCGCTCTTTTTTATACCTGTATTTTTTGCTAAAACTACAAATTTTTGCATCCAGTCAACAGGCGGGGCTTTGAGAAGATTATTCAAATCGACAGCCATTTTATGAACTGCAAACGGGTACTCGGCAAATGTTGGAACCGAATATTTTTTAGAAGCCAACACGGCGCCTGACACATCATAAACTTTAGCATCTATATTAAGATTTTTACCGCTCTTGTATGATTTATACCTAATAAGTATTCTTGCATTTTTTTGAACCATATTTACAGGGTCAAACGCCGCATCAAAACTATCTTTTCCAGCAGTAGACACAGTCTGCATGTGGTCTGTTACTTTTATATCTTGCAACGCCATGGAGTCAATCATATTTTTTTCACTCTGACCGATCGTTGCATCAGAATATGATTCTACAGCCAATTTAACCAAGTTGGTTGTGCTTTTTTCTATATCTATTGAAGCATCAACTGCAAATAAAGACATAGCTATTGTTATAAGCATAAAAAAATTTTTCATTTTATTCCTTAGGTATAAATGTAAATTCTACGGAGTATGACTTTTTGTCCTCAGGCGGCGGGAAACCTTTTGTTTTCAAATCATTCAAATACGAAACAAGCCTATCGTTAAAATCACCGCTAATGCTTTGCTTTTTTATATAAAAATCAAACGTACCGTCTACTTTTATATTTATATAAATTACTGCCGACAATCCTATGTCATTTTTGTAAGGACTCCATCCTGATTTGATAATTCCGGCAACTTTGCTTAAATACTCATTTGACTTGCCCGAACCGCTTGAAAATGTAACCGACGGAGCATTTTTTCTAAGCGTAAGAGAGCTTAACAACTGTTTTGCATTTGTTGGACTTTTTTGGCTACTCGATTGTTGTTGTGTAATTTGTTTTGGTTTTGGTTCTTCTTTTTTTGAAAAACTCTTCAAAATATTTTTTGCGTCATTTATTTCAGGCTCTTTCTCTATCTGCTCTTTTTTTTCAACATGCTTTTTAACTTCTTCTTGTTGTTGTTTAACTGGTTCTTGTCTTTCTATAGGCTTTTTAACTTCTTCTTGTTTTTCTGTTTTCTGTTCAGGCTGGCTGGTGGGCATAGGATTTGAACGCTCTGATAGTAATAAATCTACGGCAATATTTTGTCCGCTCAATTCAAGTTTTTTAGGTCTCATGGCAAAGTTAAAAAATATTAGCACTACTAAAGCTAGGTATAAAAACCCTGAACCGACGCCGCTAAGCCAAAAAAGTGATTTTTTATCCATCAGTCAAAAGCGATATTTTCTGAAAACCGGAAGCTTTGATTGTTTTCAAAATATAAACAACATCATCATACTTAAGGTTCTTGTCAGCTCTAATCAGCACTGTTTTATCTTTATCTCCAGTTAAGGAGTAAATAAAAAATGAATCTGCAAAATTTCCAAAATCATATTTTTTATCATCAACATAAATAACTTTATTTATATCAACCCTTACGACAACCTTGTTCTTATCATCAGCAGTAGTACTTTTTGAGCCTTTCGGCACAGAAATCTTTTCCTCAAACATCATCGTATGTGCCGTCAACATCAAAATAGCCAACAAAACCAGCATTACATCCACAAGTGGTGTAATATTTAACTCTGGAACCTCGTCCCAATCATACATATCATGCATTATTTGGTGCTTTTTGAGAGTATTATTTCCGATTGCATATTAATATAGTTTATAATTTCAAAGCCTCTTCGCTTTAGAATTATATGAAAAGCAAAAGCAGGTATTGCTACAAGAATACCAAATGCAGTTGAAACTAGCGCTTCACTAATAGACGGAGCAATTGCCTGCACATTAGCACCGCCTTCAATTCCCATTTTTGCAAACGACTCAAGAATTGAAACAACAGTGCCGAAAAGTCCTATAAAAGGCGATGTGGAAGCAACTATAGAAAGCAAAGATAAACCAGTAGTTACATCTTTTGTTGCCGCTAACATACACGCTCTTATCGAGCGCTCATTTACCTTGCCGAAAGCTTCACATTTTTCAAGATAAGACCCTTTGGCATTACCTTTAAAATCAGAAAGTAGATACTCTACAGCTTCCTTTTCAATTGTAAGTTTTTCGGTAAGATAAAAATATCTATAGATAAAAACCCAAAATATAGATATAAAATAAAGTGAAAGCATAAATGCCACAAGGTACGTAGCCCATGTAGCATTATGTATATAAGCCATAAAAGCGCTATTCATAGACTATTAAATCTTTGAAATAGTTTTCATTTTTTGCGCCGCGGCTGCCAAAATGACATTTGAATCAGTTGCATCTCTTAAGAGCTGTTCAGCTCTTTCTATAGCTTGTTGTATTTCACCCATACTTTTGCCTGCAACTGCAACCGCATTGTCAACAAGTACGATTGCCCTCGATTCGTCTATTTCTGCATACCCCCAGTTAATAGCAATGCTTTCCTTGTCACCATCCATTTTTGTGAGTTCTATAACTCCTGGAGCTAAAAGAGAAAGCAAAGATGAGTGACCGGGTAATACCCCGAACTCACCCTTGTCGCCAGGAAAAGTCGCCGTCGAAACTTCCTTATCGAAGACCTTACCCTTTGGTGTAATTATTTGTAAATTGAAGCTATTCATAATCTAGCCTTTAGTTTTTGGCTTTTAGTTTTTCTGCTTTTTCGATAACTTCGTCTATTCCGCCAACCATATAAAATGCCGCTTCCGGAAGCGCATCATGTTTGCCGTCAAGTATCTCTCTGAAGCTTTTAATAGTATCTTCAAGAGATACGTATTTACCTGGACTACCTGTAAATACCTCCGCAACAAAGAAAGGTTGAGATAGGAATTTTTCAATTTTTCTAGCTCTTTCAACAGTCAGCTTATCTTCTTCACTTAGTTCGTCCATACCAAGAATTGCAATAATATCTTGTAGATCTTTGTACTTTTGAAGCATTATTTGGACACCTCGAGCTACTTTATAGTGCTCTTCGCCAAGTATTTTTGGATCTAACATTCTAGAGCTAGAATCTAGTGGGTCAACCGCAGGGTAGATACCTTTTTCTGCAATTTTTCTGCTAAGAACCGTAGTTGCGTCAAGGTGAGCAAAAACCGTTGCAGGAGCAGGGTCGGTAAGGTCATCCGCAGGAACATATACAGCTTGGACAGATGTAATAGAACCTTTTTTGGTTGACGTAATTCTCTCTTGAAGTGCGCCCATCTCACGTGCTAGTGTCGGTTGGTAACCAACGGCAGAAGGGATACGTCCAAGAAGAGCCGACATTTCAGAACCTGATTGCGCAAATCTGAATATATTGTCGATGAACATAAGAACGTCAAGACCCATTGTATCCCTGAAGTACTCAGCCATAGTTACGCCAGTAAGAGCGATTCTGTTTCTTGCACCCGGTGGCTCGTTCATTTGACCGTAGCATAGAGCAACTTTGTCAAGAACGTTTGATTCCTTCATTTCGTGATAAAGGTCGTTACCTTCCCTCGTTCTCTCACCGACACCAGCAAATACTGAATAACCGCTATGTTTGTAGGCAACATTGTGGATAAGCTCCATAATAATAACCGTTTTACCAACGCCGGCACCGCCGAACAGACCAACCTTGCCGCCTTTTGCATAAGGAGCCAAAAGGTCAACAACCTTAATACCTGTTTCAAACATTTCAGATTGAGTGCTTTGCTCTTCAAAAGGAGGCGGAGCCCTGTGGATTGACCATGCTTCTTTTGCCTCGCACGGAGCACCCTCATCGATTACTTCACCGATAACATTAAATATTCTTCCTAAAACTTCAGTACCTACAGGAACTTTAATAGGAGCGCCAGTTGCGTCTACTTTCATTCCCCTAGCTATACCTTCAGTCATATCCATAGCAATTGCTCTAACTCTATTATCGCCGACATGCTGAGCTACTTCACAAACTAGTGTTTTATGCTCGCCGTCAACTTCATATTTTATAATCACTGCGTCGTTTATCGCCGGTAGTTCACCGCTAAAATCGACATCGACGACAGGTCCGATTACTTGTGCTACAACACCTTCCATCAATTTACTCCTTAGTTATTTAAGCGCTTCCATACCGCTGATGATTTCGGTAAGTTCGGTCGTAATAGACTCTTGTCTAGCTTTATTATATTGTATCGTAAGGGATGAAACCATCTCTTTTGCATTTTTGTTTGCTGCATCCATAGCTTGAACCCTAGAAGCATGCTCTGCCGCCAAAGAATCGATTAATGAGTAAAACAGTGTAAACTCAATATATTTTTTCATCAACGAGCTCAACATCTCTCTAGCATCGTCAGGCTCTGTTGCAATCATCGATTTACACTCATTACCTTGAAAATTTTCAAGGCTAACAGGTAAAAGCTGTATAGTTTTAAGGTCTTGGGAAATCATATTCTTAAATCCGTTATAAACTATAACAATTTTATCCGTTATACCATTTGTAAAATCAGCAAATGCTTTTTCTATAATCTCTTTCGCTTTTTCATAGCTAGGTGCAGACGAAACACCTATCGAACCTTCCAAGACTGATATTTTATTGAATCTAAGGTTGTCTAAACCTTTTCTACCTATACCCCTGATTCTAACTGTCTTTCCCTCTTCGGTATATTTTTGATGGAGGGCTTTCACTCTTTTTATAGTGTGAGTATTAAAGCCGCCGCACAACCCCTTGTCAGCCGTGATAAAAATAATATCAACAGTTTTAGGCTCGTGCGCACTACTAAATAGTCTCTCATCAAATCCAAAACCTGAAAGTTGAAATCTAGCCATATTTTCAGAGATATTCGCCAAAACTTCATTGATTTTATTTGCATACTCTTTTGACTGATTTGCCAACTCTTGAGTTTTTTTCAGTTTAGCAGTAGATACTAGCTTCATCGCTTTTGTGATTTTACCAGTATTTTGTACGCTTTTAATCTTTCGTTGAATATCTTTTAAATTTGCCATGATTCTTACTTAGCTTATTTTTTAGAAGATGCTTCAAAAATCACTTTGAACTCATCTAATGCTTTTAATAGAACTTCTTCATTATCTTTTTCAACCTGTTTAGACGCTCTTATTTTTTCAAATATTTGCGGGTATTTTGAGTCAATAAAGTCATATAGTTCAGCTTCATATGTTGTAACTTTGCTAGCAGGCATTCCGTCAAGATAGCCTTTGTTACCGGCAAAAATTAAACAAACTTGTTTTTCAATTGCCAAAGGTGCATATGGTCCTTGTTTTAGAACCTCTACCATTCTTTGCCCTCGTTCAAGTTGTTTTCTTGTGATTTCATCAAGGTCAGAAGCAAATTGTGCAAATGCTTGAAGCTCTCTAAATTGCGCCAGGTCAAGTCTCAGAGTGCCTGCAACTTGTTTTGTTGCTTTAATTTGAGCGGCACCACCAACCCTTGAAACAGATATACCTACGTTAATAGCCGGTCTAACACCAGAGTTGAACAGGTCGGTTTCAAGGAATATTTGACCGTCAGTAATTGAAATAACATTTGTCGGAATATACGCAGATACGTCACCAGCTTGAGTTTCGATTAGCGGAAGAGCTGTTAAGCTTCCTGCACCAAGGTCGTCATTCAGTTTTGCAGCTCTTTCAAGAAGTCTTGAGTGAACATAGAAAACATCCCCTGGATAAGCTTCCCTACCTGGAGGTCTTCGTAGAAGAAGTGACATTTCTCTATATGCAACAGCATGTTTTGAAAGGTCATCATAAATCACAAGACCGTGTTTTGCATTATCTCTGAAGTATTCACCAATTGTACAACCAGTATATGGAGCGATAAATTGAAGAGCAGCACTTTCAGATGCGCTTGCAACAACTATTGTAGTATAATCCATAGCACCATGCTCTGAAAGTGTTTTCACAACTTGAGCGACACTTGATTGTTTTTGACCGATAGCAACATAGATACAATAAACACCTTGGCCTTTTTGATTAATAATCGTATCAAGTGCAACGGTTGTTTTACCAGTTTGTCTGTCACCGATAATAAGCTCTCTTTGACCTCTACCGATTGGTACAAGTGCATCAATTGCTTTTATACCAGTCTGAAGTGGCTCATGAACAGATTTTCTAGCCATAATTCCAGGTGCTTTTTTCTCAACAAATCGATATTCTGTTGCATTAATAGGACCTTTACCGTCGATTGGCTCGCCAAGGGCGTTTACAACTCTACCGACCATTGCTTCTCCTACGGGAACCTTTAGAAGTCTTCCGAGTCTTTTTACGCTAGAATTCTCACCTATGCCGCTTCCACGACCAAGGACAACAACACCGACATTTGATTCTTCAAGATTTAGAGCAAACCCCTTCTCTCCTGTCTCAAATTCGACCATTTCACCGGCAACAACATTGTTAAGACCGTAAACTTTTGCTATACCGTCACCAATAGATATAACTCTACCGGTTTCGTTTAGATCTACTTTTAACTCAAAATTTTCGATTCTCTCTCTAATTATTGAGCTAATTTCATCTGCTTGTATTTTAGCGCTCATTTTTCCCCTTTCATAAAATTTTATCTGATTTTAATACATGCTCTATAATTGCATTTTTGAGCTTGCTTTTTTCTATTTCAACTTCAACCGAAATATCCTCCAAATTAACTCTTACGCCATCAAACTGAGTAGTAGGCTGCGTATCAACACTAAGCTCAACTTTTTTTCCCAATCTTGACGAGAGCGACTTTTCGAGAGATGACTTTAGCTCATCAGAAACAACAAAGTTTGCCGCGACAAGTCCGCTTACGCTTCCTTTTTTGCTCGCAATATACTTTCTAAGCTCTTCAGCCATAGATGGTACAAAGTCAATTTTTTGCTTATCTACTAGTAGTTTGAGAAAATTAGCAAATTTTTTATCGCTACTTTCTGCAATACTCAAAAGTAAATCTGCTTTTTCCGTATGAGATACGTCTTTTGAAACCAAAATAAACCTAAGCTTTTGAATACTCATAGCAGATACTATTTTTATCAAAGAACCATATACGGTATCTAATTCTTTTTCAGAATAAGCTTTTATCAAAGCATTAACATACTTTCTAGCAACAATACTCGTCATTATGCAACCCTCTTAGCTAGTATTTCACCAAGTTTTGAATCTTCAACTCCAAAACCTTCTTTTACGATTATATCTCCGAGAGTTTTTGTAACAACCTCTGTAATGGTTCTTTTTTTCATAAGCTCCATATCATCGACTGAGTGTTTTTGAACACTTATTGCCTCAAGTTTTGCATTTTCAACAATTCTTTCAGCCTGATGTCTAGCGTCAGCATTGGAAGCAACTATAAGGTCTTCTGCCAATCTCTTAGCTTCATCCCTTTTGGCTTTAGCACTTTCGATAGCCTGTTTTGAAGCTTTGATTTTCTCTTCTACGTCATTAAAAGCCTTAGCGATTACACCACTTCTGCCACTAAAGTACGCGCTCAACTTGGAAGCTAGCAAATAATAGACTAGCGCAGCAAAAATTAGAAAATTTACGGTTCTCGGAACAATATCTGTTTCCTCGTGTCCACCAGTATTTGCCGATAAAACTGTAGCAAATAAAGGCAACAAGAACGCTAGTAGAAATAATCTCATTTAGCCTCCTATCTTGTAATTGAGTTTTTGATTGCTTCTTTGTAAACGCTAGAATTAGCAAGAATTGCCGATTTTAACGTTTCCCTTTCAGCATCAAGCTCTTTTTTGAATGCTTGCAAAGCCGCAGCCGATGCACCCTTTGCATCTTTTATTATATTTTCGGCTTCAGATTTTGCCGCCGAAATAACCTCGCTTCTAGTAGCTGAAGACCTAGCTTTAGCTTCAGCAAGGATTTCTGTTGACTGGTTTTCCAAATCTTCTAACTCTTTGGCAATAGAATCAACACTATTGATTTCTCTGCTTAGAGTCTCATCTCTGGAATCCATGAACCTTAGAACAGGGGAGAAAAAAACTTTATTTAAAATAACTATCAATGATAAAAAGATAGCTATTTCGAACAATAATAATGAAGGCTGAATATCTAACATTAAAGAAACTCCTTTAGATTAGGTTCAAATTTTACCGTAGAAAGACTGAATTTTGAGGGTTAAAAATTAATCAATAACTATTTTATTGCTTTCAAAAAGGTATCTACTTCACTCTGATTTGCAAATTTCAACGTAACTGAATTTTTTGTACTTTTTACATTAATAGAATATTTTTTTTCTATTTCATCGCTTAGCTTTTTTAATTGCAATCTACTGGTTTCTATTGTTTTTGACGATTTTTTGTTTGCAATAGAATTTTTAAGTTTCGAAACAAGTTCTTCAGTCTCACGCACACTTAGTTTTTGACCGATAATTGTATTTACAATCTTTTTTTGCTCAATTTCTTCAAGGCCTACAAGAATCTTAGCATGTCCATAACTAATTTTACCCTCTGAAACCTGTCCTTGCGTAAATTCTGATAAATTTAAAAGTCTAAGTGAGTTCGTAACATAGCTTCTACTTTTTTTTACTATATCCGAAAGCTCTTCATGGGTAATTCCATACTCCTCAATCAGCTCTTTTAAACTATGCGCCAAATCTATAGGATTTAAATTTTCCCTTTGAATATTCTCAATTAGAGCAAGTTCACGTATTTTTGTTTTATCTAGGTCAGCAACAATTGCTTTAATAGTTTTTGAACCGCTTAACTTTACGGCCCTAAAACGTCTTTCTCCGGCAATGAGCATATAGCCATCACCATTTTTAATAACCAAAACAGGTTGCAAAAGACCATGTTTTTTAATCGATTCACTAAGCTCTACTATTGATTCAGAGTCGAAAGCTTTTCGCGGCTGAAAAGGATTGACTATTATTTCGTTTAAATTAATTTCTCTTACTAAGTCTTTAGAACCTTGTATATTACCGATATACGCCTCTTCAACTTCTTCTAAAATAGCACCTAGACCTCTGCCTAACGCCGATTTAGACACTTGCTTCTCCAAGCAGACAATACGCTAAATCTTGATAAGCAACTGAACCTGAAGATTTTGCATCATAAAGAATAATAGGCTTTCCAAAACTAGGAGACTCGGCTAATCTTATATTTCTAGGTATCACGATAAAGGATTCTTCAGTGTCGCCCCTTACCGGAATTTTAAACAGTTTATCCGTAAAGTGCGTTTTTAGTTCCGTGAACGCTTGTTTTGCTAAATTTGTTTGCGGGTTATACATCGTAGGAAGTAACCCTTTTATTTTTAGCTTCGGATTAAAATTTTTTTGAACAATTTTAACCGTCTCTATTAATTGAGCTAGGCCCTCTAGTGCAAAAAACTCACACTGAATAGGAATTATAAGGGAATTTGACGCCGAAAGGACGTTTACGGTTATTGCCCCCAAAGCCGGTGGAGAATCAATAATTATATAGTCATATTTATCCGAAACTTCTGCAAGAATATTTTTTAAAACCATTTGTGAATTTTGAACGTCATGCAACTCTTTTTCGATACCGACAAGACCAATATTTGCCGGAGCTAGATGAAGCATTGGAAGATTTGTTTCCAGTATAATTTCTGATAGTTTTTTGGCGCCTATAAATGCATGATAGATATTATATTCGTAGCTATTTCTTCGCCTACCTAGATTCGTCGTAGCATTTGCTTGAGGATCGGCGTCTATGAGTAATACTTTTTTCTCGGCAACAGCCAAAGAAGCCGCCAAATTAACTGCGGTCGTAGTTTTACCGACTCCGCCTTTTTGATTCGCAATAGCTATAATCTCACTCATCTTATACCAAATACCTTTGTGCCGTCAATAATCAAAGAGCCGTCCCTCTCAAGTTCTACGCTCTGACCTTGCGTCAAAAAATCACCAAAAAACTCTTGTTTGTTGGATGAGAATTCTACTTCATATTTGCTAAAAATCGCCTCCCAATTTGTTGCATTTTGTACAACTTCAAAATAGTCAGCTAAAAGTTTATTTTTATCAATAGAAATATCCAACACAGCGTGTTTTGGGGGCGCAAAAGATGAATTTAGCCCTATGCCGCATACCACAACGCCTTTGACTATATTTGTCATTGCTCCGCAAACTTTTTTACCGTTTATATACAAATCATTAGGCCACTTTAGTTTAACAGATGAGCCTAGCCCATGAAGACACTGTTTAAAAATATATAACAAATAGATACAAATTGACTGCCTAGGCAAGTCGGGCGGAAGGGATTTAAAAGGCAATGCAAAAGAAAAAAATAAATTTCCCTCTACTCCATCCCAGCAGTTATCCTTAGAACCGATACCTGCGGTTTGATTTTCAGTCAATACACAAATGGGAGCGCAAAGAATGCCTTCTTTAATCTTGTCGACAAGATATTTTTGAGTCGACTCCAACTCTCTAAAGTATACTATCTCCAATGCCCAACCTTTTTCCTCTGATATAACTGGCTGCATCCATTTCATTTTTGGACTGTGGTTGAAGTTTTAAAATTTTTATTTTTCCGACACCACATTCAATAACTACAGAACCAGCGTCAATTGACGAAATGGCTCCTGCCATACCAACTGTTTTTTCATCAACAATTTCTATTTCTTTTAATTTAAGTCCATCTTGTAAATAAACTCCAGGCCACGGATAATATGCCTTGTATTTTAGATAAAGAGACTTGGCGCTATCTAGCGAAACTAAACCATCCTCTTTTGTTACTTTTTTGGCATAACTTGCATCGGCGTTTATCTGTCTTAATGGCTTAATATTCTTGTAATTAAGTAAAATGTCCTTTATTAAGTTTGCCGCCAAGAAGCCAAGTCTTTTCAATAGACATTCAAATCTAGCGTCACCTTGATGCTTAAAAAATAACTGACCCAAAATATCGCCCACATCTAATTTTACATCCATCATTATGGCAGTAACCACTGCATAAGGTTCGTCAGCCAAAAGAAGACTCTGAAGTGCAGCAGCACCCCTGTGTCTAGGCAAAGCAGAAGTATGTAAATTTATACAAGGCGCAATATCCAAAATCTCTTTTGGCAAAATCTGCCCATATGCCGCAACAACTATAAAGTCAGGATTAAGAGCTTTTATAATATCAATATTTTCGACATCTCGCAACTTAGCAGGCCGAAAGAGCGGAAGTGATAATTTTATAGCAGACTCCGATACATAACAAGGCGTTAGCAGTTGTTTTCTACCTACCGGCTTGTCAGGCTGAGAAAATACTCCAACAATTTCGCAAGTTACGCTAGCCACCAACTCCTCTAGAATAATTCCGGCAAACTCCGGTGAGCCCATAAAAACTATTCTCAAATTTACTCTTTTGAAAAAAGTGTTCCACTATTATGAACACCGTTAAGTAGAAAATCTTTTGCGCCGTCCAACTCAAAACCGCTAGCTAGAAACATCATTTTATCGTTACTTAGCAAATAATTAGCGGCTCTTAGCTTGGTAACGATACCGCCGGTAGCAAACGCATCGTTTGGAGAATGCTCTTGTTCTAGTTCACCGATCGAAAGTTCAGAGACTACTTTTTGTAAATTTGCATTTGGATATTTATTAGGGTCTTTGTCATAATAACCTTTGATATCAGACAGAATAACCAATATATCCGCATCAAAATAATGCGCCACTTGCGCCGAAAGACTATCGTTATCTCCACGCAAAATCTCATCTACTATAACCGAATCGTTTTCATTCACTATAGGCAAAACCCCATTGTCAAGCAGAAAATTTACTGCGTTAAGCGCATTTTCAGAATGCCTAATCGAATCAAAATCGTCTGCCGTCAGAAGAATCTGGGCAACAGTAATGCCAAAATTCTTAAATTCTTCTTGATAATTATTGATAAGCTTTGCCTGCCCTACTGCCGCCAACGCTTGTTTGCCTGCCGTCGTCTTATTTGAAATATTCGGCAAAACAGTAGCTCCGGTAGCTATAGCGCCAGATGTAACTAAAATAGTCTGGTATTTTTGTGATATTGCGGCAACAAAACTCACTAGATTTGAGAATCTTTCTTTATTTATAATACCACCCTTAGTCAGAACCGCACTTCCAACTTTGACGACAACTCTTTTTATTTTTCGCATCCCCACCGTTCAGTAATCAATTTTAGCCGTATTTTACAGCTTTTCGCCCAAAAAAATACTATCTACTCTAAGTGACCGGGTTTCCCCAGGTGAAAACCTTGCGCATAGTTAATACCTATTTTTTTTACGGCTTCCAAAATTTCTTCATCTTCTATATACTCGGCAATAGTAAGCTTTCCAAACTCATGACAAATACCGTGAATATGTCTTACAAAGATTTCATCCTGCTGATTTTTAGCTATATTCTTTATAAACTCACCGTCAATTTTCACAAAATCTACGTCAAAATATTTTAAATACGTAAATGATGAAAAACCCGCTCCAAAATCATCCAGTGCGAATAGTATATTTTTCTTTTTAAGTAGTTTTATCATGTCGATAAACTCTTTAATATTTGGAATCGCTTCTCTTTCTAATATTTCAAATACAATTCTACCGTTGTCACCAAAAACCGTTTGGTCTACAACAGCCATTAAGTCATCCATAAACGGTTTATCGGTAAATATTTTTGAGCTTATATTAAAAAAGAAATAACAATCATCTATAGCTTTTTCATGTCTAAGTCTCAAGCCTTTTTTGATAATAGTCTGGTCTATAGCTTGGCTCAAATTTAATTCTTCTGCAACTTCTATAAACTGACCCGCACTCAAAAATGCACCGTTATCTTCTATTCTTGCAAGTACTTCATACGCAAAAATCTTATTGGTTACTATGTCATAGATCGGTTGGAAAAAAGGTACTATTCTATCTTCGTCTATAGCCTTTTTAATAAACTCGCCTTTTCTGAATATTTCGACAGACAAACTTTTATCGCTTGTATCAACTGTTGCAACTGCATTTTTCCCACTTTTTTTCGCTTTATACATAGCCAAATCTGAACATGTCATCAGCTCCTCAGCGCTATCTGCTTGCGACGGATATTCCGTAATGCCGAAACTGGCAGTAATATGAACCCTATCTTCTATGAGCTCTATAACGCTACCGCTTAAAATATCTTTTAGCTTACTAACGGTTGCAAAAGCCTTGTCTCCGTTAGTGTCAGGCAAAATAACGGCAAACTCATCTCCGCCTATACGTGCTACGATGTCACTTCTCCTTAACTGAGAAGAAAATATCAAGGCAACCTCTTTCAAAGCCAAGTCACCTATTGCATGTCCATAAGTATCATTAATAAATTTAAAATTATCGAGATCTATCATAACCACGCAGAAGCTATACTTATGTCTATCGGACCTGTGGACTTCGTACTCTAAAAATTCCTCAAACTTTCGTCTGTTATATAATTTTGTCAGATAGTCTCTATCGGAAAGCTCCCTTAACTTGTCATAATATTCTTGCAACGAGTCCAGCATTCTATTGAAAAACTCTTCTATGCTTTTTACTTCTGATATTTTCGTGCTAAGCAATACACGCTTTGATATATCATTGTTACTTATTATATCTTTCATATTGTTGATGAAGTGTTGAATAGGCTTTACTACGAGTCTGTTCAGGTTGAAAAATATAATACCGAATGTCAACACCATAAACACGACAAAGAAAAGAATAAATGAATTAAGCATCATAGAAAGAGAAATTTTAAGATCGCTTGCCGGGAAAATAATATCAATAACACCGTTAACATCACCCTCTTTTGTATTCTTATGACAACTAATGCACTGTTTTTTGACCGTTATTGGATAAATATATCTAATTTGACCGTTATAATCTGTCAATAAGACCTCTTGCCCGTTCATCGCACTTTTTACATAAGGGTCATTTTCTCTTTTGATTTTATGATCCGGTATATCACCAAATATATCGGCAACCTTCTGGCTTCGCCAAGCATTTATCTTCATAGAAGGCTCAACTTGATTTAGCCGACTGATAATATTTGACAAATCCTCCCTGCTCCACCCTTTTTCCATTGCGGCATATAGCGTTTCAAACGCCATAAGACTAGTTTTTCTAGCATCAATTTTTGCAAGGTCATTTACCGCTTTTTGTTTTACATAAAAACCATATATTCCGGCTATCGTCAACGAAATTACCATTGACAATATAATTATACGACCGATCAGGGTTTTGTAGCTCATAAGCATAGCCTTCGATGAGTTAAAATTAAAATATTTTTATAAAATCAGACTTTACTATAAAATGTGTCTAGTAAAACTAGGACGGAGTTTATCAAAGCAAATATTAAAAAGATAGTCTTTGCAATACTTATTTAAATTATAAGACTACTTTTTAAGAAGATCAAATAGTCTAAATTTCAGAGGATTGATATTTAAGTTTGCCGCAGACGAAATAGGAATCACAAACGGCTCGGTCGGCTCTTCAGGAACATACGCGAGAAGGTCGGACATTGTTTTATTTGCTATAAGCTTTATAGCAGAAAGAAAATCTTCAATCATAGCATTAGCCTCTTCGGGCAAAAACACATCGGTTTTTGTTATGGCTATGGCATATCTATTTCTACTTAGCTCGTCCGAATAACTAGCCAACTCTTGTTTTAGTGTTGAAAACTGTTCGAACAGCGACATCTGCCTAGACATATCAAGACAATATAAATTTACTTTTGTTCGCTCTATGTGACGCAAGAACTCCAATCCAAGCCCTCTTCCTTCGGATGCACCCTCAATGATTCCTGGAATATCAGCCCACACAAAAGAACTATAATTATCAACATGAACTACGCCGAGATTTGGTTTGAGCGTTGTAAACTCATAATCGGCAATTTCTGGTTTTGCGGCTGACACGGTTGAAATTAAAGTAGACTTACCGACATTTGGGAAGCCGACTAAACCAATATCGGCTATAAGTTTTAGCTCTAATTTTACTCTTTTTTCAATTCCAGGAAGACCTGGTTGTGCATATGTAGGTTTTTGATTTGTAGAAGATTTAAAATGCGTATTCCCAAGACCACCCTTGCCACCTTGTAAAAAAAGTACTTTTGAGTGAGGCTCGGTCAAGTCTAGATAAACTTTGCCGCTCTCCACATCGATAACCTGCGTACCTACAGGTACAACAAGCGTCAAATCGTCACCGCTAGCGCCTTTTTTGCATTTATTTAGTCCTGGGACTCCATTTTTTGCTCTATGGTGATGTTTGCCTCGATAGTTATTCAGACTGTCGGCATTTGGATCGGCATAAAAATATATACTCCCGCCGTCACCGCCGTCACCGCCTGAAGGACCGCCTTCGATAATGAATTTTTCTCTATGAAATGCTACCGCACCTGCTCCGCCTTTGCCAGAGCTTACCGTAATTTCGACTCTATCGGTAAACATCTGTCAGGCTCGCTTTTCGGGTAATTTATTATGTAGATTATTGAGCAGGATAAACAGAAACTTTTTTTCTGTCTTTATCTTTTCTCTCGAATTTGACAATACCGTCAACTAGAGCATAAATAGTATGGTCTTTTCCAATACCGACATTTACGCCTGGGTGGATTTTTGTACCTCTTTGTCTAATTATGATATTACCGGCTCTACAAAGTTGACCGCCAGATTTCTTAAGTCCTAAACGTCTACCTATTGAGTCTCTATTGTTCTGGGTACTCCCCTGACCTTTCTTGTGTGCCATATCTAACTCCTAGTTATGCCGCTATCTCAGTGATAACAACTCTTGTGAAATCTCTTCTAAAGCCTCTTTTTACTTTAGAATCTTTTCTTCTTCTTTTTTTGAAAGTAACTACTTTTCTACCTCTGCCTTCGTTTACTACTGTGGCTTTTACAACTGCGCCCGCTACAAATGGGGTACCGAATTTCGGAGCATCACCGCCAACCATCAAAACTTCACTTATACTAAGTTCTGATTTTGGCTCAAGACCCATTTTGTCTAGCAAAACCTCATCGCCTACTGCGACTTTGTATTGTTTTCCGCCAGCTTTTATTACTGCGTACATCTTTATACCCTTGAAAAAATTTAGGACGCGGATTGTACAAAAAATAATATAAAATCTAGTTTAATCTGCCACATTATGCTCTTTTAATAATAATCAGCAATATTTTTATTTCACATTTCACAAATATTGTTATAAAATGAAGCTTTATAAAAAATGGAGAATAAAATGAGCGTAAAAGACAGTAACGGAACAGAGCTAAACGAAGGCGATAGCGTAACGGTAATAAAAGACCTAAAAGTAAAAGGTTCCTCTATTACAATCAAAAGGGGAACTAAGGTTAATAATATTCGTTTAACATCAAAAGATGATGAAATCGAAGGTAAGGTAGATAAAAGTGGAGTAATCGTACTTAAAACATGTTTCTTGAAGAAAGTATAACAAATGAACGAAACCACGGACAGATACGTAACATTTGCAAATATAGACTGTTATAAATATGCCTCGGAAGTACTAGACGGCATTATAGAAGTTACAACAGACGAAAAATTTAACAACCAGTTTTGGGATACTTTTAAATCAAAAATTCCACAAACGTATCGTGATAAAAACCCTGATGAAAAAGTACTCTACCTAGTATGCGCAAATGTATTCTATATAGAAGAACTTTTTGAAGTCAGCAAACATGAAAGAGGCTTGGAGATAATGAAAAAATGTGAGTACGATTGTTGCTAGAAAATCTCCCCGCTCAAATACAACCAAGAGCCGTCAACCCTAAGGAAACGGCTCTTTTCTATCATGTTGCCGCTAGATAAGCTTGCTTTAAATATCACAAAAGCCTCATCTGCTCCATCTATAAAATCCAAAATATCTAATCCATAAAAATCCGTATTTTGACAAAAACCAATAATCTCACTTTTCCATATTTTTTTATCATTTCTAAAATCATAATTATCTTTATGCGTAGTCTTAATAATATAATTGGAATCGCCGACCACATATGCACTATATCTTGATTTCATAAGAACTAGGGCGTTCGGAGCTTTTGCTCCGCTATGATAAGGTTTGCAACATTTTTTATATTTTACTCCACTTCCGCATGGACATTTTGAGTTCATATAAAATTATTGCTCACTTAGCCCAAAATCAACTTTGTCGTAGGTCTAGTTACGGCAACATAAAGGCACCTTTTTGCCTCTTCAGTATTACGATTTAGTAAAATATCACTCATAGCAACATAAACAGACTCGTACGTACTCCCTTGCGAACGATGTGCGGTAAGAGCATATGCATATTTAACGCTCGCTACACTCTTTTTTATTGTCCAAAAATCATCCCACTTTCTAGTTAGCCTAGCGCTACTTGCCAGCATCTCTAGCATGCTTTTGAACTTCTCTTCTGAATCTTCATGTATAAGCGTAATATTTCTTTGCAACTCATCCTCAAAATCTAGTGTAAGATAGTAACATAAAAGCTCGGGTAAAAAATTATGCTTGTCAAGCTTTACACTAACAACGGTAGCCTCTTCATCTGTAATAATATTTCGAAAAAACGGCGCCAAATTATCATCAAATGAAATATACGGCTGAGTAAAAACTATCTTATCTTTCGGTAGCCATCTTGTTTTTGCAGATTCTGAACCATGTATCTCTTGTCTAATTGTTTTGTTTAGATAATCAACAGTTGTATTTCTCCATGCTATTGCTTTGGCGTCATTTTCAAAATCTTTTGCATTTGATTTTATCGCCTCAATAAACTCTCGTTTTGCAAATTTCCATACCCCTTCATCATCTTTATTGTCGGAGTTCGCATAAAAAGTATCCAAACTTGACGTTCGAAGTGCAGTTGCTAAATTGAGTATCTGATTGTCATGCCTAACAACTTCACTTAGCATATATGTCTCAAACTTCCCCCATACAGGTGAAATATCCTCACCGACCGGATTTAACTGCTCAGGATCGCCTACGAACAAAAACTTAACCCTATATCTATCAATCGCCTTTTGTATGTATTCAAAAAGCTGAGTCGTCACCATGCTACATTCGTCAAGTATAACAAGCTGATAACTACCGACTCTATCGCGCTCTTTTTTGACAAGCTTTAGTGTGTCTTCGCTCTCGCTCATCTCTAGTCCAAGCAACGAATATATAGTAAAACAATCACTACTTGTGTCTAAATTTTTTAAAACTTTTACAGCTTTATTTGTCGGAGCGCACAAAACAGTGCTAATTTCTTTTTCTCTTAGGTTTTTGACAATTTGTTTAATAAGCGTAGTCTTACCGGTTCCGGCATATCCCGATAAAATGAGAGCGTCTGAAACCATAAAAGGCATACAAGCCCAGTCTATAATTGTTTCATAAGCAAACGATTGAGCTTGATTTAGAATGATTTGTGATGTTTGTTTTTTCATATAATGTGGTTAATTGTACTAAATTTAGCTTTTGATTTTTTAGAAAATAAACTATTCTGCCGATAATACAAAACTACTAAAGAAAAAATAGCTATGATTTTTTCAAATACATCTTGGCTTACTGTAAAATTTTGTAATGAGGGAGGGGTTGTAGATACTGCACCATGCAAACAGATGACATCTTAGATTCATTATTAACCTTCTCGGAAGAGATTGCAGAAATAAACGATTATATGTTGTTAGAAGAGAAACTTCTCTTTTATGCCAAAAAACTAGTCGGCGCCGACAGGGGAACTGTTTGGTATTGCGATGATAGACAAAAAACAATATATACACATTTAGCCGACGGTATAGATCAGTTAACCATACCCATGAATACCGGGCTAGTAGGTACGGCTATTCAAACCGAAGAGTCAATTATATGCAACGACGTCTCAAAAAACCCAAAACATTATTCTGCCATAGATTTAAAAACAGGATATAAAACTAAAAATACGATAATTATTCCCTTTAAAAATGCGGCTAATGAGATTATAGGCGCATTGCAAATTCTAAATAAAGATAACGGAAAAAGTGATTTTTGCCAGACAGATCTTAGATTATTGAATCTAGCCGTTAGTATCGTAGGCGCTACTTTAAATACTATTTTTCTAAATTTCCAAATAAATAAAATATTTGAGTATGTCGCTTCGGTTGCCGATGAAGGAGACGTAAATAGTATACTTGCCAGACTTGCCGATATGGGCAAGGATATTTTAAGGGCGGAAAGAACAACTATTTGGCTAGCAGATAACAATAAGACTTTGTCCGCTAAAGTTGCCCAAGGAATCCAAAACAAAGTTTCTATACCGTTTGATTCTGGACTAGTAGGACACTCATATATTACGGGGGAACCTGTTATATGCAACGATCCGTATAATGATTCTAGGTTTAACCAAGAAATAGACAAGCAAACCGGCTTTATAACCAAAAGCGTTATTGCCATGCCTCTTCGTACCAGCGACGGTAGAGTTGTCGGTGCATTCCAATGCGTAAACAAAATAGGTAGAAGCGGAAAATTTGAAGAAGCAGATTTTTTGCGAATGAAAATGATTGCTAGCTATATTGCAAAAACAGCAGAACTAAATGAGCTGACAAAAGAGATAGAAAATACACAAAAAGAACTGATTTTTAGGCTTGGAGCAGCAGGTGAAACCAGAAGTAAAGAAACTGGAAATCACGTAAAAAGAGTTGCCGAATATTCCGCAATACTTGCAAAATATTATGGCCTCGATAAAGAATCAATAGAAACGCTTCTAATCGCATCTCCAATGCACGACATCGGTAAAATAGCAATACCTGACGAAATTTTAAATAAACCAGGAAAATTAACCGCCACAGAGTTTGATATAATGAAAAAACATGCCGAATTTGGACACGAAATACTAGCGGGGTCTAGTAGAGAGATACTAAAAACATCGGCAATAATAGCCCTGCAACACCACGAAAAATGGGATGGAAGCGGATACCCGTCCAGACTAGAAGGTGAAAATATTCATATTTTCGGACGCATAACGGCTCTAGCCGACGTATTTGACGCATTAGGCTCCGACAGATGCTATAAAAAAGCGTGGCAACTAGAACAAATATACGAACTAATCAATGAACAAAGCGGAAAACATTTTGACCCGACTCTTGTTGAAATATTTTTTAAACACTTGGATGAAATTTTAGAAATCAGACATCACCTGTCGGATGAGTTCGGTCATCCTTACGCATCATAAGACAATCTACATAATACAGGAAGGTTATTATAAATGAATCGAAGTATAACAACTCTTATAGATTGGGAAATTATAAATGACGGAATTTTGGATGAGATCGGTATCTATTCTCAAAATGTCACTCTTCATTTCAGTAGTATTGATTCTAAAGATACCGTTCAAAAAACACATCCAATAATTGCCGCCAGTGAGCACTTTATTGCTACTGAAAAATTTGTATTAAAAAGAGATTCTTGGTCCACAAAAGGTCACGGAGAAGATTCTTATCTCAACTGTTATCAAGTTCTGGAGCTACTAGAAAAAGCCGTACAATGAATGAAATTGAGTTATTCAACCTTGAATATATGGCGATACCGATAGGTTCGTTAGTAGAAGATAGCCGGCCCCCATTTGATGTTTACATAAAACAAAATAATGATTTTATTTTATTTATAAGTAGCAACACAAAGATAAATAAAGAAGCATTTAAAAAGCTAGGCTCAAGCGATCTAGACGTTCTATATATCAATAGAAAAAATATCGATTCTTACGAACAATACTCATTCGAAATGATAGACTCTAACTCCGGAAAAGATTCCAAGGTAATAGAAAAAAAATCAAAAGTCCTTTATGCTTCAGCTAAAAATGTAATGAATCGGCTTTTTTCTTCGGATGTCGGCAAGAAAGAAATTTCAAATGCTAAAGTAGTAGCAATGGACCTTGTAAGACAAATCACATCCGATAAAAGAGCTTTCCTAAGCCTTGTAAGAGTCTCATCGCACGATTATTATACCTATACCCACTCCATAAACGTATGTATGTATTCAATAGCAATAGCAGAGCAGCTACGGCTTGGAAAAAGTGAATTAAAGGTTTTAGCCGAAGGCGCCCTGCTTCACGATATTGGGAAAAGCAGAATAGACCAGTCTATTATCAATAAAAATGCCAAATTAAGCGAAGGCGAGTTTGAAGCAATCAAAATGCACCCTGTGTATGGGGCTGAAATACTACAGCAAAACGGTGAGGATAATATCGTAATTCTAAATATTATAGCTCAACATCACGAGAAGCTAAACGGCAGAGGCTACCCAAACAAGCTAGACAGAACCGAGATTGGAAGATTGTCGCAAATAGTTACCATAGCCGATGTTTTTGATGCACTCACGACCAAACGCTCCTACAAAGAAGCAATGAGTACTTTTGAAGCTTTTTCCCTAATGCTTTCTAGTATGAAAGAGGAGCTAAATATCGATATTTTACACAAATTCATCGCCAACTTCAAAGCATAACAACTAATACATTCTAATAATATAAAATATAAACGGCGTCAAAAATAAAGATATTATAATCCCGTATCCTACCATTGCAGAAGCTAGAGCCGGAGCAAAATTATGCCTTATAGCAAGTATTCCAGCCGTTATCATTGATGGCATTCCTGCCTCAAGAGTGACTGTTGTCAATGCTTCATCATTTAGTCCAAAAAGTTTTGAAATAAAGAATGCCGCAAGAGGCATAAGCAACATCTTTGTACCTATTGCTTTAGCAAAAAGAATCGAATCTCCTCCAAAACTTAATCTCAATGCGTAGCCTACTGAAACCATAGCAAGTGGAGAGAGGGTTGCCGCTAAAATTTTCAGGTATGATTGCACAACCTGCGACTGCTCCCCTATCATAAGCGCACAAACCAAGGCTATCAAAGGCGGAAAAGTAGCTATCTTTTTACCGATTTTTTTCCAATCCAACGCTCCATGTTCATAATACCCTATAATAAAAGCTCCATACGTGCTTAAGGCCAAAAAAGTGCCGAACTGATCATAGATAAGAATATAAGGCATCGACCCTTCACCCGCGAGAGCTTTAATTAACGGAATAGCTAAAAACGACGTGTTACCAAGAGGCACTATCAGTAGCATTGAGGCTCTTATCTGTTGCGGCATATCTTTTGTTAACCAAATCACAAAAAGTGCAGAAAGCGCCAAAAGCAACCATGAAATCAAAACTATACTAAAAGTATTTGAGTCAAAATGTATCTTTGGTGCATATATCAACGCAACCGCAGGCAAGGAAACATAAATAATAAAATCATTTAGACTCTTATCAAACCCGTCGCCCATATTGATTCGTCTAAGTAGAATACCGATAGATAGCAATACGGCTATAAAAATGAGATCACCCATTTGTTTGCACCAGCATTATTGCATATCTTACGGCATTTAAATAACTTTTATTAGACGGTTTTGCATTCTTATAAGCTATATCAAAAGCCGTCCCATGATCAACACTAGTTCTAACAATAGGGAGTCCTAGGCTAACATTGATACTTTCTTCAAAATAGAGTGCTTTTAGCGGCGCTAATCCTTGATCGTGATACATTGCCACAAACCATTCATACTTATCCCTATTAAGAGGATTAAAAACCGCATCGGCCACCATAGGGGCATCAAAAATATCCTCGCCAAAAAATTTATTTGCCGCTTTTGCCGCTTTGACTATTTTTGCCTCTTCATTTCCAAGTGCACCACCATCTCCGGCATGCGGATTCAATCCCAAAACGGCGGCCTTTTTAAGATTAGTGGTTGTTTTTAAAAGTTTTAAGAACTCAAAAATCTTTTTTGTTTTTATTTTCTTCGAAATCTCTTTTAATCTGATATGATCGGTAAAAAGGGCAACCATCATCCGCTTGCATCCTAGAGCCATTATCGCGTTTTGTTTGAAATAGTCTCGCAAGACGTCCGTGTGACCGACAAACTTTACGTTTGCCTTTTTCCAAGCTTCTTTGGATATGGGCAGAGTAACTATTGCATCACTTTTACCTGAGGCCGTATGTTTTAGTGCGGACATAAAAGACTCAAACGAAGCGCTTCCTGCTCTTTTACTAATTTTGCCTGCAGTTATTTTGAAATCATCTTTTACTTCAAAACATTCAAAATCCTCTGGAAGATTTTTGTTTAGAAGCTCGGCACATTTTTTGGCGGTATTTTTTGATATAAAATATACAGGGCGGCATAGTTTTTTAACCTCTTCGTGAGAGTCTAGCGCAATCTCAAAACCTATGCCGTTCAAATCCCCGACAGAAATTGCGACTATCGGCTTACCCAATGAGAGCCCTCATGTCTTGTACGGCATTTTCGAGTCCCGTAAAAATTGAACGGGCAACAATAGACTGTCCTATATTCAGCTCTACAATCTCTTCAATTTCACAAATCGCAGTCACATTTTTATAGTTTAGCCCATGTCCTGCGGCGCAATACAAACCAAGTTTTGTAGCAATTTTTGCGGCAGTTTGTATTTTTTTCATTTCCTCTTTTAGTAAAATTTCTAGGCTTTCTCTTGGTAATTTTAGGCTATCAACCGCATATCTTGTTTGCGACATATTTGAGTTTAACATCGCATAAATATTTGCATATTTTCCCGTATGAAGCTCTACCGAATCGGCGCCTAGTTCTTTTGACATTTTCACTGCATTTTCGCACGGTTCAATAAAAAGAGAAGTTTTTATTTCCTCGGCTTTTAGTCTTGTTATAGCCTGTTTGATTTTGTCGTATTGAGTTTGCAAATTTAGCCCGCCCTCAGTCGTTACCTCTTCTCTTTTTTCAGGAACAAGCGTAGCTTTATTAGGTTTTAGACTGCAAACAATACTAATGATTGATTCATCTACGGCACACTCAATATTTACAGGTAGCTTTGACAGAGTTACGACGGCTTTGGCGTCATCATCGTGTATGTGCCTCCTATCTTCTCTTAAATGAATAGTTATAAGGTCAACTCCACTTTTATCGGCTATAAAAAGCGCCTCTATCGGGTCTGGGTCGTTGACCTTTCTAGCCTCTCTCAAAACTGCTATATGGTCAATATTCAAACCAAGTTTCATTTTTTAAGCCTCTTAGCGATTTTTTTGTACAATTGTAGGTTATATAACTTGAAAAAATGGACAGATAATTGATAAGTATAGATTTGGGCTCAAATACCGTTAGGGCAATTAAATATGATTGCAAAACTTTTGAAAAGCTCGGCGTATTTGAAAAAATAGTCAGAACTGCAGATAAGACCCACGAGACAAAAATCGTATCTGAGGATGCTATAAAACGTGTAGTATCTGCCGTAAACGAAGCAAAAGCTAAGCTAGAATTTGACGGAAAAGATGCCGTAGGTGTTGCTACTGCGGCTTTTCGTAAAGCCAAAAACGCTAAAAGTGCATTAGAAGCTATCAAAAAAGAAACTGGGGTTACTTTTAAAATAATAGACGGTGAGACTGAAGCATTCTTAACGGCACTTGCAGTAAGCGAAAAATTGCCGCACTTAGAGCAAAAAGACTGCATGATGTTGATAGATATAGGCGGCGGTTCGACTGAAATTATATTCAAAAAAGACGATAAGCTTGTAGCTAAAAGTTTTGATGTCGGCATATTGTCCTTTGCAGGCAAACACAAAGATAAAGACGAAATGGAACTAAGCATCAAAAAAGAGTGCGCCGAAATGGATGAGTTCATAGAAGACTGCTTTTACGGTTTTTCAAGACCTACTATCTTTTGCGCGACGGCAGGAACTCCAACCACGTTAGCCGCTATCAAAATGGGAATGAGCCATGCCGAATATGATGGCGAGGCTATAAACGGGGCTACTCTTAGTAAAGACGACGTAGAAAAGGTATATAAAAAATTACTTAAAATCAGTATGGACGAACGCTCAAGACTAGTCGGCGTAGGCCGACAAGATTTAATAATAGCCGGTATAGTTATATTCAAAGAGATTTTTGAAGTTAGCGGACTCCATGAGTGTGTAGTTTTTGATGACGGGCTCAGAGAAGGTGTCGCTATCGCAAAGTGTAAAAAAATAAATTTTTAAGATTAAACTGCAATAAAGCGGTGTTTAAGTTGCACAAAATTGTAAAAGTGTAGCGAATTTAAGGAGTACAAAATGAGAATGAACGGCTCAGAAATGGTTTGCGAAGCCCTAAGGGCTGAAGGTGTCGAAGTAGTATTCGGCTATCCTGGCGGGGCTATTATGAACGTATATGACGCCATATACAAACAAAACCATTTCAGACATATTTTGGCAAGACATGAACAAGCCGCAGTACACGCCGCAGACGGATATGCAAGAGCTAGCGGCAAAGTAGGAGTTGCCATTGTTACAAGCGGTCCAGGATTTACAAATGCCGTAACAGGTATCGCCACGGCATTTACCGATTCAATTCCATTGGTTATTATTAGTGGACAAGTACCTATAACACTTATCGGCACGGATGCTTTTCAAGAGATAGATGCCGTTGGAATTTCAAGACCTTGTACAAAACATAACTATCTAGTAAAAAGCATAGAAGAGTTGCCGCATATTCTACAAGAAGCCTTTTATGTAGCGGCAAGCGGCAGACCAGGTCCGGTACATATAGATATTCCAAAAGACGTTACGGCCGCATTTGGCGAATTTTATCGCAAAGAAAATTTTTCCATGCAGACTTATAAGCCGACGGTAAAAGGAAGTCCACGCCAAATCCAAAAGGTAATAGAGGCAATAAAAGAGTCCAAAAAACCTCTTATATATATTGGTGGTGGAGCTATTTTGTCAAATTCAGCCGATGAAATCAGAGAGCTTGTAAAAGTTACGGGTATTCCTGCGGTTGAAACACTTATGGCAAGAGGTGTACTAAGATATGACGACCCTCTTTTAATCAGTATGCTTGGAATGCACGGGAGTTACGCCGCAAACATGGCAATGAGTGAAGCTGATATTATCATTTCACTAGGCGCTAGATTTGATGATAGAGTTACCGGTAAACTTTCAGAGTTTGCCAAAAATGCAAAAGTTGTTCACGTAGATATTGACCCAAGCTCAATTGCAAAACTAGTAAATACCGATTTCCCTGTCGTAGGAGATCTAAAAGGCGTGGCAACCGAGATGCTAGCACAAGCAAAAGAGAAAATAACTCCTAGTGATTACGCAGAATGGAGAGAGCTAATCGGGAGGTTCAATGAGCTTCATCCACTGAATAGTAGCTATCAAGAAGACGGTAATACTTTGAAACCTCAAAGTATTATCAAAAAAATAGGTGAATTAGTGCCTGAGAATACAATTATTTCTACGGATGTAGGTCAGCATCAGATGTGGACGGCACAATTTTATCCATTTAGCTATCCTAGACAGTGGATTACAAGCGGAGGTCTAGGAACAATGGGGTACGGTTTCCCGGCGGCGCTTGGAGCAAAAGCGGCTTGTCCGGAGAAAATCGTAGTCAATATAACCGGTGACGGTTCTATTTTGATGAATATCCAAGAGTTGATGACTGCCGTTGAGAGTGAACTACCGGTCATAAATGTTATTTTAAACAATAACTTTTTGGGAATGGTTAGACAGTGGCAGACATTTTTCTATGATAAGAGATTTTCAAGCACGGATTTGACTATGCAACCTGATTTTGTCAAACTTATTGAAGCATTTGGCGGTAAGGGCTATAGAGTCGATACATACGAAGGTTTTGAAACTGCATTTAAAGATGCTATGAATCAAAAAACAGTCTGCATGATAGATGTCTCGGTCGATAGACTTGAAAATGTTTTACCGATGGTTCCAGCCGGCGGTACACTATATAATATGATGCTCTCATATAACGATTAAGGAGGTTATGAAATGCACAATGAAAGAAGAATAATCTCCGTCGAAGTAGTAAATGAGCATGGAGTATTAGCTAGAATAGCAGGACTTTTTGCGGGAAGAGGATACAACATAGAAACATTGACTGTTGCTCCGATTCCAAATACAAATTTATCTCGCGTAACAATAGAGACAAGCGGTAGCAAAAGAGTATTGGAGCAAATAGTAAAACAACTGCATAAGCTGATTTCAACATACAAAGTTATCGAGCATCAGGAAATGGTTGAAAAAGAGATGGTTTTGGTAAAAATACCTATAACCGAGGCTCTAAGTGATATTGACACTCTTGCAAAAGCATATAACGGTAGAATCGTAAATGTAGACGAGGAGAGCGCTATTTTATTGGCGGCAGATGAACCAAAAAGAATAGAAGGCTTTTTAAAAGCCGTGAAAAGATTCAATCCAAAAGAGATTGTAAGAGGCGGAATCGTCGCTATAGAAAAGTAGTCTGGAATTATCCAGACTACACTTTTTTACTCCCTTGTAAATACTTTTAGGTTAGATAGATTTTTAGATTATCTAATTATTTTGTATTTTAAAAATTATACTGTTATTCTCGTCCATATCACAACATAAACGGGGAAGTTATGCAAAAACAAAAACCTTATTTGGAAATGATGCCCGATGAAAACGGATTTTTCGGCAAATTCGGCGGGGCGTTCATACCGCCGCAATTAGAAGAGCCGTTTCGTGAAATCAGAGAGGCGTACGAAAAAATCTCAAAATCACACGACTTTTTATCCGAGCTTCGCTCCATCCGCAAGCACTACCAAGGCAGACCGACACCCGTGTACTACTGCAAAAACCTATCAAACTTCATCGGCGGCGGGCAGATATATCTAAAACGAGAAGACCTCAACCACACGGGAGCACACAAGCTCAACCACTGCATGGCGGAGGGGCTACTAGCCAAATACCTAGGCAAGAAAAAGCTAATAGCGGAAACTGGGGCAGGACAGCACGGCGTGGCGCTTGCTACCGCGGCGGCGTACTTTGGACTGGAGTGTGAGATACACATGGGCGAAGTGGACATCAAAAAAGAGCATCCGAATGTCGTCCGTATGAAAATTTTGGGCGCAAAAGTAGTACCTGTAACACACGGGCTAAAAACCCTCAAAGAAGCGGTGGACAGCGCATTTGAAGCCTATCTCAAAGACCCAAAAACTCAGCTATTCGCCATCGGCTCGGTCGTAGGTCCTCATCCGTTTCCTCGTATGGTCAGGGATTTTCAAAGCGTAGTGGGCTTCGAAGCAAAAGAGCAATTTTTTGAGATGACGGGCAAGCTTCCTGATATGGTCACGGCTTGTGTCGGCGGCGGGAGTAACGCTATGGGGATATTCAGCGCATTTATCGAAGATGCTGTGAAACTCTACGGAGTAGAGCCTGCAGGCAAAGGCGCTCAATTAGGCGAACACGCCGCAAGCCTCACATACGGGTCCGAGGGCATTATGCACGGATTTAATTCCATAATGCTAAAAGACGCAAACGGGGAGCCAGGACCAGTGCACTCGATAGGTAGTGGCATAGACTATCCATCAGTAGGACCAGAGCACGCATATCTACACAGCATCGGCCGCTCAAATGTCGCACTCTGCAATGACGACGAAGCGGTAGACGCATTCTACAAGCTATCTCAACACGAGGGCATTATCCCCGCACTAGAATCAGCGCACGCCGTGGCATTCGCCATGAAATACGCCAAGGAAAACAAGAAAGATGCTATCCTCGTAAACCTCAGCGGTAGAGGGGACAAAGATATTGATTATGTGATTGAGAGGTACCCGGTACCGACGAAGTAAAACAATAAGGGTGTGTTGTCAATCACGCCCAGTTTTCTAATTTCAAATCATCTACCCTTTCAAACTCTTTTGTATTGTTCGTAACAAGCGTTACACCCATAGACACGGCGTGTGCGGCGATGAAGAGGTCGTTTGCACCGATTGGTTTGCCCGATTTTTCTAGTTTTGCCCTGATAGAGCCGTATTCTATAGCCGCCTTATCGTCAAAGTACACTACTTCAAGCGATGAGAGGAATTTTATGAGAGCCATTTTGTTTTGCTCTTTCTTTGGTAAAGCGCTTTTTTCCAACCCATAAAAAAGCTCCGCCACGCTGATAGCGGATATATAGACCCTCTCACTCTCGCCCAGAGCCAAAAACCTCTCAAACACCGCTTTTGGCTTGTTGTTGATGATGTAGATGCAGATATTGGTGTCTAGCATATAGCTCACGAAAACAGCTCCGCCCTGTTTTGTTGCGGCAACTCTTCTCTTGTGATGACAAAATCATCGCTAAACTCATTCACCGCTTCAAACATCGCAGACCATCTGTTCGCCTTGTGCGGGCTAAGAAGCACAAAATCACCGAGCCTACTTATCTCCACCTCACTCTCACCCTCAAACCGAAACTCTTTAGGAAGCCTCACCGCTTGACTTTGACCGTTTTGGAATAGCTTTGCAGTTGCCGTCATGATGCCCCTCCTTCGTTTAGTATATATTTATGAGTATATACTATTTATTATTGAAAAGTCAATGTTGGAAAATAGCAGAGCTTAGCTCTGCGGAGTATAAGAAAATGAATGGGTGTTTGTATGGGGTGGTTTAGCTTTTCTTTTTAAACACATCTACAAATTTATATCCGAAACCCGTAATACCTAAAATCGCAACAATTCCTAAAAATATCAAAAATGCACTCATATCTTTAAAGTCAGATGGTGTTTTTGGCAATATTTTGAGCAACATGTAAAGAGCTCCGAATCCGATTATTGAAGTTAAAAAATCAGAAAAAGCGTAGCTACGTTTAATAGATTTCCTATTGTTTTTGCTTTGCCCGTATAATGGACAATCACTACACGTTTTTGCTGTGGCATCATTATATGTAGTACATTTCGGTTTTTCTATATTACTACAATCGTAATCAATATATTTATATCCTTGACATCCCCAATATATGCTTACCGCAAATGTCACTATCCAATAACACCAACATACTTCCATATTTTATCCCTTACAGTTCGGTTTTAAGCACTGCGCCACTACTAGCGTTCGTCACAAGAAGCGCATATCTTTTTAGCCATTTTGAGTGTACGGTTTTTTTATGCTCTTTGAATGCCGCTTTTCTCGCTTCTACCGTCTCTTCGCTTAGATTGGCGTGGAGCATGTGACTATCGACATCTAGGCTTATCTCATCGCCGTCTTCGAGTAGTCCAATGAGACCGCCCTCTGCCGCTTCGGGGCTGATGTGACCGATACATGCACCTCTTGTCGCACCGCTAAATCTTCCGTCCGTGATGAGCGCTACAGACTCGCCTAGTCCCATACCCGCTATCAGGCTCGTAGGGGTGAGCATCTCTTGCATTCCGGGGCCACCTCTAGGTCCTTCGTATCTGATGACTACGACATGACCCGCTACGACTTTGCCGCCCATGATGCCCGCTATCGCTTCGTCTTGGGAGTTGAAGCATATTGCCTTGCCCGTGAACTTTCTCATGCTCGGCTGTATTCCCGCCGTTTTGACGACGCATCCTTGTTCCGCTAGATTGCCAAATAGTATCGCTAGACCGCCGACCGCAGAGTATGCGTTTTCGTTGGTGTGGATGACGGTTGTGTCTTTGATCTCCGCCGTCGCTATCCTCTCGCCGATTGTCTCGCCTGTGACCGTTAGTGCGTCGCTTTTTAGGATGTCGCCTCTTTTGCCGACCTCTTTCATGACCGCATTTACGCCACCCGCTTTGCCGATGTCTTCCATGTGTACGGTGCTAAGTGATGGGCTTATTTTGGCTATGTGTGCTACTTTTGCGGCTATGTCATTGATGTGTGCTACGGGGAAGTCTACGCCGGCTTCCTTGGCGATTGCTAGCATGTGAAGTACGGTGTTGGAGCTTCCGCCCATTGCCATATCCACGACAAACGCATTGTGAACCGCTTTTTCGTTGAGGATATTTCTGATTTTGTATCTCTCGTCAAGGGCGATTTGCACGACTCTTTTTGCCGCTGTTTTTATCATCTCTATTCTCTCAGGAGTCATCGCAAGTACGGTTCCATTGCCCGGAAGCGCTATTCCCATCGCTTCGCAAAGCGTGTTCATAGAGTTTGCCGTGAACATCCCTGAGCATGAGCCGCCGCTCGGGCACGCTTGGCACTCTATCTCATATAGCTCTTCGTCGGTTATCGTGCCGTTATTTTTTTTGCCCACCGCTTCAAATGCAGTCGCAAGGTCTATCGGCGTACCGTCTTTGAGGTGTCCCGCTTTCATGGGACCGCCTGAGACAAACACCGTCGGCACATTGACACGGAGTGCGCCCATTATCATCCCTGGAACTATCTTGTCGCAGTTTGGGATACAGATAAGCGCATCTAGCTTGTGCGCATTCATCACGGTCTCGATACAGTCGGCTATCAGCTCACGGCTAGGCAGGGAGTAGAGCATCCCGTCATGTCCCATAGCGATACCGTCATCCACGCCGATAGTGTTAAACTCAAAAGGCACCCCGCCCGCTTCTCGTATCGCTTCTTTGACTATCCTGCCGTACTCTTGAAGGAAGAAATGCCCCGGAATGATGTCTATATGGCTGTTTGCCACGCCGATGAACGGCTTGTCAAAATCTTCGTCTTTTAGTCCCGTCGCTCTCAGTAGGCTTCTATGCGGGGTCTTCTCCCACCCTTTTTTGATTGTATCGCTTCTCATTTATACCCCTTGTTGCAAAAAAAATATTTGCAAATTATACATAATTGGAGTAGAATTTCTATAAATAAGAGGGAAGGAGTATCGGATGTACTCATCAAATATTTCATCGATAAACGCACATTCAACATGGATGAATGTAAATGCTAACAATGTTGCAAATGTAAATACAAATAACTTCACACCGACCGATACAATCATTCACGATGCCCAAAAAGACAACCCAACAGCCACGCTTAGAAAGAGTTCATCTAGCGGGACGGAAAACTCGTCAGGTACAAATTTGGCAAAAGAGTTAACGGATCAAATAGTAGTACAAGATGCCACCGGCTTTAACGTTTCCGCTATAAAAACCCAAAATAATATGACAAAGACTTTGCTAGACATCAAAGCATAATTTTAAATCAGGCAAAAATAAGATAAAATCCTGCCGTTAAAAACTAAAAAAGGAGTAGAAAAATGCGAAATAACTTCTCATACACACAACATATCAACACACAAGCTATGTCTGCCATACTCCTACTGCAACTCTCAAACATACTCTAATTAACAACTTTTTTATCGTTACAACTAGCTTTGCCCTATTAATTTGGGTTTGGTAGCTTTTTCGCAATAGTTCTTGCTTGCTCTCCAAGGCTTCATGCTGGGTTCCCAGAAATCATAGATTTCGACCCTAGCATTACAGAGATGCTCGCTCACAAAACTACTGCCAAAGCTTATATTTTATACATAAATATTCGGAGAAAACAAAATGAATCATACAAAATACAAACCATATCCAATGGTAAAAAATATAAAAAGAGAGTGGCCAGAGCGCCAAATAGAAAAAGCACCAATCTACTGCTCGGTAGATTTGAGGGACGGCAATCAAGCATTGCAAAACCCATTGAGTATCGAGCAAAAAATCGAGTATTTCAAAATGCTTGTCGGTATGGGGTTTAAACACATAGAAATCAGCTATCCGAGCGCATCTGATACTGACTTTGGATTTACTAGGAGAGTCATAGAGGAGAGTTTGGCGCCGAATGATGTTTGGTTGCAAGTGCTTATTCCTGCACGATATGAGCTTATTGAACGCAGTGTGGAAGCTATGCGTGGAGCCAAAAAGGCAATATTTCACCTATACAATCCGACTAGTGAATTTCAAAGGAGAAATGTATTTGCAAAATCAGACGAAGAGATAATAGCAATGGCAGTTGATGGAGCAAGAGCCTTAAAGGAGTTGACCGCCGATTTTGACGGTGAGGTGATGTATGAGTACACGCCCGAGAGCTTTTCCCAGACAGATTTGGATTTTGCCATAAGTATCTGTAACGCCGTCATAGAGATGATAAAACCGACAAAAAATCACAAGATGATAATCAATTTGGCAAATACAATGGAGGCATGCACGCCAAATATATACGCCGATAGAGTTGAATGGATGTGCAAAAATTTAAAAAATAGAGAAGCCTTAATAGTCAGCGTCCACCCGCATAATGATAGAGGTACGGCGATAGCCTCTGCGGAAATGGCAATACTTGCTGGAGCGGACAGGGTAGAGGGAACATTATTCGGCAACGGTGAGAGAGCAGGAAATGTAGACTTAGTAACATTGTCCTTCAATATCTATTCGCAAGGCATAAGCCCAAAATTAAACTTGTTGCATATAGATGAGATCAAAGAGTTCGTAGAGCGCATGACCGGCATCAATACGCATATACGCCATCCTTACGCAGGGGAAATGATATTTACTGCGTTTAGCGGCGGGCATCAAGATGCTATCAAAAAAGGTCTTGACGCTCATCGAAGCGGTAAAAACACACACTGGGAAGTACCGTACTTGCCGATAGACCCGAAAGACATAAAAAGAGGATATGAAAAAGTCGTGCGGATAAATTCGCAGTCAGGCAAAGGGGGTGCGGCATTTATAATAAAAGAGTTTTTGGGCATTGAAATGAGCAAGGAAGAGCAAATTAAACTTGGAAAAACTGTCAAAATAATCGCAGATAAAAAAGGTGTAGAGCTAACTCCAAATGAAATAGTAGAAATTTATCTCAAAAAAAATTCAAAACAGCAATGAAGAAGATTTTATATTTTTGGATATTATTTTTGAAAATTTAAGATTAGAGCTTTTACCATGCACGAATACTCGATAGTTCAAAACCTACTAGATCTTTGCGAACAAAATGCGTCTACTCACAATTGCACAAAAATAACAAAAGTTGTAATAAAAATCGGCAGACTCTCAAATGTAGAGCCTGCTTTATTGAAAACTGCTTTTGATACATTTAAAGACGAAACCATAGCTAGCAATTCAGAACTAGTAATAATAGATCAAAAAGTAGTCGTGGAATGCAAAAATTGTGGGCTAACCAATGAACTTCCCGAGCATGACTATTGCTGTCCAAATTGCAAATCTTATGAAACAACCGTCATTGACGGTGAAGAACTTTTACTAATGAGCTTAGAAATGGATGAGTAAGAGTTTTTTTGGCAAAATCCAGCTCAAGATTTAAAAAAAGGACGCAAAAGTGATAGACCACGAAGAAGACTACTCAAAAAATGAGACAATGAAACCTGAAAAACCAAAAAAATCAGATGATAGTATTGAAGATTTTGAAAGTCTAAAAAAACTAGAACCTATGTACAAAGGAAGCAACTCTATAAAAGCGTTTTTAAATAAAAAAGTTAAGACTTCAGGTAAAAAATAGCTTAACAAACGCTTAATTTTGCCAAAAATTTATTTTTATTGCTAATTTTTGTATTTTTTAGGCTTGACAAAGCATTAAAATATGCTAGAATATAGCCGCAATCAAAAAAAATCAAGGAGAAGCCTCAATGACTAAGGCAGAATTCGTATCAATGGTAGCCGCAAAAGCCGGCACTTCAAAGAAAGATAGCGAAGCAAACTTAAATGCTGTGCTAAAAACAATCGAAGAACTACTGGCAAAAGGCAAAGATGTTCCATTTATAGGTTTTGGTACTTTCAAAGCTGTTAAAAGACCGGAAAGAATGGGAAGAAATCCAGGAACTGGCGCAAAAATCAAAATTGCGGCAACAACTGCAGTTCAATTCAAAGTCGGTGCAAAACTAAAAGCTACAGTAGCTGGTGTTAAAAAAGCTCCTGCTAAAGCTCCTGCTAAGAAAAAATAATCCTTCTCCAAATACGGGGAAACTCGTATTTGGAATTAACTAGTTTTATCTTGTAGCATTTTGTTCGATTCTTTTTCTTTCATTCGCTTTATGTAAGTAGTATACTATCGCATCAACTTCCAAATCAGTCAAAAAATAAGACGGCATTACGCTTTTTTTGGCGTTCATACTCTTTTTAATTTGTTCTACAGAAACTTTTCTAATATCAGGCGCAGTAATATTCAGTTCTTTTTTGTTTTTTATGACACTTCCCATCTTTTTACCTTCACCAAATACGCCATGGCAACCTTCACAGCTAACGCCTCTAGGATTCTTATATAGCATCTCGCCATACTCGTACTTATTGATAAAATCATCGCCAAAAAGAACACCGCACAAAAGAACACCAAACAACGCTATCCGCATCAAACCCTCATAAGCAATTTTAGTTATAATACCGACTCTTAGCTTTAACGCAAAAGGACTTTGATTGCAAATATTAGACGGTAAATCACTCTCTGAAAAGATAAAAATAAATCTAAAAGCCGAAATTGACGAGTTTAAGGCATTAACAAAAGTTACTCCTGGACTTGCAGTTATTTTAGTCGGCGATGATGCCGCAAGTCATACTTATGTCGACATGAAAGCAAAAGCTTGTGAAAAAGTAGGAATATACGGTATAACACACAAAATGCCTAGTGATATTTCGGAACAAGATATTTTAGCAACGGTAGAAATGATAAATGAAAATCCAAAAATTCACGGACTTCTTATTCAGCTTCCACTTCCAAAACATATAGATACCGTAAAACTACTAGAAGCAATCAATCCAAAAAAAGATGTTGATGGATTCCATCCTTACAATTTTGGAAGACTAAATCAGGGGCTAGATACGCTTGTTCCGTGTACACCGCTTGGCGTTATGGAACTTTTGGCTGAATACAATATAGATGTAAAAGGTAAAAACTGCGTAGTAGTCGGCGCAAGTAATATAGTAGGCAAACCGATGGCGGCGCTTTTGTTGAATGCCGGAGCTACAGTTGATATTTGTCATATATACACAAACGACCTAAAGACGCACACGCTCCAAGCCGATATGATTTTTGTCGGGGTCGGCAAACCAAACCTATTGACTGCCGATATGGTAAAAGAAGGTGCAGTCGTAATAGATATCGGTATCTCAAAAGTAGATAAAAAAATAGTGGGCGACGTAGCCTTTGAGACCGTAAGCCAAAAATGTTCATACATAACTCCCGTTCCGGGCGGTGTAGGTCCAATGACCATAGCAATGCTACTTTCCAACACGCTAAAAGCGGCAAGAAATATAACAGGAATATCTAAGTGAAAAAGAACTTTTTAAAATTATATGAATTCTCAAATAGTTGGACAGGTACCGTTATTATCGTCTTGGCTATTATTTTTTTTGGCATTCAGGCATTTGTCATCCCTTCCGGTTCAATGATTAGCACACTACTCATAGGTGACCATCTGTTTGTAAAAAAATATGTCTATGGAATACCGGATCCTCACATTCCATTCATAGAAGCGCCATTAGTAAAGACGAAGTCTGGGCATATAATTGACGGACCTAGACCTAGCAGGGGCGACATCGTAGTATTTAGATACCCGCTAAACCAAAAACTACACTTCGTTAAAAGATGCGTAGCCGTTAGCGGTGACGAAATAATGTTTCACAATAAAAATCTATATATCCACCCAAAAGAAGGCGATGATTTTGTAAGAACAAAATATAAAGGTTACGAAACCGAATCATTTGGCGGCAAATTGTGGGTAAAAAATATGTACAAGCATGACCATCCAGGCGTGCATTACGATCAAAAACCCATAGTTAACTTCGAAGAATTCGGGGAACTACAGGGAGAATTATCAAATCCGTCAGAATATTACACAAAACACAAAAATGACGAAATGTTATTTGAAAGTGATTTTGTGATGCTTAGCAACAATGACAGAGAGCAGAGAAAATATTATTTTGGTCCTTTTGTAGTACCTGAGGATAATTTTTTTATGATGGGTGACAATAGGGACAACTCTGCTGATAGTAGATATTGGGGTACGGTAGCATATTCTCAAATCGTAGGAACACCTTGGTTTGTGTATTTTAGCTGGGATGACAACTACTTAATCAGATGGGACAGAATCGGTAAGAGCGTCACAGCCTTAGAGGACAAGCTAAGAGAAAAAGCGGTGTTAAAGTAACTACATATGGAATTAAATTACGACCTCGTCAAATCGATAGCAATGGTTTGCGCATTTATCGTAGCTATTGTAGGACATGAGATTATGCATGGATACATAGCTTATAAATATGGCGATATGACTGCAAAATATCAAGGTAGACTAAGTCCAAATCCGATAGTACATATAGACCCCGTAGGAAGTATCTTAATTCCAGGGGTTCTATTTTTAGTTAATGCTCCTTTTTTATTCGGATGGGCAAAACCGGTTCCAGTAAACATAAATACAGTTGTTAGAAACGGCGGTTACTCGGCGGCAATCAAAGTTTCCCTTGCCGGCGTAGCGTATAATTTTCTACTTGCAATTATAGGTTCAGTACTGCTTTCCATTGTCTCCATAGACGGTGTTTTTGGTAAATTCTTTATGTTATTTTTAACCTATACTGTTGTTTACAATGTGGTATTAGGATATTTTAATTTGCTTCCGCTTCCGCCCCTTGACGGTTCACATGCATTGCAATATTGGGCGCTCAAAAATAGAATATATGCGCTTGCCGAAAAACTAAATTCTTTTGAAAGATACGGAATGATTTTTCTGATGATTTTTATCGCTACTCCGCTATCAAAAATAGTATTTACACCTGCATTCGCAGTTATAAATTTTTTATTAGGATAGACAAATTTAGCAAAAGCATCGCAATCGCAACTAAAATATTTTATAATTTCGTCGCCTCCAAAATATACCAACCATTCTCCCTTTGTTTAAGGTCGGTTTCCCGCCGGCCTTTTTTATTATTTAAAAACCATCGTCACTTTTATCATCTTTTTTTAATACTACTATTGCTACGATACGTTTAAATATCGACTATATAGTTTAATCAAAGGTTTAACATGGGTATAAAAATCAAACTAATATTAATTGCTGTTTTAAGTTTTATTATACTTTTTACGACAATATTTACATCTTTTTATATGCAGTTTCAAATTGAAAAAACAAGCACAAAAGCTTCAAAGGAACTTCTTCCGATAGCTATGCTAGCAAAAGATATTAAATTTGGAGTCTGCGATGTGCAACAGTTTTTAACCGATGCGTCAGCGACAAAAAATAACGATAGCATAAAAGAATCAAGAGAATCGGCAAAGTTATTAAGAGAAAACTTACAAACGCTTAAAAAGCTTTTTCAAGACATAAAAAAAAATGATGAAGTTCAAAAAATAGAAAGTATAGAAAAAAAGTTTGACGAGTATCAAAGAGTCGGTGAAGATATGGCTCAGACATATATATCTGAAGGCACTGAAGCTGGAAATAAAAAAATGGAAGTCTTTGATAAAACCTCAGATGAATTAGCAAAAGATATAGATATATTGGCAAAAAAAGGAACGGAGCAAATTATCTCAGGCTCTGACGAAGTATCGAAAAGTCTGCAAAACTCGTTAAAATTATCCTTCATAATTGGAACTATAGGCACGGCAATACTTTTATTTAGTCTATACAAAGTTAACGGCTCCATTTTGGCGTCATTAAATTCAATAAAAGAAGTATCTGTTATTGCCGAGGAAATAAAAAGTGGCAAAGCCGACCTTACCAAACGGATACAAGTCGTAGGTAACGATGAGATTTCATCCGTTGCAAGGTCAACGAATGAACTATTGATAGCCATAACAAACCTTATTGCAGATACGAAAAAGTTGTCTGCCGATAATGCTAGTACGTCTTCAGAATTATCTTCCACCGCAAAACAGATGCAAAAAAATGCCCAAGAACAATCCACATTAGCAGAAGAAACAAGCAATGGAACAATAAAAATCTCTCTATTCTTAGAAAATACCGTCAAAGAAGCTTATAGCGCAAATGAGAACGTAAAAAGTGCAAATGAGATACTTGAAAAAACAAAATACAAACTAAGCTCCATGGGCGAAGCCATACGCAATAGTGTTGAAGTGGAAAACGAGTTTGCTCATAGACTGACAATGCTTAGCGAAAATGCAGAACAAGTCAAGCAAGTATTATCGGTCATAGGAGATATAGCGGATCAAACAAATCTATTAGCTCTCAATGCCGCCATAGAAGCGGCGCGTGCCGGTGAACACGGCAGAGGATTTGCCGTAGTAGCAGATGAAGTTAGAAAATTAGCGGAGCGGACTCAAAAATCCCTTGTCGAAACAAATGCAACCATCAATACGATAGTTCAAGCGATTATAGATGCCTCAGACCAAATGGGTAAAAATGCCGAGGAAATAAGAATGCTCGGAGAACTATCAAATGAATTGGAATCAGAAACCGATATGGCAACAAAAAAAGTCAACGACTCACATGTAGTGGTTTCAACTATGGCAAAGAATGCCGAACAAAATAGCAAAGAAGTCTCAAACGTCGTCAACCAAATAAATTCAATTTCAACTATAATATCAAATACTTCTAGGAGTTTAGAAGAGGCCTCGGACGCAATAAACCATTTGGACCATATGACGGAAGAACTCAATATAAAACTGTCTCAATTTAAAACATAAAGGGGATTTAATGGAATGGAATGTAGGCAAAAATGATAGAGTAACAAGATTCGTAATAGGGTTCGTGCTATTCCTTCTAGGAATGTACGTCAAGCTAGCAATCATTTCCGCAATAGGACTCTTGATCTTTCTGACAGGAGTCGTTAGGTTTTGTTTAATATATAAAATCTTCAAAATCAACACTATATGCGACCGTGAAGAAGAGTGTGTTAGCCCTTGCGATAAAAAAGAGTAGTTTTTTACTACTCTTTTTTGCCAAAAATTAACTAAACCAACTTCTAACTCGATCAAAGAGAGATGTTACTTCTCCATGCGCCAAATGACCGTCAAAACCAAAACTTTCATGAAGTTTTTCAACCAACTCTTTTTGTTCGTCTGTCAATTTTGTAGGATATGTAATCTTAAGTTGAACAATAAAATTACCTTTCTTTTTTGAACGGACATTTGCTACACCTTTATCTTTGAAGACAAAATGTTGTTTATCTCTGACATTAGGACTTAGCTTTAGTTCTATTTCTTCTTTTAGCGCCGGAACCTTAATACTCTCGGATAATAGCGCTTGCGTAAAAAATACCGGCATCTCAAGATAAATATCGTCACCTTCTCTAACAAATTTTTCATCTTCGTCAACTCTAATTACAATATACAAATCACCTCTTTCAGAAGTTTTGGACATATTACCTTTTTTTGCAATTCTAATTTTATTACCGCTGTCTATCCCCTCCGGAACGTCGACACTCACACTGTCTTCGGTTTCCGTATAGGTTTTACCCTTACAAGTCGGACATTTTTCTGCGACCACCTCGCCTTCGCCGCGACATTTTGGACACGTTTGAGAAAATGTCATAAAACCCTGTCGAAAGTGCATCTGACCGGTTCCGCCGCAATCCTTACACTTTTCAACCTTACCACCCTTTGCTCCGGTTCCGCCGCAATCATCACACGATTTTTTAATCTTAAAATTAACTTCTTTTTTACATCCGAAAATTGCCTCATTAAAAGCTAGTTCAAGTTCTACGGCCAAATCAAGTTGAAATTTATCGACCGGTTTACGTCTTCCTCCGCCTGAAGATCCGCCAAAAAATGAACTAAAAATATCGCCGAGGTCATTAAAATCGAAACCTCCGCCGAATCCACCGCCATGACCATTTAACCCGTCTTTGCCGTACCTGTCGTACACGGCTCTTTTATCAGAGTCACTAAGAACCTGATATGCTTCATTTACGGCTTTAAACCGCTCTTCTGCCTCTTTGTCGCCTGGATTTTTATCCGGATGATACTGCATCGCCAATTTTCTATATGCTTTTTTTATTTCATCGCCGTCGGCATTTTTAGAAATTTGCAAAATCTCGTAATAATCGAGTTCCACCAATTTCGACTCCTTTATAACTACAAATTTTTGAGTGCGAATTGTAACAACTACCCGATTAAATAGCGTATTTATAGTAAAATCACGCATCAGAATTTGAAAGGAAAATATGAAGATTGCAGTAACAGGCGGAGCCGGATATATAGGTTCTCACGTGGTAAAACAATTAGGAGAGCTTGATAGACATGATATAACTATTTTAGACAACCTATCGACAGGTTTTGAATCAAGTATACTGTATGGAAAATTTGTCAAGATGGATCTTGGAGATTATGAGAGTGTTAATAAGTTTTTTAGCGAGAACAGCTTCGATGCCGTAATACATTTTGCCGCAAAAATAGTCGTACCTGAATCGGTGGCAGAACCGATTAAATACTATATGAACAATACGGCAAATACGGCAAATCTTATTGGTGCGGCAAGCAAAAATAAAGTCAAATATTTCATATTTTCTTCAACTGCAGCTGTTTACGGCGACTCACAAACCGGTGTAGTGTCTGAAAATAGTCCAAAACTACCTCTTAATCCTTACGGATACAGCAAGCTTATGAGCGAACAGATACTAACCGATACGGCATTTGCAAACAAAGATTTTCGTTTTGTTATTCTAAGATATTTCAATGTAGCCGGAGCGAGTATCGACTGCTCTATCGGACAAAGAACGCCTGAGGCTACACACCTTATAAAGGTTGCAAGCGAAACCATTGTCGGTAAAAGAGTCAAAATGAGTATATTCGGCGAAGATTACGATACCCCAGACGGCACATGTATCAGAGACTATATTCATGTCGAAGACTTGGCAAGTGCACACCTATCAGCACTAGAATACCTACAAAATGGCGGCAACTCGGATGTTTTCAACTGTGGCTACGGCAGAGGCTTTTCCGTAAAAGAAGTAATAGATACGATGAAAAAAGTATCAGGTGTTAATTTTACCGTAGAAAAAGCTCAGAGACGAGACGGCGATGCCGCAAAATTAATTTCATCAAACGAAAAGATTCTAAAAACACTCAACTGGAAAATCAAATACGATAACTTAGAACTAATATGCAAAACTGCCCTAGACTGGGAGAAAAAACTAAAAGAGGGGCTAGCGTGAATCAGCCGATAAAAAATTTTTCACTTTGGGTCGACTTCATAGAGAGGGATTTTCTGGATAGTAAATTTATCGAGTTGATAAATGAAGGGGAAATAAACGGCGCAACATCAAATCCTGCAATTTTTAAAAATGCCTTTGTTTCATCAAATGCTTATAAGGACGAGCTAGCGCTACTTAAAACACAAAACCTCAGCGCTAAACAAATATACGAAAAGCTAGCTATCAATGACATAAAAAAGGCGGCAAAAATATTAAGACCGTTATACGATGCTATGAATGATGGATTTGTAAGCTTGGAGATAGACCCAATGCTAGCAAACAATATCGAAGCTAGTATTGCGGAGGGTATCAGGCTTTTTGAAGAAATCAATGAGCCAAACGTAATGATTAAAGTTCCCGCAACTAGCTCAGGATACATTGTTGCAGAGGATCTTCTAAGACGAAATATAAACGTAAACGTAACACTAGTTTTCTCGGAAGAGCAAGCAAAAAATATCTGCGAATCGATAAAAAAAGCCGATGCGAAAAGTGCAAAATGTGTTATCTCGGTATTTGTAAGCAGGTTTGACAGACTTCTAAACGATAAACTCTCAAACGAACAAAAGAATACGGTTGGTATATATAATGCCGCAAAAATATACAATTTAATAGAAAATTTGAAACCAAAAAATACAAAAACTCTTTTTGCAAGTACCGGAGTCAAGGGCAACGATATTCCGGCAGAGTACTATATAACAGAATTACTAGCGCCAAATAGCGTCAATACGGCTCCAATCGATACAATAGAAGCATACAAACACAGCTTATTGCCTAAAATTCCAAAACTTCCGCTTTCAGAGGCGCAGATTGAAAGTTTCTTTGAGGAGCTATCCAAAAAAGGAATAGATATAAAAGAAACCTCCAATTATTTGCTCAATGACGGTTTGAAACAGTTTGAAACAGCTTTTGATGAAATTATAGAAATTTGCAGATAAACTAAATCAATTTTTTTGTATTTGTGATATTATTGTGAGTCGTACATTATATGCTTGTTGTCAAATATAGGGAGAGGGATTGTCAATGGTTAGTAATGCTTTACTTAAAAAAGTTGCTGAGGATTTGAGTGTTCTTTGTGTCGAGGATAACGACGAACTAAGAAATGAACTACTAGAAACATTAGGATACTTCTTCAAAAAAGTAGAAGGAGCCTCAAACGGTCTTGAAGCTATCGAAAAAATAGGTAAAGAACCATTTGACGTAATAATTACAGATATAAAGATGCCACAAATGAACGGTATCGAATTTATTAAAAAAACGAAAAATAACAATACAAAGTCTCAATTTATAGTAATTTCAGCACATGGAAATGATAAAGATTTGTTTGAATTGCTTGAGCTTGGAGTATCAAAATTCATACCAAAGCCGCTATCTTCCCAAATCCTAAAACTAGCCCTATACGAAGTCTGCCGTAATCTATACGATTTTAATATATCTCAATACTATCTTGACATCCTAGAAAAAGCCAATCTTGAACTTACTTCAAAAGTAAATGAACTCGAAAAGACAAAAGCGATTTTGGAAGTTAAAATAGAACAAATCAATCAACTGCACTCACAAAAAATCGCATCAACAGAATCTAATAAATATGCAGTACCGACAAATATTGTCGTAGAGGATGATTTTGCACTATCGCCGGATGATATAGATGAAATTATCGAACTAGAAACAAATATGGACTCTAGCATATCTCTTGCAATCATAGGTAAGCATATGGATAGACAACAAATTAGGCTATTGGCAAAACAATTACAAAAATATGCCGTAATACTCAAAGGCTATATTCCTCTAGCAAATCTATCATCCGCTATAGAAAAACTAAGCGCTACGCTAGAGACAAATACCGACCGAGTCGAAAGTATGTTTGAGCGAATTATGCTTTATATGGAAAGCATCTCTTTTGTTCTGGTCAAATGGAGAGAAAATATCGTAAGCAGGCAGATGCATCTTCAGCACTTTGACGCCTCTCTCACTAGTGATATAGAGATGATTATTTCTATAATAGACGGCAAAAGCGTAAAAACAGAAGATATAGAACTATTCTAATGTTTTTCAGACTTGATATATTTGCCTCGCAAATAATCGAAAACATGACAAAACCGTGCTATGTTTGCGATATAAATGGTAAAGTAGTTTATGCCAACAAGTCGGCTTATACGGTTTTAGAATACCAGCAAAATGATTTTTTGACACGGAGCATTTTCCAGATAGAGCCTATAATCTCGTCCATATCTGAATGGCGACAGCTGGTACAAAAAATACTAAAAGAAGAGTCCTCAAGCACCAGAAGTATATGCGAGACAAAAAGCGGCAAATCATACAATGCAAAGGTTCTTTCTAGCATTGTAACTATTGATGAAAAGCAGTTTGTAGTAAGAATACTTGATTCTTTGGATAATATACTAGAGTTTGACCAAAAAGAATTTTTTGCTCTTTTTAATGCAGGACCTGTCATTGTTTTCAGATGGAGAAATGACGACTTATGGACCGTAGAGTATGTATCCAACAATGTAAAAGATATATTAGGTTACGAAGCCGTAGATTTCTATTCAAATGACAAACTATTTACAAATATAATTCATCCAAAAGAGCTGTCTCGTGTTGCCGAAGAAGTAGAGTCTTGCGCTAAGTCCAATGATGATCACCTAATTCACAAGCCGTATCGTCTTCGTACAAGTAACGGAAGGTATAAATGGTTTTATGATTTTAGTAAAATTATTAGAGATGAAAATAACAATATTACTCACTATTTAGGCTATATGATTGAGATTTCTACAGTAAAAACAGAGGAGTTCCAAGAGTTAAGCAAGCAAAAACAAAAGCTTGCACTGATGATGAATACGGCTCCGATAGCAATTTCTATCATCTCAAAAAACCTAACATACGAAGCCGCAAATAAATTTTTATTAGACTCTTTAAAAATAAAAGAAGAGGAGTTTATAGGAACAAAAGTCGGCACTTTAGATCAAAACCCAAATTTTGTAAATTTCATAAACGAAGTATTTGCAACGACTCAAAGCCTATATCAAAGAGAAATGGAGGTCTCTCCAGGCGGTATCAAAAGATGGTTTCACCTAGTAGGCGCTTTGATGCCAAACAAAGAAGAGGCAATAATAGTCGGTATTGACGTGACCGAGTCCAAGAAGAAAGATGAAATGCTTGTATTTCAATCAAGACAAGCCGCAATGGGGGAAATGATTGCCCATATCGCTCATCAATGGAGACATCCAATAGCTTCAATAGGTCAAATAGTCGAAAATATCTCTTTGGCGGCAGATGATAATAAACTTAGTGATAAATACCTAAATGAAAAACTAGAAAAAATAAATCATCAAATAGAATATATGTCTAGGACAATAGATGATTTTAAAAACTTTTTTAGTCCAAGCAGAAGTAAAACAGAATTTTGCGCCGCCAAAGAAGTGGCTAAGTCGATTTCACTGCTCCAAGCAATGTTGATAGATAAAAATATAAAACTAGAAACTGACATAGACGGACAAAATCGGTATTCAGTATACGGACACCCAAATGAATTCTCACAAGTCATTTTAAATATTATCCAAAATGCCAAAGATGCGTTGTTGCAAAATTTAACTTTTAATCCAATTATAAAAATTGCCATAAACAGGCAGGAGGAGAAGGTTATTATAAGAATAAAAGATAACGGAGGAGGAATAGCTACCGAAAACTTACCGAAAATATTCAACCCGTATTTTAGCACGAAAGACATGTCTATCGGTACTGGTATTGGACTTTATATGTCGAAAATAATTATAGAAAAACATATGGGAGGAACATTGGAAGCACACAACATCGAAGGCGGAGCCTGCTTCAAAATAGTATTAAATATATATAGAGACAATTTATGAGTCGTGTTTTTATTGTCACCCTGCTCTTGCAACTGCTTCTATACGGACAAGATATAACGGACGCAACTATCGCATCGATTAAAAATGCCGACCTTGACTATTTCAAAAAATGTAACAATATCCAAGAAATAGCAAATAGCAAAAATAAAAACGGAAAAAGTGCGCTAATGCTGGCTGTGTGGCAAAACAAAAAACAAATAGCGGAATTTCTTCTCCAAAACGGCGCTGATATAAATGCAAGGGATAAGGATGGAAAAAGTGCGCTAATGCTGGCTGTGTGGCAAGAAAATCTAGAAATAATAAAGCTTCTCATAAAATATAAAGCGGATACGACCATAAAGGAAAAAGACGGTTTACAAGCAGTGGACTTAGCACAACTAACAGGCAACGGTGAAATCATAGACTATCTGGAAAGTCTGAATAAAAAATAAGCTTTTAAATAAAACTAATCTTACTACTATAAACGAATACGAGGAAAGCAAAATGAACTTTAATAACTTGGACGATACAGCAAAACAACTATATCATGATAAACTACTCGAATGTGCCGACTCTTACGGCGGCGTAAACTTTTTTCTTCAACTTGTCGAAGCCCTCAGAGCCACAAAGCCACACCCGCTTATTGAAAAAAACTGTAATTTTTATTTCTCACTTGGCAGTATCAAGTGGAACAAAGTAATATTCAAAGATAAACTAACCTTACTCTTAACAGCTCGCTCAAGTGAGAGCAAAAATAATAATCTCCTGCCAAGCCCGAATGATAAAAGCTACAAAAGCGTAATGAACCTAATACGAACGTTGAAACCGATTAAGTTTGTAGTAAAACCGAAAAATATAAAAGATGGCGAAGGCTTTGCACTGCAACCTTTTGAAATAATAAACGATAATGTAACTCGCCTAAATCCACTTTTTGATGCTCTGTTTTTCAGTTCAATAGATACGGTTAGACAAATACTAACCTATAAATCAAAATAAGGCCGGACGGGAGTTTGAGATAAAGATGGTCAATTTTATATGACGTAGATGGTCAAATTATTATGACGTTTGACAGAGGGGCGTATCTTTGCTAAATAGCTTTGCATTACAAAATGAAGCTGACCCTCTTTGTCTAGTATCTGATTTTCTTTTGCCTCTTTTCGTTCGGTTATCGGGCATAATCCCTGCTTTGCCTTTGTCTGATATTCTTTGTTTTTCTCTCTAGCTTCTGCAAGTGATACTTTGGGGTAGTTACCTATTGATGATTTTTTGGGTGTACCGTCTATTGTGTAGCGTATCGTCCACACTTTTGTATTGATTGTTTTGATGTTGAGGTAAAGCCCGTTACCGTCTGCAAGTAGATAATCTTTGTCTTTTGGTTTGGCTTTGTCTATTTGAGTGTTGGTTAGCGGTGTGACCGTGCGTTTAGCCATAATTGCACCTCTTTTTTGTACATTATTTGAGATAAATTTGGCATAGAATAGCAAATGCACATTAAAATGTACATTAAGATTGTAGATTCTATTGATATTTTATAGGTTATATTGGACGATAAAAGAGGATTAAGGCTTTGTTTAGGGGATTTTATGGGTTTTATTGGATTGTTTTAGATTAAGAGGTGGCGGACAGGGAGGGATTATCCTCAAGAATTTTACGAAGCCCTATAAATAAAGGCTCCAAGGACTCGGCGGACAGAGAAAGTATCATAGTTTTTGCCTCAAAGTATCATAATAGTTTTGCTAATTAAAACAAATATATCCTCAATATAAGCTGTGCACCAACCTAAAAGACAATAGCAAAAAATTATACCGAGGGTTCGAATTCCATTTACGGATTAGAACCGTCTTAGAAATAAAGGTGCGGATCGCATTCACTTGACATATCATTATTAAATCATTACAATGTCAGTATGAATAAAATACAATTTAGTTGGGATCAGACAAAAGCATCTTCAAATATTCAAAAGCATGGAGTATCATTTGAAGAGGCAAGGACTGTATTTGACGATGACAATGCAAGACTCATGACCGATCCAGACCATTCTGAAGATGAGGAGAGATTTATTTTGCTTGGCATGAGCTACACCTTAAAGGTATTGACGGTTGTTCACTGCTATAGAGATAAGGAAAATGCTATCAGAATAATATCTGCCAGAAAGTCAACCAAAAAAGAGGAAAAACAATACAAGGAGTTTTTATTATGAGAAAAGAATACGACTTTAGCAATTCTATTAAAAATCCATACGCCAAGAAGCTAAAAAAACAAATATCTCTAAATATTGAGACTGATACTATTGATTATTTTAAATCTCTAGCTGTTAAAACAGGGATGCCATATCAAACACTTATGAACTCATTTTTGACCGATTGTGCGATTAGGCATGTTGAACCACAAATAAGATGGTAAAAGCTTGTAAAGTCAAGATTGTTAAATATTTCAGCTTAACCAGTAGTGTTGTAACTTAATGCAATTTGAAGCGTATTTTACAGATGTTTTACGAGCTATAAATATCTCAAAGATACTCATTGAGTTCTGAAAAATCTCTCGATGGCTATATTGCGCTAATTAAAACAAATATCTCCTAAAAATTACAGCAACAAAAAACTATACCGAGGGTTCGAATCCATATTTCGATTACAACCATATCAAAAAAAGATTTATCCATAATGGCAAGAACATATTTACAATATACTTAATATCAGATATAATTCATATAGAATAAAACTAAAGGATATAAAATGTTAAGTTATGGAATCTCCGATATTCAAAACAAACCCTCATTGATGAAAATTATGGATGTGGCAGAGATAGTTGACAGAAGAGCGCATACTACATTAGGTTATTTTATCTCCTCAAAATACGATCGTTTTATCATTCCTATAATTGAACAAATAAATAAAGATGAAAAAATTAGCAAGCTAAAATTACTCAAGAAACATCAAGACCTAGAGTTTGCAGAACTAGGAGTTGAAGATGGACTTTAATAGGTGTGATATTGTTACGGTAAACCTAAATCCCAAAAAAGGTAACGAAGTTGGAAAAATTAGACCAGCTGTTGTTATTTCAGGGGATGATGAAAACTCAATTTTAGACACAGTCATACTTATGCCACTTTCAACAGATCTGATAGATGATATGTTTCCGTACAGAGTTAGAATTCCAAAAAGAGACAATCTAAAAAGTGACTCAGACATACTCATAAATCAGATCAGGACAATTTCCAAAAAGAGAGTTGGGGAAAAGATTGGAAAGCTGAGCGATAGTGAGTATGACATGGTTATTAAATCTCTATGTAAAAATTTTAGCTAGGACACCAGAATATTTTGCGAGCTAAACTTGAAAAGGTAGGACATCCAATCGGGGCAACGGAGCAAACAATATGCTTATAGCCTCACAGGGAGTGTTAGAAATTTCGTGTCAATAACGACAAGCAGATACCCTTGACTTTAATATACTATTTAATATATACTATAAAATATATATCCTATACAAAGGAGATCAAATGACTGCAACTGCCAAACTTTTTCAAAATGGTCAAAGCCAAGCCGTTAGACTCCCAAAAGAGTTTAGATTTAATGGTGAGAGTGAAGTGGATATTACAAGAGTTGGCGACTATGTCTTATTGTCTCCACATAAAACAAACAAGTGGACGGCGATGTTTGAAGCGGTAGAAGAATTTAGCGACGACTTTACGATGGTGATAGATAAACCAAAAGCAGAAAATAGAGAAGTGCTGTTTCAATGAGATATATGCTTGATACTAATATTTGCATCTATATCATAAACAACAAGCCAAAAACTGTCTTGGATAGATTCTTGGCTTTGGATTCCAACGATACCGTATATATCTCTTCCATAAGCGTAGCGGAACTTTTTTACGGACTAGAAAAAAGTACCAGCACCAAAAAAGAGCAAAACAAACTAGCCCTTATCAAGTTCTTATCACCTCTTGAGATAGCACACTATGACGAAAAGGCAGCCATAGAGTATGGAGCCTTACGAGCTAGGCTTGAAAAGATAGGACAACCAATCGGGGCAAATGATATGCTCATAGCCTCACATGCAAGAAGCCTTGATTGTACTATCGTGACAAACAACACAAAAGAGTTTGAGAGGATAAATGACCTAAAAATTCAAAACTGGGTTTGATTGGCTTCTTTAAAAAAAACAATAGCAGTTACGCACAAAAGATATACGATGCAAAAAACACATTAGTCTTATATATTAAGAACTAGGGATTCGAACCCTCGGTTTAAAATCACATCATAGGTATTATTCAAAACAGATACTTCCCAACACTCTTTCTATCAACCCCAGCCAACCTAGCCACATTCGCCTGTGTCGGCTTGATATTCTCAGCTTGGCACTTTGATAGAGCCAGCTCAATCTTGGCTCTAATCTGTTCAGTTCTTGCCAGCCTTGCATTAGCCATAGAGTTTTGCTTCTCTTCTTTTGTAAGAAGCGCATTTGTCCTTTGTGCTGATAGTCTTTGTCTCTCCTTGACAAGCTCTTCATATTCATCACGGCTGACATTATGAATTTTATCAAACCCCATAGCCCCAGCATTTTCACAGATAGAAAACGAG
>Ga0078972_1002367_pt1 | contig 62799 bp, 57 predicted proteins | sample YelNatPaOPGAMG01_FD_67568 | JGI IMG/M metagenome (GOLD analysis project Ga0078972, IMG submission 67568) | Hot spring thermophilic microbial communities from Obsidian Pool, Yellowstone National Park, USA - OP-RAMG-01 (SPADES assembly) (version 2) | ecosystem: Environmental > Aquatic > Thermal... | reverse complement strand
AGCCGTTTTCGCTGTTGCCCTTTTGGCGTGTGGATTTTCGGCGATGCTCCTTGTGAAGTCGCTGTATAGAAAAAAGTGAAATGGCCCGGCAATCGCATATGCACGCATTGAGTCCAAACCGCGGGTGAAAATGTTTAGCGAATTGTCAGAACTTCTCTCTGATTTCTATGGGGTGGATTTCCCGTAGGCCTTAAACCCGGGCATCGACTTGAAAAGCCGTCAAACTTCCCCGGATACTTTAACAGTGTTGGATGATCACACCAAGCTTACTAAATATAACTAAGACAAAATACTCCCATATTTCACAGGAAGAGGTTGCAGGTGATTTTAACATAACTGCAGTGACGCTCCGGAACGTCCTGAGAAGAATGCGCGAAAGGGGCATCATATTTTTCCATTCCTCCAAGACGGGATTGCAAAATTTTTGTGTTCAAGAACCAAGAATCATTTCGTGAGGCAGAACAATGCCAATTGATTTGAAGAAAATTGTGTTGGTCGCTGTTACTTGATCCCAGCTGCTATTGCAATAGCCGGGTGTGCGCCGCATGTTCGAGGCCAAGCCACATACAGAGTCCGACATGGGCTTTGAGACGATCTCAAAGGGCATGAACCCAATTGTTCAATAGCCTGGGCCGTTTTCTTGAAAGTATTATGCCAATTTACCGTAAAAAAATGGTGGCATTGTGGTAGAAATTGTTAAAATCGACAGATCCGGTAGGGTCGTCGTCCCAAAGAGCATCCGCAGGGAGCTGGGGATGGAAAAGGGGGGCCAGTTTCTCGTGAGTGCAATGGGAAGGGTCTGCTTTGAGGGGTTGGAAGGCGTAGGCCCGAACCCAATTGGGTTCAATAACCGTCACGCCCGCCTTATTGACGGAGCTCGGACAAAGTTGTTGGTCTAAGCACGGAACTAGAAGCACAGTTGGTAAATTTGGCGTGAGGTCTTCGAAATGTTTATAAAGTAATACAGTATTACTTTACTTGTGATGCGATGAAGCTCGTATCCGTGACGAAGAAGGGGCAAGTTACAATCCCCGAAGAGGTCAGAAAAAAACTCGGCATTGAAACCGGGACAAAACTCATGGTTGAAAGTGTGGGCAAAGAGCTGGCTCTCCTGAAAAAAGTCGAGATAGTAGATTCTCTGGAAGAGCTACAGAGATACTGCAGGCAACTGGCGAGGAAGAAAGGACTGACTATGGAAGACATTGAGGAGGAAATCGAAAAGGTGCGAGCGGAGATCTGGAAGGAAAGATATGAAAAAAGTCATCGTTGATTCCAACATAATTTTTTCTGGGCTTCTCTACTCCGGGAAACCTTCTGAGGTACTCAGCCTATTGAGGGGACGAGGATTTAGACTTCTCGTTCCAGCGGATGAACTAGATGAAATTCGCACAGTTTTCAAAAGAAAAGTTTCATATAAGGGGTACTTGTTGGAGGGTTTTCTGGGGATGACAAAAGCAAAGATAATTCCGACCAAAAAATATCGCGGGCTCATTCCCACTGCAGCAGGGTTGATTGAGGATAAGAAAGATGCACCGATATTGGCCTGCGCACTTGCTGTTAAACCTGACTATTTCGTCACGGGGGACAAAGACTTTCTAACGAGAGATATCCGAGAAAAAGTTAACACCCTTTCTCCAAGCGAATTTTTGAGAAGATGCAGAGAAGAACGGTCGAAGCAGTGAGACCCGAACCAATTTGGGTACAAATAACGTTCGGCCCGCTTTTGTGAAAGTTTTTGCCCTCCCTGTTTGGGAAGCGTGGTGCCAGTAATTGAGTTGGCAGCTTTCGCTTCACGTGTTCCTGAAAATGGGGAAAAGGGAAGTCAGTTTCCCATGGTGGCGGAAGGGTTGGCCGTTTTCCGAGGCACCAAGTTGCAGACTGCTAACTGTTTTGGAACAGCCTAATCGCTGAGTATCGCTTTCTCCAGATCTTCTTTTCTGGGGATTTCTCTGGCAAACATCACTTTTCCGTTGACCACCACAGCCGGCAGCATCCCGGCCTTGGAGACGTAGGTCATGCCGGGGGAATATATCTCGCCCGGGTTCTGATCCTCTCCAGCGCCCCTCAGCCAGACCAGGAATTTTGTCTCCTGAGACCTTGAGACAACTTCCCTGACCAGTGAGATGAGTTCCCTGCACTTGGAGGTTGGTGGGTTGGCGACGTAAACCTCGACCAGTTTTTCCCCCAACATGCTGAAGTGGGGCTCCTTCCCTCTTTCATTCCACTCCGGCGTGGTGTACTTTCTCCGGTGGAGCTTCGCCATCAGAGCCTTCTCCTTTTCCAGAAGGGAACCGGGGTTCAACTTCACCCCCAGCCTCCTCTCAAACCCCCTCATGATGGCAGCCTTGGCGGTTTCCGGTTCTATCCCCCCGCCAGTTTCTTGGGCGACTGAGGTTAGCTTTTCCCTGGTGATCATGACCCGCGAGGCGATTTCCAGCTTAGTGTCAATGAAGATGCACCCCCGGAAGAGCAGGAAATTCTCCGTTAGCCAGTAGGGAAATCCAAAGGAAAGCTTGCCGGTTTCAGAGTAAACTCCCTTGGGGTCGGCGCGTGTTTCCAGGCCAAGCTCTTTCAGCCCTTCCCCCACCCCTTCAAAGATGGCCTGGTACTCGGACAGCACCGGTTTGTATTCGGGGCCGCCTTTTTTGAAAAGTTCTTCGGGGCCGGTGATGGCGAAGTTGATCGTTCCGGGGTCCGAGTATACGGCCTTGTTTTCCACCGAGTTTACCCGCAGGGCCTTTAATCCCAGCTCCTTCAGGGCTGAGACGTTGGCCCAGTCCTCCAGCTCTCCTGAAAAGAACACCGAGCCGTGTCCCCGGTAAACGTGCAGCGTGTCCGGGGCGATGCCGGCGTAGCGGCTTCTCAGCGTGGTCTCGTCCACGGCCAGGGCAAGGGCATCATCTTCCAGGTTTAGTTCCAGAAGCCGCATGTTTACCCACCTTTCTCAGCCCCATAGTAGGGGCAGCGCTCTCGGAGACATTCCCTGTTTCTTTTTATAAATAAACAGGGCTTCGGGAAGTCGGAGCGGGGTAGATTCACGCCCAGATGCTGGCGGAATATTTCCGCACCTACCAGAACCGAGATGAAGGCGCTGGCCTTGCAGCACCTTGGTCCACCCAGCGAGGCTATCCGCCCAAGGGACTCTGAGACCGCCCTGAGCGCCGCCGACCTTTCTGCATCCGAAGTGTAGGTGGCGTTGGTAAAAACACTCACGGCGGTTCCGGCTCCGGCCGCCGCACCGCAGACGCCAGTTGAGCCGCAGGAGCCGTAGCCAAATTTTTCCAACCTTTTGATCGCCCTCTCAATTGCGGAGCGCTTGTTGAATTCCTTACCTGAGGCGGTGAGGACATTTCCGGCCGCGGCCAGCAGGGAGCAGGCAACCAGCGCGTGGTGTTCGATCCCGAAGAGATTTACCGACGGATGTTTCATCAGTAGCAGGGCTATTTTCACGGGGTCCCTCTCGGTGGTGTTTTCACAGGTTTTTTTAATCAGGTCGAGCGGTTGGGCGGTTCGGCATTCCTCGCAAATGTAGTGGCCCTCGGGACAGATGTAGTCGGCCTTTTCCTTTTTCCCGCAGTAGACGCAGATTCCCTGAGCGTTGGTCTCGCTCAGTTCCCGGCCACAGATGACACAGGTTAGTTTTAACATGGTTTCAGCAACTCTTGAATTTCAAAATTATTTAAACTATCCCAAATGAAGTCTCCCGCGGTGGTTTCACCGGGCAAAGAAGCTTCCATATTTTCCCCGCTGTCTTGGGCGCCGTTTATCACAACGCATAACTTTAAAATATTGTTCTGGCTAAGGACGGATGGTGTTCCGATGGTTGACCTTTATGGGAGGGATTTTATCACTACCCAGGAGTGGAGCGTTGATGAGCTCAGGCATGCCATTGACCTCGCGAGAAGGCTGAGGTCGATTGTCAAGAGGGGTGATCGGCCGCCCCGGATTTTGGACCGCAAGAACTTCTTCATGCTGTTTTATGCCCCGTCCACGCGCACGCGGGGGGCGTTCGAGGCGGCGACCTCGATACTTGGCGGACATCCGGCCTTCATCGATGTCTCGACGACGAGAATGGAGGAAGCGGTGAAGGACATGGCCAGGATGTACGATTCCTACGCGGACGGAATCGGCGTCAGGATTCTTGACAAGTACATCGACTTCGTCTATGGTGCCGGGTTGAAGGTCGTCCGGGAATTCGCCAGGGCTGCGAAGGTTCCGGTGATCAACATGGCCGACTGCACCTTTCACCCCACCCAGGGTCTGGGGGACATAATGACGATTGAGGAAAAGCTGGGAAAACTGGAGGGCAAAAAATACACCATCACCTGGGCCTACTCCAGCAAGCCGCGGGGCAGGTGCAGCATTCAGGAGGAGGTCCTGATTGCCACGAGGTTCGGTATGGATGTCACCCTCTCCTATCCCGAGGGCTTTGACATAGATCCCAAGATAGTTGACTGGGCCAAGCAGAACGCCAAGGAGAGTGGGGGAAGCTTTGAGATCTGTCATGATTTTGAGGAGGGACTCCGGGGCGCCAACGTTGTCTTTCCCAGGAGCTGGGGCACGGCGGAATTCCTCCGGGTCGGTGCGAGCAAATTCGGCGTGGAGAATGAAATTGCCATTTACAACAGATTCCGGGACTGGCGGCTGGATCAGTGGCACGTTGACGACCTGATGGGCAGGCCGGCGATCGTGACCCACGTCTTGCCGGTGATGCGCGGGGAGGAGGCCACCGATGCCGTGATGGATGGCCCGAACTCGGTGATCTACGAGCAGGCCGACGACAACTTTTATGCCAAGATGGCCACCTTGGCCCTGACGATGGCGAAAGAAGTTCCGCTGTGAGCCGGGGACTAAACCATTATTTCACCGACCACCGGGATCTCGCGGCCACACCTGGGACAACTTTTGTTTTTCAGCCTTGATTCCAGCAGTTCCAGGCCGAAGCGCTTGAGGAGCAGTTCCCCGCAGTCGGGACAGTAGGTGCTCTCATACCGGTGGCCCGGGACGTTGCCGATGTAGACGAAATTGATTCCCTCGGAAACTGCGATCTCGTGGGCTCTCTCGAGGGTGGAGACGGGCGTTGGCGGTGCCCGGAACTCATGGGCCGGGTAGTAGGCGGTGAAGTGAAGCGGCGTTTCCTCTCCCGCCTCCTGCAGGTGGCGCCGCGCCAGCTCCCGCAGCTGCTCCTCGCGATCGTTTACCCCGGGGATGACCAAGTTAACCACCTCAACGTGAATTCCGAGTTTTCTGGCCTCGCGCACGTTTCTCCAGACCCGCTCCACCTCGGCGCCGCAGTATCTCCGCACAGCTTCGGCGTCCCCCTTGACATCGATGTTGATGGCGTCGAGGCCCGCCTCCCGCAGCATGCGCAGAGCCTTGGTGGTCATGTAGCCGTTGCTGACGAAAGTGTTGTAAAGGCCCTGCGCGCGGGCGATCTTGAAGACGTCGAGCGAGTACTCGAACATCAAAGTGGGTTCATTGAAGGAGATGGATGTTCCCTGGCAGTTTTCCCTCAGAGTCAGTTTCACGAGATCTTCCGGGCTGAGGTAATTTGCTGCGGTTAATTTTGCAGGCGCTTTTGAGATGGACCAGTTTTGGCACCACGGACATTCCATGTTACAGCTCCAGCTGCCCACGGTCAGGGCCACGCTGCCGGGCCAGAAGTGGTAAAAGGGCTTCTTCTCGATGGGATTTGGGGAAATTGAGGAAATGTTGCCGTAGACCAATGTGTAAAGTTTTCCTTCAATGTTTTTTCTCGTCCGGCAAAAACCAGTCTGGCCCGGCGGAATCACGCAGCGCCTCTCGCAGAGGCCGCATCTAACCCGCCCCTCGTCCAGTTTCTCGGAGAGCAGGGCTTCCCTGATCCACGGCCGGTTCTGGTTTGGTCTAATGCTCATCATTTTAGACTTCGGTTTCTGGCTTAAGTCAGTGTGTTTGGTCAGCGGGTGGTGGTCTTATTAAACAAAGTTTTTGAGCCGTGGGCTGCTTCATTTGTTATAAATATAACAAATGTCCTTGATGTCGGCGTTTATCCTAAATACAAAAGGCCAAATAGGAGGGCGTTTGTTATAAATATAACAAATGCCGAGTTTCAACAGCGAGCCCATGAAAATAAGGAAAGTTGCGGGACTCGTTTGTTATAAATATAACAATGGTTCAAGAGGTCGTTTGTTATAAATATAACAATTAAGCTCCAAGAAAAACCACACTTTGGGAAAAATTAACGCCGCCCGGCAGCCTACCTGATGTAGTCCAGCCAAGCCCTGTATTTGGGTTCCTTTCCCCGGACGGCGTTGAAGTAGATGCGCTGGAGCCGCTCAGTGATCGGTCCCCTTTTCCCGTCACCTATGCGCTTTCCATCAACTTCCCGGATGGGCGTGACCTCGGCAGCCGTTCCGGTGAAGAAGGCCTCATCGGCCGAGTAGAGATCTTCCGGCGAGACATCCCGTTCCTCGACCGCGATTCCTTCCTCCTGAGCTATCTTTATCACCGAGTCCCGGGTGATGCCAGAGAGGGCCCCCGAGGAAACGGGCGGGGTGATGAGTCTGCCACCCTTGACCAGGAAGACATTTTCTCCCGGCCCCTCGGCGATGTTGCCGTCCAAGTTGAGTAAAATCGCCTCATCGTAGCCCGATTCCAGGGCATCAACCTTGGCCAGTATCGAGTTGGCATAGTTCGCCACCACCTTGGCCTGCGGCGGCAGAATGAGAGGGTGGATCCTCCGCCACCTTGATATCTTGACCCGGACACCGTTCCGGAGCCCCTCCTCTCCGAGGTAGGTCCCCCAGGGCCACACCGCTATTGCCACGTCCACCTTGGCCCCCTCCGGGTTCAGCCCCATGACGCCGTAACCGTAAAAGGCGATGGGTCGGATGTAGCACTCTTTGATGCGATTGGCCTTTATCGTCTCCTTGGTGGCCCGCGCTATTCTATCACCGGAATAGGGGAGTTTCATCCCGACCAGCTCGGCCGAGTTCTCCAGCCTGCGGATGTGGTCCTTGAGCCTGAACACGGCCGGCCCCTTTTCTGTCAGGTAGCAGCGCATGCCCTCGAAGACCCCCATGCCGTAGTGGAGGGTGTGCGTCAGCACGTGGATTTTGGCCCTTGCCCAGGGGACAAGCTTGCCATTCATCCAGATGTATTTTGTCGGCGTCAGTGACATTTGATCCAAAATTACCATTACTTTTCCACTTTTATAATAATGATGAATTTCTTAACTTTCGTTTGCCGTTGTTTAACCTGGGTCCTAGACCATCGCGCACATTTTCCTGAAGCGGTTATGAAAATCCTGCCTGGCCGGCGAAGAGGCCTGCCAGCGGCGCTACCAGGACGTTTTACCTTTTTCTTACCAGCGACTTTGCCAGAAGTATTACTGAAACACCCAGCGCGAAAAGGGCAACAGAGAATAAGATTTCCCCTGAATGATCCTCAGCTGGAGGGGTCAGCCCTGGGGCGAGCGGCGAGAAGTTGGTACCCCCAGCGGGAGTCGTGCTCTGCTCTGGAGCGAGTGAGAAGTAGGCCGCGATGTTCCTGTCAGAATCCATCACCACAGTTATCTCCTCAGCATAGCCGGAAGCATCACCTCCCCATCCTGAGAAGATATAACCGGGCGAGGGGAGTGCTCTGAGCGTGACAAGGCTCCCTTTCATGTAGAAACCGGATCCGGGAATCACGGAGCCACCTGCGGGCGGGCTGATGGAGATGTTAAGCTGGCAAAGCAGCAGGGGTCTTCCGGTCACCGCAAACCAAGAAAAGCCATCCACCGTGAACTCGTAGGTTCTTTCGCCCACCCTCTGCGTTGGGAGCGCTTTCCAACTTCCCCCGCTCCAGTGGTAAACGACCACGGAATCAGGATCGAGATTTTCAAGTGATTCCGGGGAGAGGGTGATCCTGACCCCGGCGCTGACCAAGTCGCTGGAGCTTATCTCTAGGTATGTTATCACTTTTTCCTCTAGGGGCAACACCCCTGTGGGGGCCTCGCCGCTCACGGTTACGATTACGGCCGGCGCCTCTTGGGTGGAATCCCCTGTTAAAGATATAGACGTGACATTGGGGTTAGAGGGTACCTCGGGCGAAAAGTTAACAATCCTCCTCAAGATGGTGAAGTAGCCCGCGGCCCAGAATGGCTCCTCCAGCCCTGCCGAGGAGGCTTTGACCCTCCAGTAGTACTTCCCGGATGTAAGGCTTGAAGTGGTGTAGCTCTCCCCCGTGAGCCCGTACAAACTTACAACCGGCGAGGAGAAGTCGCTGCTGTCGTCTATCTCTAGGGCGTAACTTCCCATGACGCTTCTGGACCACCTCAGCGAGATGACCCTCTCCTTGAAAACCGTGCCATTATCAGGCCCAATTATCTTGGTGAAGGCAAGGGGATATCTATCATAAATGCTTCCCGTGATCAGGCGCTGGTTCTCGAAGATTCCATCGTTGTTTGTATCGACTAGCCCGTTCCCCCACTGCCAGTCTCCCCACCAGTTGCCCTCGCTACCGTTGTCCCAGGCGTTCGCTGGACTGGAATAATCGTATGCGTTTGTGGCGTTGCCGTAGATGAGATTGTGATAGATGGTGCAGTTGTTGGTTGGGTAGTCGATGTCGATGCCCTTCCCTGCGTTGCCCCCAACGGTGTTGTTTGTAATAGTGTTGTTGTCGGAGCGGTAAAGATAGATGCCGTTAGATAAATTGTTCTCCACGGTGTTTCCTGAGAGGATGTTGTGGGGGGAGGTGTTAAGGCTGATACCATCTGCTCCATCGTTCTTCACCGTGTTTCCTGAAAGGGTATTATTGGAGTTGGACGCTAGGTAAATGCCTCGAAACGAGTTGTTCTCCACAATGTTTCCCGAGAGGATGGTGTAGGAGGAGGACTGGTAAATGAAGATACCGTACCCGGAGTTGTTCCTCACGGTGTTGTTGGATATGGTAGAGTAGCTAGACCAGACGATATAGAGGCCGCCATAGCCCGTGCCATTCAGGTTGTTGTTCCCCACCGTGTTTCCCGAGATGGTGTTGTTGTTGGAGGAGCTACTTAACTTGATGCCGTCAGATTTGTTGTTCCTCACCACGTTGCCGGAGATGGTGTTGCTGGTGGAAGACTGGAGATTGATGCCAAAATAGTTGTTGTTTATCACCGTGTTGTTAGAGATATTGGAGTTGGAAGAGTTGGAGAGGGAATACCGTTCGGATTGTTCCCCACGGTGTTGTTTGAAATGGTGTTACTTGAGGAGCTGTTGAGGACAATGCCTGTGCCTGTGGTGGTGCAGTTCTCCACGATGTTGCCGGAGAGGGTGTTGCTGGTCGAAGATGCCAGCCAAAAGCCGTATTTGTTGTTCCCCAACGTGTTGTTCAGAAAGGTGTTGTTGTGAGAGTAGCCGAGGGTAATGCCGTAGTAGGCGTACCCCACCGTGCTGTTTAAAACGGTGTTGGCGTTGGAGAAAATGAGAAAGATGCCGTTCCCGTTGTTCATGGAAACGACATTCTCGATTTTGCCGTTCCACACGTTTTCAAAATAGATCCCATTGTAAGTCGGGTATCCGTTTTCGACCACAACGTTCCTTATGACAAAGTAGCTTCTCGTGTTCTTGATGTAAATCCCGTGGTTCGAGGAGGCGGAAATCACCCAGTTCTCGATGATGTACGGATCATTATCGGTACCGCTCCCGCCAACCACCCCGTTCGCCGAGGTGAAGTTGTTGTCACCATCGATGAGGATGGGATTGCTGCTGTTGAGGCTCGCGCTGCAAACAGACCCCACCAGCGACGGTGCAGGAGATGAAAACAGCGCTATGCAAAGCGCAGCCACAAGCGCGAGCAAAAATTTTCTATGAACCATTTAAATCATTTTTTAAAAAAAAATAAAACTGTTTAAATTTGTCGTCCGTTTTTCGTAATCTCCATACCTTTGGGCGATCTTATAGCGGAAGAGAAACCAGACCTTGCGCCAGCTTTTGGCCAACTAGGCGCGCCGGATGAGGGTAATCTGTTTGCCCGTCGAAGAGCGCTTGAAGCAGCCAGCCCGCTAGACTCGGAATATTTGCGGAAATATGCTCCTTGAGAAGTAATCTTAATTTTATTTCCTTTTTTCAGAAGTGTTCCCACCAGCCCGGCCAATCCAAGAAAGTGACCAACCGGTGAAGCCATCCCTCAAAAAATCACGCAGAACCGTTGGGCAACGTTTATATAGTGGCAAATTAAAGAAGCAAGGTTACCCCATGAAATCTTCACTCCTCGTTGGCGTTTTAGCTATGTGTGTCATTGTAGCCGGTGTCGGGCTGTTTTTTGTTTTCAATAACTCCAGCGGACAGGTCACCTTGACCTCCACCGGGCCAGGATCTACCACCACAAGCCCCCCTCCATCGACCACCACCCCTCCGAGCGGCAGCACGACAACCACGACCAGCGCTCCCCAGCCCGAGGTTGAGCTGGCCCAGTTGACGATCATTCTCCATACTCCATCAAATTCACCCGTCGATGAAACAGTATCGATGTTTGTCGGAGAGCTGTTTTTTGAGTCTGGACGCGAGGCTCAGATGACCAGGACAGCGACCCACACCTGGCAGGTGAAGTTAGAGGCGCCGGTGGGTTCCGTGTTGCGTTATCGATACAGCCGAGAGGGAAATTGGGACAAGGAGGAGGAATATGCCTACCAAGGCAGCATCGGTTTCAGTTACCGGGAGCTGGTTGTGGTCGGCAGCATGAAAGTGGAGGAGAGCATAGCCAAATGGGAGGATCTTCCCCTGCCCCCTGACTCAACGGGTGATCTTCACGGCAAGGTGACCGACTCCGCAGGCAAACCAGTTTCAGGGTTAATAGTTTCAGCCGGGCCTTATCGAACAACCACGGGCGCTGATGGTTCATACAGAATATACGGTGTCCCCGCTGGCTCCTGTCCGGTATCCGTCAGGGCGCCAAACGGAGAGTACCATTCCCAGCTTGCTCAGATAACGATAGCTCCCAATGGAACCACAGCTCGTGACTTTACCGTCACCCCGGCCAAAATGGTAAAAATAACCTTTGAAGTGGTGGTTCCGCATGACCATCCAGAAGGTGCCATACCCCGGATATTGGGGGATACCTATCATTTGGGGATGTATCCCTATTTTGGAGGTACTGCGATCGACACTTCACGGGTGATAGACATGAAACCCGATCCAGAGGAAGAAAGGCTCTGGACATACACCACCACCATCGGCGAAGGAACCTATGTTAAATATTACTACACCCTGGGCGACCACAGCATAAATCGCGAACGGGGCAGAAACGGTGAGTACTTACTTCGGGGTCTTTTGGTCAAAGAGGAAACCACAACTGAAGACGAGGTCTGGTCCTGGAGAGCCGGTTATCAGGTGCCGCTGAAACTGATGGTCCAGTCTCCGACCGAGGATACCGTCTATTTCACCACCGATGGTTGGGGTGGCTATGAGCCAATAAGAATGTGGCACGATGGCGGAAACGAGTGGACCTACGTCTATTACGTTGAGCCGGGAAAAGTTTCTTACCGATATCTGCGCAACGGAGACCCGGAGATAGGGGTGGAGAAGCTGGACCCTGACACCCCGGAGACCTATCGCCAGGTCAATGTCAGTTCAGGCGGCAAAACGCAGAATGACACGATAACGCGGTGGCGCCATCAGCTCCGGGAATCGCTCCCTGCTTCCATTTCCCTTCACGAAACACCGGCGGTGGAGAGGAGGATCAGTGGAAAGCCGTTTCAGTCTGGTATTGAACTTATTGACTATTGGAGATCCTCGTGGCTGCCGCTGGTGGAGCCGACGGTAAAGAGAATTTCAGATCACAACGCCAGTTGGGTTCAACTGCCCTCGCTATCGGGAATAGTCAGCGCAGATCCGCCAATAGTGGAAATGGGTTGGAACTCATTTACTGAAGAGGAACTCGTGTACCTCATAAGGACCATTCACGATCGCGGCCTTAAGGTTGCTCTGCGGGCATATCCCTACCCAATTGAGCTTCCCTTCACCGGATTTGAACGCCACAACACTAATGAATGGTATGACGCCTTCTATGCCGAGGTCCGGGCGATTTACCTGTACCATGCGAAAATAGCGGCGCAAGAGGGCGTTGAGATGCTCATTCTAGCCAACTTCCCCTGGCAGGACGCGGATAACCCAGTTTCGGCAGCTTACCTCAACCAGAAGTGGAAGGACATAATAGCAGAGGTCCGTACAGTTTACGCCGGCCTGATCACAGTCGATACCTACATCGGCCGGCCTGAGTTTGACTGGTATGGGGGGCTGGACTACATCGGTGACATCTGGTGGGAAAAAATAGCCGACACGCCATCTGCAAGCTACAGCTCGATGAAGTCCCGAGCCCAAGAGATACTTGAGACTAAGTATCAGCCAATATACCAGCGCTTTAACAAGCCGATTGTGTTCACAGAGGTGGCTTACTATTCGGCAGATGGGTCAGCGACGCAACAATTCGGGGTTTACTCCAGCGAGATCAGCGATTTCTTGCCGGAAACTGTCTCAGTGACCAGTGACTGGCAGGAGCAAGCAGATGCCTACGAGGCGGTTCTGCAGGCCATTGCTGAAAAACCCTGGGTGCAGGGGACCTACTCGTTTGGCTACTCCTTCATGGACCACGATTGCAAGGGCTACAGCATCCGGGCAAAAACGGCTGAAGAAGTGCTGAAGTTGATATACGCCCAGTTCAATGCTGCCGGTTAGCCGCTTCAGCTCGGCTGAACCCCCACGGCTTTACTGGACCACTTCTGAGAGAGCTTGGAGCATTTCCCTGATGTCCTCAAATGTGATATAGCCCATGTTGCCGATTCTGAAGGTGCTGTCCTTCAGTGATCCATAACCCTTGGCGAGCTCGAATCCCCTCTGCCTCATCCTCTTGTAGATCTCCAGGCCGCTCATCGATTTTGGCGCCCGGACGCAGGAGACGGTGGGGCTCTCGCAGCCCGGCTTGGGGAAGAGCGAGAGGCCGATGGCTTCGATCCCTTCCCTGATCATCTGGCTGCGCCGGCGATAAAGCTCCAGTCGCTTGGCCTTGCCGCCCTCCCTCTCGATGATCTCCAGTTCCTTGTTGAGCGCGGCTATCTGCGGCACCGGTGGGGTCATGTGGGTGCCCCACTCCTCCTGATATTTTTCGTAAAGTTTGAAGTCGAAGTACCAGCCCTTGTTTTTCGCCTTTTCAGATTTTTGAAGAGCCTCCTCGCTAACGCTGGCAACCGCCAGTCCGGGCGGGACGCCAAAGCATTTCTGAGAGCTGGTGAAGCAGACGTCTATCCCCCATTCATCAACTTTAATCTCTGCCCCACCCATTGCGCTCACAGCATCAACGAAAAGCAGTTTGCCGTGTTCCTTTACAATTTTGGCGAGTTCCGGCAGCGGGTTGATCACCCCGGTGCTGGTCTCGTTGTAGGTGATCGATACGGCCTCGATGTCAGGGAGCTGCGACAGCTTTTCCTCCAGCTCCTCAGGAGTGGTCGGGCTGCCCAGCTCCGTCTCCAGCCTCTCGACCTCCCGCCCATTTGATGTCCCGACTTCGGCGTAGCGCTTCCCGAATTCCCCGTTGATGCAACAGAGCATCTTCCTCTCCACGCAGTTTCTCACGGTGCCCTCCATCACCCCGGAACCAGAACTCGGGAACAGGAAGACCTGATTTTTTGTTTCAAGGAAGCGCTGCAGCCTTTCAACCGTCTGTCGGTGCAGCTCTTTGTACTCCTCGCTGCGGTGGCTGAACATCTGCCTCCCCATCTCAGCGAGAACCTCCGGCCGGCACGCCACCGGCCCCACGGTGAATAGCTTCATGACCATCCCTCTATGAAATCACCATTTTTCCTTATAAGTTTCAACTCCAGGTTTTCCTTTTTCAATTGGAGGCACCGTTGTTAACCGGATAAGACCTCTCTTCAGGAGCCGGGTGAATTCAGATCAGGATTGGTCGCCAGATTTCAGGTGGGTTTTTGAGTTGATTTCAGCGGTCGGGGTTTGGAGGGGCCCAATGAAAAAGGATGGGGTCTCCTGCTGTCGTGGTTTTTGGCGCCGCGATTAGATGATCGCTCCGCGCAAATAGGTGGGGGCCGCAGCCAGGACCTCCACCTCCAGTGATTTGCCCAGCAGGTTCTCCGCCGAATCAATCACAATTGGTTTGTAGGCAAAGTTCCTGCCGATCCAGGTCTGTGATTTTCTGCCCCTTTCGTCGATCAGACATTCGCCTTTCCAACCCACCCATCTTTCATTTCTTTCCAGCCAGATCTTCTTGCACAGATCGAACAGTTCTTTAGATCTTCTCTTGACGACATCCCCCGGCAGCTGCTTGAGCCTTGAAGCCTCAGCCCAGGGTCTGGCGCCAAACTTGGAAACGTTGGTGACATCCGGCTTGATCTTCTTGACCAGCTCCAGAGTTTGTTTGAAATCCGAGTAGCTCTCCCCAGGAAACCCAGTTATGATGTCTGTTGCCAAGGTTAGCTCCGGTATCCTTTTCCTGAATTCATCCACAATTTCCACGAAGTCCTTCACCCCATAGCCGCGCTTCATCAGCCCCAGGATTCTATCCGATCCCGACTGGAGCGGAAGGTGGATGAACTTGAAAATTTTTTGATTTTGGTAGACCTCTATTAACTCCTCCAGCATGTTCTTTGCATGCAGGGGGTTGATCATCCCGACGCGGACGAAAAAATCCCCGTTGATTTCACATACAGCCTTCAGCAGCTCCACCAGGTTTGTCCCGGCATCCAAGCCATAGCAGCCGTTGTCCAGGCTGGTGAGCCAGATTTCCCGGCAACCATCGGCCAAAGCCCTCTTGACCTCTTCGATTATTACTCCCAGTGGATAGCTGGAGAGCTTGCCCCGATATGGCTCATGGCAGTAACTGCATTGCTGCAGACAGCCGCGGGCGATGGGCACAATGCCGATCACCGGGTTCCTCCTGCACCGCGGTAAGTTGGGCCCGGGCCACCACTGATCCTCCAAGAAAACCGCTTTCTCCCCCTCAAGGGCAATTTTTGCGGCTTCAACTATCTTTCCAACGGAGCCGGGGGCTAAAAGGGAGGCGTTGGGGTTGAACAGCTCAATTAACTTCCTCTCGGTTTTCGGCATACATCCGGCAACGATCAAGGGCTTGTTGAGTCTCGTCATCATTTTGATCTTGTGAAGCATCTTGTTGAAAGTTGGAGATTTGACCACGCAGGTGAAAATTACATTCAGGTCAGAATTTTTCCAGCTGTCCACCAGCTCAAAGCCCGCTTGGACCAGCAGACCTGCAGCGGCTTCATAGTCGGCAACGTTTGAGCTGCAGCCGTGGACGGTTAAATATACCCGGTTCATTCCCGCCCACCACTCGGTTAGGATGTTAAGGTGGTGATGTTTTTTAATTGGTTGAGATTTCAAGTCAATTTTGATTTTTGCAAATATAATTGGCGGCGCGATGGGGTGCTGGTTATCCGAGCCCCGTGGAGCCAGCTGATTCTGCATAGATTGAGCTAGGCTGCCCGATCGGCTCACAAGCGGCCGCCGGAGAGTTATGCCTCCAGCGCGATTTATCAAAGATTTGCCCGAGTTCTCCCACCCAGCTCTGAAGCTTTGGATAAGAACTCCGCGTCATGGTAGATCCCTTCGGAAACCAGTTCATCCAATCTGGCATGTTCCTTTCCCTCTCCGCGGATGGCTGGGAAGCAGGCTAAGGGCGAAGAACAAGCCACTCCACCAAGCTCGAATCCGATCAAAGCCAGTGCACCGTGATGAAGACAGCCCCAGGTTTTTGTCTCCGACCCCCCATGCGATGGGGGCTCAAAGGCGGAGCAACTACGTGGTGTAACGGGAATTTATTTTCACGTAGTCGTAGGTCAGATCGCAGCCCCAGGCAGTGGCGCAGGCCTTGCCCATCGCCAGGTTGACGTGAATTTCAATCTCCCGGCTCCGCAGGATGTCTCTCGCCCTCTCCTGTGCCCGCTTCGAGGCAGGTTTTCCCTTTACCACCAGGTCCACCCTGCCCCTTTCACTGACGAGTTCAATGCTGATCTTTGCCGGATCGAAAACAGCACCGGAGTAGCCCAGGGCCGAGGCGATGCGGCCCCAGTTCGGGTCCCTGCCAAAGACAGCGGCTTTCACCAGATTGGACCCGGCCACAGCCCTGGCGGCCAGGCGGGCATCTTCTAGATTTCTCGCGTTTTTGATCAGGACCTCAATCAGATGGGTGGCCCCTTCCCCATCCTTGGCGATCATCCAGGCCAGTTCCGTCAGTACAAATTTGAGCCCCTCCCAGAATTCTTTATCCTTTCTTGCCAGGGTGATCTTGCGGTTTTTCGCCCGCCCGTTCGCCATCACGATGACCATGTCGCTGGTGCTCATGTCTCCGTCAATGTTGACCATGTTGAAGCTTTCATCAACGGCTGGCTGGAGTGCCGCTCTCAGCGCCTCCGGGGTTATCGCGACGTCGGTGGCGATGAACGCCAGCATGGTGGCCGTCTTCATCTTTGGGGCGATCATTCCGGCGCCCTTGGCGATGCCCCCGATGTTCACCGGTGTGCCATCTTCAAGCTCTATCTGGACCGCAATTTCCTTCGGCGTGGTGTCGGTTGTCATGATGGCCTTCGCCGCGTTGAGACTGGCCTCCCTGGAGTTGGAAAGTTCCTTTACAGCCGCGCGGATGCCGGCCTCCACTTTGCGCATGGGCAGGTAGGCCCCGATCAACCCCGTCGAGGCCACACCAACTTGATAGGGGCGCAGCTTGAGCAGCCTTGCTGTCAGCTGGGCCATCCGGCGGGCATCGCGGAGGCCGCGGGCCCCAGTAAAAACGTTGGAAATCCCCGAGTTGGCCACGATGGCCCCGAGCTTTCCCCTTTTGATGTTTTTGGAGGTTACAATTACCGGAGCCCCCTTGACCAAGTTGGTGGTGAAGGCCCCGGCGGCGGTTACCGGTCCATCCTCGCTGGCGATTAGCATGACATCCAGTCCGCGGCGCTTGATCCCAGCCCGGACCCCGGCCGCCAAAAAACCGGGAACTTCAGTGATGCCTCCTTCGAGGACGGTGGTCATGACAACACCAATGAAAAGGAAACATTTCCCCCTTAACTTTTTTGTGGCTCAGGTTCCGTTTTTCAGCCTCCCGTATCTCACCAGGGCAGAAAGAGAAAGGGCAGCCCTCGCGGGGGTTGGATAGGTCGGTATCTCATTTTCCTCGAACAGTTCCCTGATCTCAAGGGAGACCCGGCCACCGGGAAGACAGACGATCAGGGGCTTGTCGTTCTTGCCTTTGGTGTCAAGGACCATATCCACAAATGACTCCAGGTCAATAGAAGGTGTGTGCGGGATGCACACTAAGATTATCGAGTCCACAGACTCGTCCTCGATCACGGCGCCGAGGGCATCCTGAAATCTTTCGTTGTCGGCATCACCGCCTAGGTCCATGGGATTGCGAAGGGTGACGTGGGGCGGGAACTTCGCCGCAAGCCCGCTTAATGTTTTTTCCCTCAGGTCAGCAAGCTTCATTCCCTGTTTTTCGATTTCATCCGCGATCATGACACCTGCGCCGCCACCGTTGGTTATCACCGCCACCCTGTTTCCCCTTGCCTCGGGTTGGTAGGCCAGCGCCCTGGCAATGTCGAACATTTCCTCCCAGTCATAAACCCTGATCATGCCCGTTTGCTTCACCACAGCATTGAATATTTCATCGGAGCCCGATAGTGAGCCGGTGTGCGACAGGGCCGCTCTTGCTCCGGAGCCAGTTGCCCCCGATTTCAGCACAATGACCGGCTTGTTTTTGGTCACCTCCCGGGCCACCGAGGCGAACTTCCTGCCCTCCTTGATGCCCTCGAGATACATGGCGATGACCTTGGTTTCGCTGTCCCCTGCCAGAAACTCCAGAAGATCCGCCTCGTCGACGTCAGCGGCATTACCATAGCTGGCAAACTTGCTGATCCCTATTTTCTCCCCCGCCGCCCAGTCCAGAAAAGCGATCCCCGAGGCCCCGCTCTGGGAGATGAAAGCAATTTTACCCCTGGGTGGCCTTTTCAGCCGGTAGCGGGGTATAAAGAGGGTGTCGACCATGGTGGAGGAATCGAAGACCCCCATGCAGTTGGGCCCCATCAGCCTGATGTTGTACTTCCTTGAGATCATCACCAGTTCTTCCTCCATCTTGGCACCATCGCTTCCGCTCTCCTTGAAACCGCTGGAGATGATCACCGCGGCCTTGACCCCCTTCTCCCCACATTCCTCCAACACCTCCCCCACGATTTTTGCCGGGACGGCGATCACGGCCAGCTCCACTTCCTCGGGCACGGAGCTGAGGCTGGGATAACACTGGTGGGACAGGATTTCCCGAGCGTTGGGATTTATCAGAAAAATCTTTCCAGCAAAGCTTTCGATGAAATTTTTCGCGATTACATAGCCGATCTTTTTCTGTTTACCGCTGGCGCCGATCACCGCGACTGATCGGGGGTTGAAAAAGGGGGTGATCGTTTGAGATCTTTTAGCCACTTCCCTCTCCATCGCTTTCACCACTTGTTTTGTCGTAAAAAGGAGTACGGCCAAGGGTTTAAAGGTATTTTCAGGGCCGCAAGGCCGGGCCACGGAGACCTTCGGTTTCCTCGCAGCCGATCATGATGTTCATGTTTTGCACCGCTTGACCTGAGGCTCCCTTCACCAAGTTGTCAATTGCGGCCACGACAACAACGCGCTTGCCCTGGGCCTCCGGCTCCAGGCCGATATCGCAGTAATTGGACCCGACCACGTAGTTTATCTGGGGCAGCTCCTCCCTCACGCGCACGAAGGGCTCTCCCGCGTAGAACTCCCGATAGATTTCTAGCAGGGCAGATTTCTCCATCTGTTTTTTAAGGAAAACGTGGGCCGTGGAAAGGATGCCCCTGATCATCGGCAGGAGATGCGGGGTGAAATGGACGCCGACATTCTCGCCCGCAAGCTTGCTCAGTTCCTGGTTCATTTCGGGAACATGGCGGTGCGTGGTCGCAGCATAGGCAACCACGTTGGCGCCGGCGATGGGGTGATGGGTGGACTCGGTGAGGGTGGCACCGGCTCCAGATGTCCCCGTCTTGGCATCCACTATGATGTGGTCAAGGTCTATCAGCTTTTTTTTCACCAGCGGGGCAAGGCTGAGGATCGCCGCGGTGGGAAAACAGCCCGGGTTGGCCACCAGGCTGGCATGTTCTATCTGGGCACGGTAAAGCTCCGGGAGACCGTAGACCCCTTTCACGTTTGGGCTTTCGTGCTTCACGTAGTATTTTTCATAAACCTTCACGTCGTCAAAACGGTAATCGGCGCTTAGGTCAACGACTCTGGCGCCACCGCTCAAAAGCTCCGGGACAAACTTCATGGCCACCCCGTGGGGCGTGGCGATAAAGACGACTTCCGCCTCCCGGCCAATTTTTCTGTAATCGGGCTCTTCGATTATCATGTCGACTATGCCGCGGAGATGCGGGTGTATCTCGCTTACCGGCTTCCCCACGTTTTTCATACCATAAGCCCCGATGATGTTAACTTTGGAATGGTTTACCAGAAGCCTGAATAGTTCTGCACCCGTGTATCCCGCCGCACCGACGACAGCGACATCAGTGGTCATTGAACCCTCCCCTCCGCTTCTTTAAGCAATTTTTCCTCCGATCCCACCACGGCCCGCCTCCAGGCCCGCAACAGTTTCTGATGTGTTTTGATTTTTTGTTTTAAAGCAGTTAGCTGCCGTTTGATCGCCTTTGGTCCCGGCGCCCCGATTACATTCCTTGAGGCGATGCAGTTTTCAACATCCAGCGCTTTCTCAAACTCGCTCTGCTCCATGGTTATTTCCCTGCCGATGACCTCCCTCGATGCTTTTTTTAGATCCTCCAGGGTGAGCTCCTTCGCCGTCCTGTTGCCTTCAATGGCAAGGGAGATCATCCGCCCCACGATTGAATGGGCTTTCCGGAAAGGAAGTCCGGCATGCTTCACCAAGCTGGCCGCGAGTTCCGTGGCGATCGAAAAGCCCCGCTCGGCGCGCGCCAGCATCAGGTCTTTTTTGGGCTTCATGCCCATGATCAACTTTTCCATCACCTTTAGGCTGTTTATCGTTTCTTCAATCGAGTTCCACAGCATCGGCGTTAGTTCCTGAAGGTCCAGGTTGTAAGCCTGGGGCAGGGCCTTCAGCAGGCTCAGCCCTCCCGCCAAGTTTCCAATTGCCCGTGCCGCCTTGGCGCGGGCCATCTCAGCGATGACTGGATTTTTCTTCTGCGGCATTATGCTGCTGGTCGAGGCAAACTCATCTGGAATCTCTACCAGGGAAAACTCCACTGAGGACCAGATCGATATCTCCTCCGCCAGCCTGCTGAGGTTGACCATGATGATGGCGGCGGCGCCCATTGACTGAACAGCGAAATCCCGGGAGCTGACGGCATCCATCGTGTTTTCGTCAACGCGCCCGAAACCCAGCAGGCGGGCCACCCTCACCCTGTCGATGGGGAAGCTGGTGCCCGCAAAGGCGCAGGACCCCATGGGACAGGAGTTGGTCAGCTCATAGGCCTGTTCAACCCTTTCAATGTCACGGAGAAAAGCCGAGCAGTATGCCAGGAGATGATGGCCAAAGGTGGTAGGTTCCGCTATCTGGAGGTGCGTGTATCCCGGCATGATGGTGTCAACGTTTCTTTCCGCCTGCGCCAGCAAAGCTTTCACCAGTTTTAGCAGCTGTTCCTCCAGATCCAGCAGCTTCTGGCGCAGGGCGAGCTTGATGGCCGCGGAGACCTGATCGTTTCTGCTCTTTGCCGTGTGCAGCTTTCCGCCAATGTCCTCCCCGATCTCCCTTATCACGAACTCCTCCACCGCCATGTGAATGTCCTCCAGTTCCGGCCTCAGATCCAGTTTGGAAAGGCCGCCGCGGTAAAGGCCGAGCAACGCCCGCAGGATCGCCGAGGCCTCATCAGCTGAGATGATGCCCCGCTCGGCAAGCATTATGGCGTGGGCGATGTTGATCTGGACGACGGGATAGAAAATGGCAACATCATCCTTCAGCGATGAAATATATTCGCTCGCGGTCGGTTCCATAGGTCGTGTAAAGCGGCCCCGACGTAACAACCCAACACCCATTCCTATTTAATCCAGCCTGTTATAAGTGAGTTGCCGCCGGCTTGGTTTTCAACCCTCTCCCCTTTTCCTGGACCAAGCGATTCTCTGTTGCAAGCCGTAAATCTTGATAAAGGCTTCAGCGTCGGAGCCCGTCCATCCTGCAGCCTGAGCATAGCGCGCGATCCTTTCATTTATCAGGGAGTAAGGCGAGGTCACGCTTTCCTGCATGACGGCCATGTTCTGCAGCCTCATCGTGACCTCCCCGGTGACGACCTCCTGCGTGGAGTCAATGAATTTCTCAATGTCTCTCATGAGTGGCTCGTAAAAGAGCCCTCTGAAGGACAGGTCGGCGTAAATGTTACCCAGCAGATTTTTCACGTTGAGCTGGTGATGGGTCAAAACCAAATTTTCAAGTGCCCGGTGGGCCTCTATCAGCAGGAGTAATCCCGGGGCCTCGAATGCCTGGTAGCCCTTTATCCCAAAGGTTTCATCCTCGATGTACAGCCCCCTCCCGTATCCATGTGCCCCCGCCAGCAGGTTGAGCCTCTGCAGCAGCTCCACCCCATACATTTCCTTCCCGTTTACCGCGGTCGGCACGCCTTTCTCAAAGGATATCCTTATCGATTCTGGCTCCCTCTTGGTAATCCTTGTTAAAACCCAGGCATCATCGCTCGGCGCCCTATTTTCATCTATTTCGGAGCCTGAAATCGTTCTCCCAAAGATGTTCTCATTTATGGTGTACCGCTTGGTCTCACTTTTTACCTTGAAGCCCCTTCTCTCCAGGTATTCTATTTCCTGCTCCCTCCGCATGCCGAGTTCTCTCGTGGGAGCAAAGATCTTGAGCTCCGGCGCTAGGCTGTTAACCGTTACATCAATCCTGACCTGATCGTTGCCGGCGCCCGTGCAGCCGTGTGCAACTGCCTTCGCGTTTTCCCTCTTGGCGATCTCGATGATGTGTTTTCCGATGATGTAGCGATCCGAGCACATGAGGGGGTAGACCCCCTGGTAGAGGGCATTGGCCTTGATGATGTAAGAAATTATTTCATCGAAAATTTCCCTCCTGGCATCGACAAAGTAGTGCTTTATCGCTCCAAGCTCCCTGGAACGATTTTCTATATATTCCAGCTCTTCGTTGCTCAACCCGCCGGTGTCTATCGTCGCGGTGATGACATCGAAATTTTTCTCCTCCCGCAGGTAGACGACGCAGAAGCTGGTGTCCAGCCCCCCGGAGAACGCGAGGACAACCTTTTCAGCCATGTTAATCAACCACCCTATTATTTTTCCCAAATTTAAATTGTTATGCCCGTCCCGACTCACCAAAAAGCCTTTTAGAGGTGTTCCATAGTGTTATTATTGTTAAAAAGCTGGGTTTCGAGTAAAATGTGGGCGACCATCAAATTAAGAGAACCGTGATGCAATGGAAGTTGTAGTTAAATTGAGTGATGAACTGCGCAAACAAGCAGGCACCGACACGATAAAAATTCCCATCGACGAGGATGAAACAGTAGATACCCTGCTGATGAAGCTCAGCCGCAGGCACCCCAAGTTGGTCGAGCTGGTGCTGGATCCGACCACTGGTGAGGCAAAGGGGAACTATGAAATCCTCATCAACGGCAGGCGCATCAGGCACCTCCGCGGCATTTACACCAAGCTCAAGCACAAGGATGAAGTTTTGATAGCCCAAAGTGAAACGGAATCCTCCTAGGGCTCGTGGTCACTTCAGCGGCCATTTGGGTCCAATTTTAAGTCCCAAGCGTTGGTCGACAAGGGGCCCCGCTTCAATTGCCTCCTGCACCACTTCTTCTTCCTCTATGGTTGTCATTTGCCGGTTCTCCATGATTATTTTTCCATCGATGATTACGGTGTCGACGTCTCCACCGTTGGCCGCGTAGACCAAGTTGGACACGGGATTTCTGACCGGCACAAGATGGGGGCGGCGTAAGTCGATCACTATCAGATCTGCCAGTTTCCCCCTTTCGATGGATCCTATTTGACCCCTCCAGAGCGTCGCCCTGGCCCCGTTCAGGGTAGCCATCTCCAGCACGGTTTCTGCTGGAAGAACTTCAGGATCCAAAAGCCTCGCCTTGTGCACCAGCGCGGCCAGCTTCATCTCCCGTATCATGTCATAGCAATTGTTGCTCGGCCCACCGTCGCATCCCAGGGCCACATTGACGCCGGATTTCAGCATCTCAGGAACGGGGGCAAATCCCGAGGCCAGCTTTAAGTTGCTCGCCGGGCAGTGGCACACCGTCCCCCCGGTTCTTTGTAAAATTTTGAAATCCTCGGGCGGTATCCAGACACCGTGGGCGTAGATTACATGGGGACCAACTATGCCGCAGTGGTTCATGAATTCCATTGGAGTCATCCCGAACTCCCGTCGCAGATATTCGATGTCCTGTTTCACCTCGGCGAGATGTATGGTGATGCCGGTTTTGTACTTCCGGGCTTTTTCCGAGATTTCCCGATAAAAATCAACCGTGCAGGCTCCCGGGGTGCGGGCCCCAAACCAGACATGGATCCTGTTGTTGGCTTTTCCGTGCCAGCGTTGGATCATCTGGATCGTCTGCTTCATGGTTTTTTCGCCATCTTCGACCATTCCGCTGGGGATGGCGTCTTTTTGGTCGGCATAACCAGGGACGTTCATCAGTGACTTGGATAAAACCCCCCTGATGCCTATTTTTTCAACGACCCGGGCTATCCGGTCAAATCCATACCGCCAGTGCAGCAGGCATTCCACAAAAGTCGTCGTCCCTGATTTTATCATCTCGATACAGCAGAGCTTGGCGCTCAGCTCCCCTTCCTTTTCCGTGTAGGTCCCCTGCAAAGGTAGCACCCGCTGGCGCAGCCAAGGGATCAGCGCCATGTCGTCGGCACAGCCGCGGATCAGCGCTTGGGCCAAATGAACGTGGCAATCAACTAGCCCGGGGAGCACAAGTTTCCCCCGGCAATCGATCTCCCTCTCCACCCGATGGGATGATTTTATTTTCTTCGTCTTGCCAACATCAACTATCCTGTTTTCCTCAATGACCACAGCCCCATCCTGGATTATCTCGCGACGTTGATTCATGGTGATGATCGTCGCGTTTTTCAACATCAAGTCGGCCATTTAACCCAATTTTTTCTGTTGTTTTTTCTTCTTTAGCCTTTCCACAAAATTAAACAGCCCGTCTTTTCCCTGTTTCTCTATGGTGGTGTTGATGGAGATCGTGCTGGTGGGCAGATCCAATGTCGGCAAGTCCAGCGTCATCAGGCAGCTCACGGGTAAGAAAATCCCCATTGGGAAAAGGCCCGGAGTCACCCGCAGGATAACCCGCTATAAGGTGGGGAGAATGGAAATTGTGGACATGCCGGGGTTTGGCTTTATGAGCGGGGTTCCCCAGCCTCTTCAAGAAAAGATAAAAACAGAGATAGTTCACTACCTCGAAAAAAACCGCGACAGGATAATGTTCGCGATGGAGGTCATTGATGCCCGCGCTTTTTCGGAGATCGTGGAAAGGTGGCAACGGAGGGGCCAGATCCCCGTCGATGTGGAAATGTTTTCCTTTTTGAATGAACTTAACCTTAATCCGCTGGTTGTCGCCAACAAGATAGATCTAATTCAGCGGGGATATCGCGATGTTGTTCTGGATGACATCTGCGACAAGTTGGGCCTGCCGCCGCCTTGGCGTCAGTGGATCGACACCTTGGTCCCGGTTTCAGCGAAGACAGGGGAAGGGATTCCCGAGCTGAAACGACTGATAAAGCAGAGGATACAGGATCTCGGCATGGGCCGCCTTCTTGGCTGGCTGAAATGACTGTTGCCCGTGTGAAAAATGGCCTTTTAATTTTCCTCGGCTTTTGGTTCAATCAGCACCGCTTCAACAGTGCCCACTTGCCCCGGGCGGCTGGTGACCCTTGCCTTGCCCAACTCGGTCTCGATGATTGCCCCCCGCGTCAAAATGTTTCTGCGGACAAAGTGCATGTCGGCCGGGTTCTGAACCACGGTGATGATTTTGACCTTCTGGGCTCGCCCGGTTTTAGGATCAATGACGTTGGCAACGTCGGAGTAAAGTAATTTTTTCTTTGTGCCGCCGCCAAAGGTTCGCAGGGTTATGCTTTTCGTCGGTCCTATTTTGGGCTCAAGGAACTCGCTGCCCATCTCCCGCTTCCGCTTGTGGCGGCTCGGCCAGATTCTCCCGCCGCTGGGCTTTCTTAACGACCTTCCCTGCCACTTAGCCATGACAACACCAGAGGAGTTATGTCTTTGTGGTATATAAAGAAAATTACCTCAGCCGGCTCTGAATTTCCTCGCGGATTTTATCCATATCATCCTCAAAGCCGAAGTAGCTGGCGAATTTCTTCGTTGTCCGCAGCATGCGGGTTCTGCCGTAGGGTTTAGACTCCACGAAGCCTAGGCTGACCAGCTGTCTGATGTGGTCATAGACCCGGTTGCCGCGGGTTTCCGCAAGCTTCGCTTGGGAGATGTTCTGGTTGTAGGCGATCAGGGCCAGGGTTTTGATCGCACCGCGGGTGAGCCTGATCTTCGGGATAACCCCCTCGAGCTTGGGAATGTATTCCTCGTTGAGGCGGAGGGTAAAGGTGTCCTTGCCAGTCTCCACCAGAGATAGTGGACCACCCTTCTTGTTGTAGTCATTTTTCACATCTTCGATTATTTTTCTCACGTAAGTTTCTGATGAGGTCCCGATCAATTTTTTGATCTCGCCAAGCGTCAGAGGCCGGTCGGCGGCATAAAGGGCCGCCTCGATCACCGCTCGGTCCTGTTTAATTCCCATCCTTGGCACCCTTTTTTGGAACTGAGATGTAAATTTCTCCAAACATTTCCGGCTGCTCAAGGGTTATTTTGCCATCGGCGCAGAGGTAAAGCAGAAGAAGTAGCATTCTGGCGATGGCGATCCTGGTCTTTTCCTCAAGCAGGGCGCTGAAGGTCAGGCTCTTGCCGGATTCCACCAGTTCTAAAATCCTCTTGTGCAGGATCGCCATGTGCTTGAGTATGTTGATCTCATACTCATCCACAGTATGCGTGATCTTTTCAATTTTCTTGCTGACCACGGACTTTTTCTCAGGTACCTCGGAAAGGGCCTCTTTGAGTGCTCCAAGGAGATCCACCAAGGTTATCTTTCTCGGTGTGCTCTGGACGATGTTTATTTGGCCCAGGTCAGGAAGGTCGAGATCCAGCAGCTCCTCGATTTCTTCGCCGTCATTTTTTCTCGCATGTCCGTTAAGCGCATGGTCGGATTTTATCCTGAGCAGCACCGACGAGGTGAGCAGCACCCGCCCCGAGGCTCTCAGGTCGACCTCGACGATCTCCCGCACCCGCTGGATGTAAAGGTAGGTCAGTTTTTCAATATCGATATCCCAGGGGTCCAGCTTGTGTTGTTGCACCAGCTCAAGGAGAGTTTGAATTGGTTGATCCGTGAAATTTACCATTTTATCAGCCCTCCACGTTGGAAAGTTCCACGGCATAAATCCGGGAGATGCCGTTCTCCTTGGTGACTCCGAAGAGCCTGTCGGCGACGGACATCACCGCGTCGTGCAGGGTTACCACCACAATTTGGGATTCCCTCGAGAACTGGCGCAGCATCTCCGCCACCCGGGTCCTGTTTTTCGGGTCCAAGTGAGCGTCTATTTCATCAAGCACGTAGAAAGTTGTAGGCCGGTAACGCTGCAGGGCAAAGATAAAGGCCAGCGCCGTCAGGGCCTTTTGACCGCCGGATAGGGAGCCGATGTATGAGGCTCCCGAGCCCTCCGGCCGCGCGATTATCTCAAGCCCGCCATCGAACGGCGATTGTTCATTCTCCAGCTTTAGCATGGCGTCACCGTTTGGAGACAGCTCCCTGAATATCTGGGTGAAGTGCTTTGAAATCTCATTAAACGTTTTCATAAAAACCTGTTTCTTTTTCTCATCAATCTCCGCCATAAAGTTCAAAAGGGATTGTTTTTCTGCCATCAGCTTGTCATGCTTGGCCCTTTCCTCGTTGTACCTGCGTTCTGATTCCCTGAAATCTTGAATGGCTCTGAGATTTACCCTTTCGCCGAGAGATGCCAGTTCTGCCTCAATCTCCTGGGCTCTTTTTTCCAGAGCCTCAGGGTCGGCATTTTCAGGAAGGCTTGATTCTCCGACATTCTTCAGTTCGTTGTTTATTTCCCTCAGCTCGTTTGCCAGAGCATCCTGCTGGATCTGAAATCTCTGCAGGTCGCCTTCCATGGCCCTGATCTTCGGCTCCAGTTCCCTTTCTCTTTTGCCCAAGCTTTCCAGCTTCTCGCGCAGCGAGCTTCTTTGCGCAACAAGTGTTTCTATGGAAGATTTGATTTCCTTTTCCTGTGAGTCTGCCCCCTTTAGCTTCGCTTGGGCCTCCTGAATTTTTCTGCTGAGCTCCAGCACCTGTTTGTTCAGTTCATCCCTAGTTCGCTGCAGCCCGGCCAGCTCTCCACGAAGTTTGTCCTCGTTAACCTGCTGTAGCTCCATCTGTTTGATTTTCTGCGGCCCGATGCTGGCGGAAATTCTCTCCACAATTTTGGAAAGCTCGTTCAATGTTTCATGGATCTGCTTCAGCAAGGCCTTGGCGGAGGCCAGCGACTCACATCTGTTGAGTGAATGATAAAGATCCAAAAATTTGCTCCGCGTGTTGTCAAATTTCGTGAGCAGAGATTCCAGCGTTTCTTCGGCGGCGGTCTTTTTTGAATCACAGAGTCTTTTTATTTGCAGGCTGAGGGACTCTATTTCCTGATCCAGCGCAGATTTTCTCTCCTCGGTTCTTTTTAAAATATCGCTCAGCGTGTTGATCTCTGCCCTCGCCCTCTCCGCCACCACCAGCACATCGGAGCTTCTTTTTTCATCAACGGATCTGGAAATTTCTTCTATTTTTGCGTTCAACTTTTCCTTTTCTTCCAGTATTTTTTTATACCGGTTCCTCTGTTTTTCAATTTCTTCGGTCAGGCTGGCTATTTTTGTCTTCAGCTGTTCGATTTTCCCCAGGCATTTTTCTTTTCTGATCTGCAGCAGGATGCCTCGGATCTGTTCTCGCTCCCGTTTCAGCTGTTTGTAGTGGATCGCGGTTTCCATCTGTTCGCGCAGGTTTTCCATCTGGCTGGATATCTCCGCCAGCACGGCCCCGACATTGGCCAGGTTGGCCTCCACCTTCTGCAGCTCGTTTAAGGACTTTTGTTTTTTCTCATCATACTCGGCCACACCGGCAAGATCGTCGATGATCTTCCTTCGCTCAACTGGATCCATGCTGAAAAATCGGTTAACTTCCCCCTGCAACACAAAATTGTAACCGCCGGGGCAGGTCATCTTTGCCGCCAGCAGATCGATGATTTCTTCCCGGGTCGCCCGGCGTTTATTTATCCTGTAGGTGCACTTGCCGTCACGGTGGAGCTGTCTGGTGATCACGACTTCTTTTGAGTTTATGGGAAGACCTCCGTCGCTGTTGTCAAAATGGAGGGAAACTTCGGCAAAGGAGGCGGGCCGGCTTCCATCGCCGCCGTTGAAAAGGAGGTCGGAAAATCTCTCCGCTCGCATAGTTTTTGCGCTCATCCAGCCCAGGACAAAACAGAGGGCATCAATAATGTTGCTTTTTCCCATTCCATTGGGACCCACGATGGCCGTCAGTCCCTTGGAAAGAGGGATGGTGACTTTGGTGTTCCCAAATGATTTGAAGCCTCTCAGCTCAATTTTGCTTATGTAGGGCACAGCATCTCCCTTGGGGGTTGTTCACACTACCCCCTCTTAAGCCCGCCTCCAAAAGCCATGTTTTTTTCTCCCTAAAGGGTTAAAAATTTTTCGTTTTCACAAAAAAATCACTTTTTAACAAGAAATGGTGCCAAAATTGACCAAAAAATTACTTAAAAATAAAAATAAGTGTTTTTTTTAACGTTTTATTTTTTTCGTTTCTTAAACAAGATCTTGTTGGTTCCATCGCCACCGTTTTTATTTTTTCGGCAAAGTTCCTTAACGATAGATTTATAAGGGTCCCATGGTCTAAATGCTCGAATAAGTTGGCGATGGTAATGGAGTTTTGTCCCAAATGTGGTACCGTCCTTGTCCCGGCTAAAAGCGGGCGTTGTAAGCGGTTGGTTTGCCCCCGCTGCGGTTACAAGGGCAAGGCCAAAAAGCCATCTTCTTACAAGATCAGCGAAAAGGGCAAGGAAGCGCGCGAGGTGGCCATAATCGAGGAAAAGAAGACGAAAAAGAAACTGATAGTGAATGAGTACGAAATCGAGCCACCGGAATACGATGAGGAGATGTACGAGTAGCCAAATTTTGCCCCCGCTGGTTGAGGTATGTGAAATCTAGCCAGCAAAATCACTATCTGGATTGGTGTCGGCCAATCGTTTTCTCCTTGAGCTAAGTTTTTTGCCGAGGTGTGACTTCCAGAACCAGACGTTTTTACCAAGCCTAAGTTTCAGAAAGCAGCGCAGAGTGTGGCCAGACGCAGTTTTGATTTTCAGGCGAGTGAACTCTCGTCGTTACTTCCCAAATCGGCGTTCCCGGCTTTGATAAGTCCGGATGGCCCTGAGAAAGTCCATCTTGCTGAATTCCGGCCAGTAGGCCTCGCAAAAATAAAGTTCGCTGTAAGCCGATTGCCAAAGTAGAAAACCGCTTAAGCGCTCTTCGCCGCTGGTCCTGATGATCAGGTCAGGGTCAGGCAGACCAGCCGTGTAAAGGTAATTGTTGATCATGTCTTCATCCACATCTTTTGGGGCTATTTCTCCATTTTTTATCCGTTCACAAATTTTACGCACGGCTTCTGCCAGCTCGGCTCTCCCTCCGTAGCCCACGGCGATGTTAAGGGTGTGACCGTTATAACTCCTCGTCGCCGTTTGGGCTTCATCAATGGCGCGCTGGACCTGTTCTGGCAGCATTCCAAGATTACCGATGGCCTTGACGCGAATTTTATATTTATGAACACGAGGATCCTTTGCCACTTCTCTGAATTTTTGAGCCAGAAGGTTCATCAGATTTTTCACTTCCTCTTCATCCCGTTTGAAGTTCTCCGTGGAAAAGGCGTAAACCGTGACGTGTTTGATGCCCAGCTCCTGGCACCAACCAATCACCTCTTCGAGTTTTTTGGCGCCCAAAAAGTGACCGTAAAATCGATCCACACCCATTTTTTCCGCATATCTGCGGTTGCCATCGAGTATGATCGCTATGTGTTGAGGCATTTTGGCCGCGTTCATCACTTCAGCAAAAAGCTTACGCTCGTAATATTTCATTAGTAATCTCTGTATCTGGGCTATCCCTGGCAGCCTTTCGACCGGTATTTTTTCCACCACCATAAAAACCAATTGTTAATCGGGTGCCTCTCTTTAAAAGTTCTCGTAATTTTATCCCTTTGGATCAAAAATTTCCCTGGAAAAATGATGGTGGAGATCAAGACCAACCGGTTAAAAGGACCGTTGATAAGTCATTATATACTTAGCGTCTAAAAATAGAGGAGAACAACATGAAGCTGATTTGGCCGCCGCAGCGTCTGAGGAGCAGGACCATGGCTGCATTGCCACTGATAGTTGCGGCCATCTTTCTGCTGGCAATTCTGTTTTTGGGGCTGCCCCTCGGGAAGGACTTCAGGGGAGGGACGCTGGTGATGGTGAGAGGGGTGGAAAAAGTTTCCAACTTGGACCAGGTGAGGGCTCAGTTAAAGGACCTGACGGGTTTGGATGCCCAGGTTAAGGTCACCGCTGACGGTTTTGATATTGAGCTGGATGCCCTGAACGCTGATTGGGAAGACAAGGTTAGGGACCTGCTGGTCGGCACCTTTGGCATTCCGAGCAGCGCAGTGAAGATAGGTGCGCTGGGGCCCGCCGTCGGCAGCTCTCAGGTCCTTCAGCTGGTTTCTCTGGGCGCCAGCGCCCTGATTGTCATGGGCTTGGTGATCTTCATCTTCCGGCGCCGCGTTGCCGCGACGGCAGCGATAATTATCGCGATTCTCGATGTAATCGGCATTCTGGGGCTAATGGCGCTGTTTCGTGTTGATCTAGATCTGGCAGCGATAATGGGAATTTTGATAACGCTGGGTTACGTGGTTGATACCAATTTCCTTCTCGGCTACCGTCTCCTGAAGGGAGCTGTGGGGGAGCCGAGGGAAAACCTTGGCGAGGCGATGAAGGCCGGGTTGACCATGAGCGCCGTTGCCGTAGCGGCTCTTCTGAGCATGGGGACTATTTTAGGCGCGGCTCCGCTCAAGCAGCTAGCATGGGTGCTGGCCTTTGGGGTCATCGTCAACGCTTTCAACACGTGGTTTCTGGGCGCTGTGCTCTACTTGAGGCATGTGGAACAGAAAAAGGTCGTGAGTTATCATGTCAGCATTTAAGACCCGCCGCGCTAAATTGCTGCCCGTTTTCTTGGTGCTTTCAATTTTGATACTTTGGCAGCCTTGGTCAGGAATTGAGCCTGCTCTGCGGGGCATCAAAACGGGCCCCGATTTTGCAGGCGGTTACAGGATGGTGTTGGAGCTGCAGTCTTTCCGCGTCACCCTACAGCCAACTGCGAGTGGGGAAAATGTAGCTGATGACATAGCTGCGGCGATTGAGACCGGGCTGGGTGCCGAGGCCAAGCTGGTCAGTTATGATCCCTCCACTGGAAGGATGATATTCGATGTGGCTGGCAGCTTGACCGGCCCGATGTTGCAGAAGGCGCTGGGGGATCTGGCCACCGTTGTCGATATCAGTGCCCATGTGGAAAAAGGCGATTTGGAGAAATCGATTTCTTCGCTCAGGTCACGCGTTGATCCCTATGAGCTGCTGGAGGTTCGGCTGAGGTCCTTCGGTGATTCCTCCGTAATCTTCGAGTCTTCAGAAATAGACCCAAACCGCGCCCGGGATCTTCTGGGCGCTCAGGGCAGACTTGAGATGTTTATAGATAATCAGCTAGTTCTGAGCAACAGCGAAGTTTCAGGACTGATGGCACCTGTCGCCGCTGAAGGGGTGGCCTATGTCCCCGTTAGCCTGACAACTTCTGGAACGGCGCTGTTGAAGCAGGCCTGCAGCGGGAAGGCCAGCCACCCCATCGTTATTTATTTGGACCGACCCTCAGATGCCATCATCGTCTTTGACAACAGCTTGCTGAAAGGGGCAGCCCGGCTGTTTTATGATGAGAATGCAAGGGAATTTTACGTGACCCGTGAAACCGGGCTGGCCGTATCCACCTATTACATTTCAGTTTTGGCCGTGCCGGTTTCAGGCGAAGGGATCTCTCAGGAGGTCAAGGCCCATCTCCTAGAGCTGATCAGCGAAAAAGCGAGGGTCGTCTTGCTGGGCTCCTCAGCTGACTACCCGTCAGAATTGATTCAGTGGCTTTCAACTTACTATCGAATTACAACAGTCCCCCGACGCGAAGGGGAAAGTGTCGACGATTGGGTGCTCCGCGCCTGCGGAGTCCAGTCAGCTCCTTTGATCACTCAGACGATGGCGGCGGGAGGGGTGACCGGTGAATTGACAATCCCCATCTTGGGAAAAACACAGGCACAGGCGCTGGTCAAGGCCCAGAACTTTCAGAGGGCTGTAGCCCACCGGCTTGATTTTCCCATAATTTTCACGCAGGAGGTTTCGCTGCCACCTGCCTTCGGGAGCAATATCAAAGAGAGTTTGCTGATCGCGGCCGGGGTGGCACTTTTGCTTGCCCTTGCCCTGCTTTACCTTGCCTTCTCACGCGTCAGGGTCGCCCTGGTCATCATCGCCTTTATGTTCGTTGACGCGGTGTTAACTCTCGCCGGGATTTCTGTCCTCAGCCTGCCCCTTGGCCTGTCGACCGTTTCCGGTCTTTTATTTGTGGTTCTTTCGGGACTGAGCCAGCATGTGATCATCACCAATGAATTGCTGAAGGGAGTCCAGACCCAAGAGAAGGTGAGCATTGGCTGGAGATCCTCCAGAGCTCTGTCGATATCCTATTTGGCGTCCTTAACCGTTATTTTAATCTCAATCTCGATAGCCCTTTTAGGGTTTGGCTCCATTCGCGTCTTCGCGATCACCACCGCAGCGGGGATGATAATCGCTGTACTTTTGACGAGGCCGGTCTTCGCTAGAATGATGGAGTCAGTTCTGTCATGGACTCCTCAGAGAACTCCCCCAGAGTCAGCGAAGCCAGAGCAGAAGCAGCAGTGACATTACAGCTAGGGCCCCGATGGTGATGATCAGTCCCAGAAACACCTGTTGCATTCTTAACGCCTTCAGCGCCTCTCTGGTGATCAGGTAAATGGAGACAATGGAGATGAGGTAGAACCAAAGCGTCACCGTGGCGATGAGCAAGGGGTCCATCTTTAAGATCAGCATTAGGAAGGCTATTAATCCCGCCGAGATGCTGACGACGGTGAGGGGATAGAACAGCGCCATCAGGATTCTCCATCTTGTTTGCAAGCCATCACCAAACGAACATGTACTGGGTTGTGGTGGGTAATTTTCTTCTGATCAGGGCAAGCTCGGGGCGGTAAACAATTATCTCATTGTCCGTTGCTTCCCTCTGGAGTATTTTGCCGATGACCTTGGCCTCTATCTCCCCGCTTATCCTGGCGGCGCCCCTTCCCAGTTTTGACTCCAGAGCGATTAAAATCGGCAGCTGCAGCTTATCCCATTCGCTTTCGGGTAGCAATTTTGAGAGGAGCTTAAGCTCTTCCCTCTTGAAGTAATGTAAGTTGCCGTTTTTTCCCTGCACTGCGGGCCGGCTCGCGGACAGAGCCGATTTCAGCGATATTCTCTTTACGGGAAGGTGAGCGTTGAGCCTCCCCAGCTCGAACTTTATTACCTGCTCCAAAACTACTCGCGCTCCTCGAGTATTGCCTTGATGCGCTTCAGGCGGGTGAAATTCTCCCTCTCCATCTCGTCCAGTCTCATCATGATGAAGTTCATTGCCCCCTGAAGTCTGGGGATCAGGATATACTCCAGCGCGTTTACCCTTCTTTTTGTTCTCTCCAGCTCCCTGGCCAGAGTTAGGGCCGTTACCTCAAGCTCGGCTAGCTCGACCAGTAACTTGACCGCCCTTTCCATTTCTCTGGCGGCGGTGTCTAGGTGGGAAGAGGTTGTGTGCAAGCTGTATCCGCGGGTGAGGGCATTTCTTTCCGTCTCTTCGATTTCAACCGTCGGGACTTCAATCCCCATGATGTTTCTTTCGGAGATCTCAATTTGAATTTCCTTCTTGGTCTCCTCCGCCGCCTGCATCGTCTCAAATGTGCCCATGACTGCCATGCAGGCAGATACGGCTTCGTATCCCTTTCTCAGCTGTTCTATCGCCGTGGCTCTTGATTTTTGGATCGTTTTCAAGGTGTTGAATAATTCCATGACCAGGGCGTCCATCTTATCCTTGAGTAAATCGTGCCCCTTTTCCGCCAGCGCTAACCGTTTCCTGACTTTCATCAGCTCCATTCTATTGGGCGAGGAGGTGAACGCTGCCGCCATTTACTCACCCTCGGTTTTAACCGGTATTTCGATGCCCACGCTTCTTCGGACCAAGTCACTGAGTTCATCCTTTTCGGGAGAATAGCCGGTTTTGTCGGGTATTTTAAGCACTAGGGGGATCAACCCCTTCTTCCTAACAACTTGGTGAAACTCAGGCCCCAAACTCTCCACGACGCGATGCGTTATTAAGATCAGTCCGATTTCCCTGTTGTTCAAAAATTCCTCCAGCTGACCCAGCGCCTTGTTTTTGTCCCGGTATACGTGAGTATGGGAAACTCCAGCCAGGCTGAATCCAATTACAGTTTCGGGGTCACCGATGACGGCAATTTTATAGCTCAAGTTTCGGCACCACCATTTTTTCTTTTATTTTCTGTGGTTCAACTTTTAGGGCCTTGAGCCTCAGCAAGATCAACAGATTTCTGACTTCTGTTTCCTTGAGTTGGATATATGAGATTACCGGGGCCAGGCTGAAGAGATGAGTGATTGCCATCTGCCTGAATAATTTCAGCCGCATCTCATTCAGTGCCCTTTCGGCTATGAAAATTCCCTGGGATTCTATCTGGGGCAGCAGGTCAAGCAAGGTCCGGCCGTAAGGGGTTTTGGAGAGCACATCTAGGACTGCTCTTATATTTTCCGCATAGGTCATGTCCCGAAGCATCCCCTCGGTTAACAGATAGGCCGGCCGAATAAGATATCCGGCGATCTCCTCTGGTGTCGCCCCCTCCTTTTTTAACCGGAGGAGGAGCTTGATGTTCACGATATCTATTTCACACCCGATCATTTTCATCAAAATTTGGCGCTGGGCTTTGGACTGGAGCACGGTCTTCCACAGGCTGGTATAGTAGTAAATGTCGAGGGCGGAGAGAAGGGAAATTAAACCACGTTCTCGGTAATCCTTGAGCGCGGTCGTAAGGACGGCGTAGTATTCGCTGTCTTTAAGAAATTCCAGCAGCTGTTCCAAGCTTCTGGCCGTGGTTAGCATTTCGATCCTTTCACTCGGCATCGTTGGGGAGCTCATATAACGCCTGATGTTTTCCTCAACCGTTGCACCGTTGTGAATGGCAGTGAGGATCACTTTCAGGTTCCAAATTTCCAGCTTCTTGAGCAGTCCTCTTATGACTTCCTTCTGTTTTTGGGGAACTATTTTTAGAATTTCGAGATAACGGAGGTTCAGATGGTTTTTAAACGCTATCTCTGCGCTTTCCAGATCGATTTCACCGTCCCTCAAGACCTCGTTTAGCAACGGGCGATATTCGGTATCTTCCAGCGACGCGATCAGGTTTTCCATCCCGGGGGCATCGGCCATTTCCACCAGTCGCGTCTCTTTCAACAGTTTTCCTTCCCAGGCACTCACTATTGCCCCGGAGTAGACGTAGCCGACCGTCCGCCTAGCATGCATTACAATCAGCACAGAAATAAGGCCGATGATCCCAAAGATGATGATCAATATCTCAGTCATTGAGATCCTTCGAACAATATTTTTGCCACCTTTACCCTCAACAACTCGAACTGTTTTTGAATAATTCCCTCAAAAGTCTCGTCGACCTCGATTCTGCCGTCAGCCGTTTTCACCCTCACGCCGCCCGCCGTTTGAATCGGTTCACCGAAGGAGATTTTGATTTTCCTGTTGCCCCTTTCCAGCTCCCGCTCAATGGTTTCCTTTGAGGATTTGAGCGTCTTCAGATCCCTCTGGTTTGCCGTGATTACCACGTCCGTTGCGTCAAGTTTTTTACAGGCATTCACCGTAATCCTGATGAGGTCCTCCTTGTATTCCGCCGCCAAGCTGTGTTTTCTGAGCCTTTCTTCCGCCTCTTTAAAGGCTTCTTTGATGAGCAGCTCTTTCTTCTTCAGAATTTCTTTTTTAGCCTCAACCTTTGCCTGAGCCAAGATTTCCCGATAGATCTGTTGTCCTTTCGCGGTTGCTTCCGCCAGTTTTCTTTTTTCCTCCTCCTCCGCGTTTATTCTGGCAGCATCAATGATAGCGTTCGCTTGCTCTTTGGCTTCCTTAATAATGGCGGCTGCTTTCTCCTCAGCTTCCTTCAAGATATCCTCGGCTAACAGCTTGGCGCCTTTTTCGGCCGGCAAGGTGCTCCCCTCTACAGAACGCCTATAAATGTCAGCATGAGAACACTAGCCAAGACACCAAGTATTGCGTAGAGTTCCACGGCAACGACGTACATTAGGCATACGGAAAACACCTCTGGTTTCTTGGCAAAAGCGGCAACACCTGCGGAAGCGACCAACCCCTGCGGGTATGATGTAAATCCCTGCAGAATGGCTGGAAGAGTTGCGGCCAGAACTGCTAGGCCGACGATCCCTGTTTTAGCCATCTCGGGGACGACGCTGCTTGGTGCAAGCCCAGCGCCGATGATGACCAAAAACCCCACGACGAAGCCGTATATTCCCTGTGTTCCCGGCAACAGCTGAAACACGAAAGCCTTGTAAGCCTTTTTCGGGTCCTCGCTGGCAACCGCCGCCGCCGCTACGCCGGTCATGCCCACGCCCATCCCTGCCATTACTCCAGGAATGCCAATGGCCAACCCTGCGGCCAGAGCCACCCAGATTCCCTCAGGTATCAGCTTCCTCACCTCCTTTTTACCTTGGTGAACCTCCTTATAACTCTAAATGGTGAGAACTTGTTTCCCTCTCCTTCAAAAAATTTTCCAAAGAACTCAACATAATGCAAGCGCAGGGTGTGGATGAAAGCTCCGAGGCTCTGGATGAAGATATTGAAGCAGTGGGCCACGAAGAGGCCGAAGACCAGTATTATCATCAGCGGGATTACCAAGACCTCAGATATTGCCGCGAGGGCAGGCGACAAACTGCTGTAGAGCCAGATCCCGATATAGTTTATCGCAAAGGCTATGATGCCTGAGGCAGTGCACAGCGCCATGAGCCTGGTGTAGGAAGCGGCATCAGCGATCAGCGAGCTCAACCCATAGACGACGTTTATTGGTCCGCTTATTTTCCCCACCCCTGTTGCTAGAATAGCTGCGCCCGCCATCTCAATCCCCAATCCAGCGAAGAAGAGCGCTCTGAAGGCCACCACCAGCGGAGGGGCCGCCACGAGGGGATTGAAAACGTCAAAAAGCTTCAGTTTGGGAAAGACGAAATTTATTCCGAATTCAAGTAGGCCAATGCCAAGGACACAGAATATCATACCAAACAACCCTATGATGATCAATACGTGGGGGAGATGGCTGAGCATCATTAGCTTCCATTTCCTCCTCAGAATGTCCTTTGCGACGTTTATTAGCTGGCCCAGGATGATGTGCAGTATGCCCAAAAAAACGGCGATTTTCAGTATCGGTATGGGGTTCTCCACGGCATTGATCCAGAGCGGAGACATCCCGAACCAGCCCCCGATCAGGGCCCCGACGACGACGGTGGTGGCAGAGCCCAGTATGAGTATGGTCTTTAACTTCTTGGGGAAAATCTGTGTTATCCGGAGCCCCGATAACAAAAAGATCAATATCAACAGACCATAGGCGGCGTCAGAGAGGCAGATGGCGAAAAACAGGGGGAAGGTCAGTGATATGAATGGCGTGGGATCTATCTCGTCATACTTGGGCGTGCTGAAGGTCTCGGTGATGATTTCAAAATCACTGACTATTTTGGGATTCTCAAACTGTGATGGCACCGCTTCCGTTTCTTCGGCTTTGGGGTCGTAGAGTCTGACGATGTGTCGCCCGCCGGTGATCGGGACGAGTATGGAATCAATATCAGCTCTTTTCTTTGGCACCCAGCCCTCGATCACCACCGTGTTTTCCGTGTTGCCGAATAATCTGGAGCATTTCAGGCGTTCTATTTCAATTTCGAGCATCTCCACCGTTGCGCTTATCTGCGCGGAATGGGCCTTGGCAAAATCCTTCTTTTTGGCCTCAAACTCGGATCTTTTTTCGGCAAGTTCTTGCAGCTGTTTTTCAAGCTTCTTAATCGCCTCTTTGGGCAAATCGGAATAGGTCGGGACGTCCATCAGCTCGGCACCGAAGCGGTAGAGAACCGGTAAGAGCTTTGTCTGATCCCTGGCGCGGCAAATGATGATGAAAGTTACCTTTTTCTCCTTACCCAAAACTGTGGCAAAGACTTTGTGCTCCAGTGTAACGTTGACCTCCTTGAGGAATTCTTGGGCTCTTTCTCCTGGTATCGAGCCGACGATGGTTTTAATCTCGTCCGTGGATCTGAGGTAGCTGAGGGGAGACTCTATCTCAACAAACTTCTTCAATACCTCAATCTGCGCGGTCAGCTCCGATTTTTTGCTGTTGAGTTCATTTTCCGTTCCCCTCAATGAATCAAACTTCGGTTTAATTGTCTTCAACAGTTTTTCCGCCCGGGCTATCAGTTGGGCGCAGCTTATCTCCTCAACCTCAACGACTTTCTGAGGTGGCCCGAGAAACTCCTGAATTTCCCTCAATTCTGCGAGCAGGGAGGAAAGCTGGTGAATCTCTTCACCGATCGTCATCCTTTCTATTTCCGGGGCGGTAACCTCTTTGAATTGAGCTATGCCGGCTTCGTGGAGGCTGGCGATGATGTCCTCGTGCAATCGCTTGGGATAAATGGCCCGAAACCTTTGCATCCTTGCGGTTCTAAACATGGGTTCGCCCCAGAACGGCCTCAAAAATTAACCTGACAGCATCGGAGAAGCGACCCCTGGCTTCCTTTTCCATGGCCTCTTGCTGCTGTCTGGCGCTCTCGAGTATTTTCCGGGCGTCCGCCTCGGCATTTTTCTGGTAGTCTTCAAGAATTCTTTTTATCTTGAGCTGTGTTGATGAAGCGTAATTTTCCTTAATCTTTTCAGCCTCCTTTTTCGCCTCTTCGAGCAAATCCGAGGCTTCTTGGCGTGCCGCTTCGACCTTCTTCTTTGCCTCCTGCTCTGCTTCGAAGATCAACCGAAGGTCTTCGTCGATCAAATTGCCACCCTCTGCTAAAGTTTAATTGAGTGGCCAATAAAAGTTTTCTCAATTGAAGATTTCGCCCGACCCGCTCTGTGGCTGATGATTTCGTAAAGTTAAGCTATATTTACCTGAGACAATTGTTAGTTTCGGGGTAAACTCATAAAAACAGGGTCTCTAAAAATAATGGGGGCAACTCAGTGGGAAGGATAGTGAGGATTACCGGGCCCGTCGTTATCGCTGACGACATGCGCGGGTCTGAGATGTACGAGCTGGTCAGGGTTGGTGATGAACAGCTGATGGGAGAGATAATCGGCCTTACCGGCGACCGCGCGACCATTCAGGTTTACGAGGAAACCACGGGCATAAAGCCGGGAGAAAAGGTGGAGGGAACGGGGAGGCCTCTTTCGGTAGAGCTGGGCCCGGGGCTGATCGGCGCAATTTACGACGGCACCCAGAGGCCCCTGACCGTCATTCGGGAAAAAGTTGGAGATATGATAAGGCGGGGCGTTTTTGCTCCTGCTTTGCCACGGGAGAAGAAGTGGGATTTCGTGCCGAGGGTGAAAAAAGGAGCCGAAGTGGTCGAAGGCGATGTATTGGGGACTGTCAAAGAGAGCAAGATCGTCGAGCACCGGATAATGGTTCCACCGGGAGTGAGGGGTAAAGTTCTGGAAATTTCCGAGGGACAACACAAAGTGGAGGACGTGATCGCTGTTCTCGAGACATCTGAGGGAAAAAAGAATGTCCGCATGATGCAGATCTGGCCGGTCAGGCGCGCGAGGCCCTTTAAAGAAAAACTGGAGCCAAATCTGCCACTGCTCACCGGCCAGCGTGTCGCCGATACCTTTTTCCCGATAGCGAAGGGCGGAACCGCCGCCATTCCTGGCGGGTTTGGGACCGGTAAAACGGTTTTCTTACAACAAGTGGCTAAATGGGCCGACGCCGATATTATCACCTACATAGGCGCTGGTGAGCGCGGCAATGAGATGTGTGATGTTTTAGTACACTTCCCCGAACTAAAAGATCCTAGGACTGGCGAGTCACTGATGGATAGGACTGCTCTGATAGCCAACACGTCAAATATGCCCGTGGCCGCCAGAGAGGCGGGCGTTTACACCGGAATCACGATCGCCGAGTACTTCAGGGACATGGGATATGATGTGGCTCTTATGGCCGACTCAACGTCCCGGTGGGCCGAGGCCATGCGTGAGATATCCGGCCGGCTTGAAGAAATGCCCGGTGAGGAGGGCTTCCCTGCCTATCTGGCTTCACGTCTGGCCGAGTTCTATGAGAGGGCCGGCCGCGTGAGAACTTTGGGTTCCGATGAGCGTTTCGGCTCCGTCACCGTCCTTGGCGCCGTTTCCCCGCCGGGCGGGGATTTGTCCGAGCCCGTTTCCCAGAACACTCTCAGGATCGTCAAGGTTTTCTGGGCGCTTGACACCGGCTTGGCCTACCGGCGCCACTTTCCTGCCATAAATTGGCTCACCAGTTACTCCATGTATATTAACAATGTCCAAGAATGGTGGAAATCAAAAACCAATGAGGATTGGAAGAGCCTGCGTGACGAGGCAATAGCCATGCTGCAGAAAGAGGCGGAGCTTGAGGAAATAGTGAAGCTCGTTGGCCCCGACGCCCTGCCGGAGCCAGAGCGGGCCGTTCTGGAGTCGGCTCGGATGATGCGTGAGGACTTCCTCCAGCAGTTTGCCCTTCACGAGGTCGACACCTACTGTGCCCCGGAAAAGCAGATCGGCATGCTGAAGATAATAATGGAGTTCTACCGAAATGCGGTTGAGGCCGCCAAACGGGGAATCCCAGTTGAGGAAATAAGAAAGCTCCCGGTCAAAGAGAGCATTGCCGGAATGAAAAGGCTGACGGCGGAAGAGTTCGCCAAGCAATACCGGAAGATGGAAAAACAGCTCAGGGAGCAGTTTGATTACTTGCTGAGGATGAAAAAGGCTCCGGCGGCGGAGGATAAATGTTCCGGGTGAGGCGATGAAGAGCCGCGAGTACCTTACGGTTGCTGAGGTCTACGGCCCCCTGATGATCGTGGAGGGCGTCAGCGGTGTGGCCTATGGGGAGGTTGTTGACATTACCACCCCCGATGGAGAAGTCAAGCACGGCCAGGTGCTAGATGCCTATGAGGATCGCGCCGTAATTCAGGTTTACGAGGGAACGAGGGGAATAGATACCTTCAAGACAAAGGTCAGGTTCAGAGGCGAGACGGTAAAGTTCGGCGTCGGGCTGGAGGTTCTCGGCCGCATTTTCAGCGGAAGAGGGGAACCGATAGACGGTGGACCAAAGCCGATATTTGAGGATGAATGGGATGTCCACGGGGCGCCGATAAATCCCTCAGCGCGGGAGTATCCGAGTGAGTTCATCCAGACCGGCATCTCGGTGATTGACGGCATGAACACGCTGGTCCGCGGTCAGAAGTTGCCGATTTTCTCAGGTGCCGGGCTGCCACACAACGAGCTGGTGGCGCAGATAGCTAGGCAGGCCAAGGTTCTGGGCGAGGAGGAGAAGTTTGCCGTGGTGTTCTGCGGGATGGGAATCACACATGAAGAGGCGGCGTTTTTCATAAATGGTTTTGAGAAAAGCGGGGCGATTGAGCGCGCAACCGTTTTTCTGAACCTGGCCAATGACCCGGCAATCGAGCGCATACTTACGCCGAGGCTTGCGCTGACCACTGCCGAGTACCTAGCTTTTACTCAGGGGATGCATGTGCTGGTAATTCTGACCGACATGACCAATTATTGCGAGGCTCTCAGAGAGATATCTGCGGCTAGGAGCGAGGTTCCGGGGCGGCGCGGATATCCAGGGTACATGTACACCGATCTGGCCTCCATTTACGAGCGGGCGGGCAGGATAAAGGGCAGAAAGGGATCAGTCACTCAGATGCCGGTTCTAACGATGCCCGCCGACGACATCACCCACCCCATCCCCGACCTGACGGGATACATCACCGAAGGGCAACTTGTCATGGAGCGCGAGCTTCATCGAAAGGGAATCTATCCTCCGATAAACCCGCTTCCCTCTCTCTCCAGGTTGATGAAAGATGGCATCGGTGAGGGCCACACAAGGGAGGATCACATGGATGTTTCAAACCAGCTCTATGCGGCTTACGCGGAGGGCAGGGACATCCGGTCGCTGGTCGCTGTCGTCGGTGAGGAGGCTTTGACTGAGAGGGATCGAAGCTACCTGGCCTTCGCCGATCGATTTGAGAGGGAGTTTGTGAATCAGGGTCGGGATGAGGACAGGCCGATCGAGACCACCCTTGACCTGGGTTGGGAGCTCCTGCGCAGCCTGCCGGAGTCTGAGCTCAAGAGGGTTGATCCCAAGTTCATAGCCAAATATCTGAGACCGAAGTAGGTGTCAAATGCGCTCGTGACTCAAGATCTTCATCATTAAATCAGAAGCCTGTGTCTTCATCGCGCAGTAAAATATGGGAAGTTGGTCTTAAAATTTATATCCCCCGCAAACGTTGAACAAGTCATGGGTTTCCGACAAAAATCTTAACATTGTTTGTGCCGGCGGAATGGATGGTGTCCTTGTTTTTAAGTGGTAAGATCAAACAGATCAAAAACATCGTCAGTTTTCAATCATCTGCCCAAGGTTCACCGATTTGAAAAAGCGGATAGCTTCTTGACCAGATCTCTGAAATCCACCGCTCGCAAAAATCGCCCTTTTAGAAGATTTCGCTGTTAGAGATGCTAAGCGGTTGGCGGGGCTGAAGGGTTGTTTTAAACTTTCTCAACAATTTTTCTAACTTTGGGCAGTGCCCGTCTGTATTTAACGCGGTGTTCCTTGAGGTAATCTTTCATCAATTCTATTGCTTTGGTTTTGCATTCGCCGCAGATCATCTTTCCAGATCGGCAGAGCTCATTTACTTCCAACAGCTTCTCATCATCGGGCAACAGGTGATAAACGTAGAGTTCATAAACCCGGCACTTGGTCGGATCCCCTCCCCGCTTGCGTTGTTCCGCGGCCGTGGGGAGACCACCGGTAAAGGCATTCCTTATCTTTTTCTCCACCTCTTCGTCGGAGTCGGTGAGGAAAATGGCTGTTTCAGGACGACTGCTCGACATCTTTTCCCCGGTGAGCCCCGGCAGCAACCGGTGGTAAGTGGAAGAGGGCAGGATGAAGTTGAACTCCTTCTGAAATCTGGACGCCACGTCCCTGGCCAGTCTGAGGTGGGGATCTTGATCTATTCCCACAGGAACAACAGTTGGGCGGGGGCCGCCGAATTCCTTCAGCTGAGGATGCAGGATGTCGGCGATATCGATCATCGGATAAAATATCTGGGAAATGCTTGACTCTCCCGCAAAGCCGTAGATCGCCTTCATCTCGCTGAAGTTCACGCGCTTTGACAGCAGAAAGGCGAGCTGGCGCACGGCGTCGTTCGTGGACTGGAAGTAAATGTGGCAACGATCGAGGTTCAAACCGAGGGCATGGTAGTTCGCCAGATATTCCTCAACGGCAAATTTTCTGGACTGTTCCAGCGAGATCCCCCGTGCGGAGTATGCCTCCAGGTCGGCCACGCAGAGGAAGATGTCCGATTTATGGCCCTGGTACCAGATCAGCTGGTCAATGACCAGCTTGTGGCCAAGGTGCATTTTTCCGCTGGGCATCAGGCCGGTCATCACCGCAAAATTTTCACCCCTTTTTATAGCATTTAGAACTCGCTCAAAATCCCGGTGTCCGAAAATTATCCTTCTCTTCATCAGGGGGTGGGGGTCGGGGATGTCCTGAAGCAGGTTCTCAAACGGCGATATCCCAAACTCTTCCATCACCCGGGTGTAGTTTTCCGGGATGGCGGCTCCCCACGGATCCAGCTTTATGGTCATTCAGGGTCTCTCCCTAGTTACTGAGTAATAGGTGATGTCACCCTCATCATCGACCACGGCCCAGAATATCTTTTTCCTCACGCTGTGGGCAAGCCTGACCGCACGGGCCAGTTCCGTTGGAGTCATTTTTACACCCTCAGGGATGGCATGGACCAAGAATTTTGAATGGGCCTCACCCGGCTTCTCCCCGCGATCGTAAACGCGAAAGTGGGCGCCGAACTTTAAACCCGTTTTGACGATGTAACCCCGTGAGCGCAGGTCGGCATAGGCCGCGTACTTGAGCATCAGCTCCGGATCGGTTTCGAGGAATTTTTCCGCCAGTGCTTTGAAGCTCAACTTCTTCCCCTCGCTGTTGGTCACAATTATCTTCCCCGTCTCCATCAGGTAAAGGGCCTCCACCGGCGCCAGTTGCAGCTTCCCCCCGCTCAGCGGCTTGCCGAAAAAACCACGCTGGTAGAGCTGGTTTGCTTGCGCCTCGTCCCAGACGATTATTTTGCCCCGATACAGTTTAGCCTCTATGACGACATTTTCCGCTTCCATCGTGTTCCCTTTCTAAACTACCCAACCACAGTTAAGAAGATTGCTTCCTGAAGGGAAAATTAAGTCACAGGCCTAGGCGGGGGATTTTTCTGAGGTGGGTGATTTTCTCTCCTGCTTGAGGAGGTTCCAGTAGTGGAGGTTGTGGACGCAGCCCGGGTCTGGGGCCTGGACATCACCGTAGTAGCCGTAGGCTCTGGCCCGGCATCCGCCGCAGATGTATTTGTACTCGCATTGGCCGCATCCTTCCAAGTCCTCCCGGTTTCTCAGTTTCCAGAGCAGCTCTGAGGAGTGCCAGATTTCGCGGAGACGATCCCTCCTGATGTTGCCGAGCTTTATGGGCATGAAAACACAGGGCGTGATATCACCGTTGGGCTCCAGACCGCAGTACAGCCTGCCCGCTCCACACCCGCCCAGAAACTCTGCCAGGCTCTTGGTCCTCCCTTGCAGAGCTTTAATCGCCCCCTCGTTGGTGAAGTGGGTGGCCACCAAAGGTGCCGATTCATTGCCGAAGGCATAGTTCCACGAGACCATGGAATACTGGGGTGCGGTGGAATAACAGATCAGGCGGCAGTTATTGCCCATCATTTTGTTGTAAAGGTATTCCAGAAGCTCTTGTCTTTCCTCAGGACTCAGGTCCTGTTCGATTATCTCCTTTCCCCTCCCCGTAGGCACGTAATTAAATATTATCACCCTTTTGACACCCAGCTCTTTTTCAGCAAAATCAATCAGCTTCGGGATTTCGTGAAGGTTGTAGCGTGTGGCCGTCAGGGCGACGCAGGTGTCAATCCCCTCCGCCACACAGTTTTTGATACCCGCGCAGGTGAGTTTCCAAGCCCCGGGCACGCCTCGGAACCTGTCATGTTCGGCCTCAAAGCCATCCAGCGAGATTTCCACGTAGCCAAACACTTCCTTCATCTTCTTCGCCACCTCTCGTGTTATCAACGTTCCGTTGGTGGCAATGCTGGTGTAAAACCCCCTGTTTTTGGCATAATCAGCTATTTCAAAGATGTCCCTTCTCATCAGAGGTTCACCGCCGGAAAAGGCTATGGCCACCACACCTGCTTCTTCAAACTCGTCGATGACGCGTTTGGCCTCCTCCGTGGTTAGCTCGTCTTCCATCGCCCTCGGCCCGGCACTTTCATAGCAGTGTTCACACCTCAGGTTGCAGGCCTTGGTGTAGTTCCACACGACGAGGAAGGGCGCCACCGAGGTGAAGGGCCGACGGGTACCGTACTTGGCGATGCCTTCAAGCACGTTCACCATTCCGCGCCGGATCAGGGGATCGGAAAGGTTTTCCTTCAGGTTTGCGCTGGAGTAGCCAAAGGCGCTGGCTCCATGATCCAGCACGAATTTGACCACGACTGAAGCCAGGGCATCTCGGACGTCACATTTGATGTTTTCCCCAAGATATTTTCGAATGGCTATATCCAACCGATTACCGCCGTGCTTGCTCTTTCCGCAGACGAGCTTTAACATGGTCCTAGCGACTGGGTTATCAAGCCATTTTTCCACGGATTCGATGATGACGTCTTCAGTTCTAGGTTCTGTTTTGGCCGCATTTTCCGCGCCGGAGACCATAAAGTTCCCCCAAGAGGTTGTGTGTGTTCCCCAAATAAAACATCCGCCGGTGAAAATAGTTTAAAATCGACAACTTTAAATAACAGTGTTAACACATTATCTGTCGTAATCGCTTTCGACAGTCGCGCTAATACCAGGCGGCATAGTCGAGACGATGAAGAAAGAAAGGGAATGAGGCAATAACGCTATTTTGCCGTTGATATGTCACCTCCAACTTAGTCGGTGCGGCTAGCCGCCTGGTATTAAGGATTAAATCATCCCGAACAGCCAGATGTAGATGATTCCCAATACCACGACGAGCACCGGCAGCAGGTTCTGCATTCTTGATTCAAACTTTTCTGCCTCTTCTACTTTCCCGGCCTCCACCAGCCTCATCCCCTGGACCGAGACGAGGAGGTTGTAGAGGAAAACGGTGTAGACTACGAGCATTATCCTGTCAAAAAGGGTGAGATAGCCTAGGGCGGGTAACCCGCTTAGGGCGGCAATGTGGTAGGCAACAGCTGACATCAGAGTTGAAACGCAAATCCCCACCCTCTGGCCAAAATTCTTTATCGAGATGGCGAAAGTGAGGAGGGAGATCAAAGTTATGATGATGATCGGCAGAAAGTTCTTCAGAACTGCCGAGATCTTGGAGCGATAGACGGTAAGGCCGAAAGTGAGCTGGGAGTAAGTTTCATCAGGGTAAGCATGCTCGCTGACGTAGATGCGGAAGTCCTTCACGTCCCAGCCGGCAACGCTCAGGCTGGGATCGATTCCACTTTCCTCCAAATCGGGCTCAAAGACCAGCTCAGTAATGTCGTGATTTTTGTCTTCAAGTGAGATGGAGAGGAAGTGTTCATCCAAGGGGAAGTCCCTGAAGTCAAAGGGCTGAACATAGGCCCCCCTTACCCGGTACTCTATGTAATTTTCAGTCGGTCGTTCTTCTTCAGTCACAAGGTCCATTCTGGGTGTTCCCCGGAGAAACTCGATATCCGGCTTGATGTCGTGGTACTTGAACCACAGGTAGAAGTCCACGGAAAAGGTCTGCGCCGGGGTGTCAACCTTCTCTATGGAATTTATCCAGACGCCGACCTTGACCCGGCTTGGTTCTTGCTGGTAGGTTTGTGAGGCCACTGGTGGAAGGAAGAAAATGCTGAGCAGAAACACACCTAATGCCGATGCCAAGACGAGTTTCGCTTTCACGGAAGGCACCTGACGTTTTAGTTTGATTTTTTATTTTTAAATTTTGCTGGTGCCGGCGTGTTTTAAAGTCGGAACAGGGGCAATTTAGGCGGTTACCAGAAAAATTTCCCAAAAAAACAACAGTTTTAAAAGGAGGATTTGATTACTCCCTTAAGACTGACGAGGCGATTTTTTGAGATATGAGTGGACGGTTCTCACGGTAACTACCATCGGAATGCTGATGTTCGGCATTAATTCCAGGATAGTGATCGTCGGCCTGCCGCAGGTGGCCGCAGCTTTGAATGCTGATGCCGAGCAGGCGATCTGGTTCACCCAGGCCTACATGCTTGCCAGCACCGCGGCCTTGTTCCTCGTGGGCAGAGCTTCCGATATTTTTGGCCGGGTGAAAATCTACGTGGCCGGTTTCGTGATCTTCACCTTGGGTGCAGCCATGACGAGCCTTTCTTCACAGCCTGTTCAGGTTATCCTGTTCAGAGGCCTCCAGGGCTTCGGAGGCGGCATTCTTTCCACGGTTGGTGTGACAATGATTGTGGATGCAACGCCGCCGCAGAAACTTGGCTTCTTCCTCGGCCTAAATCAAAGTGCCTTCCGGCTGGGCGCCATGCTCGGCCTGACCCTGAGCGGAGTGCTGCTCGCTGTCTTGGATTGGAGGGCCCTCTTCTACATCAACGTTCCCATAGGGATTTTTGGAGCTCTCTGGGCCAGCAAGAGGCTCAGGGAGGTTGCCGAGGTGGAGGTGGGAAGCCCGATAGATTGGGGCGGGTTCATAACCATAACCACCGCGATCACAGCGTTTCTCCTCGCCCTCACCTTTGCCGCCTATGGAGTGGCGCAGCAGAGCACCGTTTGTCTCCTCTTGGTCATCTTTGCCGTCTCCTTGGTGGCGTTTGTTGTGCACGAAAGAAGGACCAAGTATCCCCTCTTTGATTTGAGTTTGCTCAGGATACGGGAGTTTGCTGGAGGCAACATTGCGCAACTCTTAAACGCGGCGGCCTGGGGAGCGGTGCTGCTGATGTTGAGCCTTTACCTGCAGCTCGTCGTCGGCCTTGACCCTTTTGATGCCGGGATGAGGTTGATCCCCTTTGAGGTGGCCTACTTCGTGGTCGGGGTGATCAGCGGCCGGCTCTCCGATCGTTTCGGCTGCCTGCCTTTCACGACATCAGGTCTGGCAGTGACCAGCCTGTCGCTGCTTTTGTTTTCAACAATGGATGCCCAAACACCATATTCCCTAGTGCTCGTCTACACGCTACTCTTTGGCGTCGGAATGGGTATTTTTGCCTCCCCCAACGTGAGCTCGATAATGGGCTGTGTTCCTCCAGAAAGAAAGGGGATTGGTTCGGCTTTCAGGAACACGATGTTTAACGTGGGTTACGTGATCAGCCTCAGCTTGGCCGTGCTGCTGATGAGTCTAACAGTTCCCTACGGGACTCTGACGCAGATAATTACCTCGCTCAGCCCTATTGCCATCGATGAAGCGGACAGGATGCTTTTTGTCGAGGCGCTGCAGAAGACATTTCTCTGGCTCGCCGTGCTGAACACCGTTGCCATCATTCCCTCTGTGCTCAGGGGGAAGAGACGAACAACAGCTGAGTTCAATCGTCTTCCGGGAAGAAATTTTGGTGGGGTCGCCGAGATTTGAACTCGGGTCACGAGCTTTTCTGCGTTGGGCGACCCAAAGCTCGCAGGATAGACCAGGCTACCCCACGACCCCGGCTTCATATTCGCGGGATCATTTTAAGAGATTGTCCCCTTCGCTTGACCTCGATCAGCCCGCCCCTGCTTTCCACCGGTTCGAAACCGTGGCGCCTGTACCACGGAACGCGCTCTTCGAAGACGCTGGCGACGAGATCTCTATCGCTGAAATCAGCTATCACCTGCTCGAGGAGCAATGTCCCAAGCCCCCGCCCCCGATAGGATCGCCCCACGTTAATTTCCTTCAGGTTGATGTGGCCGTTCTCCTCCACGGCAACCGCGCTGGCCACAACTGAGCACCCGTAATCGTCCCAGCATTCATAGCGATGCACGCCGTTTTCCGTCGTGTGATCGATGCGCATGATGATCAAGGCACTTTCTCATCGTGATATAAAAGGGTTGCCTGAAATTTGCCTGCCCAAGTGCCGTCTGTTGGTCATTAGTTAATCTCCACAGCCACGATCGCCTTTTGCCAACAAGTTTTAGTTTGTCTCGGGCATCGGAGTATGGTTCTAACCTTGCGAAGTTCCCCCAGCCCACGTTGTCCACACAAAATTGAAGTTTGGAGGGTCAGAATTTCACATGCCTATGTTTCTTCATTCTATCGATAGAAAAGTTAACGGTAATTCTGCGTTTCCCTCTATTCCACTCCAGCTTGTTTTCCGCCATTAAGTGCAGTAAAAGGCTTGGATGCCCAGAAGGATCGAGCGGAAGTTCAAGAAGATTTAGAGTTCCACATCGAGCCCCAACTTCTCGCAGAGCTCCTTGTAGCGATTCCTCACGGTGACCTCGGTGACCCTCGCCACGTCCGCCACGTCCCTCTGGGTCCTGCGCTCTCCGCAGAGCACGCTCGCAATGTAGATGGCCGCCGCCGCTACTCCCGTCGGGCCGCGCCCGGACGTCAGCCCCTTTTTCGTCGCTTCTTTGAGAAGCTCAATTGCCTTCGACTGCACGGCACCGCTCAGGCCCAGGTCAGACCCGAACCTCGGGATGTAGTCGATGGGGCTAGTCGGTCGCAGGTGAATGAGAAGCTCGCGAGCGATGAATCGATAGCTTCTCCCAATTTCCTTCTTGCTGACCCGGGAGACCTCCGCGATCTCATCAAGCGTGCGCGGCACCTTGCTCTCCCTGCAGGCCGCGTAGAGCGCAGCTGCAGCGACGCCCTCAATTGAGCGTCCGCGGATCAGCCTTTCCTCGACAGCTTTTCGGTAAATAAGCGCCGCTGCCTCCCTCACGTTGCGAGGCAGATTGAGGTGAGAGGCCATGCGGTCGATTTCCGAGAGAGCGAAGGCCAAGTTTCTCTCGGTGGCGTCTGATACCCTGATCCTTCTCTGCCACTTTCTCAGCCGGTAGATCTGCGCCCGGCGCTTTGGCGTCAGATCCTTTCCGTGTGAGTCCCGGTCCCTCCAGTCGATCATGGTTGACAGACCTTTATCATGGATCGTGTTATGGGCGAAAACTCCCCCAAGCCCCGCCACGAAGTTCTCGCATCCCGGCACCGAGAGGTCGTAGGCATACCTGGAGGTCGGTTTAACCTTAGTGATTTTCCTTACTCGTAGAAAAGCTAGCGGGCTCTCCGCCAGCGCCAAGAGCTTCTCATCACCGACCTTTTTGGCGATTGAGATGGCAAGCCCCCTGATTATTCGCTTCCTTGCCCGCGACCCCCAGAATTTTTTGTACTCCTGCGGGGCCGGGACGGTGTCCTCGATCGCCGCCTTTCTCCTGTGCTCCGCGACACCTTCTATGAAACCGAGATCCTTTGCAACATCGGGATCTGTGACTCGTGTTCCGGTCAACCTGCTCTCCCCGATGAACTGGCCAGTTGACCTGATCTCATGGGCAGGTATCTTCCCTTCTCTGTATCCCGCCAGTGCCCCCTGCTGCGGGTAGAGAAACATTATGTCGTTGCCCAGCGCACCGTTTGCAGAAACCGTGTGAACTTGGCCTGCGGGTTGCCATCCTGGGTTTTCTTCATCCATCACGCAGATGCAGCCATCTCCACTCACGTGGGCCTGCATGAACTCCAGCTTCGGCTCCTCAGGAAGGGACGCGAATTTCTCCAGAAGGTTGGGCCTGTCTGGACTTTCCAGGGTGGGAAGATACCTCGGCACCACTATGAATTCCCCCTTCTTTATGCTGTCCACGCGGATGGGGCATACCTCATTCTTTCTGACCGTGAAGAGGCTGTGCGCCCCTGTTACCCTGATCTTCCGGCCGGTTTCGAGCTCTATCTCATATAGATCCTCAACAACCTCGTGGCGCACCACATGGCTGATGGGCCTGAACCCTATTCTGAGGTCTTTGTCGAAGGCAACGGTCCTGTAGCCGCTCACCTCCGCAATCTCCACGTTTTTCATCCTCCGGGCCCCGCTCCTCTCAATCACTTCATCCACGAACTTTCCAATCTCCACGACCTGCACCTGTCCGTCCCTTTCGATGATCACTGGCTCGGCATAGTCAACGCTAAGCGTCATGGGAGCCCCGACCCTTCCCCTCCTCTCGCGCTGCTCCTGGTCGAAGGCGCGCCACTCCGGCCCCATGTCCATTATCTTATCATGAATGATATAGCCACAGCTAGCGCAGACCAGCTCAGCCCGCTCGTAGTCCCGCACCAGCTTAGTGCTCCCGCATTCGGGACACTTTTTCTGGCTTTCCACCTTTTCCTTTTCCATGCGGCTCCCCCACATATACTTCAGTACCGATCAGTTTGTCGAGTTCCGATTTCACCTCTGAGGCCGGTTTTATCGTGATGTAGGGCGCTTTCACTGGCCCGAAGATGTCGGCCACGTTGCCGATCCTTTTCCCCGAGCGGTCGAACACGCTTTGACCCATTTTGGGTGCTTGATCCGCCCGGGCCACTAAACCCCGAGGTCTGAGGTGCAGTATCTTGGCTGTTATTCTCAAAATTATCCCTTCAAAAGCCTTTTAAGTAGTCAAATTATCTCATATATAAAGTTTTCGTAAGGCTTATATTTTGGCTTTAAACTAGCCCACGTAGCTTGGCCTTTCCCGGTCTTCCTTCTGTGGCGGTTGCAGGCTTGGCATCGGGATCGGTGGAGGAATGTTCAGCGACCTCGAGACCACGGTGGCCTCGACCAGCGAAGTATTGGTTATCGCTTGGAGCAACAGCTGTGGCGGCGGTGACTGTTTTTTGTAGCCCTCATAGATTTTTTCGATTTCCCCAGGATCTCCCAAAATGAGTGCCTGGCCCTTTATGTTGATCTGGGCCAGTGGCGGGTTGTAGACGATCGTGACCACGAAGGGGGCAGCCAGCTTGTCCTCTCTCCTGTCCAGACCGATGATGTTGACGTTGGTTGAAATGTGCACCCCGGTTGGGGCTGGCTTGTCCTGTTCCCAGAACCTCTCCGCCGAGATGTAGCTGATGTTCACCCGAACCTGCAAGCAGATCCACCTTTTTAAATTCAGCTTTGGCCTATATATCTTCGCCGAGTTCCCTGACCAGCGGTTTTGCCAAGTGCCTGCGGGCCCGGGGCGGGACCTCAAACTTTCCCAAGGAGATATCCCTGACCAGAGTCACCACTCTGGCCGAGTCGGCGGGAGCTCTTTCCTTGCACACCTTGCAGGAGTACCCCTTGTTTTTTCCCTCGGATTTCATCCTTCTGCCACAGCTCGGGCACCGGGGATTTTCCCTTTTGAGAAGTGGGGCCAGTTCAAGCACTTCGACCTTTTCCAAGTTAATCGTCAGCGGCAGTTCCGGTTTTTCCTTTATCCCGCCACAGACCCGCAGCCTGTCTCCAACGATCAATTTTTTTATTTTTTCGCGAAACTGCCGTGTTGGTTCATAGGCGGCGCAGTCAATTTCACCTGTTTCGTCCCTGAGGCTGAAGATCACGTGGCCGCCGGGGATGGTGCGCGGAGGCTTGGAGACCACCCCCTCCACGATCACGGACCAGTTCGGCTTGGCTTCAGCAATTTTTACTTTCCTCAGGTGTTCATCGGTCCCCTGGTTTGTCTTGTAGACGATCGTTTGCTCAATTGGCTCCATCGCCCTCACCATTCTGGAGGCCATCTTCACCACCCGGGCTGTTTCTCCCCGAATCCCGTAAAGCACGGGGCAGGGCGTGTGGGGAGTGATTCTGATCTCCCCGGTGCTGGGATCCAGATTGTCAAAGGTCCGGGGATAAGTTTTCTTGTCCATTTCCTCAACGGAGGCCCTGTCGATTCTTCTCGGAGTGCCTCGATTTTCCGGCGTGCGGTAGGCGATGAACTCGTACGTCCAGTCGCCCTCAAGTGGGTTTCCTATGGCTGCCAGGGCCCCGATGATGCCGCGGCCCAGCTTGAATTTGTGGATTTCCGCGCCAATCCTTCGCGCGAGGTCCTCAGCTTCCTCAATGGTGACAATGTCCTGAACCACCTTTTTTGAGAAATCTTTCATCTCCACGGGGATCTGGCTGCCCTGGTAAAAGACGACTCCGGGGTTGGTGGTATCGACGTGGAGCTCAGCCAGTTCCGCCACGGTTTTGAGGACGGTTTCCTTGACACGGGGGATCTGTTCCTTTTTTACCGACAAGGTGAAGGCGACGGCGCAGTTCCCCCTCGTTTTCATTTTCCAGTTGGGGTTGAGCCGGATCAGTTTGGGGTAACCCTTTATCTTGAATCCCATCTCCTTCAGGCGTCTGATGGCAACTGCCCCCACGTAGGTCGTGCACATGCCCTCTTTGGAGTCGGTATCGTCAATGCCGACGTGGAGGAGCACCATTTTACCACCCTCAATTATCTCTTTGGTCAAAAGGGGACATAAGGTTCAGCGGTTTTATTGGGGGTGGAAATTTAATTAACCAAAGGCATAAAACCTTATGGTCAACATCAACAAGGAATTTTGATATCATGTCGGTAGGTCCTTGGGGCCGGTTCAAGGGGGACGTTGTCCAAGCCTTGAGCGGTGCACTTTCCAAGCTGGGCTGGCAGGCGCCGGTTAACTTGGAGGCCACGCTGGAAGAGCCACCGGACCTCAAGCTAGGAGACCTCGCGACAAGGCTGTGCTTTGAGCTGGCCAAGGTACTTCACAAATCCCCGGCCATCCTGGCCACCGAACTGGGTAAGGAGATCAGACCTGGTGGGTTGGTGGACAGGGTTGAGGTTTCGGGTAGTTATCTTAATTTTTTTGTCGATATTTCAAAGCTTGCGGAACTGACGCTGGAAACCATTGAAAGGCAAGATCGCGACTACGGCTGCTCTGAAGTGGGCAAGGGCAAAAAGGTGTTGATCGAGCACACCAGCGTGAACCCGACCAAGCCGCTGCACATAGGCCACGGCAGGAACGCCGTAGTGGGCGACACCCTGGCCAGGTTGCTTCGGGCTTTGGGTTACCAGGTCGAGGTTCATAACTACATTGATGACATGGGCAGGCAGGTCGCTGAGACCTTATTGGCCTACCGCCTCATCAGAGATAAACCCAGGGCCAAGTTTGATCACATGCTGGGGCTGATTTACTCGGAAATTCACAGCCGGATTGAGCAGGATCCCAAGCTTGAAGGGGAGGTGCGCAAAATACTGGCCAAGCTGGAGAGCGGCGAGGGCAGGGATCCAAGGCAAGCGAGGCTTCTTTCAGAAAAATGCGTGAAGGCCAACTTGGAGACGACCGACCGCTTGGGCATCAGCTATGATCTGCTGGTCTGGGAAAGTGATCTGGTAAGGTCGGGAATTCTCGGGGAAACTCTGGAGAAGTTGAAACGCACCAAGTATCTGGTTGAGGGGACCGGGGAATATCAAGGGGCTCTGGTGCTGAAGCTATCGGACTTTGGCCTCGAGGACAAGGTGCTGATCAGATCCGATGGCACGGCAGTGTACACGATGAGGGACATCGCCTACCAGCTCTGGAAGTTCGGGAAGACCGAGGCACAGCTGAAGTTCAGGCTGCACTCGAAGCGGCCGGACGGGACCAAGACTTACACGACCTCTCAGCGAGGCAGAGCCAACAATAGATTCGGCCGTGCGGATGTGGTTATCAATGTGGTCGGTGCCGAACAGCGTTTCCCGCAGCAGGTTGTTTTCAACTCGCTGAGGGCACTGGGATTTGAAAAGGAGTATGAGAACTCCCACCATCTGGCCTATGAACATGTTTGGTTGCCGAGCGGCAGATTTTCGGGCAGAAAGGGGACCTGGATCGGATACACCGTGGATGACGTTATTGAGGAAGCGGTGGCGAGGTCTCGCGCGGTGGTCGAGGAGCACTCACCAGATTCCAGCGAGAGCTTCAAAAGCCGGGCCGCGGAGATGGTCGGCGTCGGTGCGGTGAGATTTTCACTCATCAGCACCTCTCCGGAAAAGCGCATAACCTTCAAATGGGAGGAGGCGCTTAACTTTGAGAGAAACAGCGGCCCGGCGGTGCAGTACTCCCACGCCAGGGCCTGCAGCATCCTCCGCAAGGCCGGGCCCCTGAAAGCTGGGCCGGTTTACTCCGTCTTCAAGTTGCCGCAGGAGCAACGCTTGATCCGGCTTCTGGCCAGATTTCCCGAGGTGATCCAGGAGGCCGGAGAGAGACGGCAGCCTCATTTGCCCGCCCTTTATGCCGCCGAGCTTGCGCTGGCTTTCAACGCCTTTTATGAGGTGGCCCCGGTAATTGATGCCGAAACACCGGAGCTTCGCTCTGCTCGCCTGCACCTGGTCAACTGCGTCCGCATCGTTTTGAGAAATGCCCTGGAGTTAATTGGAATTTCGGCCCCGGAGAGGATGTGATCGTTTAAAGCTATTTTTTGATGAGTTCCTCCTTGAGTTCACCCTTTTTCAATCTGTTGTACCAATCCTTTGCCACCGGCTCCCTTTCATGGAGCTCTTTGCGTCTCGCCTCCAGAAGCTGGGGTTCCAGACCCACCAGCTCCGAGGCTGTGAGAAGGCGATGCTTTCTTTTTTCAGCCTCCCTGAACACAGGTTCCAGGTAATCCCGGTATTCAAGTGACCTCAGCAGATGGTGATCCACCACGGTCAGGGGAACTCTTTCAACGAGCCGTACCATGTTGTTTCTGGCGGCCGTCAAGCTGCCTTCATCAATTTTGTAGCCCGCGAGATAGATCGGGGGGCCGCCCACGATTGCTGCGTCCGGCTTTTCCATGAGGATCATTCGTAGGGTTTCGTCGTCAATTGGCCCCTGAACATCGGAGGCATGGATCAGGCAGCACCTGGGGGTCCTTATCGTTAACATCAGCAGGTAGCCCAGCTCCGTGCCGGGTGAGCCGTGAGCCACCGGTTTAGAAAATTGGAGTATCGTCTGGCCGAAGGTGAAACTTCTGCCATCGGCGATTTTTATTTCTCTCGCCGTCCGTGAGTTCAGCTTTTGGAACATGTAGCCGCGCTTGCGCTGGCTGGCGTTGATGTTGGAATTGATGTCCTTTGCCAGTATCGTCTTGCCACGGTAGAGGTCTTCCGCAATTTCAGGTGAACTCCAGAGCCACACCCAGTCCTCAAAGTTTGGGACGTAGTGATCAAAATGATAGTGGCTTACGGTGAGAATTTCGGCCCTTCTAGCCGCCTCCAGTATGGTGCGACGCGAACGCGCTAGCGCGATGTATTCCCGTTCGTGGGGGCTCAGGTGGAATCTCGGGCCGAGTGCCGAGCCTGGGTCGATGACTATTTTTATATCGTCAGTTTCCACGAAGGTGGCCATGCTCCTCACGCCGAAGCTCTCGAAGGCCAGCGGGAGCACGCGGATGTCGCCGTTGCCGATGGGAACAGGATCTCTTATCTGATCACCTGCGATTTTAATCTCATTTCCTTTCCTAAAGTTAATCTCAGGGCTCGAGTAAAAATTTAACACTTAAATCTTGTGAAACCAAAGGAATTACTATGCCCACACGGTTGAGGTACCTCAGAAGGCCGAGGCTGAAGGAGCCGGTTTTGGTGGCGGGATTGCCCGGAATAGCCAACGTGGGCAAGCTTGCCCTTGAGTACTTGGTGCACAAATTGGCGGCGGAGAAGTTTCTGGAGCTCTACTCTGATTACTTCCCCGAGTGGGTGATTCAGGACGAGGGGCTGGTGAGTCCATTGAAGGTGGATTTTTTCCACTGCCGCCCCGAGGGCTTGAAGCAGGACATGATTTTGGTGACGGCCGATGCTCAAGCCGCGACCTCAACGGGACAATATGCACTTACCGATGATCTGCTGGATGTTGCTGCCAGGCACGGTGTCAAGGTGGTCGGGTCAATGGCCGCCTATGTGGTTTCAGCTGAGGAAAGACGTGTCTACGGCGTGGTCGGTGCGGCCTCGGATGCCTCCCTGATCAAAGTTCTGAGTCAGAGCGGGGTCAGGCTGCTGAACAATGGAGTCATCGTTGGCATGAATGGAATGATCCCCGTGATGGCCTCTCGGCGCGGCATGCGGGGATTTTGTTTGTTAGGGGTCACCGAGGGCGGAGTTCTGGACGCGGGGGCGGCCGCTGCCGTGCTGAGATCTCTGGCGACGGTGCTGAATTTCAAACTGGAGCTCAAAGATCTGGAGCAGCAGGCAAAGAAGCTGGCCAAGTTAACCCCACCGGCCCCGGTTCCCGAGATAAACATCGGTGCTGAGGAGGAACCCAGCTACATCCGTTGATTAAAGCGCGGTGAAGCTTCTTACTCTCTCGGCGTCCAATTCTTTGATGATTTCAATGGTCAACTTGACCGCGTTTTCAACATCTTCCAGGCAGAGGTAACCCACGTGTGTGTGGATGTGCCTGGTGGGAACGCTGATGACGGCGGTGGGACATCCCTCCCTGTCCAAGTGGATGCTGCCGGCGTCGGTGCCGCCTCCGGTCGACTGTGAGAGCTGAAGGGGTATTTTCTTTTTCTCCGCAAGATCTATGATGAAGTTCTTCAGTGGCTGGTTGGGGATCATCGACCGGTCATAGGTGAGCAAGGAGGGGCCCTTTCCCAGTTTGGTTGGGGCCTGATGTGGTTGGATTCCCGGCACATCTCCGGCGATGTCCACCTCCAACACCAGACCCACGTCGGGATCAACGACGTGAGCGGCGGTCTTGGCACCCCTCAGGCCGACCTCCTCCTGCACCGTCGCTGCCGCGTAAATGGTGTTGGGATGCCGGATGTTGTTTTCCCTTATCCTCCTGATCGCCTCGGCCATTACAAAGACGCCGATTCTGTCGTCGAAACCCTTTCCCGAGGCAAATTTTCCCTCCTTAAACACTGAAAATGGGGACCAGGGAGTCACCGGATCGCCTATTTTCACCCCCATTTTGACGGCTTCCTCCATGGAGCAGGCCCCGATGTCGATGTACATGTCTTCCTTCTTCAAGACAACTTTTCTTTCCTCCTCAGTCAGGACATGGGGTGGTTTGGATGCGATGACACCGGGCAGATCACCCTTTTTGGTCCTCACGATGACCCGCTGGGAGAGAAGCACTTGGTCCCACCAGCCCCCCAGCGGGCCAAACTTCAAGAAGCCAGTTTTTTCATCTATTCCGGTGACGACAAAGCCGACCTCATCAAGGTGGCCTGCCATCAGGATTCGGGGGCGCTGGGAGCTGCCCTTCTTCACGAAAATGACTGAGCCAAGCTTGTCGCAGATGATCTCATTTGAGTAGGGTTTCAGGTATTCCTTGACAATTTTTGCTGTCTCCGTCTCAAAACCAGAAGGGCCAAAGGACTCCATCAAGTCCTTCATGAATTTCATTGCCTTTTTATCAAACATTGAAACCACGTTTTACAACTCGGAGTTATCTCATAAAAGCCTGTCCTTGGCCAAGAAAGGTTCTGCTTCAGCCAGATCTTCTCCACAGGCAGAGATCTTGCTTTCATGGCTCGATGGTGGTGACTTCGGCCGACGATAAGTTTGGGTGGGGATCTGCGGCGGTTAGATCAGCGAAGTTTGCCGGTCTGGTGCCTCCGCCGTGCTGAGATTGTCACTTTTTTCAATGCCCGCAGATTCGAGCAGATATCCGAGAACTCGTTTGCTGAGCCTCAGGATTTCTAAGTCACATTTTCTGCGTTTCTCTCTTTTCTACTTCTTCAATTATCCTCTTCAGCTCTTTTTCCACATCCCGGTCCAGCGGTTCCGGCTGGTGTGTTTTCAAAATCCTTTTGACTTCCTCACGGGCGATTTCCCGGAGATCCTTCGAACCGGCATTTTCCCACGTTTTTCTTTTTTCTCTATTGAGAATCCTCGGAATGTAGTGTTCCTTTCTGAAGTTCTCCAAGGTGTGCCTTTGAGTTAAATAATGGTTTCCCGGCCCTACCTTTTTTATTACATCTACCGCGAGCGTTTCGTCGTTAACTTTTATACCCTTAAGGGCTCGAGACACCATTCCGGCCAGTTCGTTGTCAATAACAAGTTGCTCATAGCTCACGGTGAGAGTGGATTCAAGGGAGCCAGCAAATGAGTAGATGAGATTTATTCCTGCCAGAGCCGCCATCATCAGTGTCGCTGCTTTTTCCAGACCCGCTTGAATGTCAGGGATCATTGAGTCTGTAGTGCCGCCTATTCCTCGGCTGGGAAGGCCATAGTACCTGGCCAATTGGGCCGTTGCGGCGTTGATTAGTCCTGTTTCCATGGCCCCTAAAGCGATGTTGCCGCTTTTCATGTTAGCGATCGTTGAAACGGTTCCGTAGAGTACCGGGGTACCTGGGTTGACCAGCTCAGCTAAAACTATCCCGCTGAGCACTTCAGCATTCTGTTGCACCAAAAGCCCGGCTAGCGTCGCAGGCGCCGTAGTGCCTGATTGAGCCTCCGATGCAATGACGAGTGGCTGATTATATTTGGCGTATACCATAAGCCCTTCTATCGCTTCTTTGGAGTGTTGTAACGGGCTTGTTGGATTTTCTATAGTTAAGAGCAGGGGCCTTCTCCTGAGCTCCTCCTCACCACCGGCAACGACCGAGGCCATTCTTATGTTATCTTCAGCTGGTTTTTCACCGTAGATATATCCGTCAAGTGGCTTTGTGGTATTTTTGAATCCTAGAAATAACCCATAGACGTGGACCAGTGCTTCGGGGACGTCTCTCGGCCAAACCGCCCAATCCATGAAATGGATGTTCTCCAGGTAATCGCCCAGCTTGAAGAAGGATTCCACATCGGCTAAGTTGCCCTCTCGGCATTTGCCGGATTCCAGATCTAAGACGTAGGGTAGCCAGCCCGACATAGAGAAATAAACTCGTTTGCCCCCCAATCTCAATTTATAATTAAAGTTTCTCCCATACAGAGTACAACTGCTTGGCGCCCTTTTCACCGCTTCCTTTACGAGATACTCTGGAATTCTGGCCGTTTCCTTCTTGAAATCAACATGAGCCCCGGCCTTATCCAGTATTTCTAAGGCCTTTTGCGACAGGAACTTCACGCCGACTTCTTCCAGGATTTCCGAAGTGGCCAGGTGAATTTCGTAGAGCTCGTCCTTGGTGAGAAACTGCAACTGTCCTTCTTTCAGATCCAATTTTACACCTCCAGCCTGTGTTTTAGTTTCCGCGTGTATAACTGATAAGGCGCGGCTTTTATTTATTTTGAATTATTTTGTGCCGTTGAGGTTAAAGTCGTCTTTTTGATCAGCTTCCTCGCTAGCTACCCCTTTCCCGACTTTCACGGTTAACGTTTGAAAAACAAAATGCATTGCTCACCCATCCTTATCCAGCATTTAATTGAAGAATCAAAACCAAAATCCCGATTGAAAGGAACCAACCAGTTAGGTAATGTTTAAATGTTTGATTTGTAATATTTCACCATAATATCCGGCGGTGTTTTACGTGAACGCGGTCGATGGTCCCAAGATTGTTAAAACCGTTTGCAGGCTCTGTTCGGGAGAATGTGGTTTGAACGTTTACGTTGAGGGAGGCAAGATCACAAAAGTCGAGGGGATGCCGGAACATCCATTGAATCGTGGCGAGATATGCCCCAAGGCGGAAGCAGCCGTGGACTACGTCTACGCACCCGACCGTCTCAAGTACCCTCTGAAGCGCGAAGGCGATTCTTGGAAGAGGATTTCCTGGGACGAGGCGCTGGACACCATCGCCAGTGAGTTGACCCGACTTAAGAAAAATTATGGAAGCGAAGCCCTGGCAATTTATCTGGGTCAGGGCATAGATTATTATGAGAATAAGTGGTATGCACGCAGGTTTTGTGACGTTTACGGCACTCCCCACTATTACTCCGTTGACAGCATGTGCTATCGGGCCAGGGTGATTGCCCACACGCTGACCTACGGCGCCATGTCGGTGGCCGATCAGGAATATTCCAAATGTATTTTGATGTGGGGTCGCAATGAGTACAACGCCATTTTACCTCGTGCGAAGAAAATACTTAAGGCCGTGGAGAATGGGGCCAAGCTAATTGTTATTGATCCGGTGCGGACTTATTTCGCCAAGATGGCAGATCTTCATCTCAGACCCAGACCAGGAACAGATGGCGCTCTGGCTCTGGCCATGTTGAATGTCATCATCTCCGAGGAACTTTATGACAAGGAATTTGTGAAAAAATGGACAGTTGGTTTTGAAAAATTGGCCGAGCGCGTGAAAGATTACCCACCGGAAAAAGTTGAGGAGATAACTTGGGTCAGAGCCGATGACATAGCCAAGGCAGCCAGAATGTACGCCACGATTAAACCAGCGTGCATCAATCAGGGCAACTCTTTGGACCTTCAATTAAACGGTGTTCAAATTTCCCGCTCGATAGCCATTATGCAGGCAATAACCGGAAACCTTGACGTGCCCGGTGGAAACACGTACTCCCCCAGGTTGAAACTGACTAATTTGGGATTACCCAAAATGCAGAGCGGAAAACCCTTTGGCGCCGCTGAGCACCCGCTACAATACGAGCGCACTAGGGAGGGGCAGGCGATGGTTCTGCTGGATAAAATGGTAAATGACAGCCATTGCCCGATCAAAGCCATGATAGTCTCCGGCGGCAATCCCGCTGTTCAGTGGCCCAATTACAATAAAGTCAAGGCGGCTCTGGAGAAGCTTGATTTCCTCGTCGTTATGGATGTCTTCATGACAGCGACGGCCGAGTTTGCGGACATCGTCCTTCCCGCCGCTACTTTTCTGGAGAAAACGGAGCTGCTTGATTTTGGCGCGGTGATGGGCATCCCCTACGTCATGCTGAGAAAGAAAGCCGTGGAGCCTATCGGGGAAAGTTGGCCCGACTGGAAGTTCTGGTTCGAGCTGGGCAAGAGAATGGGTTATGGTGAGTATTTCCCCTGGAATGATGTCAGGGAGTCCATAGATGTCCTGTTAAAGCCAACCGGGTATTCGGTCAAAATACTTGAGGAACTGCCGGGCGGCTTCTACTACGACTACGCCAGGTACCGGAAGTACACGGAGAACGGTTTCCAAACGCCATCAGGAAAAGTGGAGCTTTATTCCGAGACCCTTCAGAAGTATGGCTACGATCCATTGCCCACATATGTGGAGCCCCAGGAGAGCCCGATCAGCGATCCCGAGCTGGCCAAGGAATATCCCTTGGTCCTGACGACGGGATCCAGGATTCTGGAGTATACTCATTCACAGCTGCGGAATATACCGAGGCTGCGGGAAAAGGTCCCGGATCCATTGGCGGAGATCCATCCGGAAACAGCGAAAAGATACGGAGTTTCTGATGGGGAGAAGATCCTGGTAAAAACAAAAAGGGGCAGCATCAAGATCAAGGCGAGAGTAACGGAAGATATCCTCCCCGGAATTGTTCACGTCCAGCATGGGTGGAAAGAGGCCAATGCCAATGTTTTAACAAATGAGGCCGATAGAG
>Ga0078972_1002366_pt1 | contig 62804 bp, 56 predicted proteins | sample YelNatPaOPGAMG01_FD_67568 | JGI IMG/M metagenome (GOLD analysis project Ga0078972, IMG submission 67568) | Hot spring thermophilic microbial communities from Obsidian Pool, Yellowstone National Park, USA - OP-RAMG-01 (SPADES assembly) (version 2) | ecosystem: Environmental > Aquatic > Thermal... | reverse complement strand
CATAACCTTCTTCCATTCTACCCCATCTTGGATCTCTCTCCATATCTACAGTAGGAGCCCAAAGCATAAGTCCCCCAATCTTTCCCCTCATATAGTAGTAAGCACGAGCTTCTAATGAGACTACTTCTCCTATCTTTCTCATAAGATCTCTATCAAAAGAAGATACAAGACCTATAGGCTGAGGAAATACAGTAGCTTTTCCCATCCAAGCTACACCATGAGCTGTTTCTCCACCTATATGAAATTCTCCTATTTCTAATCTGGGTACTTCTGCCTGTCGAGTGGGAAGTAATTTAATCTTTTCTTCAAGGGTAAGTAAAGAAAGAAGATTTTTAACTCTTTCATCAATAGGTAATGATGGGTCTCTAAAAAGAAAGTTTTGTTTCATAATTTTTTCCTCCTACTCACCAATTATTTTTACCAGGACTCTCTTCCTTCTCACTGTTAGTCTCTCCTTAAATTATAAAAATGATATAATTATATTACAAATTATTAAAGGAGTATTTTTAAAATGAATAAAACAATTAAAGATTTATCCCTTGAAGAGAAAAGAAAATATATAGAAGCCCGAAAAAAATTTGAAGAAGAAGAAAAAAAGCTATTAGATATAAGATATGAAAAGGCACTAAATTTGGCAAAAGAGATCTCTGAAATTCTTTATAAAAAATATAAAGCTAAGAAAGTAATATTAGTAGGATCTCTAAAGGATAAAGAATTATTTACAAAATGGTCTGATATAGATTTAGCTGTAGCAGGAATATCTAATAAAGATTATTTTAAAGCACTGTCTGAAGTTTTATCATTAAGTGTAGATTTTAAAATAGATATTATTGATTTAGATAGCTGTAAAGAAGAAATTAGAAATAGACTTGAGGGAGAAGGTATATTACTATGAAAAAAATGTATTTATTAATTTCAAGTAGGATAAAAAATGAAATAATAGAGTTAGAAGAAACAATAAAAAGGGCACAAAAAGCATGGGAATTAATTAAAGAAGAGGATTCGCTATATATAGATAGCGTAGCACTAAACCTTCATAACTTTTATAGTGGTTTAGAGCGAATTTTTAGTTTAATTGCTAAAGAAATAGATGGGAAAATTATAGAAACACCCGACTGGCATAAAGAACTATTACTGCAAATGTCTATAGAAATTCCTTATGTGAGACCTGCAATTATTTCTAAAGAGCTCAGAGAAAAACTTGAAAACTATAGAGCTTTTAGACATGTTGTTAGAAATATATATGCCTATAAGCTAAAACCTGAAAAAATAAAAGATCTTATAACAAATCTTCCTATAACATGGGAAGAGACTAAAAAATATCTTTTAGATTTTTGCAATTTCTTAGAAATGCAATAAGGTTAACACTTTTTCTATAATATTTTTTGCCTCCTCAATATCATCAAATGATACATCTTTGTGAGTCACAAATCTTAAAGTCTCTTCATCAAAACTTGTAGCAAGTAATCCGTAATCTTTAAATTTCTTAATTAAATCAGAAGCTTTATAACCATTTTTTATATTTACCTTTAAAATATTAGTGTCTGGCTTTTTAATATCAAAAATTGGAATAGTCCTTAGGAAGTCATATAATTTATAAGCCTTTTTATGATCTTCCTCTAAGCGATCTATCATATTATCTAAAGCCCAAATACCACAAGCAGCCACCACTCCAGCCTGCCTTAGACCACCACCCAATCTTTGTCTATTTTTTCTTGCTTTTTCAATAAAATCTGAAGATCCTACAAGAAGAGAGCCCATAGGGCAAGAAAGTCCCTTGGAAAGACAAAACATGACTGAATCAGCATATTTAGCTATCTCCTTTGCAGGAACCTTTAAATAAATGGAAGCATTAAAAATCCTTGCCCCATCAAGATGAATAGGTATGTTATATTCTCTACTTAATTCATATACCTCTTTCATATAATCTAAGGGAAGTACCTTTCCCCCAGCCCTATTGTGAGTATTCTCTAAAACAATTAAAGATGTTTTGGGAAATACTCTTCCCTGAGGTCTAATTGCTTTTTTAATCTTTTCTATAGGCATCATTCCATCTTCACCTTGAATAAGGAATGGTTGTACTCCAGCATTTCCTCCCATTCCACCTGCTTCATAATAGTACATATGGGATTCTGCCTCAAGTATAACTTCATCTCCCCTTGATGTCCAAGAAAGAAGAGCTACTTGGTTCCCCATAGTTCCTGAGACTACAAAAAGAGCGGATTCTTTACCTAAAAGTTCTGCAGCCTTTTTTTCTAATAGATTTATTGTAGGATCCTCACCATACCCATCATCACCCACTTCAGCTAAATACATGGCTTTTCTCATTTCTTCTGTAGGCTTTGTAACAGTATCACTTCTCAAATCAATAATTTTCATTTTTTAGCACCTCTTATTCATATTTTACTTTTAAATTATACATCCATATATAAATCAAGAATATTAAAAATATTGTGAGTTTAAAAATTTTAAAGTATAATAAATATAAAATAAATTGAAAAGGGGGGAGTGAAAAGATGAATGTTGGAAAAACTGATGCTATTATTAGAGTAATTGTAGGTATGATTTTACCTCATCTTACCAGATGGGGAATAGTTTCAGGTGGTGTATGGGTTGCAATTCTCCATATCTTAGGGATTATATTAGTGGTTACATCAGCAATAAGATATTGTCCTCTTTACAAATTACTTAACATCTCTACAGCAAAATAAGAATAATAAAAAGGGTAAGGGAATTTTCCCCTTACCCTTTTTAAGATTTGATTATGATTTAATTATTTCTTCCAAAATTCTACCATTTCTTTTATTTGTTTTGTTTTATAATCCTCATATTTCTTTGCTCCAAGATCTTCCATCCCTTTGAGAAATTCTGCCCATACTTTATCAAAATCCTTTGTAGGTGCCATAACTACCTTTGGTATATTTCTAATTACATATTCAAATAGTTTATTTCCAATTGCTCTCATATCTTCATCAGGAGTTGGATACATCCAGAGATATCCCCATGTTTTTACTGGATATTCTTCGGCTTTAGGAAATAGGTCTTTCCAAATTTCTACTCCATATGCAGCAAGAACTTTCTTTTCCACCTCTGTATAATTCTTCCTTATATCTTCTTTTCTTGTATCAGGAACTATTGGATTTCCTGTAGAGTCTATTACATAATTGGGAAGTCTTGGCCAAGGATAGAGATATGGACCTATACCAGTCTTTCTACCAAAGTATGGATCTGTTCTTCTTGCTTGCTCAACTTCAGGTAGAAATACTCTTTTTCCATCCACATAAGTATGGTGAACTCCTTCTACTCCCCATTGTCTTAATATATTTGCATCTTCTGTACATAACCAATCCAAGAATTTTATAGCTCTTACTGGATCTTTACATTTCTTTGTAATAGCTATTCCCCATCCACCTGTATATCCTGTTCTTACATCTGGTGGTGCTTGTTTTATTCTTTCACTTACAGTTACAGGATAAAATCCATACATGTATTCATATTTACCTGCTCTTCTTAAAGCTGTTATAGGTTCACCTACAGCCCATCCTGCATCAATCAATGCCAAAACTCTTCCACTTGCTATTTTTGCTTTATAGGTATCTTCTTTTTGGATAAATGTTTCTTTATCAAGAAGACCTTGATTCCACATACGATTTAGCCATCTGAAATATTCTTTCTCAATGGGTCTCTTATAATGGAATGTGCATTTTAATGTTTTTGGATCTACATATAATTCTCCATCATCAGGAGCTCCTGTAGCTTGAAATGCTGGGTTTGTTACGCTAATTACAGTTCTCCAGTCATCAGCACAAAGAGTTAATGGGATTGTTGGTAATCCATCAGTAGTTGGATGTTTCTTATAATATGTTTTTATAGCATTTTCAAAATCTTTTAGAGTTCTAATCTTTGGATAACCAAGTTCAATTACAACCCTGTGCTGAAGCATGAAGCCTCCATTTACATCAAGGGTTCTATCATTGTCAGTTCCATAGGCTCCTAAGCAATAAATATGTGGATCTTCCTTACTCCATTTTAGTCTCTTAAGATTTTCTCCGTAAGCTTTTTTAATGTTAGGTCCATATTTTTCAATTAAATCATCAAGAGGAATTAAAGCTCCAGCATCTTTAAGAAGAGCTAAGTCTCCTTTTGCATAGACTAAATCTGGATAATCACCACTTGCAGCCATAATTTGTATTTTTTCTCTAACAGCTGCCTGATTAGGAGCATACTCTATATCTAATGTAACTCCTGTAAGTTCTTTTATTTTTTGTGCTACAGGACTCTTGAATTGATCATCATTAGGGTTGACTTCTCCAATATATACCTTAAAAGTTATAGGTTGATTTGCCTCAGGAGTTGGTTTTAGTGGTTTAAATACCTTTGCCTGAGCACTTACTAAATTAATTCCTACACTAACACCCAAGCTTAAAATTAAAATTGTTGCTAATATATAGCTTAATATTTTCTCAAACTTTCTCATTTTCTCACCTCACTAAAGAATTTTTAGGGGGATGAAAAAAGATATTCTTTCTTTTCTTACACCTCCTTTCTTTATTAAGTTCTTACAGCTCCTAAGGTCATACCTTTTATAAAGTATTTCTGAAGAAAAGGATATACAAAAACAATAGGTAGAGTTGTGACAATTGTCATTGCCATTCTTAAGGACTGAGGTGTTACCCTCATGGTTCTTGTGGGATCCAAATTACTATAATAGTCTATAGTAGTAGAGCTTGCAGCTGCATTTGCTAAGATTTTTTGAAGTTCATATTGAAGTGTTGTTAAATATTTATTCCCTCCACAGTAAAGATAAGTATCAAACCAAGAATTCCAATGTCCAACAGCAACAAATAATGCAATTGTTGCCAAGACAGGAATACATAAGGGGAAAATAATTCTAAAAAATATAACTAAATCATTAGCACCATCAATCATTGCGGATTCTTGTAGCTCTGTAGGAAGAGTATCAATATATGCTCTAATAAGTATTATGTTAAAAGGGCTAATAAGACCAGGAAGAATATAGACTAAAAAGTTATTCATTAATCCTAAACCACGGATCAAGAGATATTCAGGAACAAGGCCTCCGCCAACATACATGGTAATTATAAATAAGGTAGTTATAAATTTCCTTGCAAAAAAGTCTTTTCTGCTAAGAACATATGCCACCATAGCAGTTGAAAGAACGCTTAATAAAGTTCCAATAAGAGTTCTTAAAACTGATATTAAAGTTGCTTGTCCTATTGTAGGATAATTAAATACTTCCTTATAATTATCTAAGGTAAATACTCTTGGGAAAATAGTTATTCCACCTTTTATTGCATCAAAAGGATCATTTAGAGAAACAGCAAGAACATATAAAAAAGGGTATAAAGTAATTATAGAAAGGAATATCATAATTAAGTAGTTTACTACATCAAAAATTTTATCACCTAAGGATAAATTTTTCATAATATTCCTCCAATTTCTTATATAATTTTATATCCAGTAATTTTCTTACTTAGTTTATTAGCAGAAAAGAGGAGAAATAGACTTATCACAGATTTAAATATGCCTGCTGCTGTTCCAAAAGAAAATCTTCCTGCTCTAATTCCATAATCTAAGGCATAAAGATCAATAACATCGGATACATTTCTAACTGCGGATGTTCTTAATAGAAATTGTCTCTCAAAACCAATGTTGATAATATTACCAATACAAAGAATAAGAATAACGATAACTGTAGGCATAATACCAGGTAAAGTTATATGCCATATTTTTCTAAATCTGCTGGCTCCATCAACTTCTGCTGCCTCATAAAGCTCTGGATTTATAGCTGTTATTGCTGCTAAAAATATTATGGTATTCCATCCAATTTCTTTCCAGATATCAGAGAAGACAACAATCCACCAGAAATATTTGGGATCTCCAAAGAATAAAATAGGTTGTTTAATTAAGCCAATTTTCATAAGAAAATAATTAACTACACCATCAGGAGCAAGCATAGCGTGAACAATACTTGCTACAATTACCCAAGAGACAAAATGTGGAAGATAAGATATAGTTTGAACTGTTCTTTTAAATGCAATATGTCTTATTTCATTTATAAGTATAGCTAAGATTATAGGTAATGGAAAACCAAAGATAAGTCCCAAAATGCTCATTGCAAGAGTATTTCTCATGACAAGATAAAATTCAGGATCAGAAAACATTTCCCTAAAGTATTTAAGACCAACCCATTGTTGTTGTGTTATGGGAATTCCAGGCTTGTAATTCTGAAATGCAGTTATCCATCCCCATAAAGGTATATAACGGAAAATAATTAACCAAATAACGAAAGGTAATATCATAAGTATTAGGTATTTTTGCTTCCTAATCGTTTTTATTATGTGCTCCATTCTTAATCTCCTCTTTAAATCAATTTTCTATTATGAATATCAAAAAATATTTTCTTTAAAAACCCAAAAAATTAGAGAATTTTATATGGGGAAAATAGTCATTTATGAATTTACAAAGGAGTTATAACAGTCTTATACTTAAAAAAATATTTGGGGAGTTATAATTATGTTCTTTAAATTTTCTAATATGAAAATGTATGAGAAGCTTATTATAAGTTTTATATTAATCTCTTTTATTCCCATATCTATTCTTGGGACAGTAACTGTTATTCATTTTAGAGATTTTGCCTTAGAATCATCAGCAAGGGAAGTTTATAACAATCTTACATATATAAAATTAAGAATTACTGAAATGACAAACGAAGCAGTAAATATTGCTAATAAACTTATGATAGATCAAAGGTTAAAAGAGCTTCTTTTATATAAATATAAATCACCAATGGAGACTTATTTAAAATATACACAATATAAAGAAATAGAAAATTATAAAACATTATTTGCAAGAGCTATATCCCAAATAAGAATTTATTCAGAGAATCCAACCATTTTAGAGAATGGAATTTTTTACAAAGTAAATGATAATACAAAAAATAAACCATGGTATAAATTAGCTTTAAGACTAAATGGATTTATAAGATGGGAAATTGTTTATCAAGATGAGGATATATATCCTGATTACTATTTTAGTTTAGTAAGACTACTTCGGGATGTATATAACGAAAAATTTGGGGTATTGGTGATTAATCTTAATAAATTAGAATTAAGAAGTATATTGAATCATCAACCTTTTGATACCTTTTTAATAAATGATGATAAGATTATTGTAGCAGGAAACAATGAAAAATATATTGGGAAAAAAATTGATTTTGATGAAGATAGGATATTTAATAGACATGGATATCCCATTTATTACGATGGAAAAAAATATCAGGTTTTTGGTATTTATTTACCATTAACTGGTGATAATAAAGATTTTTATTTAATTAGCATGGTGCCATTGGAATTTATTATGAATGAACCATTAAAGATGCAATATTTTGCTCTTTTAATTATTATGCTTTCAATATTTTTATCAACAATTCTTATATTCATTTTATCAAAAAATATGAGCAAAAGAGTTGCTATATTAAATAATGCTGTTAGTGAAATATCTCATGGAAACTTAGATCTTGATATTCCTCTTAAAGGAAAAGATGAAATAGGAGAACTCGCTGAAAATGTAAAAATTATGACAAAAAACATTAAAAATTTAAATGAATTAGTAATAAAGCAAAAAGATATGAAGCTAAAGCTTTTGACAAATCAATTTAATCCTCATTTTCTATTTAACACCTTAGAAACTATTCATATGATGGCAATATGTAATGAACAGAAAGAGATAGCTGATATATCTTTGAAGTTAGGAAATCTTTTAAGAAAGATAGTTGAATCTAAGGGTGAGCCCATTAGACTTGATGAGGAATTAAATTTTGTAAGAGATTATTTGGAAATTCAAAAATATAGATTTAGAAAAATAGAATATAGAATAAATATTTTAGAAGATATAAGAAATATTTATATACTTCCATTTTTAATACAGCCCATTGTTGAAAATTCAATCATACACGGACTTGAAGGAAAGGCTGATAAAGGATTAATAAATATAACAATAATATCTGAAAACAATAAATTTATAATATCTATAGAAGATAATGGGGTTGGAATGGATAAAGATGAAATATCTGCTATTTTAGGAAATCTTCATGAAAATGGTCTTACTGAAAAGACAGGATTAAGAAATACCTTAGAAAGGATAAAATTATTTTATGGTGAAGAATATGGAATAAGAATAGAAAGCGAGAAGGATAAAGGGACAAAGGTGGATATAATTCTTCCTTATTCTCAGCTCCTTAGGGGTGAAGAATCTCATGTATAAAGTTTTGATTGTAGATGATGAACCTATAATAAGAGAAGGAATGAAGAAGATAATTAATTGGAATATTTATGGATATAAAGTTATTGGAGATGCAGAAAATGGTTTAGACGCATATAACAAGATTTTAACATTAAATCCTGATCTATGTATTATTGATATTAAAATGCCTGAGATGGATGGTTTAGAACTTATATCAAAAATTAAAGAGTGTGAAATAAATACAAAAATAATAATCCTTACAGGATATCCAGAGTTTGAATATGCCCAAAAAGCAATAGATTTAGGAGTTGAAAGCTATATATTGAAACCTGTTGATCCTAATATTTTGATAGAAAAGATTAAAAAAGTATATACTCAATTGGAGAAAGAGAAAAGTTTCATAGAGGTTTCAAAAGAGAAAATATTAGAGAAAATTATAAAAAAAGATATAGAAAATTTAAATGAGTTAGAACTTAATAGAATTTATAATTTTAATTTTCCATGGAAATCTTATCAAATAGTTTTAATCTATATAGAAAATTCTAAGATTTTACCTATAAAAGATATAAAAAATTTCTTCCCTTTTTATTCCCTTATTGTAGATAACTTTATATGTATTCTCTTAAAAGATATTACGTGTCCTTATATTAAGAGAAAGTTATTAGACCTAAGGAATCATTTAAGATTAAAGTATAATATTAATGCAATTATTTCTGTGGGAGAAAAAGTTAACAAGATTGAAGATTTGAATCACTCTTATAATACCGCTCTTATGTTAATTGAAAAAAGATTTATATATAATCATAAAGGGATTTTATATCCTTTTAATACCAAAAAATTAAAGATAAAAGAGATTAAAGAAGATAACATATTCTTAGAGATTATAAACTGCATTGAAAATTTTAATTTAAATAAGCTTCAAGATATATTGGAAGAAAAAATGGAATCACATATATTTAGAGAGGACTCAGAGGAAGATATAAAATTAAGTTATCTAAATTTATATATAAATGTAATAAATTATTTGTCTTCTAATTATCCTAAATTTAAAGATATTTCATTAAAATATTTGAATGAAAAAATTTTAAATGAATTTTATAAAAAATGTTCTTTCATAGATTTACATAATTTTATAAACGGCATTTTTCTTGAGATAATAAGAGTTTTTTCTGAAATGATTGGAAATTCTATCATCTCTAAAATAACAGAATATATATCTGTAAACTATTATAGAGACTTAAAATTAAAAAATATAGCAAGGGAATTTGGATATAATAGTTGTTATTTTGGAAAGATGTTTAGAAAATATACAGGTGAAAAGTTTAATGTTTATCTTGATAAAATAAGGATAAACAAGGCAAAAGAATTACTTATAAAAGGCATGAAAGTCGTAGAAGTAGCAGAGAAGGTAGGATATAAAGATATTGATTATTTTATATATAAGTTTAAAAAATATGTAGGTAAATCACCCCAGAATTTTAAGACAGAAATTCTTTAAAGCTTGAAGGGTCCTGCTCTTTGCATCTTTTCTGTAGTAATTAATGCAGATTTGAGTAATGCCTTTTCATAACCTAAATATCTATGAATAATATATGAGGAAAGAGCAGTATCACCTCTTCCTGTTCTTCCTTCTAAATTCCATTTTCCAAACTTTTCTTCATAGATATTATTTTCTACAAAAAGCATAATTCCATCTCTATATGTAAGAAGAATTTCATGAGGTCCATAATGAGAAATAATTTTTAATGCCCTTTTCATATCCTTTTCTTCTGTAAGAATTTCTGCCTCCCTTGCATCTACCTTAAAAACATCAACAAGAGGGAGATATTTTCTCTTTTCTTCCCAATCTTTATAAATCATATTTCCATTATTATCAATATGTCTTAAAAATCCTTGTGCATCTAATCCAATAACCTTAGCTTTTTTTCTAACCTCTTCAATTAACTCATCAGGAAACTCTCCAAACCAAAGAGGAGATATATGAATAATATCACCTTCTAAATTTCTTATGTCATTAATATTAAATGGATCTGCTCTACTCATAATTTTGCTAAATCTATCATCAGGATTTTCTGTAAGGATAATGTTTTTGATAGAAGTGGTATTTTCGGAAGATTTCCAAATTACTTTTATACCATATTCTTCCATATCTTTAAAAAGCTCTTTATCATTATAATTCCCCTTAGTTAATACAATAGTCTCCCAAGAAAAAGATTTTGCGACAAAAGATCCATAGTATACTCCACCTCCTGGAATAATCTGTATAATATTTTTAACTTGATTTATATCCTTAGATACATGCCCTATAAATATAATCTTTTTCATTCTATAAATTTTTTCAGAAATTTAAGATTCCTATCCGCAGTTTCTTCTATAGATAGATCTGATATACATTCTAAGGATATAAATCCTTCATATTTAATATCTTTCAATGCCTTAAAAAGTTCTTCAAAGTTTAAATTTCCTGTGCCAGGAATTCCACGATTATCATCTGCAGTATGAATATACCAAATCTTTTCTTTATATTTTATTATTTCATAATAAATATTTTCACCCTCTTTACTCATATGATAAGTATCTGCAAGAATACCAATATTGGGAAGTTCCAATTTATTTATAAAATCATAAGTTTCTGAAAGTTTATTAAGAAGAGTAGTTTCTGAAGAATTAATAGGTTCCACTAATATTTTAACCCCTAATTTCTTTGCATATTCACAACATTCTAATAAGCTATCCTTCAAAATTTTTAAAGATTCTTCTTTCTCCTTAGGCTTTCCCCTTATTAATCCAATAATTACATAGGCACTAAATTTTTCTGCCAAGTCTATATCTTCTTTTATTCTTTCAATAGCCTTCCTTCTTATTTCCTCATCAAAGCTACTTAAAGATAAACCTTCTTCTGTAAAGGCTCTACCTGTTCCAATAGCAGATATTACTATATCTTCTTCCTTTAAAACTTTTAAAATCTCGTTATAATCTATTACTTTTGGGTCTCTTACTGCTAATTCTACTCCTGAATATCCTATTTTCTTTGCAATTTTTATCCCCTCTATTAAATTTCCTTTAAAAGTTAAAGCATTAAAAATAGCATCTTTTGTAGTAATAACTATAGAAAATTTCATTTTATGCCTCCTATACTATTACTCCGGCAGCTCTTGCTATCATACCCATAATCTCCTGGGGAGTTACATCTTCCTTCTTAAAATCTCCAACTTTAACACCTTTTTCTAAAATTACCAATCTATCTGCCACTTCATATACATGATATATATTATGAGTAATAAAAATAACTGAAACCCCTTTTTCCTTTACCCTCATCACATGTTCTAAAACTTTTTTAGTTTCCCCCACAGATAGAGCAGCGGTAGGCTCGTCAAGGATTAAAAGCTTTGCTCCAAAATACATAGCTCTGGCAATAGCTATAGCTTGTCTTTCTCCTCCAGAAAGGAAAAATACTGTCTCCTCAGGAGATCTTATAAAGATTCCAATCTCCTTTAAATATTCATAAGTTATCTTTTTCATTTCATCTATAGATAAAAAAGCACCCTTTACTAATTCTCTCCCAAGAAAGAAATTTCTCCATATAGGAAGAAGATTAACCAATGCCAAATCTTGATAAACAGTTTCTATTCCCATTTCCCTTGCTTCCTTAGGAGAATTAAAAAATACCTTTTTCCCTTCAAAATATATCTCTCCTTCATCAGCTTTTTCATATCCTACTAATATCTTTATAAGAGTAGATTTTCCTGCCCCATTATCTCCAAGAAGTCCTACAATCTCCCTTCTCCCTATATTAAAATCAACTCCACGAAGAGCTTGCACCTTCCCAAAATTTTTCTTAATATTTTTCATTTCTACTAAATTATTATTCATTAAGCGTCACCTTCCCTTTTTATCCAGCAGTTTTCTTTCTAATTTTTGTATTTATAATTGCTGCAATAATCAAGACAATACCAATAAAGGCTCTATACCAATATGCAGGAGCACCAGCAAGCACTAATCCACTTCTTACCATGCCTATCATGAAAGCCCCAAGAAAGGTTCCAATTATACTTCCATATCCTCCAGAAAGAAAAGTTCCCCCTATAACTGCAGAGGCGATAGCTTCGAGCTCCATTCCTTGTCCCAAAGTGGGATCAATAATCTTAAATCTTGCAAAGGTAGTAATTCCTGCAAGTCCTGCCATAAAACTACAGATTATAAAATTTATAAGTTTAACTTTATTAGTATTAATCCCTAATGCTTTCGAGGCAAGTAAATTCCCCCCTGTGGCAAAGGTCCAATTTCCAAATTTTGTTCTCTCAAGAATAAAGGCAAAAATTATTGCTAAAATAATAAACCAAATACCTGAATATCTTAAACCTCCAATACATACTCCCCCAAAATATTTCAAGAAGGGAATATCCTCTTGAAGCATTATGGGAAATCCCCCAGTTATCGCTAAAAGAATTCCCCTTAAAAACATCATACTTCCAAGGGTTGTTATAAAAGATGGTATTTCAGTTTTTAAAGTAACAATACCATTTAAATATCCAATGAATGCTCCCAAAAAAATTCCAAAAATAAATCCTAAAAAGGGGTTAATTTTATTATTTATTGATAAGGCTAAGACCATTGGAACTACTGCAAAGGTAGAACCTACTGATAAATCAAATTCTCCTGAGATCATTAACATTGTAATTCCTATAGCAACAATCCCTAACTCTGCAGCCATAGTAAAAGTAGATAATAAATTTCCCCAGCTTATAAATTCTGGTGATAAGATGGAAAAAACTATGAATATCACAACAAAACCAATTATTGCGCCCATTTCTTTTATTTTAAAAATCTTACTCAACTCCTTAAAAGACCCTATGCTTTTTACCTCCATCATAAAAGACCCTCCTTAAAAATAAAGGGGGGTTCCTTTTGGAACCCCCAAGAGTCGAATTTGTAAATCAATTATCTGTATCCTTTCTTTACAGTTTCTTCTACTTTATTTACATTATTTTTATCTACCACAAATGGTCCTGTAAGAACTTTCTCTTGTGGAATTAATCCATAATCTAAATAGAGTTTTAAGAAAAGTATTGGTAGATATCCTTGCAGATACTGTTGTTGATCAATAGTAAATACTACAACTCCTCTCTTTATTGCATCAGTTATTCTTGTTGTCAAATCAATAGCACCAATTTTAACCTTTCCTACTAATTTTTCTTCTTCTACCAATTGAATAGCAGGATGAGCTCCTAAGGGCCCTAATGTGAATATAGCATCAGTATCAGGATACTTTTGAAGATATGCCTTTAATGTGGTTAAAGCTTTTGTGGGATCCGTTCCAATATCTAATTTCTCTACAGGGATTTTCTTTTCTCCTAATACATCACTTATACCTTTTGCCCTTGCCTCAAGTCCTGCATGTCCTGGCTCATGTATTGCTATTACTGCTCTCTTAGGAGTAAATTCTTGAAGCATTCTTCTTGCTGCATATACACCAGCTAAGTACTCATCCATTCCTACATAGCAAAGATATGGAATTGCTTTCTCTGGTGGCCTGTCATCAGGGACATTTATAGCTATAACAGGAATTCCCATCTTTATTGCCCTTCTCAATGGTTCATCTAATGCTACAGGATTGGTGATTGTAACTACTATACCATCAGGTTTCTTTGCTATGGCACTTTCTAAAAGGTCGATAAATTCTTTGATACTAAATTTCTCTGGTCCAAGATAATAGGCCGTTACTCCAAACTTTGCTGCTGCATCTTTCATTCCCTTCATTACTACTCCCCAGAAGGGGTCTGCAGGTCCGCCATGGGATACTACATAAATTTTATAGCGTTTAGCTTGGGAGTAGGCTGGAAAAACTAATAAAGATATGAGGAGAATTAAGATTAAGAGAGGGAAAAATCTTTTCATAACATTATACCTCCCTTTTTATTTTATCCAAGGGGAATTCCCCTTTGGATCAACATTAATTTTGCAACCGATACCAATTTTAAAATAATATTAAGAAAAAGTCAAGGGGGGATTTCTCCCCCTTTTGGTTTCTTAATTATGGCATTCCTAAGGTGTATATATGCTTTCCACCATTTAGTGGTCCTTTAAGATATTCTTCCACCTCTTTAGAATCTCTTTGAGTAAGAAGTTCTGTGGGAGGTAGTTTTCCAGGTGGATATGCAGTCATTATGTCATTTATAAGTCTTTCTATATAGTCTAATAATGCCTCTAAACCTTCTCTTGCCTTTTCTGCATCAGCTAAGGTTGCTCTTCCCACAACTCCTTCTGGATATGCAGAAACTTCAATAGGACCACACCCCACATGTCCATACCACGCAATGGGCCTTCTTAATAGATTTCCTGCTTTATCTACATGTCCTTCAGGTAGAAATCCAAAAGGCTTTGTATCTACAGCAGATTCCATTTTTATCATCTCTGGGAAAAGGCAAAGAGACCAAGAAGTTTCTACTTCATCTGCATGTATAAAATAGGTTTCATAAGGACCACCTTCTTCTTTAGTTTTGAAATGATCAGGAATTGCATGATACCAGTTTAAGTTAATAATTATTGCGGGAAGCTGGTAATGTTTTGCCCATTGATGAATAGCAGTAGGGATTACATACTCTTGTCCATGCCCATTAAGAAGAATCATTTTTCTAAATCCTGTATTCCAGAAACCTGCAATCACTGCCTTTAAATAACCTATAAAATATTCTTCTGGAACAGGAATAGTTCCCGGCATTCCCACATGGTGATATGGATGAGAACCATACCATATAGGTTGAGCTATGGTGCATCCTGTCCTTTGAGCTACTAATTCTGCCATACGAGTTACCAAAAAAGTATCTTCTCCTGTACATGCATGGGGTCCATGATTTTCAGTGCTACCTACAGGAATAATTATTAGGTCGCATTTCTTTAATCTTTCTTGAATTTCCTTCATAGTCATGTTTTGAAAGTACAAGCCAGAAGGCTTATCCATATGCCCTTCACCAGGTGGAATTTTCCATTTTCCTGACATTTTCTTCTCCCTCCTTATATTTTTATAGTAATTTTTCCATCTTCTCGGCGGGTTGCCTTTTCCATAGCCTTTAAGGTATCATCTAAGGAAAATCTTGATGTAATTATTTTTGTCATATCAATCTTTCCAGATGCCATAAGATTAATCACATTTTGAAAAGTTCCATATCCAGAATGTCCTTGTGCTCCAAAAATTTGGCTGGCATGTGTCTGAAAATGTTCTAAATAAATTGGAACTCTTTCTGCAGCTCTTCCAATTTGAACAATTTTTCCATCTATAGCAAGAGATTTTTCCATTTCTGGTATAGTTTTAGAAGGCGCTCCTGCGGACTCTATATGCATACTGACTCCAAGACCCTTTGTCTCTTCCATAATAACTTCAGAAGGGACTACCTCTCTGGGATCATAAACAAAATCTGCTCCTACTTCTTTTGCTAATTTTCTTCTGGTCTCTGAAATTTCAAAGACAAAAACTTTACTTGCACCTCCTGCTTTTGCTAAGGCAATACTTGCTAAACCAATAGGACCTGCTCCAAAAACTGCTACATAAGAACCAGGTTTAAATCCACCAGCTCTTACAAACATACCATTATAAGCAACAGAGGTTGGTTCTACTAAGGATCCTGCTTCAAATGCCTTATCCTTATTCCCATATCTTTCTGCAATTTCATCTATTTTCCAACAATATTTTGCTCCAATAACTATATATTCTGCCATAGCACCATTTATAGTAAATCCTATCTCCTCTAAATTTTTACATTGATTGGGATACCCATTTCTACAAGGGATACATTCACCACACCATATCATCTCTTCTGCAGTAACCATATCTCCTACTTTAAGGTCTTTTACTTCTTTTCCAACCTCTACAATCTCACCAGAAAACTCATGCCCAATAACCACAGGGAATTTTGTAAGTCCTGGATACAAAATATATCCATCTTTGTCAGTTTCATAAAAATGAATATCAGATCCACATATTCCACATGCCTTTACTTTTATAATTACATCTTTTGGACCTGGTTTTGGATCAGGAATCTCTTTTAGTTCTAATTTGGGATTTCTCCATATACTATTTCCTGTTATAGCTTTTCCTGTATTTTTTTCAAACTCTGTAACCACATATCCAGGTTTTGGTACCCATTCTGCTGAAAGAACTAATGCTTTCATCGTCTAAACCTCCAATCTTCATATAATTTAGTTAAGTTTATCATAAAAGAATATATAAATGCAACCGATACCAAAATTACTAAAATAAATTACAAAGTTTTTTAGCAAAATCAAGACTATTCTTATATTCATCCCTATGCCTTGGCTCTAATTCTAAGGTTATATACACAAAATTAGGTTTTATAATGGAAAAAATTTTCTCAAAAGGAATCTCTCCCCAACCTAAAGGAAGATGAATATCTCCTAAACCATAATTAAGTCTATACATATAAGGTATATTTTCCCTTATATCATTGATAGCGCCAAAATTATCATGGAGATGAATATTATTTATAAATTTTTCTGCACTTTTTATAGCAGAAAGAAAGTCATATTTTAGATATTTACTTGCAATATATCCATGTCCAATATCAAGAGTGATTCCTACATTGGATTTGCCTATTTTTTCTATCTGATCTATCAACTCATAAATATTAGCCCCATAGCAGAATATTTTGCCTTGAATAATATTAAGATCTACATTTGAATTTTCAACACTGATCATAATTCCATAATCCATTGCAATGTCAGCAAAATAAGCTAAACTTTCTCTCTCTTTTTCTTTTAATCTTTCAAATAATTCTTTATTTTTTGCAATATCATTCGTTACCCAACCTGCATGATAAACTATTAAATTTGCTCCTATTTCTTTTGAAAATTCCAAGACATTGAAAAATACATTTTTATGAAGCTCTTCTCTCTCATTATCCATTAGACTTAATATATCAGGAGCATGAACATTATATTTTAATTTATATCTTCCCATTATCTCTTTAACTTTTTCCAATCTCTTATAATTTAATTTCCCACCGCAAATCACATCTAATCCATGGGGTGGAATCTCTATATAGTCAAAACCAATTTCTTGTGCAAATTTTAAATCTTCTTCAAAAATTTTAAGGTCTCCTTGCCATAAGGATGGATGTCCGTTTATTCCTATTCCCTTTATTATCATCTTTTAACCTCTTCTCTTATTTTTTTAATCCAATAATTTACTCTTTCAGGAATTTCCTTGAAAAGTTTCTCCCAAGGAATATAAAGTTCTTCATTTGCAAAGAATTCTTTAGAAAAATTAAAAGTGGGAGTAAAGGAGAATTTTTTAAGATAGTTTTCCACAAGTTTATCATCTTCAGGAGTTTTATTAATTAACCCTTGAAACATATCTTTTATAAGGATTCCACCACTTCCAGCGTTATCTTTACAAGGAGCAATATATCTAATATATTTAAAAAAGAAAGAGTTAAACCAAGAAGGTGAAGGAGCAAAGGCATGCTTTCCTGGCTGAGAGTATAATATAGGATGATTATCTCTAATCTCTACGCCCTTCATCTCATTATAATCACCATGCCAACTTGCCTCAACTTTTGTTATCTTATTGTCTTTTATGTACACCCAAACATGTTCCAATTCATAAAGATGCTGAATATCAAAGTCCCAATATATAGCATATTCTATTGCTATCTCATTTTTAGATAATTTTATATCTCTTGGAAAAGAGAGACTCCTACCTGAATTTCTAAAAATTGTATATCCAATTCTTACAGGCAAAAAAGGTTCTTTCTCATCAAATCTTATTATTGGTGCATATTTCACTACTAAACTTAAATCTTCATTTCCTAATATTATTTTTGAGAGTAGAATAATTAATATTAAAATTAATAAAAATGTTTTCATACTAACCTCCATTTCTAAATCTTGATCCTATTTCCATCCTTATCAAAGAAATGACAATAGTTTACATCAAAATTAATCCAGACTTTATCTCCTGATGAAAGCTTAATATTTTGTGGGGCTATACTCTTTAACAAAACCTTTCCCACTTGAATATTAAGAAGGACTTCTCTTCCTAAGGGTTCTGTAACATAAACAATTCCTGAAATTAAATTATTTGATGGCTGTAAAGATATTGAAACATGTTCAGGTCTTATACCTAAGAATATATTTTCTTCTTTTAACTCTCTAAATATTTTCTCAGGGAATCGTAATTTAAAAGATTCCTCAACTAATACATAATATCCTTCATCATCTTTCCCTATTTTTGAATTGTATATATTCATTGGGGGACTTCCAATAAATCCTGCAGTAAATAAATTTATAGGTTGATTATAAAGTTCATCAGGTGTTCCTACTTGCTGAATTTTACCATGTTGCATTAGAGCGATTCTATCGCCCATAGTCATTGCTTCTACTTGATCATGAGTAACAAGAATAGTAGTAATCCCAAGTTGTTTTTGTAAATGTTTAATCTCTGTTCTCATAATAAGCCTCAATTTTGCATCAAGGTTTGAGAGAGGCTCATCTAATAATAAAATGTTTGGCCCCTTCACTAAAGCTCTTGCTAACGCAACTCTTTGTTGTTGACCACCTGAAAGCTGACCTGGTCTTCTTTCTAACAATTCTTCATCTAATTGAACAAATTTTACTATTTCTCTTACCATCTTATCTATTTCACTTTTTGATTTTTTCATTAAGGTTAAAGGGAAAGCAATATTTTCATAAACATTCATATGTGGATATAAAGCATAACTTTGAAAAACCATCCCAATACCTCTATCCTTTGGAGAAAGATTATTTACTATTTTTTCTCCAAAATATATGTTTCCACTTGTTGGTTTATAAAGACCTGCTATAAGTAAAAGAGTTGTAGTTTTTCCGCATCCTGAAGGACCCAAAAGAACCAAAAATTCTCCCTCTTTTATCTCTAAATTTAATGAATCTACTGCTCTTACTTTTCCAAAATGTTTTGATAGATTTTCTAAAAGAATCCTCATCCTTTAGTACCTCCTGTATAAATGTTAAGAAGATATTTTTGAGCAAAGATATAAAGGAGAATTATTGGAATCATATAATAAAGGCCTACCGCAGTAACTAATCCGTAATCTACAAATCTAACATCTGCAGTTAAGCTTCTTAAATATACTGATAAAGTTTGACTGGTTTTTGATGGAATAAATATGTAGGGGAAGAGAAAATCTCCCCAACCAGATAGAAAGGTAAATACAGAAAGAGCCAAAATTCCTGGACTAACTAAAGGAAGCATTATTTTATACCAAGTTTTTAATCTTGAGCATCCATCTACTAAGGATGCCATTTCCACGTCCCAAGAGATACTATCAAAAAATCCTTTCATTATCCAGATACCAAAAGGAAGTTGTAAGGCTACTCTAACTAAAATTACCCCCAATAGACGGTCATATAATCCAAGAAATAAAAGAACCACAAATATTCCAACTAAAAGAGTAATACTGGGAAAAGAATGAAGAATAATAGTAAGAGCTAAAAGAGGCCTTCTTCCTCTAAAACTAAGTCTTGATATGGCATATCCCGCGGTGGTACAAATGAATATTGTAAATATAGTTATTCCTAAGGAATAGAGTAAAGTATTAAATGTATAGACCCAAATATTAGGATTTTCTTCTCCAGCTTGCCAGAAAAAAGTAGGTTTTTCTAACAAAAATTTCCAATTATTTAAGGTCCAACCATACGGCTTTAAACCTTCCATTCTAACCGCAAAAGAAGATAATATCAGCCAACCATAGAGAATAATTATGGGAAGACATATCAGAATTAAAATAATAATTGGTATGGGTCCTTTAAAACCATAGTTTTCCATATTAATTACACCTCTATTTTTGGTTCTGATATTAAGGCTCTAAAGTTAAATACTCTTAAGTAAATAATTGAAAATATAATACCTAAGATTACCAAGAATACTGATAAAGCAGCACCAAATCCAAAAAGGGTATTTCCATAATAATTAGATAGGGCATTATGATAAGCATATAATGCCCAAACCTCTGTAGTGTAAAATCCTGGTCCTCCATCAGTAGTGAGAAGAATATATTCAAAAGAAGTAAGCAAAGAGAGAGTCTGATAAGTTGTTACAAATAGAATAGGCCAACGAATCATCGGAAGAATTACTTTTCTTATAGTTTGAAAAGTAGACGCCCCATCTACCTGAGCAGCCATTATATAATCTGGAGGAATATTCTTAATGGCAGAAGTAAAAATAAGCATACCAAAAGATGCCCCCACAAAACCATTAATTAATATTATAAAAACCCAGGGAGTACTCATAAGCCAATTTCTTGAAGAAATACCAAGAGGAGAAAGGAATTGATTGAGAACACCATAAGGAGCTTCAGCAGTAAACCACGTCCAAAGTGTAGCGTATACCACTGATGGTGTTATTCTTGGAAGAAGCCATAAAGTTCTTACAAATTTTCCTGCATTTTCAGAGATATGGGTACTGAAAATTGCCAAAAAAAGTGCAGTTCCTACATTAAATAAAGAAAGAGTTGTAAATACATAAAACAAAGTATTTTTAAGAATTTTTAATGTCCATTGGCTTTTCAATATTTGTAAATAATTTTTAAATCCTATTATTTTAAAGCCTGTAAGCCCTGTAGCTGTGCTCATATTTGTAAAACTCATAAGGAAAGTTAAAAACACTGGGACGAAGAAGAAGATGATTATGAGAATTATTGCTGGAGCTAAAAAGAAAAGAAGATTCCAATTTATTTTTTTAGGACGGGGATTTCCCCCGTCCTTTATTTTAAGCATCATTTTATTATCACCCTATCTCCTAAAGCATTTTCTAAATCTCTCACTACAATATCTACTGCGGATTCTGGTGTTACATCTCCATTAGCTACTGCAGAAACACCCTTAAAAACTATTTCATCATATGTACCAAAATCAGGGCTATTGGGAATAAAGGTTGTGAATTTTAACATATATTCTACTTCACGGAGGAATTTATTCTTATAATAAGTTGATTGTTTCCATGTAGATGTTAATACAGGTAAATGAGCACTTGTTACTGCATGTCTTGCATCAAATACAGGATTTATAGCTAAAGCAATAACTCTGAAAGCAAGTTCTGGATATTTGGAATTCTTTGTTACCATGTATGCCAAGGGGTGAGTTAAAGTAACGCCTGGTTTTCCATTTTCTGCAGGTGGTACCAATGCGTAACCCACATTCTTTTCCATGTCATCAGGATCTGCTTTATAAACTTGTGGCCATTCTGCCCAATGCCATGTACCTCCTTGCCAGAATAAAACTTTTCCTGCTACAACACTTTCATGCCATATTCTCCATTCCATACCGATGTATTTTTCTGGTGTAGTTTTATATTTGAAGATTGTATCTGCAAAAAGTTGGTAATATCTTCTTAAGGCATCTTTTACTAATATTAGTTTACCAGTCTTTGGATCTTGCATCTCTCCTCCAAAATTATAATAGTAAATATAAAAGTCATTTCCTTTTCTTGGTCTTGGCCAGAATCCATATCCCTTTGCAATTATTCCTTTATCTTGTGCGGTTTTTGCTAATTCAAGCATATCATATATAGTAAATTCACCCTTTTGTATCTTTTTAGGTAAATCATTTATTTGTCTTTCTGTCCATCCTAATTTCTTTAAAAGATCCTTTCTATAATATAAAGGCCTTGCTTCAGAGTCCTGAGGGATAGCCCAAGTCTTCTCCTTATATTGAACACTTTTCCATAATGTTGGAATAATATCTTTAAGGTCAGTAGTATCTTTATATTTCTTTATTAAATCATCTAAAGGAATAATATATCCTGCTTCTCCCCAGGGAGCTACATCTTCATGACCACTAAGGATTATATCTGGTGCCTTTCCTGCTGATGCAGATAAAATGAATTTTTGTTTATAATCAGCCCAAGTTCCAGTATCAAATGTTGCCTCTACCTTTACTCTAATATTAGAACCTTCTTTTTCTAAAAGAGAATTTAATTTTCTTCCTGCATCTACAAGATTATCTCTTCTATAAAAAGAGGGTCTATCTGGTCCTATTGTCCATGCAGTAATTGTTATCGTTTGGATATTGTCTTTTGCTATACTTAAAGAGAGTGATAAGAATAATATTAAGGAAATAATTAGTAAAACTAAATTTTTTTTCATAATTTATACCCCCTTTAAAAAAGAATTATAAGGGAATATCTTGAGTTAATCACCTCCTTTTATCTTTTTCAATATAAATTATAAAACTTTTTATAATTTTTGTAAACCCTTCCCAAAAATTATAATTTTTTCAGGGAAGACTAATCCATTTTAGGAGGTGCACAGGTTTTTCTTACAATTAATTTAGGAGGGAGTATAATTTGAGAAAGATTATTATCCTCTTTCTGTAGTTTTTCTAATAAAATTTTTCCTGCTAATGCTCCTTGATCATATATAGATTGTGAAATTGTTGTCAATTGTATAGTCCTAAAAGAACTTAATGGAATATCATCAAATCCAATAATTGATAGTTCTTCAGGTACTTTGACTCCTAATTCCATGCAAGCTTCTAAAAGACCAATAGCGGTCATATCATTAGCACAAAAGACTGCTGAGGGTCTATTTTTCATCATTAATATTTTTGTGCCAATAGAATATGCAGTATCTAATGTAAAGTCACCTTTAAATATATATCTTTTATCTATCCCTATACCTTTCTCTTCTAATGCTCTTTTATAACCTTCAAACCTACGCATATTTGGCCATGTATCCCACGGTCCTGAAATATAAGCTATTTTTTTATGTCCTAAGGAAATAAGATAACTTACTGCCATATATCCCCCTAATTCATTATCAACAATTACATAATTAAATTCTTCTGCAGATTCTGGTAATCTTCCCACTAATAAAACAGTTATTCCACTTCTCTTTGCCTCATTTAATCCTTCATCCTTAAGTTTTATTGATGCAAAGATTATTCCATCCACATTTCTTTGAATAAGAGATTTTACATGTTTTATTTCTTCATCTACTCTTCCATCAGTATTACATAGGAAAAGACTATATCCATATGTTCTGCAAATATCTCCAATTCCTCTTACTAATACTGCATGAAAGGGATTTGTAATATCAGAAACAATAACACCAATAGCACCAATCTTTTTTCCTATAAGTCCTCTTGCAAAAACATTTGGAGAATAATCATATTTTTTTATTACTTCTAATATTTTTTTCCGTGTACTCTCCTTTACATTTGGAGAATTATTTAATACTCTTGATACAGTACTTTTTGAAACATTACATTCTTTTGCAATATCTTCTATAGTTACTTTTCTTTTCATATCATCCTCCTGGTATCGGTTGCACATTGTTATATCCGTTTTAAGTATACTATAAATTTTATGTAAATTGTAAGTTCTATTTTATAATATAATAAAATAAAAAAGGAGGTTTTAAAGCTTGATTCTTAGTGATAGAGATATTAAAAAATATTTAGAAAGTGGGGACTTAGTTTTAGAACCCTTAGAAAATCCTTTAGAACAAATTCAACCTTCATCTGTAGACTTAAGATTAGGAAATAAATTTTTACATTTTAGAGTAGAAGGAAGAGCATTTATAGACCCATCAAAGGATAATCCTTCAGAACTTATGGAGATTATTGAGGTAAATAATGGGGAACCATTCTTTTTAAGGCCTGGTGAATTTGTATTAGGCACTACTATTGAAATGGTTAAACTTCCTGATGATCTTGTGGCAAGAGTTGATGGAAGATCAAGTCTTGGTAGATTAGGGATAATTGTTCATGCTACTGCAGGATATGTGGATCCTGGTTTTTGTGGGCAAATCACTTTAGAACTTTCTAATATAAATAGGGTACCTATTGCTTTATATCCTGGGATGAGGATATGTCAAATTTCATTTTATAAATTAACTTCACCTGCGGAGCTACCTTATTATAAGAAAAAGGGTAGTAAATATCAAAATCAAAAAGGACCTACAGCAAGTAGACTAAATATAGATTTTAAAAAATGAATAAGATGAGAATTTTATTATTTAAGAGCCTTCTCCTTTAATCAAGAATAAAATACCAATAATTATTAGAAAAATACCAAGCCATTGAAAGGATGAAATTTTTTCTTTAAATAGAATATTAGCAGCAAAAACTTGAACAAATATTTGCCCAAGTCCCATGGTTATAGCATATCCAATATGAAGAGGTATTAATGTAAGAAGATAAGTATATGAGATAACAGATAAAAATCCACTTAAATTTCCTATAACTTGCCAGAAAATTAAATTTTTTATATTTCTATTTTGAACAGACATTTTAAATCCTATATGAGAAAGAACATGAAAGAAGATATATAAAATTATACAGATGATTACAATTAAATATTTCTTAGACTCAAATCTCATCTCAATCACTCTAAAATTTTTTTATTTATTATAAACTTATAAAAATATTTTTTCTATTAATAATTTTTTTGGTAACGATTGCATAAGATTATTAATTTAAGTATACTCTAATTAAACTTTAAAATTTAGGAGGAGAAATATATGGAAAGGATTGGTGTGGCTCTTTTAGGTGCAGGTAGGATGGGACAGGAGCATGCAAAAAATCTAAGTTCTATCCCTTATGTTAAAGTCGTTGTTGTTGCGGATCCTATTTTGGAATTTGCAAAAAAAGCACAATTTTTAGCAAAAGCAGAAAAAGTAACTGATGATCCAGAGTCTGCAATATTAGATTCAAATGTAGAAGCAGTAATAATTGCAACTCCTACAAATACTCATGTCCATTATATTGAGCTTTCAGCAAAAAATAAAAAGGCAATTTTTTGCGAAAAACCTGTTGCTTTAGGACTTTCTGAGACAAATTCGGTAATTAAAATAGTCAAGGATATGAATGTCCCTTTCCAAATTGGATTTCAAAGGAGATATGATCCCTCTTACTCTAAGGCGAAAGAAATAATAGAGGAAGGGAACTTAGGAAAATTGGAACAATTTTTTAGTTTAACAAGAGATCCTGCACCTCCCTCTTTTGATTATTTAAAGGTTTCAGGAGGGTTATTTGTAGATATGGCAATACATGATTTTGATATGGCAAGATTTTTAATCGGAGAGGTAGAAGAAGTTTTTGCTTGGGGAAATGTATTAATTGACCCTAAAATTCAGGAACTTAATGATATTGATACTGCAATAACCTTTTTAAGATTTAAAAATGGTGCTTTAGGAGTAGTAGAGAATTCAAGAAGAGCGGTCTATGGATATGATATAAGATTAGAGATTCATGGAGAGAAGGGGAAAATAGTCTTAGAAGATTTACCAAAAACCCATCTCTGGTGGCATAAAGAAAATGGTTTTTTTGCAGATCAATATTATTTCTTTATGGATAGATTTAAAGAAGCATATAAACTTGAGTTAGAAGCCTTCTTTTCTGCAATTTCTAAAGGGGATAAACCAACACCAGGTCCTGATGATGCAATAGAATCTCTTAGAATTTCCCTTTCTGCAAAGAAAAGTTTCTTAGAAAAAAGACCTGTAAAAATAGAAGAAATTAAATAACTATTTATACTCCAGATAATGAACCTGCCAGTAATCCCCTCATAAAGAATCTACCAAGGAAAATATAGATTAGGAGTGGAGGTAAGGCAGTTATTAATGCTCCTGCCATTTGGATATTCCATTCTACAAAATAACTTCCAGCAAGATTATTTAAAGCAACTGTTACAGGTTGAACTGCTGGATTTGGGGCAACTACAAGTCCAAAGAGAAAATCATTCCAGATAGAAGTAAATTGCCATATCATTGTTACAGCAAATCCTGGCATAGATATAGGGAAAATGATTTTTTGGTAAATTCCTGCAAATCCTGCACCGTCAATCTTTGCCGCTTCAACTAATTCCGAAGGAATAGTAGCATAATAATTTCTAAAAATAAGAGTAGTTATAGGAATTCCATAAACAGAGTGAACAAAAATAAGTCCAAGTATAGAGCCATAGAGCTTTGTTTTTTGTAAAACTTGAACAAGAGGTATAAGAATACTTTGATATGGAATAAACATACCAAAAAGAAGTAAAGGAAAAATAATATTATCTCCTTTAAATCTCCATTTTGTAAGAACATATCCATTCATAGAACCTAAAAATGCAGATATTATTGTTGCGGGTATTACAAGATAGATACTATTCATAAAATTTTGAGAAAGTCCTCTCAAACCTCGAGAAGGATTTCCTCTCCACGCTTGAATGAAACTTTCAAAACTTATTTTTTTAGGAAAATTCCACATTCCTTTTAAATTAACTTCTGCAAAACTCTTCATGCTGGTACATAAAAGGACATAAACAGGAGTAAGATAAAATATAGAAAAGAAAATAAGAATAAGATAAAGAATGATTCTTGATAATTTCATTATCTTTTAACCTCCGCCTTAAGAGAATATCTTAAATATGGTATAATGAGAATTGCTACTGATATTAATAAAATCATTGCTATGCTTGCGCCTTGTGAGAAGAAATTTCCTCTAAAGGTTTTATCATACATATAGAGAGCAGGAACATCACAAGAAAATCCTATTCCAGAACCTGTCATTGCAAAGACAAGATCAAAAATTTTAAGGGAAATGTGTCCAAGAATGATAACCGCTCCAAGAGTTATGGGACGAAGAAGAGGTAATATTATAAATCTATAAACCTCTAATGTATTAGCACCGTCAACTTGAGCAGCCTCAAAAAGCTCCGTAGGAATTCCTCTTATTCCTGCAAGATACATTGCCATTACATATCCAGACATTTGCCAGAATGCAGCAATTACAACTGCCTTTATCCCAATTTTTGGGTCAGTATACCATCCGCTTTTTAAAAAAGATAAACCTATCTTATCTAAAATCATATTAATACCAATTGGATCTAAAAGACTTGGACCAGGATTTAAAAGCCATCTCCATACAACACCTGTCACTACAAATGATATTGCCATAGGAAAAAGATAAATATTTCTAAAAATATTCTCTCCACGAATCTTTCTATCAATAAGTATTGCTAATAAAAGTCCTATTATAATACACGAAATTAAAAATAATGCTGTAAATATAAGAGTATTTTTAAATGAGACTTGAAATCTATAGTCCTGAAAAAGTTCCTTATAATTCTTAAATCCTACAAAGGAAAAATCAGGAAAGATGTCTCTCCAATTTACTAAGGAAACTATTCCTGTCCATCCTATAAATCCATAAACAAATATAAAGACAAGAATAATAGATGGAAGAATAAATAAAATTGGGATAATCTTTTCTCTATTAATCTTTTTCATTTCCTCCTCCTAAAAATAAAAAGGGGGAGATTCCTCCCCCTTTTTTTATTGTTTTACTCCCTGTCTAACAGCAATATTTACTAATGCTTGTTGTGTTGTTTTTACATCAGGTCTTGCAATAAAGAGTGAGATAACATCTTTGAACTCTGTTACCCATCCTTCAGAAGCAGCTGCTCCATGCATTACACTTGGAACAATAGCATGTTTCAACCAATCATCCATAGCAGATTTTTGATATTCAGGGAATTTACCCTTATCTACATCTGTTCTTGCAGGAATTGAACCCTTCTTAATATTAAATGCTTCTTGTCCTTCCTTAGACCCCAAGACTTTTAAGAATGCAATAACATTATCTCTATTCTTTGCTCCCTTTGGTAATCCAAAACTATCGGATAATGCATCAAATATTCCTGCATTTCCAGGAGCTAAGGTCCATCCAAAATCTTTAAATCCTTTTGCGTAGAAATATCCTACAGCCCAGTCACCCATAATGTTCATAGCTGCTTTTCCTTCAACTATTAATGCACATGCCTCATCCCATGTACGAGCAGAGTGGTCTGGATTTACATAAGTGAGCATTTTCTTAAAAGTTTCTAATGCATCAGTAACTTTTGAGTCAGACCATTTTGTCTTTCCTGTCCATAATCCTTTATATCCATCTGCTCCTAATTTTCCTATAAGCACTGTTTCAAAGACATGAGCCGCTTCCCATCCATCCTTTGTTCCTAAAGCAAGAGGGGTTATTCCCTTAGCTTTTAATGCGTCTGCTACCTTGAAAAATTCATCAAAAGTTTTTGGAGGTGTTAATTTATTATCTTCAAAAATCTTTTTATTATACCAAAGAACATTTGCTCTATGAATATTAACTGGGACTGACCAATATTGACCTCTATAAGAAACAATATCTAATATTCCTTTTGGCATTACTTTGGTCCAACCTTCTTCTTTGTATAAAAATGTTATAGGTTCCATAAAACCTGTTTTTACCCATGTATCAATCAATTCATGACCTGCATGTACCTGGAAGGTATCAGGAGGATCACCACCAAGCATTCTTGTTTTTAAAACTGCTTTTGCTTGAGCACCAGCCCCTCCTGCAACAGTAGCATTTATAATTTCTACATCAGGATATTTTTTATGGAATATATCAAAAAGAGCTTGAAGTCCTTCTGCTTCGCCACCTGCAGTCCACCAACTAAATATTTCAATCTTTCCTTTAAGTTGGGAAAAGCTTGTAAAAATAGTAAGGAGAAAAATTAAGGATAAAATAAGTAAAATTTTACTTCTCATGGGTATACCTCCTAATTTAGATTTTTAGGAGAAAATTTTGAAAATTTTTTAAAGATGAGAAGATCACCTCCTTTTGTTTCTTTTAGAAACCAAAAATTATTATACAACAATAAATAATAAAGTCAAGAGTTTTAAATAATAAAGAGTGTCGTCTTCATCTATCCTCTAATTTTTTTTCTTGCATGTATAGATGTCTCATATGTTTTTTCTCTTGGAATAACTACTATCCCATCTACATATATAACAATTATATTTCCTTCCAATTACAGTTTTTTGATAGATGAATTTTAGCTAAATAGGAATTTCTCCTTTATAAGGTAAATATCTCACAGTTTTTTGCAATTCAGATAACTTTTAATCAAAAAAGAGATTTAATGATATAAGGAATACTAAAATTATTAAAAATATCTCAGATTTCTAAATGTGTCCACTATAAGTTTTTTTTCCAAATCTGATGCGGTAAAATGAAGATGTGGTTCAAAATTAACAATAAGACCTTATAAAGATGAGAGCTCAATAGGTCCTTTAATAGTGATAAACTCGTTCTTTGGAGGAAAGTCTATATTTACTACTCTATGATAGACTAATTTTTTTAATATTCCAATTCCACTCACTACCCAAGCATTCCTTATATTATATATGATATTTCCTTGCTTAATATTATATTCAAAAAATTTTTTGTTAACCCTTTACAAATTAATTTCAATATGATATTATTTTTTATAACGAGTTTGGGGTATGGTCCCAAAAGATTCTCCTAAAAATCTTTTTAGGAGGTGTGTTAAATGAAAGGTTTAAAAGGTAAGATTCTATTTATTCTTCTCAGTACTTTGATTCTTTTTGTCCTTCTCCCAGTAAAAGCTCAAGTTACTATTCCTCGTGATGATACTGTTTATTGTATTGGAGCTCAGTGGGGACCTCCTACTACATGGAACCCATATGCACCTACAAGCACATCTGGAACAAATGAACTTTTATTCCTACCATTATTCTTCTACAGTAATGCAAAAGATATGTGGCTTCCTGCAATCGGTGAAACTTATAAAGTAGTAAATAAGACAACATTACAAGTAAAAATTAGACCTCAAGCAAAATGGAGTGATGGAAAGCCAATTACAGCATATGATGTTGAATATACATTTGATTTAACAAAGAGATTAGGAACAGGTCCTGGAGCAGGATGGGATACCTATCTTGCCAGTGTAAAAGCTGTTGATGACAAGACTGTAGAATTTAAAGTAAAAACTCCAAATCCCAACTATTTCTCATTTATTGGTTATGCTCTTGGTACAAGAGTTGTTCCAAAGCATGTTTTTGAAGAGATTGAAAAGAAGGGTGGAAATGTAAGAGACTTTGCAAATGAAAAGCCAGTTGTTTCTGGTGCATATACTGTATATTTTGCAGATCCAAATACTGTTATTTATGGGAGATTAGATGATTGGTGGGGCAAGGATTTATTTGGTCTTCCAAAACCAAAATTTATAGCACATATAATATACAAAGATAATCCAAGTGCCAACTTAGCTTTTGAAAAAGGAGATGCAGATTGGGCAAGTACATTTATTCCTGCAGTGTATGAGCTTTGGGAAAAGAAAGGATTACCCATAAGAACATGGTTTAAGTCTGCTCCATACTACATGCCTGATGGTTTTAACTTCTTATATATTAGCTATAGACATAAAGATTTAGCAGATCCTGTAGTAAGAAAGGCAATTGCTTATGCAGTACCTTATAAGGAAATGTTAGAGAAGGCATATTATAACTATAGTCCTCAAGCTCATCCAGCATTTGTGATTGATGCCTTTGAAGTATATAGACAATGGATAGATTATTCATACTCAAAATATCTCTGGGGAACAAAAGATGGAAAAATCCCAACAGATCTAAAGAAGGCTAACAAGATCTTAGATGATGCTGGATACAAGAAAGGGCCAGATGGTATAAGAAGAACTCCTGATGGTAAGAAATTAGGACCATATACTATATCTGTACCATATGGATGGACTGACTGGATGATGATGTGTGAGATGATAGCAAAGAATCTAAGAGATATAGGAATTGATGTCAAAACAGAATTCCCAGACTTTACAGTTTGGGCAGATAGAATGACTACAGGAAACTTTGACTTTATCATCTCTTGGAGTTCAGGTCCTGGTTATGACCATCCATGGAATGTTTACAGATTTGTGGCAGATTATAGATTAACATTACCCTTTGGACAGAGTTCTTGGGCTGGAAACTGGGAAAGATATAATAATCCAGAGGCTATGAAACTTCTTGATGAAATTGCTGCAACCCTTGATGTGGCAAGAAGGAAAGCATTAATATTCAAACTTCAAAGAATTCTTCAAAAAGATCTACCTGGAATTCCATTATTCTATGGTGCTCATTGGTATGCCTTTAACGAGACAAAGTGGGTAGGCTGGCCAAGAGAAGAGAATGCATGGTGGTTCCCTGCAGCTAATTGGTCAGCAAACTCTTTCCCAATTCTCTTTGGTATAGCAAAGAAAGGCGAAACACCAAAAGTTCCTGCATGGCTTGCTCCTGTTGATAAGGGAGGAATGTTAATACCAACTAATGCAGTACTCAATGATCTATTAAAGGCAAAGAGATAATAACTTTTAGGGACCATATCTCAAACTCTAAATGAAAATTACCCCCTGCAATTGCAGGGGGTTTTAATTTTTTATTAATGTAATTAGTTTCAAAAGGATGAAATGTTCTTTCTATTTTTAAAATTCTGCTGATAAACTTAGAAGATGTTGATTAGAAAGTCCTTCTGAGTATAGAAAGGCGTAATCTAAATTAAATTGTGAAAATTTAACTCCTAATCCGAAACTTATAGATTCTTTTTCTCCATTATAGCCAGTTCTTATAAATAAAAGTGGAATTGGATTTATTTCTGTTCCTATATTTATTCTATTGATAAATTGGGGTTTTGGTAAGAGAGATATATCACAAAGTATTTTTAGAGGAACTTTTAAGAAGGAAAGATTTAAAAGTCCTCCTACTTTTAGATCTTTTCTTTCCACCCCTTCCACTTCTCCTGTGCTCCAACTTAATCTACTTATAGGATTATAAAAAACTGCTCCAACTCTAAATAAAGGATTTAATTCATATATTACTCCTAAATCTTCCCCAAAACCTAAAGCCTTTCCTGTATCTAAGGTAGATTGATATAAATAAAAAGTACCTCCTAAGCTTAAATTTGGTAAAATTTTACTTGCTAAACTTATTTGATAGGAATTTTCTGAGAAAGGGAATAAAAGTTCATCAGGGTTTGAAATACTTTTTAGGGAGACTCCTAATCCAATAGAAAATTTATCAAGATTTATTATTCCTCCAATATATTCTACTCTTGTCCAGCTATCTGGCAATTCTAAATGAGTAAATCCTATATTAATTCCTTTTAAAAAAATTAAGCCTGCAGGATTATAATACAAAGCTCCAAAGTCATCTGAAAGGGCAATATATGCTTCACCAAGACCTGCAGATCTTGCATTTAAAATCATTGGAGCAAAAGAAGCAAAACTTTGGGAGAAAAGGATTATTCCCATCATTATATTTATTAATATTATCTTCTTCATCACTCCAACCTCCTTTTGAAAATATTAAATATAAAAGGGAGGGAAAAACCCTCCCTATAGAATTTATTTTAATATAGCAATAAATCTATTTATTCTAACTTCTCCTTGAGATGTTTTTGCATAAAGCTGGAATAGATAAAGTCCATTAGGTAAGATTATATTTTGCCAGTTCTTTCCATCCCACTCTATTTCATAATTTCCTGCAGAAAGATATCCTAATTTTCTTTCATAGACTTTTGCACCTGCTAAGTTATATACATAGAATATAACTTCCGCATCCTGAGAAAGATTAAAGAATATTTTTGCAGTCTCAACTTTTGGATTAAAGCTTTTTGTAAACTTTGTTACATTGGCAAAAGAAAGAGGAATAGAAGCTTTTAATATAGTTTCAGCTGATTTTGTTACAGTATTTAAAGCTCCATCCATAACTGTTGCCTCAATAATATATTTTCCATTAGGAAGCAATTTTCCACTTTCATCTTTTCCATCCCAGGTATAATTATGTGTTCCATTATTTACTTGCTTATTATTTACAATAGTCTTTACTAAGTCTTTCTTTTCTCCATTTACAGTATTGTAGATTTTTATGGTGAGATAAACATATTCTAAATCATCGCTAACTTGAGTATTTATATTGCAATTGCCAGTATTCGGATCAAAAGAAGAAGATACTGTTAATGTTAGAGTTGGATTTTGAGTATCAAAGACTGCTCTTACCTTCTTTAATAATATTTCATTTACACCATATATACTTACTCCTTCAAGTCCGAAGGCAAAATAAACAACAATATAATTTTTTATTGGGTCTTTATACATCAATCCTGCAGTTCCAGAGGATGCGATAGCTTTGTTTACAATATATGGAACTTTCTTTTCTTCTATCTTTTCAGGAAGCTTAATAGAAAGTGGAATAGGAGATACTCCCTGAGGATTATACACAAGAATTGGTATTGCTCCTTGTAATGGGTCAATTTCATCTGGATATCCTTGATTCATAGCACTTTCCACTGTATTTAGAGAGAAGGTAAGTCCTGCAAAGAGTGTATTATCTATACCTTTTATGGAATAAATTCCCACATCGTCCTGAACAAAATTTGCTTTTAAGTATTCATTATAAAATGTAGAACTAATATATCCTGCAGAATATCCCCAACCAAGATCTTGAGAGGTGATAAATAATCTTCCTCCATCATCAAGATAGCTCATTAGTTGAGATTGAACAGAATCATCATAAATAGCTCCCCAGTCTCCTGCCCATAGCACCCAGTTATAATTTTTCATGTATCCTGCAGAAGGAACTGCATTATCTTTAAAAACATCAATTATGTTATACCCTATCTCTAAATCATCAAAAGCATTTTCAAGATATGGTGCAATCCCAAACTCACCACCATCATCTGAAACGATTAATGCCTCTAAGCTTAATGGAGTTGTAAAGGATTTTACAGATGACCAGGAAGAATCACCACTTCCATTTCTTGCCTTTATTTTCATATAATAAGTAGTTCCTAAAGCTAAGGGAGAATTAAGAGAAGGACGATACTCTGTATCTTGTGTGGTAAGATTTATGACTATATTTGAAAAGTTTTCATCAGTAGCAATCTGCAAATTGTATTCTACCGCATATGGAATTGGTGTCCATTTTATTAGTGGTCTTATGGTATTGGGATTTTGTCCTTGCCATCCTATATGGCTAATAAATGAAGGAGTTCCTGGTGCTTGGTTAGATTTCACAAAAATATCACAAGTAATATTATTATCAGAAATAGTAATATTTCTTACAGCAACTGTTGTAGGAATTTCTCCATATGCTTTACTATTAGGAGTGCTATTTTCATCAAAAGTTTTATTTCCTGTTGATCCTGGATAGGGATCTCCATTGTTTCCAGAAGATATCCTTTTTTCCAATTCCCATAATCCATCTGCTTGCTCCAATGCAACTAAATAATGCTTTGAAGGATCAAGCCCGGGATACCATTCATAATCATTTTGTGTTCCTCTCATTTTCTCATCCACATGATATATTAGGAGCCCTTCTCCTCTAAGATATGCATCAAAGCCAATTTTTTTTCTATTTTCCAATAGAAAATATTGATCTCCAATTATTCCATCAGTCCAAAGCATATAAACTTTCGGATTTTGCTCCACAGGAGGAATAGTAACATTTGTTAAATTTTCAGTGGGAATAGTTGGGGTTAACCAGCCCAATTGAATTTTACACCAAGCATCAAAATGAGATGGGGATCCTCCTATGGAATATCCTGAGGGAGAAACTGGACCATTCCAAGATCCTCCTGCCATTAAGCTCCATCTTCCAAGCCCAAAGGAAGAATAATCTCTATCATAAAGATCAGGAAGATGCCCAAAAGAATGTCCCATCTCATGGGCAAATACTCCCACTGTTTGAGGAATAATCACATCACCATCTTCCATATATTCTGGTTCTATAGAATATCTTATGGGAACATTTTGTCCATTTATATTTACATAAACAGTAGATGCATGGGACCAAATATCATTTACATCTCCTGTCCATTCCGCCCCTTGTCCTGAATGAATTACAAATACCACATCATAATTTCTTAGATCATATCCACTATTTACAGCATTCTGTAAAACTTCCTGAACTAATTCAAAAACTCCTCCATTGAAGCCATAGTTTCCATCATTTATATAATATGTATAAGTATTTTGGGCGGTATACCATGGAAGAATTGTTGCAGTTACATCAAACTGATTATAGGAATTTTCAAGATAAAACTCTCTTACACTTCCCACATTGTAAAGGTTTATTGAACTCCAATTAGCCCCAATACTATTAAAAAGAGTATCAAAGTAATTAGATGGTATCACATTGTCAGGTTGTTTTGGCTTATCAGTAAATTCCACAGGGATTACAATAGCTTTTCCTAACCCAGTTGTCTTCTCAATAACTCCATATACTTTTTCTTTTGGAGAAATAGTGCTTGGAAGAATATCAGGAAGAGTTGGAAGTTTAACCTTTTTTTCTAAGAGTTTTTCATGGGGTGGCATAATCTTGATCTTAGAAATTGGAAGAGAAGAAGAAAAACTAACAGTAAGAATTAAAGCTAAGAAAATTAAAATTCCAAAGATTCTTCTTATCATTCCTTAGCCTCCTTTCTAAAAAAATTCAGTTTTAATTATATCATAAACTTTACTTTCTCCTTTAAAAATGTTATATAAATTTTACATATGAGGACTAAGGCAGAATGTTTTGCATGTTTTTTAAATCAAGTATTATCTGCAGTAAAAAGGGTCTCCATAGATGAGGAGACAAAAATTTCTATTATTAAAAAGACCTCAGAAATTTTACCTTCTCTATCACAAATGGATAGTCCCGCCCTTAATACATATTATGTTTTGAAAAAGTGTTATGAAATTTTAGGAGTTAAAGATCCATATTATGATGAAAAAAAGTATTATAATAAAATTGCTTTAAGTTTATATTCTAAATTAAAAAATATTGTTGAGAATTCTCAAGACCCCATCTATACAGGGATAAAAATTGCAATAGCGGGAAATATTATTGATCTTGGTATTCTTGACCTTTCCAAGATTAATATTGAAGAATATATAAATGAGTTTTTGAAAAAGCCGTTAGCATTAGATCATTATAAATATTTTAGAATTGAATTAGAAAAATCCAAAAAGATAGTTTACCTTTTAGATAATGCAGGTGAAATTGTTTTTGATAGGATTTTTATAGAAGAGTTAAGGAAAATGAATAAGGAAGTTATAGGAGTGGTGAGTGAGGGGCCTATTATAAATGATGCTTTAATAGAGGATGCAGAAGAGGTTGGGTTAACTGAAATTTGTAAAGTAATATCTTCTGGAACTGATATAGTAGGAAAAATTCCAGATATAGGTTCTCAAGAATTTAAAAATGCTTTTTATAATGCGGATTTAATTATTGCAAAGGGACAAGGAAATTATGAGAATTTAAATGAAACAAAATTTAATATCTTTTTTCTGTTAAAGGCAAAATGTCCCATAATTGGAGAAAGTCTTAATATTCCTTTTGGTGAATCCGCTCTTGCATATAATTTATTACTTAAGTGATATAAATATGGGATTTGTTATTACATAAAGTTCTTTTCCCTTCCAAAATTCTAAATATATATATCCTTTATCTTTTACTTTAAATTCAATATTTCCCAAAGATGTTTTTGGAATTTCCATCATAATTTTTCCATTATAATAAACCTTAAGGTCTAAGGTATCTTCACAGGTATATTTTAAGTTAATTATTTCATTTTCATTAATTTGTACCCTCTCTCCTATATTCGCATCATTTATGGAAAAAGAAATTTTTGGTCCCCTTGTAATATAAACTCTTCCTTCTCTTAAAGATTTTAGAATATTTTCTAAGTCTAAATTATCTACATATATATAAGTAATAGGAGAATCCCTTGTGATATCAGAAGGGGTGTGCATATCACTTCCCCCAATTCCTGTAATCTTATATCCTGAATTTAAAATTTCTCTCCAAAGTTTTAAAGATTCTGTATTTTCATATATTCTTTTATTAAAAGGACCTGACCATATCTCCATAGCATCTACATATTCCCAATCTATTTTTAGAAGACATTTGCAACCTGTACATATTGGGTCTCCTATAGTAAAAGGATGGGCTATACAAAAAATCCCTCCTTGTGAATGGATAAGTTCTGAGACCTTTTTAATCCCATTTATAGGATCTATAATGTCCCATTCTATATATTCTTTTATACCAAAAGAAGTAAAGTGACCCCAAAAGGTTGTAAATTCTATTCCACAAAATACTTTATAATTTTCATTCTTTATTTTTTGATAACCAGAAATTTTATTATGGTCTGTGAGAAAAATAAAGTCTAATCCTCTATCTATAGATTTTTTTATTAGTTCCTCTAAGGATAATATTCCATCACTATGGTTAGAATGAAGATGAAAATCACCTGCTACCCATCCCTTCTTATTAATATTTTCCTTAACAACAGAAGTATATCCCTTAAAAATCTCTGGTATATCATTAGATTCATTTTTATTAATATTAATCTTTAAATTTAACAAGCATTTTTTGACTATTGCATGAGTCTCTATAACTATTCTCCATCTTCCTGGGTAAATTGGTCCTTCTATACATCCTAAGGATGAGGTATTTTCACCAATTTTTATGGGAATTCCCTTAGAAAATCTATTATCTCCTGTCCCTCTAAAATTTCCATATGGATCAAAAATTCTAAAGTTTATTAGATTTCTTATTGGTATAAACTCTTTAATTACTTCGTTTATAATTTTTTCAGGAATATCCTTTATATTTAAAGGATAATCACCTTGATTCAGATAAATAGCTATGGCATTTTTTGCAAGTTTTATTGATTCTTCTAAACCTAAGGCTCTTGGTTCTAAGATATTTCCAATAATTATTTCTTTAGCACCTTCTGGAACATCAAAATAAATGGGAATATGTTTTTTAGAATCCTCTGGAAAAAGTTCTAAATTAAAAATATATTCCATCATCTCTCTACTCCTGGAACTATAGATGTAGCAAGCAATTTTCTTGATAATATAAACAAAATTACAACAGGAATTTGGAATAGTATAGCAAAAGAGGATACCAATTCATACCTTACTTCCATATATCCTCCAACAGTTCTTATTGCCTCATAAAATACTAAGGGAACTGTTTTCATCTTTTCTGAATCCACTAATATAAGTATAAGCATGCTTTCTCCCCAAGCACCTAAGAAAGAAAGAGCAGATACTACTAATATTCCTGGAAGAGAGATAGGGAGAATAACTTTAAATAAAGCTTTTAAGGATGTACATCCATCAATCCAAGATGCCTCTTCTAATTCTTCTGGAATAGTATCAAAAAATCCTTTCATAAGCCAAATTAGAAAAGGAAGTTGCATAGCAGTATATACTAAGATTAGTCCTAAATAAGAATTTCTAAGATGAAGAGTCCTCATTATTCCATATATAGGTACCATAGTTGTAGATAAAGGTATAGAATGGAGAAGCAAAAGGGAATATAAGAGAGAATTTTTATATCTCCATTTTATTCTTGAGATGGAATAGGCAGAAATTGCAACAATGAGAACAGTCAAAAGCATAGTTATAGTTGCTACAAAAGAGCTATTTATTAAATATCTTGTAAAATTATATTCTTTAAAGGCTTCAATAAAATTTGATAATGTAAAATTTGGTAACTTTATAAAGGCACTTGCTTCTTTATCAAAAGCTGATAAATAAAGCCATAAAAATGGAATACTAAAAAATATAATTATTAGAATAAAGATTATGAAGACTAAAATCTTCATTTTATCTCCTCCTAAAAAGCCTAATATATATAATTCCAAAAAAGAGATTAATAAGAAGCATAATCACAGCAATCGCACTTCCATATCCAAGTCTATAAGACTCAAAGGCGGTTCTATAAGCAAAAAGACTTAGAGTTGTAGTCTTAAGACCAGGTCCACCACTTGTTATTGCCCAAATTAATAAAAATGCGCCCATAGTTGCCATAGTTATTTGAATAAGATTTACTGTTATAATATCTCTTAGCATAGGAACTGTAATATACCTAAATCTATTAAAGGCATTAGCTCCATCTATTTTTCCTGCCTCATAAAGTTCTACAGGTATAGTTTTTAATGCAGAGAGCCAGATTAACATAGTAAATGCGGTTCCTCTCCATATATTAGCAACAATTACAGAGAGCATAGGTATACTTCCTAACCAATTTATCTTAGGAAGACCTAAAAATTTTAGAAATGTATTCAAAGTTCCATAATAATAATCATACATTGCAGACCATTGAAATCCTGCAATTAACGTAGGATTAATCCAAGCAAGAAGGACAATACCATAAACTATTCCTCTTCCTGGAATTTTTCTTCTTTCTGCATAATCAATAAGCAATGCAATAATAAGACCTAACAAAAATTGACCTATTAATGCAGAACCTATGACAAAATATATTGTGTTGAAAAAAGATGTATAGAAAGCAGAATCTTTGAAAAGCTTTATATAGTTTTCAAATCCTAAAAAGCGAAAATTTGCTGCCTCTTTTCCTAAAAGGGCCATATTTGTAAAACTACTGTATATACCCCATAAAGAAGGTAGTACAAATAAAAAGGTCATTAAAAAAATAGCAGGTAAAAGTCCTAATATAAGAAATTGATTTCTTTTCATTTTTTTCTCCCAAATAAAAAATCTTAGGGTGGGGAATTCCCCACCCTCTTTTTATTTTATAATTACATCTCCAAAATCTGACTTCATCTCCTCTATAAATTTTTGTAGTGCAGAATCTACAGACATTTCACCACTTGCTACTCTACCTGTCATAAGTTGAACTCTATTTCCAAATTTAGAGATTCCTGGTGCCATAGGCTCAAATTTTGCCTGATTAAGTATTTGAGTGCAATCATATAGATATTTTATTGCTTTAAATTCTGGAAGCTCTGCAGAATCTAAACGAGCTACTGGATGTGGATCTTCTATATTAATCTTTGCTACTATATCTCTTGTATTAAATCTCTTTATAAATTCCCATGCTAAATCTGGATTCTTAGACTGAGATGAAATATACCAGCATGTCCCAAGACCTCCAACAGTAAAATATGGTGTACCCTTTTCTGATGGCATTAAAGTATATCCTACTGTTTTCTCTACATTTTCTAAACCATATTTTGTTACCCATCCACCATATACCCATCCACCTTCAAAAAGAATAGCAAGTTCTCCTGCTCCTAATTTTTCCCTCATTGTAGTCCAAGGTTTTGGTAAAGTTAATACTTCTTGAGGAACTAATTTTAGATCAATAAATGCCTTTTTATAAAATTCTAAGACCTTCTTTACAGCAGATGTATCAATTACATATTTCCCAGATTTTATATCATAAGCTAATGCTTTTGTCCCATATAACAATGGAATATATCCGTGATTTACTGTTCCTCCTCCCCCAGCAACTCCTGCATATATTACAAAAGGAATCACATTGGGAACAGAATTTTTAATTTTTTGTGCAGTATTAAGAATATCATCCCATCCTTTTGGTTTCCAATCTGTTGGAAGACCTGCTTTTGCAAATATATCTTTTCTATAGTAGAGCCATCTTACATCAAGACCATAAGGTATCGTATAGTAATGACCTTTATATCTTACTGCATCCTTTATAGATTTTGGATAATATTGCCAGTCTTCCCATTTAACTACATAAGGGGTTAATGGGCGGATATATTTTGCTTCTACAAATTCTGGCATTAATGTTCCTCCCACATGAAATACATCAGGTGCTTCTTTTGCATCAATCGCTAAAAGAAGTTTTGTAAGGAAATCACCAGATGGAATTTTATATCTTGTAACCTCTAAATTTACATCAGGAAATGCTTTTCTAAAATCCTCTGCAGCCTTATCCACATATTTAGGTTTTACTCCTAATTCGTCAGGATACCATACTTTTATTGTTATTGGTTTTGCAAATGAATTGATTATTAAGAATATAAAGAAGAAAATAATTGGAATTAATTTTGAATATTTACACATTAGGAGACACCTCCTAAAATTTTTTTTGGAACCTTTCCCAATTAAATTATAAATCTATAAAGAAATTAAGTCAAAAATTATTTTATGATATAATTTTATTACATTAATAAATTTACTTGGAAAAGAGATGAGATAGCAAGGAGATTTTAATATGAATGAGAAATTCATTTTTCATATTAAATATAGAGGAAAAATTTATACATTAACTTCTGAAAAAGAAAGATTAACTTCTCATGATATTTTGAAATTTTTAGGACTTTCTAAAGAGTATGCATTTGTTATTAAAAATGGTGAAATAACAGAACTAAATACTTATATCTCTCCTTATGATGAAATAGAGGTTATAAATGCTGTATCTGGAGGATAATAATTATTAATGAATTGCAAGATTTGTAAGACAAAGAATATATCAAAAGATGCTATTGTAAACTTACCAGCTTATAACTTAAATTTATGCAAGGATCATTTTATAGAATGGTTTGAGAGAAGAATAGAAAATACTATAAAAGAATTTCATATGTTTACTAAAAAAGATAAGATCTTAGTAGCAGTTTCAGGAGGAAAAGATAGTTTAGGATTATGGTTTGTTTTAAATAAACTTGGATATAATGCAGATGGACTTCATATAGATTTAGGAATATATGATTATTCTCAAAAGAGTAGAGAGATTATAGAGAAATTTTCTAAAACTATTAACAGAAAGTTATATATTATTGATTTAAAAAAAGAATTTAGGGCAATACCTGAGATAAAAGAGAAACTCCCTAAAAAGCCAACTTGTTCAATATGTGGTACTATTAAAAGATATTATATGAATAAAGCTACAAAGGAATATGGATATAATATTCTTGCAACCGCCCATAATCTTGATGATGAAATTTCAGTTCTTTTTGGAAATACTCTGAATTGGAATATTGAATATCTCTCAAGACAATATCCTGTCCTTATGGAGTACAAGGATGCTTTTGTAAGAAAAGTAAAGCCTTACTTTAAAGTTACCGAAAAGGAAAGCGCAATATATACCTTTTTAAATGGGATAAAATATATAGAAGAGGAATGTCCCTTTAGTAAAGGTGCGGTTTCTTTGAAATATAAAGAAATTCTTGGAATTATAGAGGGACAATTCCCTGGAACAAAGATAAAATTTTTTAACAATTTTCTGAAAAAGCTTTATCCTCTTATCTCAAATAAATCAGAAGAAAAAGAGATTAAAAGATGTAAAATTTGCAATGAACCTTCTTCCCTTGATATATGTGCAGTATGCAATATAAAGATGAAACTGAACATTTAACTCCTTCCTTAGATTTCAAAATATTGAATTATAGAAAAGTATCTTTCTCCAGTGTCTGGGAGAATAACTACTACTCTTTTTCCTTCCCCTAAATCTTTTGCAACTTTTAATGCAGCATAGACATTTGCCCCCGCTGATATACCCACAAAGAGTCCCTCTTCCTTTGCTAATCTTTGAGATGTCTTAAAAGCATCATTATCGCTTACTTGAATTATCTCGTCTATTATTTCTAAGTTTAAAACATCAGGAATAAAACCTGCTCCAATCCCTTGAATCTTGTGAGGTCCCGGCTTTCCTCCCGAAAGGACAGGACTTGCAGATGGCTCTACTGCAACTATCTTTATATCTTTCCTTTTCTCCTTCAAAAACTCTCCAACTCCTGTTATAGTTCCTCCTGTTCCTACTCCTGCCACAAAAGCATCAATCTTTCCCTCTACCGCCTCCCATATCTCTTTAGCAGTAGTCTCTTTATGAATTTTAGGATTTGCTGGATTCTTAAATTGTTGAGGCATAAAACTTCCTGGAATTTCTTTCAATAATTCTTCTGCTTTCTTTACCGCTCCTGCCATTCCCTCTATTCCTGGGGTGAGGACTACCTCTGCTCCGTAGGCTTTTAGGATATATATTCTTTCTAAGCTTACAGTCTCAGGCATAACTAAAATGCACTTATATCCTTTCACAGCAGAGATCATAGCAAGGCCAATTCCTGTATTTCCACTTGTAGGCTCAATAATTGTAGCCCCTGGCTTTAGAATTCCTTCTTTTTCTGCTGATTCAATCATAGAAAGACATATTCTATCTTTCACGCTTCCTCCAGGATTAAAGGATTCAATCTTTGCAACAATCTCTGCCATTTCAGGCTCAACAATCTTGTTTAGTCTTACCATAGGAGTATTACCAATAAGCTCTATTATACTATTTGCTATCTTCCTATTTAACTTTAAAGCCTTCTCCCCACCATTAGCCATATAAAATGAAAGTTTCACTTTATCTTCTGATTTCAGAATGATTTCACCATATTTCTCCTTAGGAATAATTTCATCATTTAACTCTACCCTTACCATTTCAGGTTTAACATTTCTAAGTTTTAATAGATCTAAAATGCTCATATTTTTCTCAATCTCAACCTTTTTACCATTTACGTAAATCACTAAACCCATTTCTATACACCTCCAACCATAATAAAATAAATTTTTCATATTTGATACATAAGGGATGTTTCTCTAAATTTGTTTGCAATATCCTCAAAGGTTATTTTTTCAAGAACATCACTAAGAGCCTTTTCAACCTCAATCCAGATTGGAAGAAGTATAGATCCTTTCTTTGCAGAATCTGTTATACCTAATAATGAGCCTTCTATATTTTCAATTACTTCTTTTAAAGTAATATTATTTGGAGCCTTTGCAAGAATATATCCTCCCTCTTTTCCTCTAATACTTTTAACTAAACCCATATTTTTTAAATCAATTAAAATTTGTATTAGATACTTTACTGGTATTCCCTGCCTTTCTGCAATCACAGTTATAGGTAAAGGTTCTGTATTTGGCCAATGAAGAGAAAGCTCTAAAAGAGCCCTACATGCATAATCACATTTTGCAGAAACAAGCATATTCCTCTTTCTCCTCTAATCTTTACTAAATTGATAATGTTAGTAGAGTATAAAATAAAATTTTAAATTTGTCAATTGAAAATTTTCTTTAAAAATTGTAAAATTAATTTAGAATAATTTTAATTTTAAAAAAGGAGTGATTAAAATGACAAGACGTCTACAAGTATATAAATGTGAGATCTGTGGGAATATTGTTGAGGTTTTACATGAAGGTATGGGACAATTGGTATGCTGTAATCAACCTATGAAACTATTAGAGGAAAAAATAGAAGAACAAGGAAAAGAAAAACATCTTCCAGTGGTTGAAAGAAGTAATAAAGGAATTCTTGTAAAAGTTGGATCTGTTCCTCATCCTATGGAAGAAACCCATTATATTGAATGGATAGAAGTAGAAACTAAAGAGAACTTAGTTTTAAGAAAATTTTTAAGACCTGGTGATAAACCTGAAGCAGAATTTGAAGTAATGATGGAAAATATTTCTGTTGTAAGGGAATACTGTAATATTCATGGATTGTGGGCAGAAAAATTATAACTTATTTCCCAAAAGGTGACTTTTTATTTGATAAATTAAAATATAAAAGTTATAATAAATTTGATTTAAAAATTTTTTCAATAAGGAGGTGAAAAGATGGCCTCAAAAGAACTCTTAGAACTTCTTAATGACGCAATAGCAAGAGAGCTTCAAGTTTCTATTCAGTATATGTGGCAACATGTTCAATGGAAAGGAGTAGAGCATTTTTCTGTAAAGGATGAATTGAAGAAAATTGCTATTCAAGAGATGAAACATGCTGAGGCTATAGCAGAAAGACTTTTCTATTTGGGAGAAATTCCCACAACAAAACCTTCTCCAATATTTGTTGGGGAAAATCTAAAAGAGATGCTTACACAAGATGTAAAGGATGAGGAAAATGCTATAACTCTTTATAAAAAGATTATTGATAAGGCAAGATCAGAAAATGATATTGTTACTTCTAAACTTTTTGAAGATATTTTAAGAGATGAAGAAGAGCACCATGATACATTTACAAGTCTTTTAGAAAAGTAGTTTTTAGAAGAGGGGGGTGGGGGTTACTTGAAATACACTAATTTTTTTACCTCATAGAAAAATTATAAACTTCTTAATTTTTTCACATAAATTTGCAAAAATTCAATTTTAGTTTTATAATTTTATAGTTATGATATTAAAATTTATTAAATGGAGGTTTATAAATATGGAAGAGATAAGAAAAATTTTAAAATTATTAGAAGAGGGTAAAATTACTGCGGAAGAGGCAGAAAAATTAATAGAAGCTTTAGAAGAAAAAGAGAAAAAAAGAAAATCTACCTATAATTTTACTGGTATAGGAGATACTATAAGGGATGCTATATCTTCTATATTTGTATTTGTCCCGGAGGTAGTTGGTGCTTCTATTTCTTCAGCATTTTCTTTTACAAAAAGAGAGATAAAGGAAGTAATAGAATGGAAAAAAGAAGAACCTATTAATATTGAGCTTTCTGGAGGAAATATTAATATAACATATAATGAAGAAAACAATATAATTATTGAAGGAGAAGGTGGATTTTTAAGATTTGATAATACTTTTAAAATAGCAGGAGGAGATTTTAATATTTCCATCCCTAAAGTAGCAGAATCAACAATAAGAGTAAAAGCAGGGAATATTAATGGTAAAGCAATTATTGAAAAAGCTAATATAGAGCTTATGGCTGGAGATATTAATTTAAGTCTAATTTCAAAGGATATAAATGCTGTTGTAAGAATGGGGGATTTAGATATAATTTTAGAAAATAATCCTGAAAATATAAATATTGAATGTAAGATGGGAGATGTCTTGTTGAAACTTCCTGATGATTTTGATGGAATTGCCCAAGTTGATGTTGGTTTTGGTAATGTTTTTATATCAAAGCCATATAAAATGAGAGGAAAAGAATATATAATAGGAGCAGGAGAAAAGAGTAAAATAAAAATAGTTTGTAGAATGGGAGATATAAAAGTTATATAATAGATAAAAAATGGAAAATAAGAAATATTTAAAAGAAAGAGCTCAGCATGGAACTCCTCTTTTTCCACTTAATGTTTATGAGAATATTTTTGTGTATAATGGAGTTTTTCCTTTTCATTGGCATGATGAATTTGAAATTTTATATGTAGAAAATGGAGTCGCTAAATTTTATGTTGATGGTAATTATTATACTCTTACCAATAATCAATTTTTATTTGTAAATTGTGGATCAATACATGCGGGAGAGGAGGTTGATAATCCTACCGCTTATGCTATTGTCTTCAATTTAAATATGCTTTTCTCCATTGAATCAGATATATGCAAATATAAATATTTGGAGCCTCTTCAAAATGGGAAGATATATATTCCAACATTTATTAAGGATGAAATATTGGGAAAAAATATTTATGATATTATTATTTATTTTAAAAATAAACCATACGGATATGAACTTATTATAAAAGGATTATTATTTACAATATTTTTTCAAATATATAATAAATATCTAAAAGAAAATAACACGAAAAGAAAATATTCTTGTAAGATTGAGAAGATAAAAGGAGTTTTAGATTATATAAATATGAGTTATCAAGAAGAGATCACATTGGATTCATTAAGTAATGTTGCTAATCTAAATAAATTTTATCTATGTAGAATATTTAGAGAAGTTCTTCATTTAAGCCCCATAGAATATATTAATAAAATTAGAGTTGAGAAAGCCTCTGAATTATTAAGAAATACTGATATGAGCATATCTGAGATAGCATTTGAGGTTGGATATAATAATATAAGTTATTTTATAAAAAACTTTAAAAAATTTATGAATATTACACCACTGCAATATAGAAAAAAATTACAGATGGAATTGGAAACGGTTAAAAGTCAAGAATTTTAAAATAATATTTTTTTCTACTCAAAATTAAATAAATAAAAACCTCATCTAAACTGTAAAATTAAATTAATTTATCTTTAAATAAATTTCATTATAAAAGTCAATATTATGTTATTATTTAACAAAATTTTATTAGAAAAAAAATTATTCATTACTATAATCTTAGGATAAGGATATTGAAGGGAGGTGTATAAGATTATAGATTTTTTTCTTAATTTTTCTCCAAATAATAAGGAGGGAAGAAAAATGAAAATTAAAAAATCTATCTTAATCTTTATTATATTTACCCTTTTTACAATTACATCTATTGTTCCAAACTTTGCACAGAAAATCTACACAGTTAAAATAGGCGATTATACATTGAATATAGATACTCAAAAATATAGAGGAAAAACTATATATATGTGGCAATTTTGGCCTGAAGAGACTTCAAGTAGTATTCCTGGGGTAAGGTCTGGAAAAGAGGTAAGAGAAGAGTTTGAAAAGATAACAGGTGCAAAAATACAAATAGTATACACAACTTGGGAAAATTATAGACCAAAACTAAGTGCAGCTATTTTATCAGGCGCAGGGGCAGATGTAGTCTATATAGGTGCAGGAGAAAAACCAACTTGGATGATGAAAAAGATGCTTTTACCCTTAGATAAATATATCAATTTTAAGGATAAGTCATTGTGGGATGCTGTTGGATTTAGAGATGCTACAATCAAATTCTTTACTTGGAGAGGTCGTCCTTATGCGGTTACTAATATATATAATGATAATGTTTTTCCCTATATTCTTTATTATAATAAAGAGAAATTTGAGTTAAATGGGCTTCCTGATCCATTGGAACTATATAAACAAGGTAAATGGACTTGGGATGCATTCTTTAATATTGGTAAACAGCTTACACAGGATACTAATGGGGATGGAAAAATTGATCAATGGGCGTATGCTACTTGGGCTGTAGTTCAACCTTTCCTATATACTAATGATGTAGAAGTTGTAAGATATATTGGGGGAAAACCAGTATTTGCTATGGATAGTCCAAAGGCATATAGAGCATTTCAAGCAGTTTATGAGCAAGATGCAAAATATAAAATGAGACCACCTGACTGGTGGAATGATCCTCAAGGAAGATTTCAAAAAGGGATAACATGTATGGACTATTGGGGACCTTGGGAGTTAACAGGCATGAGACAGGCTCTTGGTGCTAAATTAGGTATCGTTCCATTCCCCAAGGGACCAGATAGTAAGAAAAAGAGTGCAGATATGGCAGATGATGGTGCATGGGCTATAGCATCTTCTTCTAAGGAGCCAGAGCTTTCCGCTCTTTGGCTCCTTTACATGCTTATGCCTACAGATAAGGAAAAGGAACTTATAGTAAAGAATCAGATAGAAAAGGTTGGAGGGAGAGAGAATTTTGATCTTCTTTTAGATGCTGCCAAACGTGCACAGATAGATCCAATTTCTGGAATTCCTGGATTCTGGGACTTAATTAATCAGATTGATACAGCAAATCCAGCAAAATCTATAAAGGCATTAAAGCCTAAGTTTCAATCAGCAATAGATGCTATCTTAGAAGGCCTTAAATAATTTCTAAAACTCCCCCTCTATATAGAGGGGGAGTTTAAATATCTGATGAGAAAGATTTTTGTCGTAATATTTTTTGTTCTTATATTTAAAGTTCTTCTTGCAGATATAAATTTATCGCAAGATGTAGAAATCTTGTTTGATTTTTTAAGTAAAAAAAATAGTTATGATCAATATATTTCCAAATATATTAATTCAGAAAGACCTAAGGATGTAATTATAATTCCCAGTATAAATTACAGTTCTTTTAAAAATTGCGAAGTTAAAAGAATATATAATCTTACAACTGATGGACACCCTGTGTTATATATAAGTGATAGTGGATATGTGGAGTGGGAGTTTAATATAAAGAAAAAAGGTTTATACAATATTGCTATAAGATATTACCCAATAAAAGGGAAAAATGCCAGTATAGAAAGAGAGCTTATTATAGATAATAAAAGACCTTTTAATGAGGTAAGGGTAATAAGATTTGAAAGAGTATGGAAAGATGCAGGACTACCAATTAAGGATAATAGAGGAAATGAATTAAGGCCCCTTCAAATTGAATCACCTTTTTGGATTGAAAAGGTCATAGAGGATGCAGAAGGTTTACATGATGAACCTTTTCTATTCTATTTTTCTTCAGGAAAACATACTATTCGTTTAAATTCAATTAAAGAACCTATAATTATTGATTATATAAAAATTTTTAATAAAGAAGATATCTTGGATTATAAATCTTTAAAGGAAAGATATAAAGAAAATAATAATCTTCAAACAAAAAATATATTGATAAAGATACAAGGAGAAAAGGCGGAATTTAAATCAGAACCTACATTATATCCATTATCAGATAGGACAAATCCTCTTAATGAGCCATATGATTTCAGAAGAAAAATTTTGAATATAATTGGGGGATATAATTGGAGAAGTGCGGGACAATGGTTGGAATGGAAGGTTAACATTCCTAAGGAAGGGCTTTATAAAATTGGTATAAAATTTAGACAAAATGCAAATCCTGGAATTCCTACAGAGAGAACTCTTTATATTAATGGAGAAATTCCATTTAAAGAGGTAAGAAATATTAAATTTAATTATGATACAAACTGGCAGTTTATATTTATTGGTGATGATGAACCATATCTTTTTTATTTAAAGAAAGGTGAGAATAGGATTAGATTAAAAGTATCTTATGGTCTTATAGCAGATATTATAAGAGATGTTCAACAAACTGCAATTGACCTTTCTCAGCTTTATGTCAAAATTGTTATGATTACAGGTGCAAATCCTGACCCTCTAAGAGATTATTTATTAGAACAAAATATTCCGGATTTAATTCAAATTTTAGAGGAAAATGCAAAAATATTGAGGAAGAATGCAGAGAAATTGAAATTAATTGGTGGAAGAAAAGTAAGTGAATCTGCAATTTTAGAGAAGATTGCAATACAACTTGAGGGAATGGCAAGAGAGCCAGAAACTATTGCTCAAAGACTACAAAGATATAGAGATAATTTATCAAGTCTTTCTGCATGGATACTTACTATAAAAGAACAGCCTCTTGATATTGATTATATATTAATTGCATCACCAGAGCAGAATGAACCACGTATAAATCCAACTTTTATTGAGAAATTTGTAGATGGAATAAAGAAGTTTTTTATATCCTTTATAGAAGATTACAATATAATTGGGACTGTATATCAAAGAGATAAAGCTATAAATGTTTGGGTGCAAATGGGAAGAGATCAGGCAGAAACCTTAAAAATGCTTATTGATACAGACTTTACACCTAAAACAGGAATTGGTGTAAATCTCAATATTATTACCAGTGATACAGTTCTACTTTTTGCTGTTGCATCAAAAGAAAATCCCCCAGATGTTGCCCTTAATGTTTCCAGAGGACTTGCAGTAGATTATGGAATAAGAGGTGCCTTAGTTGATGTTTCAAAGCTTCCTGGTTTTTATGATTTAAAGAGTAAGTTTTCAAAATATGCACTTATCCCATATCAGTTTGAAGATAAGGTTTATGGATTACCTATGACTCAAGATTTCCCAATAATGTTTTATAGGGCGGATATATTGGGAAGATTAAATATTAAAATTCCTCAAACATGGGATGAGTTATATGAAACTATAGCAAAACTTCAAAGTCATAATTTACAATTTGGAGCTGGAACAGGAGGAACAAGTTTTGATATATTTAATATGCTCCTTTTACAGAGAGGTGGGAAATACTATACTGATGATGGAAAAAGATGTATATTGAATAATGAAGAAGGTATAAGTGCTTTCAGAGAATGGACAAATCTCTATATATTATATGGAATTCCTCTTTACTATGACTTCTTTAATAGATTTAGAACAGGAGAAATGCCCCTTGGAATTGTAAATTATACTTTATACAATGCTTTTAAAGTAGCTGCTCCAGAGATAAGTGGACTTTGGGGTATTGCTCCTGTTCCAGGAAGAAAAAGACCTGATGGAACCATAGATAGGACAGTTGCTGGTTCTGGGAATGCAGTCTTAATATTTAAACAGACTAAAAAGCTTAATTTTGCATGGGAATTTGTTAAATGGTGGCTTTCAACTGATATTCAAGCAAGATTTGGAAGAGAGCTTGAAGCAATATTGGGAGCAGGAGCAAGATACAATACTGCTAATATAGAAGCTTTAAGTTATCTTCCTTGGCCAACCAATGACTATAAGGTTCTTTCTGAACAATGGAAATATCTTAAAGAAATTCCTAATATTCCTGGTAGTTATTATACTTCACGACATTTAGATAATGCTTTTAGAGAAGTATATATGTTAGGAGAATTACCAAGAGAAGCTCTTGAAAAATATACAAAAGAGATTAACAAAGAAATTGATAGAAAGAGAGAAGAGTTTGGTCTTGAAAGGTGAGAAGATGTTAAAGAACTTATGGAGAGAAATAAAAAAGAATAAAGAATCATATTTATTAATTCTTCCTTATTTTATTTTATTTTTCATATTTATAGTTATGCCTGTTATTATGGGTATATTTTTAAGCTTTACAAATTATAATATTATTCAAAGTCCAAGATTTATTGGTTGGTCAAACTTTAAAAGATTATTTCTTGAAGATGATATATTTTTGATTGCCATTCAAAACACTTTCAAGTTTGCCCTAATAACAGGACCTATAAGTTATTTTGCATGTCTCTTTTTTGCTTGGCTTATTAATGAATTAAATCCTAAAGTAAGAGCCATTGCAACATTATTTTATTATGCTCCTGCCCTTTCTTCTGCAGTCTTTTTTATTTGGACCTATATTTTTTCAGGAGATATTTATGGACTTTTAAATGGGATTTTAATGAGCCTTGGAATAATAAAGGAACCTATTTATTGGCTACAAGATCCTAAAATAAATCTTTATGTACTCATGATTATACAATTATGGATGAGCCTCGGAACAAGCTTTTTAGCATTTATAGCTGGTTTTCAAACTATTGACAGATCTCTATATGAGGCAGGGGCTATTGATGGAATAAGAAATAGATGGCAGGAACTTTGGTATATTACTCTTCCTTCTATGAAGCCTCAACTTATATTTGGTGCTATTTTACAGGTAACAGCATCTTTTGCGGTAAGTGATATATCTGCAACTCTTATTGGTTTTCCAAGCCCTCTTTATTCTGCCCATACTATTGTTTTGCATATGTGGGATTATGGAAGTATTAGATATGAAATGGGATATGCATCTGCAATTGCAGTTATTCTATTTATAATTACTGTAACTATAAATCAAGGAGTAAGAAAGATTTTGAAGCCTGATTAAAGGGGGTATTAAATGAGAAATACAGCATATCGTTCTCTATGGGGTAATTTAATAATAACAATAATTCTTATATTAGTTGCTATATTTATGGCTTTACCTTTGGTATATTCTATAATGAATGCCTTTAAACCCTTAGATGAGTTATTCCTATTTCCACCAAGATTTTTTGTAAGAAGACCTACACTAAAAAATTTTACAGATCTTTTCTACTTAATGGGTACTTCTTTTGTCCCTTTCTCAAGATATATTTTCAATAGCATATTTGTAAGTTTTTTAGGAACTTTGGGACATGTTCTTATTGCATCAATGGCAGCATATCCCCTTGCAAAAAATAAATTTCCAGGAAGTAATTTTTTATTTAATCTTGTAATATTTTCTCTCATGTTTTCTGGATATGTTACTAATATACCAAGGTTTATTATAATGGCAAAGCTTCGTCTTCTTGATTCCTACTTTGCTCTTATTCTTCCATATATCGGTGCAACCTTAGGTCTTTTCTTAATGAAGCAATTTATGGAGCAGATTCCAGACTCTTATATTGAATCTGCAAGAATTGATGGTGCCAATGAGTTTAAGATTTGGTGGTATGTAGTGATGCCAAATGTAAAACCTGCATGGCTTACACTAATTCTCTTTGCATTTAGAGATATATGGAATGATTCTTATTCTCCATCTTTGTATATACATAATGAAGCTCTTAAGCCTTTTTCCTTAGCACTAAGTTATATTCAACAGGGAGGATTTGTAAGGGCTGGTGCTTCTGCAGCTGCAGCTGTTCTTATGCTTCTTCCATCAATTATTATTTTTATTATCACACAAAGTAATGTTATGGAAACTATGAAATCTGCAGGAATAAAAGGATGAAGAAAGTAATTCTTATTACAGTTCTTATAATAAATCTTTTGACTTTAACTCTTGCTGGAGTTTCCTATTATACTTATATTTACAATGAAAGGAGAAGACCTGTTCCATCTCTTCCAGGATTTGAGCCGGAAGAAATAATAACCAGTGAAAATATAGGTTTAAATAAGCCTCTTTCATCACCAAAGGATATTTTTATAGATAAAAAGGGAAACATTTATATTGCGGATACTGGAAATAATAGAATTGTAATATTAGATTCTGAGTATAGGATAAAAAATATTATAGTAAGTTTTAATAATAATGGCAAAATTGATTCTTTTAACTCCCCCACAGGTCTCTTTGTTACTGATGATGGGAAAATATACATTGCTGATTCGGAAAATGGGAGGATTGTAATTTTATATCCTGATGGAAGACTCTTTCGTATAATTGGAAAACCTGTGGGGGATATTATTAAAAAGGATTTTGTTTATAAGCCATTAAAAGTTGCTGTAGATAAACTTGGACGCATATATGTAGTTGCAGATAATGTGGTTGAGGGAATTATTCAATTTTCTGTTGAGGGGAAATTTGAAAGATTTTTTGGAAGTAATAGGGTAGAAGTAAATCCCATTGAACTTTTTTGGAAGAGAATCCTCACAAGAAGACAGAGGCAACAATTAGCCTTATTTATTCCTATAGAATATAGAAATATAGCAACTGATAAAGATGGATTTATATATGGATGTGTAAGGGCATGGAATAATCAGGTTAAAAGACTTAATGCCTTAGGAGATAATATAATCAAACAAGAAGGAAGAACAGGAAATGTATATGGAGATCTATATTTTGGATTTACTGTAAGGGGGGAAATTGTAGATATAGCCTTGGATGAATCAGATAATTTATATGTTCTTGATGGGAGAGTTGGTAGAATATTTGTATACAACACATTGGGAGACTTTCTTTTTGTGATAGGAGATATTGGCAATCAGAAGGGTCAATTTCTATATCCAAATGCTATTTCAGTTTATAAAAATAAAATTTACGTTCTTGATGAAACAAAAACAACAATAACAATTTTTAAACCTACATACTTTGGTGAATTGGTTTTAAAGGCAAATGCATTTTATGTTCAGGGAAATTATGGAAAGGCTGGAGAAATATGGAAGGAAGTAATTAAGCTTGATACAAACTATGATTTAGCCTATATTGGTTTAGGTAAAAACTACCTTCATAATGAAGATTACTTGAATGCTATGAAAAGCTTTAAATTAGGCTTTTATCCTCAGGGTTATTCTAAGGCATTAAGAGGTTATAGAATTGAATATATGAGAAAAAATTTTTCTAAAATTATGAATTTCTTTTTACTTACTATTATTTCTGTTTATATTGTACTAAAGCTAAAAGGTAAAAACTTAAGAAGAAAGTTTTTAGAATATCTTGAGAGAAGCGAAATTTTAAAAACAGTATTATATGCTTTTTATATAATGTTTCATCCCTTTGAAGGATTTTATGAATTAAAGAAAAAACCAATGGCTTTTTACGCATCTTTTATTCATCTCTTCTTTATAACAATAATCTCATTAATGTCCAGATTTTTAACAGGCTTCCATTTTAACCCCTATCGTCCAGAAGAAATAAATATCCTTTCAGATATAGTACTTAAAATCTTATCTCCTATTTTTGCTTGGGTAATAATAAATTGGGCAATAACTACTATAATGGAAGGCAAGGCAAAAATGCATGAGATATTTATTACTACAATTTATGCACTTGTTCCATCTACGATTCTTACCATATTAAGTATTATTTTAAGCCATATTTTAACCTACGATGAGATTGCTTTTTATAGTATGATTGGAACCATAGGAAGTATATGGAGTGTTTCTCTACTCATTATAGGGATGATGATTATTCAAGACTATACATTTACTAAAACCTTAGGAACCTCACTTCTTACTATCGGAGGAATTTTATTTGTTATGTTTATAGGAATGGTATTTTTTGCAACCTTTCAGCAATTCATAAGATTTCTTTACACATGTTATCTTGAGATAAAGTATATGATTTCATGAGGTGAAATTAATGAAAAAACTATTGGTTTTTTTAATTTTAACTATTTTTGTATTGATAAATAGCAAAGGAGAAACATATCAAAAATTTGCAGAGAATTTTAATTTTGTATTATTTTTTAATAGAGATAAGGGAGAAATTGAGATTTTAGATAAAAAATCAAATAAGATCTTTAAACAATTTCCTGATGATTGGGAGGATGATTTTTCAAAAGGAATAATGAAATTTAGTATCCCCTCACAACTGGTTTTAGAAATGGTAAATGATGAAGGAACAGTGACTATTTATAATACTTATGTTATGGGGATTAGTAGAGGAAATTATCAGATAAAAAAGATAAATGATGGATTACGAATTGATTATGATTTTCCTACTCAGAATATGAAGATTTCTATTGAGTTTATTTTGAATTCTTCTGGAATAACTGTAAGAATTCCTATTAATTCCATAAAAGAACCTGATAATTTAAAACTAAATAAAATATGGCTTCTCCCATATTTCTTATCCGCAAATAAAAATGATGATGGATATTTGGTTGTTCCTGATGGTTCGGGAGCAATTGTTAGATTTAGAGAAAGCTATGGTATAGAAAGAGGTTTTGAATTACCAATATATGGTTATGATTATGGTCTTCCCTTTTATGATATGAAACCAAAAATAGAGGGAATTAGACTTCCAATTTTTGGAATTAAAAGAAATGATACCGCAATCTTGGGAATAATAAAAAGTGGTGATTGTAGTGCTAATATTTCTGTATATATTGCAGGAAATGCAACAGGATATTTCAGGATATATCCTACTTTTACTTATAGAAATATTCATAAATTCCTACTTTATGAGAGAGAATCATCTACTGGACAGGCAGGTGAAGTTGTAGATGTTCTTGTAAATAAAATTTCTCCATATAGCCTTAATAGAGATATCATAGTAGATTACTATTTCCTTGTTGGAGAAAAGGCAAATTATTCAGAGATGGCAAAGATTTATAGGAATTATCTTATTAATAATGGAATAATAAAGAAAAGAATTAAGGATAATGATTACCCATTTAATCTTTCTCTAATTGGTGGGATAAAAACAAAATCAACATTCTTAGGGATTCCTGCAATTAGATTCACAGCATTAACTACATTTGATCAATCTGTAGAAATATTAAAGAGATTAAAAGAAAAGGGTATTAAAAAGATAAATTTAATATATAAAGGGTATCAAAAAGGAGGATATCTATCTAAAATTACAAATGGTATTAATTTAGAAGATAAATTAGGAGGAGAAGAAGGATTTAGAAAACTTTTAAATTATTGTAAAGAAAATAATATTGAGTTCATTCTTAATGCGGAAGTTATAGAGATTCATGAGAGGGGTAATGGATTTTCTTTTGAGAGAGATGCAAATAGATATCTTAATAATGGTTTAGCATTTTTATATAAATGGGATCCTGTAACAAAAAAGAAAAATAGAGATTATGACCCGTGGGTTAATGTTTTACCGAGTAAAGTCCCATATTATTTAAAAAACTTTATAAAAGATGCAAAAAAATATGGGATTAAAGGAATAGGAATTGAGAATATGGGAGATTATATTTATTCTCAGAATAAGAAGCCAAATCTACTCTCCAGAGAGGATGTTGCAAATATATGGAATGAGACTTTAAATGAAATTGTTAAAAATTATAATATAGTTTTTACTCATGGAAACTATTATGTTCTTCCTTTTTCATCATTAATTTTAGATTTTCCATTAGATTGTAGTAATTTTGGAATAGAAAGTGAGTCTATTCCTTTCTATCCTATAGTGATACATGGTTATATTCCATATAGTGGTAAACCAGGAAATCTTAGGGAAAATTACAAAAGAGAATTTTTAAGAATGGTAGAATACGGGGCTTTGCCTTTTTATACTCTAATTTACGAAGATTCTTCTTATTTCAGGAAAAGTATCTATAATGAGATGTTAAGTTCATGTTATAGGGATTGGATAGATAAAGCATTAGAAGAATATAAGAAAGTTGAGGTTTTATATAAAATTACCTATGATTCCCCTATAAAGTCCCATGAGAAAATTATGAAAGGAGTTTATAGAACTTTATATGAAAATGGTATTGAGGTTATTGTTAACTATAATTATAAACCAATAATTTATAAAGGAATAATTATTGAGGGAGAAAGTTTTAAATTTTTTAAAGGATAAAAAGGTGAGATAAATGAAGAGGAAAAAATTAAAATCACTTTCTGAAAAACAGGCTCAAGTTGGAAGACTCTTTGTATATCCATGGCTTATAGGATTTTTGATATTTTTTGCACATCCTTTTATTCAATCTCTGATTTTTGCCTTCAGTGAATTAGATGTTTCTCCTTCTGGATTAAAATTAAAATATATAGGTTTAAGAAACTTTATAAAAGCTTTACAAGAAGATCCAAATTTTATTCAGTATTTGACTACTGAAATTACCAATATGATTGTAAATATTCCATTAATATTAATGTTTTCTCTTTTTATTGCAGTTCTTCTAAATCAAAAATTTAAAGGTAGAGCATTAATTAGAGCTATATTTTTTCTTCCAGTAGTTGTGATGTCTGGAGCATTACTTTATGTCTTAGAGTCAAACTCCTTGGAGCAATTTAATATAGGGGCTCAAGCAGGTATGGTAATGTCTAACTCTCCTTTTGTAAGAGGTATAGATTTTAGAATGATACTAATGCAAGTTACAGGAAATATTCCTATTATACAACCATTAATTCATGCTATAGATAGAATTTATGAAATAATATGGAAGTCAGGAGTTCAAATATTAATATTTTTGGCAGGTCTTCAGTCAATACCTTCTTCTTTATATGAAGTTGCAGATATAGAAGGTGCAACTTTTTGGGAATCATTCTGGAAAATTACTTTTCCTATGATATCACCTATAATTTTGGTAAATGTTGTTTATACCATAATTGATTCTTTTACAGATTATAGCAATGATGTATTGAGATATATTCTTGAAGTTTCCTTTAGAAAATTACAACATGGTTATAGTTCTGCTATTGCATGGCTTTACTTTTTAATTATTGGGATAGTTCTAATTATTGTTATATCAATCATCTCAAAAAGAGTTTTTTATATGGGCGATTAAAGGAGGAATATCAATGTCAAAAGAATATCTAATATTAATTAAATATAAATTTTTAAGAATTTTAGGTATTACTTTCAAAATTATTCTTTTTTTAGGACTTTCCTATGTTTTATTAAGACCTTTATTATTTATGCTTAGCACTGCATTAAAAAGTAAAGAGGATTTAATTGATCCTACTGTGATTTGGATTCCAAAGCATATTACTTTTGAAAATTTTAAGCTTGCTTTTAATTCTTTATCTTATCTTAAGTCTTTTATAAACAGTTTAATAGCTTCTCTTATACCTGCAATATTTCAAGTTATAAGTTGTTCTATGATTGGATATGGTTTAGCAAGATTCAAATTTAGGGAGAGAGAAATAATATTTGCATTAATTATTTTTACCCTTATAGTTCCTCCTCAAGTGCTTTTAATTCCACTATATATCTTTTATCAAGGGTTTGATATTTTGGGAATCATTAGATTATTAAAGGGAGAACCTATAAATTTTCTTAATAGTTATTATCCTATAATTTTGCCTACCTTACTTGGAGGAGGTTTAAGAGGGGCTTTATTTATTTATATTTTTAGACAATTTTTTAGAGGAATGTCTAAGGAGCTTGAAGAAGCAGCATATATAGATGGTTGTTCTCCATTCCAAACATATTTAAGGATTTTTATTCCCAATTCTATTCCTGCTTTAATAACAGTTTTTTTATTCTCCTTAGTTTGGCACTGGAATGATGTATTTCAGCTATCAGTATATATTGGAGATTTTGATAAATATACTTTATCTTTAAATCTTGCAAATATAAGAGCTATTATTACTGGAGGGACACAAATCTGGGATCCTTTGTTAATTTTGCCCCCTCAATATGCAGGAGCTATTTTAGTAATTTTTCCTATGCTTGTTTTCTATTTATTTACTCAAAAATTTTTTGTGGAAAGTGTTGAGAGGACAGGAATTATTGGATAAAAATTTAAAAAAAGGGGTATCTTGATATGAAAAGATTTTTTCTCCTAATTATTATTCTATTTCTCTCTGGAGAAATTACTTTCTATGGAGATGATATAATTCTTGTAAAGAAAAAGTAATATAGGGTAAAGTTATGGAAAAAATTATTATAATTTTTATCTTAATTATTATATTTCTTATCTCTCTTGGAATTTCTCAAGTTAAATTTAATTATATAGAACCAAAAAAAGCAGTGGAAAAGATGGACCCAGGATGGAATTTAGGAAATTCCTTAGATGCAATTCCAGATGAGACTTCATGGGGTAATCCTCCAGTTCAGGCATATATATTTGATGATATTAAAAAGATTGGATTTAGAAGTGTAAGAATTCCTATAACATGGATTGATCATCTGGGTCCATCTCCAGATTACAATGTAGATAAAGCATGGATGGATAGAGTTGAAGAAGTAGTAAATATGGCATTAGAAAGAGATTTATGGGTTATCATTAATGTTCATCATGACTCTTGGAGATGGCTAAAAAATGAGATGGTGCAGGATAAAGAAAATACTATAAAAAAACTGGAGAAATTATGGGCTCAGATAGCAGATAGATTTAAAAATTATTCAGAAAAATTAATTTTTGAGATAATAAATGAGCCCGGATATGATGGATATTCTGAGAAAGATGCGGGAGAAATTCAGAATGAGGTTAATGAGAGAATATTAAAAATCATAAGAAGTTCTGGGGGATATAATGATAAAAGACTTGTGGTTGTTCCTCCTTTATGGACAGATATTTATATGATGGAGAAATATTTTAAACCTCCAAAAGACTCAAATATTATAATAGGTATTCATTATTACTCTCCTTGGGATTTTACTGCAAATTGGTGGGGAAGAAAAAATTGGGGTACTACTTCTGATGTTATGCAGATGGAGAAAGATATTAAGATAGCTTATGATAAGTTTATAGATTATGCTATTATTATTGGAGAATATGGACTATTTAACGGAAACAAACCAGCAGAATGGTTTTATTATGATAATCTTATTAGGATAGCAAAGAAATATAATATGGCAACTTTTTATTGGGATAATGGTGAAAATTATGATAGAAGAAATAGATTTTGGAGAGATGAAATGTCTATAAAGATAATAATAAATGCTTCTAAAGGTATACCTAATTCTTTTATAAATCCTGGTATTCTCTTTGTTAAAGAGGATGAACCACTAAAAGATAAAGTAATAGATTTAATACTTAATGGAAATAAATTTTTAGATATTTATTATGGGGAGAAGAAGCTTGAGAAAAATATAGATTATTTATTACAAGATAATAAGGTTATTATAAATGCAAGTTTTTTGAGGAAGATATTAGAGCTTGGAAAATATGGGACATGTGCAATATTAAGTTTTAAATTTGATAAAGGAGCAGAATATCCTTTGGAAATAGTAAAATATAAAAATCCAGTGCTTCTTGATAAAGATATAGTTGTAGGAAGAGGTGTTCCTGTTAATTTAAAATTATATGTAAATTTCAATGGAACAAGACTTTGTGCAATAAAAATTATAGGTGAAAAAGATGGAAAACCAATAAGAGACTCTTGGACTCCCTATTTAAGAGGTTGGGATGATTTTGAGGTAAAAGATATGGAAATTACAATTAAAAAACATGTAGTTGAAAAATTTAATGATAATGTTAAAGTTACATTAGAATTTTTCCCAGAAGGAGTATATATTGAAGCAATTGTAAGAGTAAAGTAATTTAAGTTGGATGGCTTTCTTCAATTTTTGTTGACAAGGTGAATATATTACATATAGAATATATCAGATAAAAGATAACAATGAATAATGATTAGGTGAGAATGAAAAGAATTGTTAAGGAAAGCATAGGAGAACAAATTTATAGTATATTAAAAGAAGAAATTTTGCTTGCAAAGAGAAAACCTGGAGAGCAAATTAATCTTCGTAAATTAGCGGAAGAACTTGGAGCAAGTATAATGCCTGTTAGAGATGCTCTGAAGCAACTTGTAGATGAAGGTCTTGTAATAAGAAAGCCAAGGGTTGGTTTTTTTATTCGTAATTTTACTCGTCAAGAAGTTAAAGAGATAATGGAGATGCGCAAGATATATGAATTATATTGTTTAGATAAATATTTTGATAAAATAGATAGAGATAAATTAAAGATATTTTTAGAAAAATCCTTAGACGAGAAAGACATTACTCAAAAAACAAAAGAATTTGATGAACTTGATGAAAACATACATGATCTTCTTATTAAGGCTTCTGGTAACTTTTATCTTATAAGTAGCTATAACAATATTAAGAATCAAATTATTATATTAAGACACTTAATAAAGGATGAGGTTGGTTTAGCAAGAGAAGAACACATATTTCTTATTAAGGCCATATTAGAAAGAAACAAAGAAAAGGCAAAAGAGATATTAGAAAATCATATAAATAGAGTAACTAATGCAATAATAGAGTTGTATTAAATTTTTTTAAATAATCTGTTATATCAGATATCAGAAATTTAATAAATTTTTAAGAAGGAGGTGAGATTAAAAAAAACAAAGTTTTTAAAAAAAATTATAAAAAAGGAGGAGTGAAGAATGAGGAGGTTAATTTTAATAATTTTATTCTTTTTTGTGTTTTTAAGTATATCAATTAATAGTGCTGAAGAAGTATATCCAACAAAAGAGGTAACTGTTATAGTTCCTTGGTCTGCAGGAGGAGCAACAGATCTTCTTTTTAGAGCGATTGGTAAATACTTCCCCAAGTATGCCAATGGTCAACAATTATTAGTTAAGAATGTACCTGGTGGTGGTGCAGCTATAGGTTATGGTGAGGGAGCAAAAGCAAAACCTGATGGATACACATTAGTTGCAGCTGCAAATCCAATGGTGACAAGAGCTCTTATGGGACCTGCTCCTTATGATCCTTTAAAGAGTTTTGAGCCTGTATGTCTTCTCGTAAACAATCCTTGTTATATTCTTGTAAATACTAAGACAAAGAGATGGAAAAACTTGAACGAATTTATGCAAGATGCAAAGAAAAATCCAGGAGTAATAACTGTTGGAAATGGCGGTGCAGGTGGTGGAACTCATTTGGTAGCATTAAAATTTGAGAATAAATTCAGAGTTAAATTTAATCATGTTCCTTTTTCTGGTGGAGCTCCCGCAGTTACTGCTCTTTTAGGAGGTCATATAGATTCATATGTAGGATCTGCTCCAGAAGGACTTCCCAATGTAGACTCTGGAGAATTGGAAATTTTAGCAGTTTTTGCAGAGAAAAGACTTAAAAATTATCCAAAGTTTCCCACTGCAAAAGAGCAAGGATATGATTTTTCAGATGCAATGTGGAGAGGAGTTGTGGTTCCAAAGGGAACACCATCAAGAATAGTTAAAAGGATAGCTGAGATAATGAAGGCAATTTTAGATGATCCAGAATTCCAAAAGGATGCTGATAAGATGAGCCAAGAGCTTACCTATTTAGATCCATCAGAATTCAGAAAACTTATTGTTACAGAATATGGAAACTATAAGATTGTTATTTCAAGATATAATTTAGGAGATTTCTATAAATAATCAAAATGCCCCCCGAAAGGGGGGCATATAAGGGAGGGTAATTTATGTTTAAGAAAATTGATTCAATTATTGGAATTGTTTTAATTTTATTATCTATATTTCTATTAAGAGAATCTATTAGTTTTCCAAAAAGTCAT